>Ga0247841_10005760_pt1 | contig 19711 bp, 15 predicted proteins | sample LaCruzMarch2015__2_FD_192410 | JGI IMG/M metagenome (GOLD analysis project Ga0247841, IMG submission 192410) | Freshwater microbial communities from meromictic Lake La Cruz, Castile-La Mancha, Spain - LaCruzMarch2015_18m | ecosystem: Environmental > Aquatic > Freshwater > Lake | place: Spain... | reverse complement strand
CCTGCCCGGGCAGGGGGCAAGAACCTACTCTAAAGCACTGGTAGTCAAGATAAAGAAGATTGGTCTTGACAAGAAGAATATCCCCTAAAAACATTAAAGTGTCAACTCAAATCAGGAAACATCAAAAGAGAGTAAAAAGGGAAATGGATAAAAAAAGCCCGGCAGAAAACCACCGGGCTATTGAGGGTTATTTTTTCTTTAATGCTCCGGTAGTTTGGAGTTTCTACTCATTGGGTAAGTAGCATGGGCTGCAATATAGTCAGTTAATTCAGGTAACGTTCCTGCAAAACCGATAATAAGGTAATAGCCCTCGGTTTCCAGCGCGCCATCTTCGTCGGTAAATTCAGTGAGACCACCGGAAGTATAGTTTTCGAAATCAAATACTCCATAGGGAGTGTCAGATTTATAAATGAGGTAATAACCGACTGTTACGGGTTGGTTGTTGGTTGTTTCTGTAATTGCAGACCAATTCAACACTATATCATCACCCAGATTCGATATTGCCACATTTTGAGGGACTTTCAAATGAGAGCTTCCAATCACGATTGCATCAAAATAGATAATCGAATCGACCAGTGCACCGGTAGTCATTTTCAGCTTTATATCATAAACTCCATCCGCATTGAACTGGTGACTCCAATTCATAGTAGTTGCATCCACAGTGCCGTCATTATTTAAATCCCAAACATAGGTTGTGCCGGGATAATCATGCCCGATGGAAGTATTAACAAAATTAATCTCTGTTCCGATTGGACCTGTAAACGTCACGGGAGTAAAGGAAGCTTTATGCAGATAATAATACACCCCTATGTCTGTTGTGGTGCTATCAGGGTCAAGGGGAGTGCTTGGGTCGCCTGCATCGATGCAAGGGCTGTCGTAAGACAAATGAAAATCATCATTAGATGGGTTGACTAATAAGGGGTCTGATTTGAAATTGCTTGATTCCGGTTCATAACCTCCAGTCTTTCTGATATCATTGTAATAATGATTTACACTTGAATTGGTTAAAGTGAACGGAGTTTGGATGTCTGCATCATCCCAGACGATATTGTTAATAAAAGTAACAGTTGCATTTATGGCTTGCAAAGCTACCGGATATCCCCACATTGTGTTATGAAAGAGACTCCAGTTATTATACTGAACTGAAACAGGGGTATAAGTCCAAGCGTGCGCATTCTGCCAGACAGTATCCAGCTTGAAAATGTTATACTCAATCGGCAGAGGCAGATTGAATCCCGATGCCTTGATGCCTGTCCCGCAGTTTTTTATCAGGTTGTAGCGCAACACAGTTTGATTGCCATCAGCCAGGAATACACCCGTTTTCATTCCTTCAATCAGACAATTGGTCAGCGTGCCTGCAACATTTGCACCCAGATAAATGGCTGTATCATCCATACGGGAAGCATTGGTGCTGTTGCGAACCCTGATATTGGTCAGAGTCGGAGTTGAAGTAGTCATGATTACATCGTTGGTTATTTCCATACCCAAAGAATAACCTTCTATAGTATCACTCGTGGCAATGACATTAAATACGTCTTTGAGCACAATTCCGACTGAAGTAGTGCGTGAAGCATTGGTGCTGTTGCGCACCCTGATATTCGTCAGCGTGGGGGTTGTGGTTCTAAATGAAGTACCCGTGCCTGTAAAACTCAACCCCTGAATATAGTTTTCAATCAGAACATCATTAAACTGAGGTGAAACATAACCGTTGATTTCCACTCCGGTATTAGCAAATCTGGAAGCATTTGTACTATTGCGGACACGGATATTAGTCAAAGTCGGAGTTGAAGTTCCCCTGCCCATGCTGCTTTGAATCCTGATACCGGTTGACATGGAGTCAATGTCACTATTCGTAAATTGAATCTCTTTTAAGTTCTCCAAAATCACACCAACATTTGTTCCGCGGGAAGCATTGGTGCTATTGCGGATTCGGATATTGGTCAAGGTCGGAGTAGTGCTACTCGTTGGATTGTAATCACGATACGTCAAACCTGTATTGTAATTATCAATATATAAGCTGTCTATGGTTGCATGGATATTGCCAGAAATACTGAGACCAACCAGACCAGTGGTGTAACTGGCATTATCATTGATAATCGAAACGCCATGGATGGAAGGAGTTGTCGTAAAGGGTGAATTGGAATTGTCGAAGGTAATCCCATAATCACAATTATTTATCTCCATATTGTTAATGACAGGACTCACCTCTCCCCTGATGTCAACTGCTGTTTTATGAAATCCATCCCGTGTCGGCAAAATGCCATTTGAGATTCTGATATTGGTCAAAGACGGGGTTGACCTGTTGCGGGCATTGTTGCCTTCAATTATCAACCCTGTGGAATAATTTATAATCCCAACGTTGTTAAGGATTGGAGAAGAATCGCCCATAATTTTAATTGCCGTTTCGTTCATTTGTTGGAGCTGATCACCGGAATTGATGCTCAGATTGTTTATTTGCACATTTCCACCGTCGATGATAACCGGATTGATAGCATTTTGGATAGTGCAGTTTGTAAGATGGCTGAGTTGGGGCGAAGCAGGGAATCTCAAGCCTCCCCAAGTAGCGATTCCAATCGGACGAAAAGTTGCATGAGTAGCGTTGAGACAACCGTTCACGTTCACCGCGGTAGTGTCAAATACATTTACTTTTACACCGTTGCCAATTGTCAGCGAACTGCCCGGATGGATATCAACATTGGCAAAAACATTGTATTGATTTTGAACGCCTACAATTTGCCAGTTTTGCGGGATGATGACATTCGGCTGAGCAAGAATACCAATCATGGTTATCACTGAATCACTCGATACAGGAGGCAAGGCTACTGTTGAATTAGCTGCCGTCAGACTGACGTTATAAACTCCCGGATTCAGGAAGGTATGCACCGGGTTTTTCATATTACTGGTATTTGTGTCTCCAAAATTCCAGGTCCATTGATTAGGATTTCCCAAAGTATCGTCAGTAAAATGCACTTGTTGACCGGTATAACCGGTTGTAATGGTTGTATTGAAGTGCGGGACGAGATTGAATATCGATTCCATTCTAAATTGGGTAGATGTAGTGTCGCGTGAGGCATTATCAGATACAGTTATTGAGAAATCTTCAAAACCCGTAAAACCTGCAGCCGCTGAGAAAGTGATATCCAGAGCCCCCGGAACATTCGGAGTATATGAGATTGGGATATGTGAAGTGGTCGCAGTACTGTGCACATTTAATAACGATATTTCTGAAATTGGTGTATCGCTGTCTGTTATGTAATCTGCAAAGTTTACAGTAAAGGAAGTTACTGAAATAAATGCCAGGTTATTGGGGATATAAAAGACCGGGGGGTCATTAGTCGGGTTGACAGTGACGGACACTATTTGACTTCCACTCCACCCAAACGTGTCAGTAGCAATAAACTGGACATTTTCATTGCCTACCCAGTCAGGAGCCGGAATCAGAGTAAAATTAGCTCCGTTTACTTGTGCGGTTATATGTGTGCTACCGTTAACTGTGAAAGTCAAAGGGTCTCCATCAGGGTCATAGAAGTATGTAGTTAAATCAACAGGACCATAAGTTTCGTCTTCTGTTATCAGGATGGGCTCTATCGAAGCAGACATCATAGGTGCTTGATTTGTGGCAGAGATATAAGCTGTCTTTACACTTGTGGAAGCCATCCCCAGGTTATTCAGAACCCTCAGGCTGACTGAATATTCACCCGGCTGACTGTAAGTATAAGGAGGGGGATTTTGCACATAACTGTCTATAATGCCGTCATTCTTGAAATCCCATTGCCATTCCGTGATAGTTGTTCCCGGTAATTGCGTACCGACTGTAGATTCATCTGTAAAAGTGACAGTAAGTGGTGTATGTCCTGATAACGGTGAACCTGAAAAGTCAGCATTAATAGTCCCTGATACAACATCCATTTCAACGCTTATTTGCCAGGCAGGGAAAACCGGGTCGTTTGTAGCAAGAGTTATAACGTCATTATAATTACCGAGAGCCAATCCATGTGTGTCAATAGTTAAAGTTGTGGCAAGGCTGCCTCCTTGTGGAATAACTCCTGATGAAGGATTTAGTGAAAGCCACGGAGCGCATGGAGTACCGATTGAATATATCAAATCGCCGATACCCGTATTGTATATTGTTATTGGTTGTGCAAAAGTGGTTTCAGTTTCCTGAGCAGTGTACATACTGGCAATGCTTGTAGTGATTATAGGTCCCGCGATAGTGCCTGAACCGCTTATTGTATAAGTATGAAGCGGTTGGGATGTCTCCTCAATTAACAAACTTGTGTTGTAAACTTCATCAACCACCATTGGTGTAAAAGCTACATCAAACTGCAATGAATCCCCTGCATCCAATTCTATCGGCAATAAAGGCACATTTTGCAAAGCATAGCAGTCCGTATTTGTTATCCCTATGCTGTTTATAGTAAGAGGCAGCCCCATTCTGTTATAAATTGTGTAATTGAGTGTCTTGGTATAGCCAATCGGTCTTCTGCCAAAGTCATAATTGCCGGGAGAAATCTCATACACGCCCGGAGGCATTGGCTGTTTCCAAAATACCATATCATCCAGATACATATCATTTCCGCCATCACTGATAGCTTTGAAGATTATATAAGATATCCCTGTATTATTGGGCGTGAAATTGAGTGAGTAGAGATACCAGCCCGTTCCTCCAATTTCTGCGGGTGCAAGGCTCGGCAGACGATTAATAGTGCCCATCAGGACAGGTGTGCCCTCCAAATCCTGCGTACTATTGCTATAGACTTCAATTTTATCATGAGCACCAGGCATTCCTGCATCACGGAACATATAAAATTCAACTGAATACACAAATAAGTTATCTGCAGCTTCAATAGGCGGTGACGCCAGATAAGCTACCTCTCCCGGGTTTGAGTTAAATCCGGTATAGACTGCCATCCCTGGCTCGGAATGTGGAATACAGGGCGGTGATAAACCGGCAGCAGTTCCCTCAAAACCTGCTGCACCGTTTAGTATTTCTGTTGTCCACCCATTGGGAGGGAAAGACAACTCATTAAATTGGACAAAAAAAGGAAAAGTATCAATATTCCTGACAAACATTTGCATATTAAGGTCAAAGGTAGGATACTCACTATCATTTGTTATGATGGATAGTATGCCTTCGTAAGGGTCATTTTGAGGACTCATGCCATTGCTGTTAAAAATAAGCTCAAATGTAAGGCTCTCATTCGTCTGCACAAATCCGGAAGCGGGGTTCATGGATATCCACGGGGCAGTCAGCGGTCCTGTAGAGAAAAGCAGTTCGTAATTACCTGTGTTGTAGATAGTCAGCAGCGGTAGGGTTTGAATGGTTTCTCCATAATTTGTAGTGCCTGCGCCATTAATATTAGCCGTTATTATTGGTCCGGGCGCTGAACCGGTTCCTTGTGCCAGATAAGCATGAAAAGTTGGCTGTGAAGTCTCATCAATCAGGATATTGGTAGAATAGCTTATTCCAATTTCTCTGGGTACAAACCACAGTTCGAACTGGAGTGTGTCACCGGGAGACACCAGCACAGGCAACCAGATTGCGCTGTCTATCCAAAATCCTGTCGTATCAGATAACTCGATGCTATTTACTGTAAGAGGCATATCTCCGGTATTGGTCATGGTGTATGTTTGTATCATTGCATAATTGATTACACTTCTGCCAAAGTTATGATCCCCACCGGGAGTTAGCTCAAAATTAGCAGAGCGGGACAATGTGAGAGCGGGCATCTGTGCGGATAAAACAATTCCTATGCAGATAAAAACAAACAAAAATATACTTTTTTTCATAGTTTCCTCCCAAGGATAAAAGAATTAGTAATTGGCGTGCAAATGCAGACAGACCACTTAGCTTCTTGAAGTAAAGAGAAACAAAAAATAGCTTTCACACGCTCATCCTCCCTATCAGGGTAAAATCTCTAACACTATAATATCTCTATGTACTGTTACCTTTTATGTCAAGACATTTGTAATTCCCGTTTCACTCTCACTAATTTAGAACATTACTGTCGCTTTGAGAATGGGCAGAAAAAGCAATCCCGAATTCCCTCTCAAAAGTCTCCCGCCACCAATGTCCCAACTGGATTTCTCACCTTTGAACCGGAAACCGAAACTGATTATCCCGTTACCTTCCTCATCAATAATCTGCGAAGTACTCAGGACTTCCGTAATAAAAGATGTTCTTGGAGAGAGGCTGGCAATTCCGCCTACCATCACTGCGTAATCCTTGGATATTTTATCCGTGCTGAAAACCCAGGCTGCTGCTGCGTGCAGGCTTGCTTTTTTATCTCCCAAGCTGACAACATTGCCAAACATTCCACCTTCTACATAAGGGTTGTAGCTCACCCACAAGGCAGATTGCAGCATTTCTTCCGTATAATAGTTTTGTTTGATACCAGCGGTAAAAGTTTTTAACAAGTCTGCAGCCATCGGAAATACCATTCCAGCGCTGATGTGAGTCCGGCTGGTCATCGCATAGCTATACTGGATTAAAAACAATTCATAGTCAGTGAAAGAACTGCTACCTTTGGGCATTGTGTAGGCAGTCGGCATAATCATCAACGCCTGGTCGGCTGCCAAAAACTGCTCATTAGCCGCCTGGGCAAAGACATTGACGGCAGCAATGAAAAACAGGCTTATGAATAACGTTCTTATCTGCATTTTCCCTCCCAAAGGGGTAGGTTATTGAATTTCTCTGTGATTATCAGGTTCTTTCGGTAAATAGATATGCACTTTAGCTGCATGGGTTGCATCCAAAGGCACCGTCAGATAAAAGAAATTACGGCTACTAAAATCTAAATAGCCTTTGACTCGTTTTTGCTCATTTTTGGACAAAGCCAGCGGACAATCATCATGCACAGTGTGACTGCCGGTTACATTATAGCATTTTTTCCCAACCAGATTGTCACCCTGTAAAAAATCCTTGGCAAAGCGCTCGTTGTGCCAAACGATATTATTGTCATTATCCAGTATCATAACCGACAGAAAGGGTGAATTCACCAGTTCTTTACCCAGCTTATCCAGTAATTCTTTCATTTCTTCTCAATTCCTGCTTTTTATTTCAGTTTTGGAATCTATGTTTTCCCTATCAGCATATATGTCGAGCTAAAAGTGTTGTTTTGATGCAGGATTATTTCCGCACAAGCAGACGAGTAGAATTTCCTCGTTCTGAATTCAGCTTTATGACATAGATTCCTGCCTGGGTTGATTTGCCAGTTTCGGCATTGCCATCCCATTCAAAACAGTTCACACCTTTGGGTTGCAACTGCCGCGGGAAACTCTTTACCAGTTGCCCTTTGATATTGTAGATGCAAAGTGCTACCGACTGAGCCTTATCCAGTTCAAACTCTATCTTGATTTTACCGAAAGCAGGATTGGGATAAATGTTCATCTGCACAGCTTCCGGCGCAACCAAATCTGTACTGTGCGAAGGTTCGGTTCCGGCTTTAGCGATAAAAACTGAGTTTAATTGCGCCGGAAGTATGGTTAAATTTCCAAAATCTACACCTCTTACATCATAGCCACCTACGACAACGCAATTGCCTGTTTCAACTGCGGCAATATCACTCAGAAATGGAGCTCCTTCCCACGAAAAACCACCTCCATAAGTCTGAAGACCCCATTGCCATACTCCGCTGGGAGAAGCTTTTGCTATATAGAGATTCCAATTTTGAAAATCGCTGATTAGGTTATCAGCTCCGAAAGTTTGATTGCCTACCAGGGTGCCACCAAGATAGCAATTGTTCTGATTATCTGCAGTGACTTCATTATTTAGACAATAACTTAAATCGTTATATTCCTCATACCATTGCCAGATACCGGCGCCATTGACCCTAGCCACTGTAGGAATGACATCGAGCCGGGTTGCAGATTGACTGTCCATTGGAAACGCTACTATGTCGCAAGTGAGGTAACAACTACCGTCTGAAACCACAAATCCATCCATCATTGCATCTGAGCCTGTGCCAACTTTATCTGCCCAGACACAGCTACCGGTTGCGGTTAATTTTACCACAAAAGCATCCATTTGCTGGCTATAGATAGTAACCGGGTTGGTTGTGCCAAACGTGCATTGATACGTAAAACTACCCAAAAGATAGAAGTTTCCCTGCAGGTCTGTGCCAATTTCCCGACAGTTTACCATATTGCCGTGATTATTGGGTTGCATCGCCCACAGATTATTCAGGTTTGAATCATACTTTGCTACAAAGATATTGCCAATCGTATCAGTTAAAACATTAGTCCCGAATGTAATGGAGTCCCGATATTCCCCGGCAAGGTAAACAGAGCCCTCCGAAGCCACGGCAAGACCACCAATCGCATCATTATAGGTTGAACCCACACCGATTGCACCGAGCCAGTTTCTTTCAGGAGAGAGCTTTGCCAGGAAGATATCGTGGTTTCCGATGGGATTTATTTGAAAGTTGCCAAAAGCTATTGTTTGATTGTAATAACCTGCAACCCATAAGTTTCCATCTGTATCAACGGCTAAATTTGTTATATTCTCAGCGCCTGCTCCTCCGCATGAAATTGCCCAGAGCCAATTGCCGTTTGTGTCCAATTTTGCCACATAAGCGTCATTAATTCCCGCAGAAACTAAAACTGTCTCACCAATAGTTACTGTTTCTGTGAAATCCCCTGCAACATAAATGCTGTTATCAGGGGCGGTGTAAACACAAAAAACTTCTGCAATTCCTGTTCCGGAAATGCTTCTTGCCCATTGCCAAGCGGCTTGGGCCTGCAGAGAAATGCATAATAAGAACAAAGCCAAGCCAAGGATAAGCTTCTTTTCCATTCTTTCCTCCCAATGACAAAACGACTAATCAATAAAATATTTGCTGTTAATTATCTGTCAATAAAAAAGAAGAGAATCAAGCATTATGGAGTATGAATTCCCAAAACTCCCCAACAACCGGGTTTGTTTCGTCTTTTCTTGCTCATTTGTAAGTTGACATCCTATCGATATCCAGTCGCACTAAACCCGACTGGATGTCGATAGAATATCAACTAAGAACTGTTGAACTAATAAAGTAGAAAAGTGCTGGAAAACCGTAATGACTATCGAAGTCATACCCGTATAGACAGGGATAAAGAGACAGACACATTTCTGAAATGCTCCCAACATAAGTATTTCTGTATCAAAACATTCCTATTGCTGTATTATAAACCTAATCTCGCTGGGGTTCATCTAATGCTGCACTATTACCCATGGCTAAAACCATGGGTAACAAATACCTATGTGCCAATCTATTCAAATGTCAAATCCTGGCGGGGTTAATCTGATGCTACGCAGGACAATTCTGAAGGGTGAGAACTAATTATTGGCTTTTATTCGGTAGAAAGCCCGGCTATTTGAACTGCTGTCCGCATACGTGGTTTGATTAGTTGTTTCCAGGTAGGTAAAGCTTCCATACGGATCGAATGACCGGTACACCATGTATTGCAGGGCAAAGGGAACTGAGTCCCAAGTGATAGTTATCCCTTCAGCAGTCCTGTTTATGGCAGTAATCACCGGCGTGGCAAGAGAATCAGGGTGCACACTAAGTGTTATATTTACAAGCTTAGATGGCTCATAGGGGTCATTGGAATTGATGGATATTTGGGCAGTATAGGTTCCGGGAATCATCCCAATGGCGGAAAAATTGCCCGTAATCATTTGGCTAAGTCCGGCAGAAACAGTTCCGCTGATGGGAACCAAATCGAGCCAGGGCAAGATAGGCTCTGCTTGTGGAAGTGTAATATTGCCGGAAACTGTATGCGGTTCTGCTCCGTAAATATCACCCTGAATCTGAAATGGAAGCGTTATTGGTCCTGTAAAAGAAGCACTTATAGTTACATTTACCGTGGCGGTAGCAGTTTGTCCACTGTAGATTACTCCCCATCCGCCTGATTCGCCAAACCAGTCAATAGTTACTCCGTTTCCGCTTGTCGGAGAGGGAACAAGGTCTCCACCACCGCCGCCTACAAAGTTGGTTGCACTATTAACTGTTACTCCGGTCGGGAAGGTAACGATTACATGTTTAAGCCATTCATCATCTGTGCTGCTATTATGAACACTAAACGTCCAATTCAGAGTTGTTGCGGGTGAGTATTCTGAAGCATTCAGAATTAATGTGCTACCGGCAATGCTGCGGTCAAAATCAGTTGTTGCAATATTAGTTTGTGAGCTATTTTCCAAAGTTCGTGAATCAGCAAGTCCCAGATTGAAGGTAAGCGGGCCTGTTCCGTTGTTGATGATTGTGAAGCTGTCTGTTCCTTCTGTGCCAATCTGAAGGTTGGCATTTAGAGCATTGCTGCTGAGATAGATGCAGGGAGGTGGATTGAGCCGGATAACGCCGACCCCGTAATGAGTCATACCGCTGTAAACACCACCCCAGGTCATAGTATGGACATCGAAATCCCAGGTATTGTGGACATATATCGTACTGCTGCCAATTTCATAACCAACTCCGACCATTGTGTGTCCTTCAATCTGGATCAAGACAGGAATTCCGGTATCGATGGAAGCTTTATAATTGTCATAGGTATAACCTAATGTGTTGCCATTCCAGCCATAAATATATTGATTGAAGTTAGTGCTGACAGAGTAACCTCGTGATTCCATAAACAGCCTGAATCCGTGAATACCGTCTCTGCCATAAGGAGGACCCGATGTGCCATCAGCCGGGTCATGCAAAGCAGAGCCATCAACGTAATTGTAAAAGGTGGTCGAGCCGTCGATATTGCCCCACCACTCCTGATTTGTACCCATGTAATCAGCCGTGCAGCCATAATATGTTCCAGTCGGATTGCCTGTTCCAAAAGGGTCGCTGCCGGTATTATTAGTCCAGAAACGGTCAACATGTCCGGATGTTGCCAGACCGTCATAGCCTTGATGAGTAGCACTGAGAGGGCATTCGCCGGCTCCCCAAGTGCTGTTGTTCAGAGGCATTATGCCACTATTAGTCGGACCTGAATAAATGTGTCCGAAATTGAGCCGGTCATAGTAACCTGAAATCATGGCAGCGGAAGTGGCAGAGCATCCATAGCTCCAGTCAAAGGCAGGCACTCCGCTGAGCATAACAGCACTACGGGTGGGAACTGCCACAGGACCGGGAACTCTTTGAGCAACCGGAATACCGGGAACGGTAATCTTGTCTATCAGACGACCGTCAGGTCCACGAAAAGTCTGCACCACGAAATTATTGGCGGCAAACATCGGCACAAACAGCAGAGAAAGCAATAGAAATATAAACCATTTGGTCATAATAAACTTCCTTTAGGTTATCATACTTATTAAATCTCTTGTAAAGTAAAATCAAGCTGGTGGCGTGTCAAGTATATTTTAAATAAAGTGCTTGACGGATAATGGCTATTTGGCAAAATAGGCAAGTAGGTAATGCTTATAATTAGGTGAGATATGAAAGATGACATTAAATATGAAGCCATGGCAGTGATTATGAAGGCAATGGCGCATCCGACCCGCTTGTTCATTTTGGATATGTTAAATCAAAGAGAACATTGCGTCTGCGAGTTGCAGGAACAGATTGGAGCTGATATGTCCACCGTTTCCAAGCACCTTTCCGTGCTGAAAAACGCAGGGATAATCGATAGCCGCAAACAAAATAATCAGGTATTTTACAGCTTGCTGTGCCCCTGCGTGCTGGACTTTTACCAATGCATGACGAAGATAAAGTAGAAGTATGTAGTACCGCCCATGTAGATACATTCGCCTCGAATGTATCCCGAACAGACGAGGCGTCTGTTGCTACGACTCAAAACCGCATGAATGCGGTACTACATACTATCTACATGCTGAGAGGTTGTTAATGTTTACTTGGTGGGAAAGCATAACCAAATGGCTGGTGTACAGCGTATTTGGATTTATACAAGGTAATCACTGGGCTGCTGCTTTGCAGTTCTTTCTGTTTGATACAGTAAAGATATTCATTCTGCTGGCTCTGATAATCATGGCGATTACCTATATCAGAAGTTACTTTCCGCCCGAAAAGACAAGAGCAATTCTGGCAAAACGCAAAGGCGGAACCTTTATCGGGCATATCCTGGCTGCCTTGTTGGGAATTGTAACACCCTTTTGTTCTTGTTCGGCAGTGCCTTTATTTATTGGTTTTGTGGAAGCTGGCATTCCGTTGGGAGTGACTTTCACCTATCTGGTGGCTGCTCCGATGGTAAATGAAGTGGCTCTGGGCATGCTGTGGGTGATGTTTGGCTGGAAGATAGCCTTGATTTATATAATCTCAGGAGAAATCATTGCCATCGTCAGCGGAATCATCATCGGCAGGCTGAAACTGGAAAAGTATGTGGAAGGCATGGTCTGGGAAATGAAAGTCGGAGCAGGGGCAGAAATAGTCAAGCCTACTCAGACAGAAAGATTTAAGGAAGCCATGGTTTTCACACTTGATTTGCTCAAAAAGATATGGATTTATGTAGTAATCGGTATCGGAGTCGGCGGTATTATGCACGGTTGGGTGCCAACCAACGCTCTGGCACAGATTGCCGGCAAGAATAATCCTTTTGCAGTGCTGATTGCAGTCATAATCGGCATTCCGCTTTATTCCAATGCAGCCGGAATTATACCTCTGGTAAGTGAATTTACCCGGGCTGGCGTGGCTTTGGGAACTTCATTGGCATTTATGATGGCGGTGACAGGGCTTTCCCTGCCGGAAATGATACTTTTGCGCAGAGTGCTTAAGCCAAGACTTTTGGCTATCTTTGTCGGCATAGTCGGGGTTGGGATTGTGTTCACAGGCTATTTGTTTAATTGGATTATGTGATGATTGAAAGTATTTTTAACACTCTGTATACTGCCCTTTATGGGAACCTGACAATAGCAGTCTTAGCAGCTTTTCTTTGGGGGATAGCCAGTGTGATGCTTAGTCCGTGTCATCTGTCCAGTATTCCATTGGTCGTGGCTGTCTTGATAGGGAAGAGGACGTTATCCGTAAAGCAGACCTTCAGGCTCAGTCTGGTCTTCTCCATTGGGGTGCTGGTCAGTATTGCCCTGATTGGAGTTATAACAGCTCTTTTGGGCAGAATGCTGGGGGATTTGGGCAGTCATGCCAATCTGATTTTCGGTATAGCACTGTGTATAGGTGGAATCCTGCTGATGGATATCATTCCGTTGGGGAATGTAACCTTCTTATCAAAACTTAAGCCGGATGGCAGTAAGCTAATGACTGTATTCGTGGTGGGACTGCTGTTCGGACTGGCTTTGGGACCTTGTGCTTTTGCTTTTATGGCACCGGTATTGACGCTTGCCTTTAGCCTGGCTGAGACAAAACTACTGATGGCAATTATCATTATGCTGGTCTATGGTATCGGGCATTGTTTTGTTATAGTTTTTGCAGGAACGTCTATCGGCTTCGTGCAAAAGCTATTGAACTGGAATGAGGGTTCTAAGGGATTAACAGTATTGAAACGAATCTGCGCAGTGCTGGTCATTGTGGCAGGCATCTATTTGATTTTTAAATAAGGGAGTTCAACATGATTATTAAAATATTGGGCAGCGGCTGCAGTAAGTGCAAAAAACTGGAAGAAAACGTCAACAAAGCCATAATTGAAAAAGGCGTAATAGCTTCAGTGGAAAAGGTATCAGACTTGAAAGCGATTATGTCTTACGGAGTAATGATAACTCCGGCTCTGGTGATAGACGAGAAAGTCGTTTCAGCCGGAAAGCTGTTAAATCCTGCAGACATAATCAAGCTATTGGGATGAAGGAGAAAAACATGAGCGATTGCAGTTGTTCCTGTGACTGTTCCGGCGCTGAAAGTAACTGTGTGACCAATGACGCCCCCACCAGTGTTTATGCCTGTGCGGGAGCCAGCAATGTAGGCATCATATCTATGGATTTGACCATGGCTTTGCATAAAGCAAACCGTTATAAGATGGGTTGCTCTGTATGTATTGGAGCCGGAGATTGCGCTTGTGGCGGAACCGAAACCACAGATGGCAAGAAAGACCTTCTGATTGACGGCTGTAAGGTTGGCTGTTTGAAAACGATGTTTGATAAAAAGGGCATTACAAATTACAATCACGTGATAATAACCCAGCTTGGCATCAAAAAAGCACCTACCTTTGATTATGACAAAAGCATCATTGATACCCTGCTCAATAAACTCTCTGAGAAAGGATTATAAAGTGAAAAGAACGATAATTATCCTGAGCATACTACTCCTTGTAGTAGGATTGTTTGCTGTGGAGAAAAACATTGCAAAGCCCAAAGCTAAAGTCAAACCTTTAGTTACTTTCATTGAGCTTGGCTCAGTTAATTGCATCCCATGTAAACAGATGAAGCCGGTGATGGCAGAGATTGAAAAAACCTATGGAGACAAGATTCAGGTGATTTTCTACGATGTCTGGCAACCTAAGGATAAGGAGATGGCAAACAAATATAAAATCAAGCTTATCCCCACTCAGGTTTTTCTGGATAAAAAAGGGAAAGAGTTCTTTCGGCATGAAGGTTTTTATCCGGCTGCTGAAATCAAGAAACTTGTGGATAAACAACTTGGCATCAAAAGAGCAGCAGCTCAAGAAGATAAAAAGTAAAGAGCAAAGGATAAAGAAAAATGGATAGACTGACAGCTCGTGAAAAAGAACTGGTTGCCATAGGCGCAGCTATAGCAAGTAATTGCGTTCCCTGCATGGAATTTCATATTCCGGCTGCAAGAGAAGCAGGATTAAGCAATGAACAAATCTTATTCGCCATCAAAATTGCCGAAGCAGTAAAGAAAGTTCCTGCGGATAAGGTTCGCATTTTTTCTCTTGATTTATTACAAGGTAAGGAAGCAGATGTTTGCAATGACACCAGTTGTCTATGCCACCAGGAGAGCGAAGACAATACATCCAAAGACGATTCCCCTTGTTGTCCCTAATCCAAAATTATGGAGAGAAACGATGACTAAGAACAAAAACTTACGAGAAGGAATAGGTTTCTTCGAAAAGTACTTAACTCTCTGGGTCGTTCTGTGTATGGCTGCCGGGATCCTAATCGGCAAGTATCTGCCTGGAATTCCAATCTGGCTGGGTCAGTTTGAATATGCGCATGTGTCTGTGCCAATTGCCATACTCATCTGGCTGATGATCTATCCGATGATGATGAAGGTGGACTTTGCCAGCATCAGGTATGTGGGTAAAAATCCCAAAGGTTTGTATGTCACCTGGGTAGTGAATTGGCTGATTAAACCCTTTACGATGTACTTTATCGCCTGGTTTTTCTTTTATGTGGTGTTCAAAACGCTGATTCCTGCCAATCTTGCCAAAGATTATCTGGCGGGAGCAATATTACTGGGCGCAGCACCCTGCACAGCAATGGTTTTTGTCTGGAGTCATCTGACTAAAGGCAATCCAGCTTACACTGTGGTTCAGGTGGCTACCAACGACTTGATTATCCTGATTGCCTTTACCCCGATTGTAGCTTTCCTGCTGGGCATCGGTGGGATTACAATACCCTGGAATACCTTGCTGCTCTCTGTTTTGCTCTTTGTAGTTATTCCTCTGGCGGGAGGAATTATCACACGCACCGGTGTGATTAAAAGCAAGGGTGAGGAGTATTTCAACAAGAGCTTCATCCCGAAGTTTAACAATGTCACGATTTGCGGGCTGCTCCTGACTTTGATAATCATTTTTGCTTTTCAGGGAGACGTCATTCTGCATAATCCCCTGCATATATTCCTGATAGCAATACCATTAACCATCCAGACCTATCTGATTTTCTTTATTGGATATCTGGCAAGCAGAAAACTGAGGTTGGTGCATAGCATTGCAGCTCCGGCAGGTATGATTGGGGCATCCAATTTCTTTGAACTTTCTGTGGCAGTGGCGATATCATTATTTGGAACATCTTCGCCAGTAGCTTTGGCAACCATTGTCGGCGTTCTGGTGGAAGTCCCCGTGATGCTGACTCTGGTCAAAATCGCTAATAAGACAAAGCACTGGTTTCCGGTAGAACGCTAATTTCCTTCAGCTCTGGCATGACTTGTGCATGCAATAATTGTAAATGAAAATCTATGAGTTTGCAATGAAATTATTCCTTGGTAATAGTGGCATTTTTGATAATGCCATTATTGCATTCCACTTTGAGTGTCAACAGCAGCGGTCTAATTGAAGTAAACGACATACAATTTCAGCTTTCTCCAGTTGTCACTGTCAAGACTGCTCCGAATGCCTATCATAATATTACTTTCAATACAAATGTAACTGCTTATACAGATAGCTTCAGGATAGATTTTATTGCCGATGAGCTTGACCTTGAACTAAAATTGACACCGGTAACTGTGTTCCAAAGTAAAGGATGGAAAGCAGAGCTGAAAGCTGACTATAAAACAGCTTTGCAAATTCAGGATATTGCGCTTCAATTGAATTGTGTCAGCGTGTCCGGGCTGACTGCATTTAAGGGAATAAAAGCCATCAACTCACATAACCAGGAAGACAATATCAATCTCTATCCCTATACTGATAAAGCAATTGAGTTTCAGGGGATTAGCTCTTCATTCTGGGTAATCGGGTCAAACTATGCCGGCTGCCAAGGGGTTGAAGAAATTACGGCAAACGCCATCAAGTTTTATGACCACGCTTTGCATTATACCAGGCTCAGCAACTACCAATCTGTGACAACAGACAAATTATTGGATACTCTGCCCCGAACCGGCGGGAATAGCGACACCTGGAGTTTTTTGCTGTTTGAGGAAAAGCCCCGATTGTTTGCCATAAACCGCTGGGAAGGAGACAAGCAAGCAGCTCTGGCAATAACTAATGATGCCGACAGCGAAACCGTGATGAAGCTTTCATCTGCCTATTTTGGCAGCAGTAATTCCAGCAATTCAAATTATCTTACCAAAGGCTTGATTGTCAATCATTTAAAAATTTCCAATACTGTGTTTGGAACAAATTTCAATTCCATAGGCAGTGTCTGGAATTCCTTGTTGCCCTATGGCAATACGCTTGGCTATCACACTTATTCAGACCAGGCAGATTCCACCTCTGTTATATCAAATTCCTTGCTAAACGAATTGGACTCATTTAACGTCAGGTTGTGGGTTGACCATTCCCTGCCCTACAATCCTGAGGATTTTGGGTGCTATGGAACTTTTAGCACGTCTCCCTACTACATTTTGGATGTGATAAACAGCTCAAATATTGATTATGCCTGGCTGGGCGACACGCCCCAATCTAATACTTTCAATGCCTTCGACGAACCTTGGAGACTGCCGCACCGGTTGCCATTTTTAACATCCCTGACCAGACCGGTCTGGTTTTTTGGCAGGACTCGCATGGAAAGCTGGGAGTATCTTGACGATTATTACATCTATGACATGAAGCACAATCTGACCTCTGAAAACCTGACCGGCTGCTTCTTAACAATGGTCTGTGCGTGGGCTACACACATTTCAGTTTTACCAACAACAGCATCAGACGGGGTTTTTATCAAATGACGCCAAGCGGTGATTGTGAAATTATTGACGAAGTGAATGATGCCTTTCAAATGCTTGACACATATCAGAATGAGCGCGGATTGTGGATAGACACCGTGGAAAACATTTTTGACCGGATGCTGGCTATTGAAAAAGTCGAAATAGTAAGTTCCGATAGCGTTTCCTGCCCGGGTTTTATAAAAGTGACTGTCAGCAACAATTCTGATTACAATCTAAGCAACCTGTCTGTCAAATATCTGGATGAAAGATTAACCATTCCTGCTTTACCGGCTCACTGCTCCTCTGAATTGCTTTTTACAAAGATTGGAGATCCGGTTAATCCTCCCGTTCCTATACCCTATTTTGTTTATTATGCTGATAATGCGATTTACCTCAAAAGCAAAACAGACCAGAAAATACCGCCTATGAGCGTGCAAATCTATAATCCCAAAGGACAAAGGGTTTGTGGTTTGAACCAACAGACCCAATCCGATTATTTGGAGATTCCTTTTCCCAACAAGGCTGCAGGAATCTACTTTGCCAGAATTAAATCCCCGGATTCCCGCTCTCTCACCCTGCGTTTTACCATTATTAAGTAGCAGCTCAAAATCTTCACAGCACTTTGAGCAATCTCTTGTCCCGCAGGTTGCTAAAATTATTCATTGACTTTTTTTCTCTCTTGATAAAACAATGCATCCAGGCAAAAATATAGCTAAGGGGTGTCCAGATGAAGCCTCCTTTTATGTTAAACAGACTGATTGACACAGAAGTGCATTATGCCAAGCGTTTCACAAATGTCGTGCCCAAACCTTATGGAGTCATTTACTGGAACGAAGCCAACAAAGACTCCCATGCCAGCAACCATGCCATCATCACAGACTTTATCGGAGTGGAGGGTTCTATCAAGGACATTTGTAACTTTTACAGAACCAAAGATATTACTCCGGTTTTGTATCCTTCTTTGAAAGAAAACGAGCTTGTGCAGCTTGGTCCGCATCTGAAAAACCACGGCTTTGAAGTTGAATTTCTCTATCATGAATACTATCTCTGGGAAAAAGAATCGGAAAACACTTCCGTGCACGGAATTTATTTTGAAAGACTGGTGCAAATCAGAGACGACATCAGAGAGGTGCTGCTGTCAGATGGGTATGGCGAATGGGAAATGAAATATCTGGAACGGCATCTGAAAAGCCCCGGCTACCATTTAATCGGCGGCTTTGTCAACGAGGAATTGGTGACTTTGGCATCTCTGAATGTATTTGAAGGCTATTCCCGGATTGATGATGCTTTCACCAGTAAATTCTATCGCGGAAAGGGGTATTTTACCTCTCTGCTCAATCATCTGATTGCATATAACAAGAACCTTGGCGATAATCACCTATATTTGTATTCGCATTACCCTGAGGCAACAAGTGTTTATCTGAAAGCAGGCTTTACAAAAATGCCCAATCTCAAAGCCTGGCGAGCAATAAAAAAAGCATAAAGTCAGATAGATTTTTTCTCGCTCCATTCTGAAGAATGGGATACTTTCTTCTTGTTCCATTCACACGCAAAGCTCTTTTGGGACAGACGGGCGCGTCTATCCTACTGATGTAGGTCATGTGCCCTCGCTTGACTGAAGAGCAATATCATATACCCTGGTGTAGTTCTGCCTTCAGGCAGGTCTTTCCAGTTGGGAAGCGCACTTATGTTATCAAAACCTGCATAAATGCAGAACTACACCTTCCATCCACATTGCATTCAAACGTTTGGACAACCGGGGGCGGTTATCCTACTACAACCACAAAGTGCTTTTGCATTTGTTAGCCCATGAATTCATTCATGGGAAAAAACACCTCCAAATCAACCCCGTCGGGGTTTTGAATAACTCTGATGATTTTAATCATGTGAGCAACAAATCCGATTTATAGAGTAAACCCTGAAGGGGTTAATGCCCTATGCGTTTGAACATGGGTTTGAATTTGTTTAAATTGGAAACCCCGATGGGGTTAAAATGGTTTTATTCCTTTACCCATGAATGAATTCATGGGCTATTGAATGTCAAATCCCAACGGGATTCTTAAGTTGCAATATTTGCATTAAGATGTTGGAAATGGTGTAACAACTGTAGCTTAATCATTATTTAAGCAACGTTTGGACAACCGGGGGCGGTTATCCTACTACAACCACAAAGTGGTTTTGCATTTGTTAGCCCATGAATTCATTCATGGGAAAAAACACCTCCAAATCAACCCCGTCGGGGTTTTGAATAACTCTGATGATTTTAATCATGTGAGCAACAAATCCGATTTATAGAGTAAACC
>Ga0247841_10005758_pt1 | contig 19722 bp, 24 predicted proteins | sample LaCruzMarch2015__2_FD_192410 | JGI IMG/M metagenome (GOLD analysis project Ga0247841, IMG submission 192410) | Freshwater microbial communities from meromictic Lake La Cruz, Castile-La Mancha, Spain - LaCruzMarch2015_18m | ecosystem: Environmental > Aquatic > Freshwater > Lake | place: Spain... | reverse complement strand
ATGAAGAAGAAATACCATCCGAATCCGCCTCCGAGATCGTTACCGGAACGGTCCTCATCAGCTACAGTAGGCGCCCACATGTAGTCTTTATACGCATACTTTATATAGGCCTGCCCCATATTGCTGTTTCCCACCATGAAATTATAAACAGCGCTCGTGGTCGGACTGGAAAGATATGCCTTATCGTTAACTCTGGTTATATTGTAAGCGGTAGGAAACGCAAGAAGCCCGCCCTTAAGATTCATCTCCGGCTGTAAAACAAAAGTGTTCGATATCGTGTCGTAGAATCCCAGATTATTCTGCTTAGCCCAATAGAAAAAGTATTGAGCCTTTACATCGAAAATTTCATTAATGCGGTACTTATATTCGGCATTCGCTGTCGTGACTTCGCGTGAATCGCCCACATCCCCCACATCAGTCGCGACCGTAGCGTTGCTCGGCTCCAGTATTACGTTGCTGTCATATTGCCAATAAAATCCGATATTGGCCTTAAATGGTTTCATAGCCTTCTCGCGATCCGTGATGGCATCCATATATGTATTGGCGAAGTTGGCCATCGTCGAATTCGGATCTACAAGCGTCAACTGCTGGAACACATTTTTGGCATCTGAAAACTTACCCATCTTAAGATACGCCGTAGCTACCTGGTAATCTACCGACTGCGCCATAGACGGATCGAGCGCTTTCGCGTTTTCAAAAGATTTGATCGCTGCTTCGGTCTTCTCTTCCTTTAATAGCACCATCCCTTTAAGGAAGGCTATCTGAGCCGGCCTTATGCCTGCTGATTCAGCCTCGGCTATCCATTTATCGGCTTCTTCGAGTTTATTTGTCTGGTAAAGACAGTCTATGAGTTCGATAAGAGCGCCCATTATTTTAGGAGACATCGTTACGGCATCCCGTAGATGAGGCACCGCTTCGCTATAATTCTGCATCTGTTTATATGTAAGGCCGAGATAGTAAGAAGCAAGGGTAGACTGCGGTTCTTCGAGACGGGCTTTTTTCAGAACTCCGAGAGCCTCATCAAAGTTCTCATGTTTATATAGCCCTATTCCTTTTTCAAGGGTGGGATTTAATTTTTTGGTGTCGGTCCCCTGATCATCCTGTGAAAAAACAGCGCTCGCTAAATTAAGTGTTAATATTATTACCGCCGCGGCCACTCCGAACTGTTTTACTATTTTCAATTCCCGCCTCCTTCGTAAAATTTATTATATGAAATTAAAAATCCGTTGTTTCAGTATACAAAATGAAACCTCGCATGTCAATATTTATATCCTCATATTTGAATTCCTAACGGCTATGTTAGGAATCAAAAAAGGTGAAATAAAAACTTGACCTTGCCTTGCGAAATGTATATAATCAAGAAAACTAAAAAGGTTTTCTGAAACGAACCGCAAAACAAAGGAGTTTTTAATGAAAAAAAAGATCTTATACTTGATTGGCTTATTCATAATTCTCTCCGTCGTAAACGGCGCATCTGCTTTCGCGTCGGTAAGCTCCTTCGATCAGATTTGGATGGTAAAGGGAGATAAAGAAACAACGGCATACACCGAGTTTGCGTGGGGCGAAACGCCGTGGCTCTACTTAAGGCTTCCGGCTGCACCAACAAATTTTGGTTGGAAATCAAGCGTAACATCAGACTGGCTATTTAACGATACTTGGCAGGGATTAAGCGACAACAACACTAATATCAGAAGTTACTGGTTACCCCTAGCCGACTGGGATACTCTCATGCAGGTCGGAACATGGACTATTGATGCCAGTTACGAATACGCTAAGCCCGGGCAGCCTTCTGTATTTGGCTACGGCTCCACCGCATTCACCGTTACCGCTGTCCCCGAACCTATCTCTTCCGCGCTCTTCCTATTAGGCGGCACGCTTCTCGCGGTCCGTCAGTATCGCAAGAAAAAAGCAAACGGATAATAGGAAAAAATATGAATAAAAGAATAATAGTAATTTTGGTAGGCATCGCGGTATTGGCTTTCGCGGGCAATGCGTTCGCTGCTACGACAACGAATTTCGGCGCTACTAATGATGCATACGTATATGAAGGAAGTAGCGGCAACGATAATTTCGGTAGCGCTACCACTCTCCGTGTCGCAAGCCCATCAGGCAGTAATAATGATTACTGGAGTTATCTGCAGTTTGACATAGCCAGCGCGCTGACTAATCAGACCGTTACGGCAGCCGACCTTTATTTGTATTGCACCGGCACTTCATCATATGGCTCCAGAACTGTTAATGTATTTGACACTGCAAATAACTGGACCGAAGGCGCCATAACATGGGATATCAAACCTTCTACCGGAACTGCTGATGGAACAGTAACTATACCTACAAGCGGATTCGGGGCCTGGTACTCCTGGAACGTGCTGTCATTGATCAACACTTCCGAAGCACCTCAATCGTTCCTTGTAAAAACTTCAAGCACAGGCTCCACTCTTCTTAATTTTGCATCGAGCGAGTATAGCACTACCAGTCTTAGGCCTTACCTTAAAGTTACAGCCGTTCCCGAGCCGATCTCTTCCGCGCTATTCCTATTAGGCGGCACGCTACTGGCAGCGCGTCAGTATCGGAAGAAGAGAAAAGTTTAGCTAAGAGCGTAAGTGCTGAAGAGCACAAGTAAATAAAGTAGGGCGGGATGAAACCTGCCCTACTTTTTTCTATCCGACAATATGGACTATGGTATAATCTTCCCATGCAGAACAAAACACTGAACCGATTGATCTGGCTCCTCGTGGCGGCACTCTACTCGCCCGTCCTCTATCAGCTTTACCGCGGACGATGGGAGACCATAGACTACACGCATGCTTACTTCATACTGCCGGTCTCGCTCTGGCTGGCCTGGCGCCAGCGCGCGGCTTTTGTCTCCCCTATACCTAATCCCAATAACCAAACCAACAACCAACAACCAATAACCAACCCTAATTTGGGGTTATTCCTTATAATCTCGGGCCTCGCCATCTTCATATTCGGCTGGCGCTGGGACTATCTATCTGTAGCTACCATATCGGCAGTGCCTCTTCTGTTCGGCATCGTGCTGTATATGTACGGCGCAGGAACCGCTGCCGCCCTTTCCTTCCCTATTCTCTATCTTCTACTCATGGTGCCGCCGCCATTAGGAGTGCTCGATTCCATAACCATACCGATGCGCTACGGAGTCTCCGCCCTCACAGCCGACATATTAAGATTCTTCCATTACCCGATCTCCCGCGAGGGCCTTCTCCTGTATATAGGAAAGCATGAGATATATATGGGAGCGCCATGCAGCGGTTTCCGGTCGCTTATAACCATGATATCGCTGGGCCTGGTCTACGCTTACATAAGTAAGGGCGAATTCGTAAGGAAGTCTATATTGTTTTCATCCATAATACCGCTCGCCATCATTGGCAACCTCATTCGCGTATTAGGGGTGTGCCTCGTCACTTTCCATTTCGGTGAAGCGATAGGCACGAAGTTCCATGATACGAGCGGATTTGTAATATTTTTAATCCTTATCTTCGGCATGATAGGCATAGATTCCATCCTCGAAAGGATCTACGGCAGATGAAGAATAAAGAGATCTTATTAATAGCGCTTCTCGCCGCGGCTATAGTCATATCATTTGTGATACCAAAACCAAAATACACCAGCCCCAACGTGCTTTCGAAACTCAATATACCGGAGAATGTCTCAGGGTGGTACAGTAAAGACGTCTCCGGGGAATTAAATCTGAAGGACCTGCGGTATAATTTTATAAGCCAGGTATTCGCGAGATCCTACTCCGACAGGTTCGGCAGAGGCTTTCTTCTGCTCATCCTGGACGCCGGGAATTTCCATAATCCTAAGGTATGCTTCGGCGGCTCCGGATATAAATCCACCGACCTTCCGGATGTCGAAATGAAAGCCGGCAGCCGCAGATTCACCGCAAAGGCCGTATTCTTTGAAAGCGCATCCGACAGCATGGTGGCTATATACTGGATATGCGTAAATAAGGAAGTAACCGGCTGGACCGGGCAAAAATTGAAGGAACTATGGCACACCCTTCTCGGTAAAAAGAAATCCGGACTCATGATCCGCTTCGATATACGCGCCCGCCAGGGCGCTATACCAAACGCCATCGAAACGGCTAAAAGCTTCGTCTCAACTCTCGCGGATAATCTCCCTAAAGAACAGTCGGAATACCTGTTCGGCAAGTAACATCCTGTAGGCCTTAACACCACCCAAAGCGAAAAAGTGAAGATTTCTCTTGACTTTTATTTGATAAATAGTAAAATATAATTTGATTATTAATCAATGGGGTTAGTTATAGGTAAGTGGTCGTTGGTTTGGTTATTAGGGTTGGGCATAGGTATGGCGCAAATAAGAAGCTTCAGGGATCTAGACGTCTATAAAAGACTTTACGGCGTAATGCTTAGGGTGGCAAAGGAGGTATTACCTGCCCTGCCAAAAGAGGAAAGATTCGGGTTGGTAGATCAAATGCGGAGGGCTTCTAAAGCGCCCCTTGCAATAATAGCTGAGGGCTATGCTAAAAAACACCATACCAGAGACTGGCTTAGATATATAAATGATGCCCTTGGAGAGTGTAATGAGATGGTGGTGCATCTTAGTTGCTGTAGGGATATCTACCCGATACAAGCCAAGGAGGTGGTTATAAATGAATTGATGGATGAATATGAAATATGTTGTAAACAGCTGTATAGGCTGGGTGAGAGTTGGAAAAGGAGGCAATGATGCACACCTAACCCTAATCATCTATACCTAAACCAATAACCAACAACCATTAACCAACCCTGAACAATCGGAGGAGATCATGAAACTCATTACTCTTGCGCTGCTAATGACCTGCTTATTAACTATTAACGCACACGCCGAGCCGAAACAGAACCCGGCTAACGGTAACTGGTATGATGTGGTAGAAGCTGACGTCACGGCTCTAAACTACTGGGATGACGCCGAAAGGCTTGCTATGGCTCTCGGCGGCCATCTCGTGGCTATAAACGACGCCGCGGAGCAGGCGTGGATCTATGGCACGTTTGTAAAGAATATGAACTATTGGATAGGATTAAACGACGCCATTGTCGAGGGCTCTCTCGCATGGTCCGATGGCGATGCCTCTAGCTATACAAACTGGCGCGGCGGCTACACGAACACCGCCGGTAAGGACTACGCTTACATCCGCCAATCCGACGGCCTCTGGGATCTGGGTTATCCGAAAGACTATCGGCTCGGCATCGCGGAGATCCCGGTAGCGACTCCGGAGCCGGTAAGCGCGGCACTGTTCATGCTTGGTGGAGCGATATTAGCGGTCAGACGAAAGAAATAGGGATAAAGGGGTCTGACCCAATGCGTCTATTAAGCCGTGAATGGGTCTGACCCAAAGGGATAAAGGGGTCTGACCCAATGCGTCTATTAAGCCGTGAATGGGTCTGACCCAAAGGGATAAAGGGGTCTGACCCAATGCGTCTATTAAGCCGTGAATGGGTCTGACCCAAAGGGATAAAGGGGTCTGACCCAATGCGTCTATTAAGCCGTGAATGGGTCTGACCCCTTTATCTTATCCCTAGTAGTATCTGCTTAGAAATTGTCGCGGGGATAGAATGCGCGTGGCGCTCTTCCCCTTTAACGGATAGTGCGCGGCATTACCCGTAATAAGCGCTTCGGCGCCCCCTGCGGTCGCGACTTCGAGGAACGCTTCGTCATCGGGGTCACGCAGACGCCTGGAAAGCGGTTTCGCGGAAAGAGGAACTCCAAAACACTCTATGTATTCAATAATGAATCCGACGTATTGACGCTCAAACGAGAACTTCGGACGTAGTAACACCTCCCTGTATTCCGTGATTACCCTCGCGTCATAGCAGACATCGAGCGCTCCGGAGACCACCATATTAACTATCCGCCCCGGCGCGCCATAAGGAGATAGCAGTCCGGAAACAAGGACATTGGTATCGATAACTACTCTCACAGGCTATCCCTTAGACCTGAGCCGTCGCACAGCTTTTATCTCCCGGGCTATCTCATGTGAGCGCATCGCGTACTTTCCCGACCTGACGCTTTTAAGCTGCAGTTTCGTTACAGCCGCGATAGCCCTCGCCCTACGGATGGCAGACAGCGACTCCTCCAGAGATGCCTCCGTTACAGCCGCCATGATGGCGATAGGCTTACCATTAGACGTCAGAATAAGCTCGCTAAATTTAGGCAGATCCCTCTGTATCTGGCCGGACCTGGCTCTAAAATCCCTTATAGTAACAAATTTCATATATACCTCCTGTTGCTATTAGTATACACGATTGTCACCCATTTGTCAACATCTCTTTACGTTATTTTTGCATAAAAAAAGAGAGGCGGTTTTACTCGCCTCTCTTTTATCTTCTGTCTTAAAACTAAGCTACGTTTTTCTTCTTCCTCATCTTCCGCGCCGCAAGAGCCGCTCCGCCGAGCAGGAACAGCGCACTCGACACCGGCTCGGGAGTCGCGATAGGACTTCCTCCGCCCATGCTATACCACGTTGCCGTGTCGGTAATTTGAGTGTAATGCCATCCTAAATTGTCGTGGGTTATGCGCTCCATATAAACAAATTCCGACCCAAGCGCCGTCATGGATAAGAAATCCACATTAAAATTATCCATTGGAGCAAAATTTATATTATAATAATTGGTAGTTACCGTGGGGCCTACCGCATATCCAAAATTCTCCCCAGCCGCAAGTGTGAACCATCCAGGAGCTGAAAAATCTGAAAGAGCCCATTTAGCAGCCCACGGATTACCCGGACTCTTCGTATCAAATTTGTCTTCTGACAGCCAAAAAACACCGATAGTATTAAACGGTTTTGCATTGACTATTTGGAACCGCTGACTCCATCCGGAACTTGCTGCAAATACCGTACCGGAAAAAATAAATATCGCTACTAATGCAACCGCTATGATTCCAAATTTCCTCATACATCCCTCCGGTTTTTTAGAACGTAATCTATTTAATATTTCTTAAAACTTATTTTGATTATAGCAGTTTGATTTTTTTAGTCAACCCAAAAAACTAACTATTTCCTTTTTAACGCTTATTTTCTTATCGTCCAAAAATCATCCGCAAGCTTCTCGAGATATTGATACGGCATTGTGAAATACCCCTTCATGCCCCAGCTCTCTCCCCACGAGTTGCGCACGATAAATCGCTTTGCGGCCTGGTCATAACCCACCGCCATCACAGCATGCCCGCCGATCGCCCTCTCATCCTTCTTCGGCATGCTCACAACGCCGGTCTTCTGCACCTTCAGAGACTCAAAGCTCTCATATACTGTAAATCCAAACACGAACGGAAATCCTTCCGCCAGACAGATGAGCATTTCGTTCAGCGTTGTAATGCGGTGGTATGATTCGATAAGGTGCTTCTTCCCCTCGGTATAACATTTTATCGGCGGTTTCTTATTGAATTTGCCTATGATATACGGCCACGCCTCTTCATGGCATGACCCTTCGTTCTTAAGCGTCTTTATCCCGTCTCTTAGGAAAGCGCCGGAGTCATAGTCGACGGCATCTATCAAAACGCGTTCATTGTAGTAGATAAATAGGCGGCTCACATCCGTGTAGCTGGCGTCTATCACATTATCCAGGAACTCTATATTACCCGCTAACGCCTGCGCCGTGCAGCTCCCGAGCGCGCCCTGATCCTCGACAGTTGAACAAAGCCCTCTTAAGTCAACTTTACCGGGTAATTTAACTGTCGGCTTTATCGCCTTGTAAAGAAAGTCCCTTCCATCCGGAAAATCCGGAAGCCATCCGTAAACTCTTTTCATTTTTGACCCTCTATATTTATACCCATAATATACTCCTCGAGCATAGACTTTTCCACTATAAAAATGAGAGGCGGATCTCTCCGCCTCTCATTGCTTTCGCACTTGTGCTCTTACGCCTTACGCACTAAACTAAGCTTTCTTCCTCATCTTCCGCGCAACGAGCGCGACTCCGCCCATCAGAAACAACACTGAACTGATCGGCTCGGGAGTCGTGGTGACGATAGCATTATCAAAATAAACACTCCTGCTATCACCGGTCATTTTTGGGGAAAACATATTCAGATAAAACACGGCATAAGTAGCATCGGCCGGAGATACAGCCGATGAGCCAAAATACTCCCAAACATCATTATATGACGAAAGCCTCGCGGTTTCGACTGTTCCGAGAAGCGTTCCTCCGGATTTTTTATACCATCTTAATGAGGCCCATGCTTCGGCTCCGTCCCTTAAAGGGTTTGAATTTTGAAGACTCTCTATGTATACGCCGAAGTAATATTGTGTAGTGGGATCAATACCGAATCCTTGCTTCAAAGTGATCGTTTGATTTTTGCCCTCATTCCAACCTAAAAACTCCGCCGAATAATTCGGACTTAAAGACTGGTTCGTTGTGGCAGAAACATCCGTGTTTCCGGGAGAAGCCTCCGTCCATGAGGTTAGATCTCCGGAATCGAAACCGGAGTTAGACAAAAGATTATCATCTACCGGTATAGGGGCAGCGAAACCCGGGGTAACCATCGCAAAGCTTAAAACAAGTAACAAGCCGAATATCTTCTTCATACCGACTCCTTCTGATTATCTACAAACAATATTATTTTGAACGTTTTAATAATCCTATACGCATTTTAAACTCTACCTGCTGATATGTCAACCCTATTTTCCACCTTTTTGATTTCTAACAAAAAAAATGAGAGGCGGATCTCTCCACCTCTCATCACTTGTGCTCTTGCGCTCTTACGCCTTACGCGCTAACGTGCCGCACTCTTCAACACACCCCCATCATCCGCTCCGCGATCCTGTCCCGGTCATATTTCTCTCTTGATCCATTCAGGAAACATCTCTATCTTCTTAGCATCATCGGAAGCGTATACGAGAGGTTCGACGTCACGAGCTAATTGTTTAAAATTAATATCTGCGCATCTTTGTATCAATGCCGACTTTAAAGCGCCCATATCAGCGATCCCCGTCTTTAGCTTCAGATACTCAAAATCCGGCTTCGCCTTACCGCTCATAAATATCGCGTCGAAAAAATCCCTCCCCACAGGCCGTTTTCTGTTAAGAATAGCATAAAATTTCTGAGATAAAAGGATGCTCGACGGAACAACAGCAATCCCGCAAAAAACATCAAACTTATTTAATATCACCCTTTCTGGCTCGTAACCGAAGGACTGCTCCTCCGCGTCGATTTTTACCAATATCTTCTCCTCTTTATGCGCGGAAAGTCCGGATTTAAACAATATGTCTGTTACTTTAATATCCGCGCTGAACGCGCCTTTAAATGAGGTTTTTTCTTCTACAGTGAAACCTTCCAATTTTAAACTTCGCGCGACATCCTGCGTCATAAGACGAAAATCATTTTGCGAAAGCCCTTTGTTGTCAAAATCAAGATCTTCCGAGAAGCGCCCCGCGCCATGGGCGATATGGATCGCGGTGCCTCCCATAAACACAAGCTTACCGCCGAATTTTCCGGTAAAAATCGCATCAAGCATCTTGTATTGCAAATACTCCCGCAACAAATTGCTCTTAAAAGGACGTAGATACTCCGGATAAAAAGATTCGATCTGTTTAAGTTCAAGCATTTTCAACATGCCTCCAAAAAGCCGACACTCGCTTTTTAAGCGCCTTTTGTTTATACGCGGCCGCATAACTACTCATCCTCCTGCGGTCAACCTTCTTTAATATCTGATCTACGTTCAAACGCAGGGACGCGAAGCTTTCAGCATCATTAATCTTTGGATTGAGATACAAATAATCTAAAAGCGCCTTTTCGGCGGAAGCTATCTTAAAATATCTTCCATTTGCCATTGTATAATCAAAACCAAAATACAGTTTTGGACTGATAGTTCTGTACGTAAAATTCCCCAGCGACGTTTTGAAAGACATGGTTTTGCGCGTTGAAGCTGAAGTGACGCTGTAAACGCTTTCCGGAATAAATCCATAATACGCCAGCGCCATTTCAAAGGAGACATAGGAAGGCGCGTAGATTCGGTTCGCGATTTGAAATAGGGTCTTTTCATCCAGGAGGAGATCCGAAAAGACGTAATACCCATTTATAACTTTTCTGATGTAGCCTTTTGCCTGCCATTCGTTAAGCCGTCTACGGTGAAATGCCGGATCAGCCTGCCGTATCTCGGCAAGCGAAAATACCGTAAATGAGCCCATTATCTTCTTAAATTCTATATAGCCCATATATTTCTCCTTAATGCTATTTTTAACATCAATAAGAAATATACCACACTAAATAGGGATTGTCAATAGTTATGCCTTATTTTCTTATTCAAGCCTCGCATCCAGGCGCATGGTGCCGCTTTTTTCTTTATATCTTCCCCTCATATATAAAGACGTAAAAAGTAAGAGGCGGATCTCTCCGCCTCTCATTGCTTTCGCACTTGTGCTCTTACGCCTTACGCACTAAACTTTCGCTTTCCGCCTCTTAAACGCCAGCACCGCTCCGCCCATCAGAAACAACACTGAACTGATCGGCTCAGGAGTCGTGGTGACGATAGCATTATCAAAATAAACACTCCTTGTGGGTGGAGTCGAGGTAGACCCTGGAGCATCGAACTTCAAATAGAATATTGCGTAAGTGGCATCTGCCGGAGATACGGACGAGGACCCAAAATAATTCCATATATCATTCGACGATGAGAGTTTCGCTGTTTCATTCGTTCCTAGAAGCGTTCCGCCGCTACTCGTATACCACTCCATATAAGCCCATGCCCTGTCAGCGGGCAGCATCGGCTCTGAAGTCGACAGGCTTTTTATGTATGTTCCGAAATAATATGTAATATTCGGATCGATATTTAGCCCCTGCGATAGAGTGATATAATGAGAATTAGATCCGGTCTTGGTCCAAAGCTGAGCCGAATAATCCGGACTCAAAAACTGATTAGTCGTAGCCAATCCGTCCATCTTGCCGGCGGTATTATTACTTTTATATAAAGTCCATGGCAATAAATTCCCTGTGTCAAACCCAGCATTCTGTAATAGATTATCATCCGTTCTTGCAAAAACAGACCCGGTACCGAGCAAACTCAATATCGCTATCACAATGATAATTTTTGTTTTCATATAAAACTCCTTATATTATAAATTCTGCGATCAACTTCGATTGGAAAAATTATATCACTAAGCTGAAAGTGTGTCAATTTCAATTTCTAACTTTTTAATACCTAACCGCGCTGAGTTATCTACGATATGTGTACATTAAGTTTCATTTAAACAAAAAAAGAGAGGCGGATCTCTCCGCCTCTCATTACTTGCGCACTTGTGCTCTTACGCCTTACACACTAAACTTTCGCTTTCCGCCTCTTAAACGCCAGCACCGCCCCGCCTAGCACGAATAGCGCTGAACTGACCGGCTCCGGAACAACGTTACCAAATGTTACGCTATCAATTAGCGGACTATAATCCCGCATCGAACCGGATATTATGACTTTGCCTATATTCATGTCATCTCTATAGCCCCAAAATACCGGGCTTTGCGCGGTCGATAGAAAAATATTCGACGCCGAATATATAGGGTCTTCGCTTTCGGTTCCAAACACCGTTATGCTTGCATTATCGTTGTAATTGCCAAAAACAAGCATATCCAGACCAAAAGCGTTTACGGGATTCATAAAATAGATGGTTAAATTTTTACTATAAGTCGTTGAGATGTTCTTGGAAGGCAGGCCATAGTATCCTTCACTATTCCATTGCAAGAAAGAGTCACTATGGAACACTACACCGTCAACTACAAGATCTGGACCCTGGCCAAAAACAACCGTTGACGAATTTAGGTCCGTAGTGCCAATGTTAGTAGCCTCATTGTCGGTTATTATAAATGTCTCAAAATCCTCCGTAACTCCGCTAGCGCCAAGCATGCTGTTTAGTGAGCCACGATCCGCAATTTCCTCCGCAGAAACAACGTTACCAATAAAAAGAATCGCCAATAGGGACAGCATTAGTCTAAACAATATTTTTTCCACCTTAAGCCTCCATTTTATTGTTTATTCATCATACTCCGATAGTAGATAGAAGCAAGGAAATAAACTTACTTTTTTAATTTCTAACAAAAATGAGAGGCGAATCTCTCCATATATCATTACTTGCGCACTTGTGCTCTTACGCCTTACGCACTCATTTTAAAGCGTTGCAACTTTATGCAGGATTTCTCCTATAAATGTCTGATACCGGACGCCTAGTTTTCTGGCTTTATCCTTTATGCTATCGAGATCCTGCTTATTCACACGGACATTAAGAACCGCATCCTTGCGCTTTCTGGCAATAGCCTGCGCGATCTCCTCGAACTCTTTTTTATTTACAGGAGTCCACTCACCCTTTTCTATCTCATCCTCAAACCGCTGCTCCTGTCTAGTTAGATTTGTCCGCCTCATTATAGTCTCCCCTCCCTTTTCATTCTTGTAAGCTTTCTGCTTGGATATAACGTTTTAAGAAACACTTCATTGGCTGTTATCACGCAAGGTACTGCCCATATATATCCCAGGTACTCAAAAAGTATCACGCGCTGTCCTTCTCTGCTAGAATGCTTCTTAACGCCGATTATTTTAGTTTCTATGATCTCTTCGAATGACACTCCTCGCGTTCTTTTCAACCGCTCGCTTTTAAGCTTGCTCCATTTTACTTCCACGTTTCACCTCCAATTATACCACAATACAATTGTATATACAAGCATATAGAAAATATATGCCTTCACATATACTTATGCACTAATGCCTGCGCTCGCTATTTAAGCAGGTTAGTGACTATCTTTATCATCGTCTCCTTTTCCCTGGGATCGCTGGCGGCGATTAATAGTGACAGGGCGACGATAGTATTGTCATTAAATTTGGCCTCCCCACCAGGTTTTCTCAGGTATCCATTTTTATCCAGGAAATATACAAATAGAAGTGACCCCACCCTCTTGTTGCCATCAGAGAACGGATGATCTTTTATTATAAGATAGAGGATATGAGCAGCTTTCTCCTCCACGCTCGCATACAGCTCTTTTCTGTCAAAAGTCTGATAGAGCGCGCCTATTATACCTTTAAATCTATGCCCGGATTCTCGACCAAATAACTCTGTCGCCTCGCCTTTTTCTCTGAGACGACCCCTGATCTCGTTTATCATTTCCACGGAGGATCCATAAGTCAAAATATATGTGGGCTCTCTTCGCTTATTGATCTTAAGCAAATTATTATCATACTCATGAAGGATCGTAAGCGCTTTCGAATACTCGCTCAGGAGTTTTAAAAGATCATCCGTTTTGCCTATTAATTGGGGGTATGTGGCCTTTGAACTGATAAACGCTATAGTATCTTGCAGCTCCCTCAAATTAGTCGCATGTTCAATAAGCTTCTTCTGATTTAGTACATATCCTTTAACAAGATAGTTCTTTAAGACCCTGGTCGCCCAAATACGAAACTGTGTTGCACGATTGGAGTTCACCCGATAACCTACCGAAATAATTATATCTAGATTATAGAATTTTGTACTATAAACCTTGCCATCCTTGGCAGTATGTGCAATTTTTGCACATACTGAATTTTCACGCAATTCCTTGGATTTGAATATATTTCCTAAATGCTTCGTAATAACGCTTCTATCGGTCAAAAAAAGTTCGGAGATCTGCTTTTGAGTAAGCCATACAGTTTCCTTTTCGAGTCTCACATCCAGGCGCACAGTGCCGCTTTTTTCTTTGTAAATTATAACTTCACCCCTTTTAATGTCCGCGTTTTCATCTTTTCCATTTTTCAAAGTTTTATCTATCATACTTGCCTCTCTGCCTGCTATTAGCAGGCTTTTGATATTTTCAACGCCCTATATCTTCCCCTCATATATAAAGACGTAAAAAATAGGCAAAAAGTTGCAATTATTTTAAAATAAATAAAAAATGAGAGGCGGATCTCTCCACCTCTCATTACTTGCGCTCTTGTGCTCTTACGCCTTACGCACTAACGCCCCGCACTCTTCGATACACCCCCATCGTCCGCTCCGCGATCCGATCCCAGTCGTATTTCTCTCTCAATGTGCTTATCTGCCTGGCTCTCTCATCCGGACCCAGCGGCTTATTCACGAACTCACGTATCTTCTCCGCCATCGCATTCACATCACCCGGAGCGAAGTAGCGGTCTTCAGGAAGCCCGACACGATATGTCACAGTAGAATGTCACAGTATGTCACAGTAAAACGTGGTACTCATGGCCATACTCGCACTTAGCTTGTCTTGACATGTAACATATTAGTACTATAATTGCATAAGGGTTTGTGAGTAAGTCCTATATAGCCCTCTCGGTGTTCCCTTTCATAGATTGGCAAAGCCGGGAGGAATAAGTTATGTGGGGTTCACAAGCCTTTTTTATTTCAAACGATTTTTTCTAGCTTAAATACTACTTTATTTTGTTTAAATGTTTGTGCAGAATCTGCATAAACGCATGAAAAATTACCATATGGCAATCTTCCACTAACTGCATATCATTAATATTTACATGGATACAATTAACCTCATCTATTTCTTTTAACTTGCCACCGTTAAAACCACACAATGAAAAAGTATTAGCACCTATCTTCTTAGCATATTCGATAGCCTTAATTACATTCTTTGAATTTCCGCTGCCGGATATGCCGATAACTAGGTCTTTTGAAGTTAAGAAATTTCTCAACTGCTGATAAAAAATATCATCATATGAAATATCGTTTGCATAGGCTAATATCGAAGCAATATTGTCATTTAAACATATGATCTTAAATTTCTTATCAAGATCTAAGCACACGCCTTTATTAAAATCGCACACAACATGAGAAGCCGTTAATCCGCTGCCACCATTTCCAAATATATAGACGTTGTTATTGTTTTCATAGTGTTTAAGTAAAACTTGAATAAAACTATCTATCTGAGTCCTATTGATCTTGTCTAAAACATTGCTTAACTTACCGAAATAGCCGCTTATTTCATTCGAAAAATCCATTTTCATCCCCTCCATCGTTTTCTCCTACATATATAACTTTCGAACCTTCACGATCGAAAGAAAATTTAAGCTCAAATAAGCCCTTTAAGGCTTTTCGCAGGTTTTCCTGCTTTTTTATTGGGCAGTAAAAAAGCAAAAAACCGCCACCTCCCGCGCCAAGCAGTTTTCCTCCGATAGCGCCTGCTTTAAGCGCTTTTTTATAATAGGCATCTATATCTTTACTGCTAATCTCGGAGGTGATCTTTTTCTTTAACTCCCACCCTTTATTCAGAACCTCACCTAGATAATCAAATTGCTTTTCATACAACGCGTCTTTTAAGCTATACACATAGGGGACCATTTCCTTAACAATTTCAAACTTGTCGCTATCCGCCATAAAATATTTTTGCTTACTAAGTATTTTAGATGCCGCCCTTTGAATCTTAGTATAAAACATCATTAAGTTATTTTGTAATACCACCGTATCGCTCTTAGGGATAACTATCGGCTCAATATGTGTACTCCCGTCTTCCAAAAATTCTATTACATTTAATCCTCCAAAAGCTGAAGCATATTGATCCTGTTTGCCGATAGGGGCTTTTAATATCTCGATTTCCATTTTACAGGCATCTTCCGCCAGCCTATCTTTGGTTGCGCGCTTAGACCTAAGCGTATACAGGTTATGTAAAAGTCCTACTGTAAAAGCGCTCGACGAACCGAGCCCTGTGCCTGCCGGAATATCGGCATTTGATGATAACTCCAGCCCGCCTTTTATCTTAAATTTCCGTAAAACCTCCCGTAAAATGGGGTGCTTTATTTCATTGATAGAATTAGCCAATTCTGTTTTTGAATATTTAAGCTGAAATGCTTTTCGATTGAAGAAAGGATGTGAACTTATATACATATATTTGTCAATAGAGGTACTTAAAACTGCCCCCTTACTCTTAGAGTAAAAACTTTTCAAATCGGACCCACCACCTATAAAACTCACTCTGAATGGCGTTCTTGTTATTATCATTACTTATTCCCTTTCAAAATATAGGATTCAAATATCTTAAGCCGATCCTTGGTGCCTATGTCATAAAATCTATCTTTTGCCGTATAATATTCCAGGTTTCCATCGGCTATCATGCGTGGATATATCGCCTCCTCAAAAGAAACCGGCGTTTCATCTCCTATCATATCAATAGCATTTTTGCTAACCGCGATAACTCCAGCGTCACAGTAATTAAAATCTACTGGATTATCCTTCCTTTTATTATATGCAGCCACTACTTTTTTGTCTTTATTCAATTTTACGTTAAAAGGGACGTCCGTATCATCTCTATTATCATAAACGGCAAGACTGGCTGGCTTTCCGCTATTTAAAAACTCGCAAGCCATCTCCCTATAATCGATCGGTAGATACGAATCTCCAAATAACAAGAAGAAGTTTTTATCAAGCCTCTCTTTGGCAAGTCTTATCGCTCCGCCCGTTCCGAGAGGAGTGGTTTCAAAAGAATATTCAATCTTTACGCCCCACTTGCGGCCATCTTTAAAATAATTTTCGATCTTCTCCCCTAAATAGCCTGCCAGGAACAAAAATTCTTTAATACCATTTTTCTTTAGCAGTAGCACCAAATACTCCAAAAACGGCTTGCCGCATACTGGCACCATAGGTTTGGGAATATTTTCGGTGAGCGGCTTAAGCCGCTCCCCTCTTCCGCCAACCAAGATAACAGCCTGCTCTATTTTCATTAAAAACCATACTCCTTCTTTAACTCTTTTACTGTTAATAGTATCGCTCGCTTTGAATCTGACCTTGCTCTCCAGCCTAATCTATTAACCTTGGATGTGCTATACTTAAACCTTGGCACATCTCCTACCCACCCCCTGTCACCACCGGTGTATTTAATACGCGTCCTGCCTTCCAGGCCCAGCTCTTTCAGTAATGTTTTCACTATTCCCGATACAGTGATCGTAGACTGTGAACCAAGATTATAGTAATTATACCTTCCCTTGGCACTCTTCCAAACATATACTATACCTTCGACAAGCTCTTTTACGTAAAGATACGGTTTTTCCTGTTTCCCATTACCTAAAACAGTCAAAGTTTTAGTATCTTTCATCAGCTTATGTATTAAATCGTATAAAATGCCATGCGTAGCTCTACCGCCTACCACATTAGGAAAACGTATCAGCCATGCATTCATCCCAAAATTATGCACATACGCCGAAATATAGGCCTCTGACGCCAATTTACTGGCTCCATAAAAAGATATCGGGATCAATGGACCCATATCCTCTGTAATAACCTTATCCGTTTCACCAAAAATAGCGGATGTTGAAGCAAAAACAATATCCTTTACTTTATTTATCCTCATTGCCTCGAGCACATTGCAGGTGGAAATAAAATTTAATCTCAGATCCAAGCTTGTATCTGCGGAACTCTGTTTAATATCTGAATTTGCCACAAGATGAAAAACCACATCAAAACGTTCTTTTTTAAACAAGTCGTTCAACTTTTTAAAATTCAGAACATCATATTTGTAGAACTTGAAATTCTTATCTTTTAATCGATGCTGAATATTTTTCATTTTTCCAAGATATAGATTATCAACGCATACTACCTTATAATCTTTATCAAGCAGCAGATCCACTAAATGACTGCCTATAAAACCCGCCCCACCCGTAATAAGAGCCTTCATCATTTCTTCTCCATTACATGTTTATAAATATCATACGTCATCTTAACTGCCTTATCCCAGGAGTATTCTTTGTTCACAAAATCGTATCCAACCTGGCGTTTTTCATCCACCTCCTGTGGATGATCCAAAAGATACTTAATTTGCGCGGAAAGATCTTCTACATTCTTATTTTTATGCACAAACCCGTATCTCTTACCGTCTCTTTCAATAACATCGATATTTTCTTCAATATCGCTTATCAAGACAGGGCACTTGTGGCTCAATGCCTCTAATACCACTGCCGGCATGCCTTCCAGCTCAGATGGCAGACTAAAAAAATAGGCATTCGAATATAGCTCGTGAACCTCTTCGCGCGTTACATAGCCTGTAAATACTATCCTGTTATCGTCCTTGGCATCATTTTTAAGTCCTTCAACATACTTATCCCCCTGAAAAGCGCTGCCCGCTATGACAAGCTTAAAATCATCCCTCTTGATCTTCTTAAAGGCCTCTATCAAATAGGGTATTCCTTTTTCCGGAACAAGTCTATTTAAGAATAAAATGTACTTAAACGGCTTTAGTCCGAACTTTTTATTTACCTCATTTATTTCGATAATCTTAGGTTCGCTGAATCCTATCGGAACAAAGAATACTTCAGTTTTATACTTATTCTCGTAATACTTTTTCAGCTTCTTTGATACACTGATCAGCGCTGAAGCTGTATGCCCGGCCATCCAGTCGCCCGATTTTAATGCCAATCTGGCAGCTCTTCCCCACTTCGCTCTATCCCAATCAAGTCCATGTATTGTAGCTATAACCTTTGTGCCTCTAATTTTTGGTATAAAGCTGAATAAAGATGGCCCCAGGGCCTGAAAATGCACTATATCAAAAGGATGCCTTAAAGAGTCAACACTAGAAAAGAATGAGTGACTGAAAGCCTCCAACCCCTTCATCTCTAGGCTCGGGGCAAATAACTGCTTTGTATAAGTGACTTTTCTGTCCTCAACGTAGTGTTTTCTGCAGTATGCGTAAGTCTCAACCTCGCTTTCAGGTAAGCGTTTTACTATCTCATCCACATAGCGTTCAACGCCGCCAAAAGTCGGAGGCACTCCGCGCTGCCCTATGTAAGCAACATTTAACTTACTCATTAGGAAAACAACTCTTTAGATACTTCTTCCTATTCTTCAATATCCACATCGTAGGAGTCATAATATCTTTCTTCATAGCCGGCGAAACACTTCCAACCATCCAGCAATTCTTGCCGCAGTTAGCGGCTATTTTCCTGGCCTCTTTTGCTTTATCTCCATTCCAGATATCATCAAACGATTGTCTTTTGATATTACCCATCGATACATCCAAAACGTTACAGGGTTTAATCTCGCCATAAGGATCTATCATAAACAAGTCACGCCCCATCTCGCATGGCATTAACCGTTTTTTACCTCTCACGTAATTAGTAATTCCATAGTTAAAGTAGGCTCTATACCAATTTTTAGGCCTATTAGTTTTAAATAGCTCTCTTATCAATTTGTTAAATTCACCTATAACCAATTCTTTATCACTTATCACATTATCCGCCTTGTGAAAATAGTATGCATTATGGATAATGGCGGTAGCGAATTCTAACTTAAGATATTTTGCAAGATCATACAGTTCCAACAAGTCTTTGGCATTTTTATCAGAGACCGTGATTCCGAACCCAAGGTCTTTAACCCCTAAATTCTTCAGCTGAAGTAATGACCTAATACCATGATCAAACCCATCCTTAAGCCCTCTCAGCTCATCATTTGCTTTCGGAAGTCCTTCTATACTGATCCTGAAGCCTATACCCGGGATGTTCTTTGCAAGAGCAACCATCCTTTCTGTAAAATAACCGTTGGAGCTGATCACGACCCTATCGCTTTTACTTTTTGCAACCCTGACTATATCCTCTAAATCTTCTCTTAAAAATGGCTCACCTCCAGTAATATTACAGAACTTTAAACGTGGGAGCGTAGCCAGATCTTTAGCGGTTATCTCTTCCTCTATCTTGGTAGGATACTGCCATGTGTTGCACATATGGCAACGGGCATTACATCTATAGGTTACTACGACTATGCCTTCCATCGTTTTTTATTCTCCTCTATCGCTTTGTTGTAGATTT
>Ga0247841_10005755_pt1 | contig 19731 bp, 18 predicted proteins | sample LaCruzMarch2015__2_FD_192410 | JGI IMG/M metagenome (GOLD analysis project Ga0247841, IMG submission 192410) | Freshwater microbial communities from meromictic Lake La Cruz, Castile-La Mancha, Spain - LaCruzMarch2015_18m | ecosystem: Environmental > Aquatic > Freshwater > Lake | place: Spain... | reverse complement strand
TGGGCCTCATCATGGGCCTCATCATGGGCCTCATCATGGGCCTCATCATGGGCCTCATCATGGGCCTCATCATGGGCCTTGCCCTGGCTGACGCTTGACTTCGCCGACCGGAGCTGTCGCCTGAGTTGGTCGCACGGTGCGGCGACGACCGCTTTGGGCCGCCAGAGAGTCTGAACAAACTGACCGCCATCCTGACGAAATTGCGGCGCACGAACACCCGCTAAACGGCAGAGCTTGATCATGTCAAGAATGCCGCTGCCGGCCTTCTCGGCATACGTAGCCAGAAACATCGGCTCGGCGATGAGCGGATTGTGAGGAATTGATGCGTGTGGCACACGCAAGCCTGCAATGGTCAAAGGCGGCGGCAGTTCACCCGGATTCCAAACTTCAAGTCGATCGGCAAATAGCATAACCTGCACACTGGCGTTGCTGGTGTAATCGCGATGCGTCACGGCGTTGACAATAGCTTCGCGCACCGCTTTGTACGGCAATTCGTATTTTACTAGTGCAACGATCAACCTGATCAAGATAGACCTGATCCGTCCTGCGGTCAGAAGCAGGCAGATCCTCAAAGAGGAAAACATCACCGATGAAACGCCGCAACAAAGGATCATGCAGGATAAATTCCTTTACCGCGCGGCGCTCTTCCGCGAGTTCCTTCTGAACTGAACTGATGAAGACACGCATCATTTGTGCCATGTTGGATATTGCGCGATTATTGTTTTTACGTTCCAATCAAATCATGAGGCCACTGAATCGATTCATCTATTTCAGCTTTCTACTTTCTACTTTCTGCTTTTTGCTTTCGCATTCATCGCTTTTTATGAGTCATAGCCTGTGCTATGGGTATAAATCGACCTGATTCGAACGAGTCTTGGGCGGATTGGTGTCAGGCATTTACATATAACATTATTCTCATTTCATGACTTGGTGACGTTGCGGGTTCCATACGCCTGCTTTTTCTCGGCGGCCATCAGGGGCGACGTGGTTGTCGCTGCAACCCGATTGGCGGCCATTTCAACTTGGTCATAGAGCGTTTCGGGTGCGATATCGGCACCATTGGGCCAGGAAATCGTGCCGTTGGCAACGCGGGCGGCACGGAAGCATGCCATGTCCTTAGGATACTGATTCGACATTATTGAAGTCCCACATGGTGTTCCCATTAAATAAGCGGTTCATTTTTTTTTAATTACCTGAAACTCGGCGTGGAGATGCGGTGGATTGTGGTCGTCATAGTACATCTGGACGACGATGCCGAAAAAACGAGCTATTTCAGGCATGGTTCTGTTTCCGGGTTGCACATTGCTTACAGATCACAGGCTGCGGGAATGGGTCAGGCGTGAACACTTGACACAGGTGAGACAATGATGAGTGATGAGTGATGAATGATGAATGCAGAAGGTAGCGGAGCGAGGGCAGCGGGCCGGCTGGGGAGAGGTTGCGTGGTTGGGAAGTTGGAAGTTGTGATTTATACAATTAAGAGATGCTACTTGCGTGATTTGAAGCAGAAGGTGCCTGCTTTCACATCCGTCATAATGTTTGCTCATTTTTCCCAGCATCATATACTCGTAACTTCGCAACTTCGCATCCTCACAAGCTCATCCCCAGAAGCCTCACAACTTCTCAGCCTCTCTGAAGCCGGCTATAGCGCGCAGAACACAGCTGTGACATTGTGCGGCTGCTTTTTCCACGGAAATTGCGAAAGAACCATCTAATCAGAGATGATCCGCTACTTCTCGTTAATCAGCGGGCGCTTGAGCATCTGAGTCAACTTGCTCAAACCCAGTTCTCAATAAGCAATCCGGGAACCTTGTCAAAATGCCGGATATTGTTACTTACCAGTGTTGCTCCTTGGCTTCTGGCATGGGCGGCAATCATCATATCCATGGCTCCGATGGGTGTGCCGAACTTCTCTATATCAGTCCGGATATTTCCATAATGGTCAGCCGCTGTTTCATCCCAAGGGATCACCACCAGCCGGGCGACAAACTCATCAATCTCTTTACGGATGGAATGTCGCTGTGGATGGCGTGCTGCGCCATAATATAACTCGGCCAATACTATCGTGGAAATGCAAAGAGCACTTGTCCCGACCTGCTCAAAATGAGACTTGACGGATAGGGGGCGGCTTTTGAGAATGTAGCTGCAAATATTGGTGTCCAGCATATAGTGCATTAGAAAAGCTCCCGTTTCTCCGGTATAAGATCCTTGCGTTCGTCCATGAAATTATCCGGCACTTGCGACGGGCGTGCAAAATACTCATCCCAACCCAACGGCTTCGGCCTAATGATAACCGCATCACCCGCCCGCTCGATAAAAACCTCCCGGACTGAAAAGCGAAACTCCGCAGGCAGGCGGATGGCCTGACTATGACCATTCATAAATATTTTAGCTGTTTGTGTCACAACTCACCCCTGTTGTTCTATACCGGCGTTATATAGCGTATGTTTTAAAATGAAACCCATGCTGAAGGAAATACCTTCGCAACGAAAATATATGCGGAACCGCGAACGAACGCGAATCAGGCTGAGCGGAGCATAGTCCTTAGTCCTTAGTCCTTGGTGCTTTGTCTGAGACCAAGAACCAAGCACGAAGAACAGTTTTGCGGACAGAGTCCTTGGTCCTTAGTGCTTTGTATGAGACAAAGAACCAAGCACGAAGAACTAAGAACAGCTATTTGTAAAGCCGCTCATTATCCTGCATGTCCATCCACATGGCGAAGAGCAACGCTTGGAAACTGCTGATGAACAAAAACAGAAAGGACAAGAAGGTGGTGATCGCAACATGCTCGTGGCTGAACATGCAGTAGGCCACGCGATAGGCATACGGGATGTTGCACAGCGTCAGAAGAAAGGCGAAGTTGTACAGCAAAAACAACGGATGGAAGTCGCGGAGCAGATATTTGACCCACAGGCGCTTGAAAAACAGCTTGGTCAGGAGCCAGGCTATGCGCGGGATCACCCGCAGGACTTTCATCTTCGTTTCTTCACCGATGTTGTACACCGGCTTGATCGGCACTTCCTTCAAGGTGCACATGGCGATGTTCAGCTTGACCAGCATGTCGTTGGGCATGCCGTATGACCGGTAGATGTGGTGCAAGCGGATGGCGTTCAGTGCGGCGAGCGAAATGGCGGTGTAGCCAGTCTGCGTGTCCGAGACGTGCCAGTAGCCGGACGCGATCTTGGTCAGGATCGAGAGGATCGAGTTGCCGAAATAGCGGATTCTCGGGACGACCAGCCAGGCACTGCGATGGATCAGCCGGTTGCCTTTGACGTAATCGAGGCCGTCACAGACAACGGGCAGGCAGATGCCTTCTAGTTCGTCCGGGTCCATCTGGCCGTCGCCGGCCATGACGGCAGTGCAGTCAATACTGTGGTCTTTGCACCATTTGTAGCCGCGGGCGATGGCGGCGCCGACGCCATGGTTGCCACGCTGGTTGATCAGGATGATGCGTTCAGTATCGGGATTTTTATTGCCAACCACGGAGGGGGGAAACAGGTCGATCTCCTTGCTCAGCAACTCGCGCAGGACGACGTCGGCATGGTTGAAGCGCGTCTTTTCGATCTCGAAGGAGCAGCGTTCGATGGTGCCGGCGCCCTTGTTGTGGCCGTTGCCCCAGTATTCCATGACAATCTCGGCGGTGCGGTCGGTCGAGGCATCGTTGACAATGACAATCCGGTCGACGAAGGCGGGCATGGTCTCGATGACCGCGCCGATCTGCGCCGCCTCGTTGAAGGCGGGGATGACGACGGCGATGGTTTTGTCATTCAGCATAAATTGGAGAAGTGCTTAGTGCTTAGTCCTTAGTGCTTAGTCGGGGGAGCGGAGTCCGGGAGCGGAGCAGAGTCCTTGGTACTTAGTCCTTTGTCCTTAGTCCAGATTGTGACGAAGCACGAAGAACCAAGCACGGATTTAGCTATTCAAACAGCAACGGTTGTCATCCACGGTATACACAAGGCTGCACAGCGGACAGGCAATCTGGCCAGCGGCGGCGAGCCGGCCGCCGCATTCGCAGATCCAGCCCACGCGGCGCGCCGGCACGCCGGCCATCAAGGCGTAGGCCGGCACATCATGCGTGACAACCGCGCCGGCCGCAATGAAGGCGTGCCGGCCAATGGTGTGGCCGCAGACAATCGTGGCGTTCGCGCCAATAGATGCGCCTTCACAAACGAGCGTTTTGCGGTAAAAACCACTGCCGCGTTGCGGATATTTGCAGCGCGGCACGGGCACATTCGTAAAGACCATGGACGGGCCGCAAAATACATAGTCCTCCAACTCGACGCCCTCATAGATCGAAACATTGTTCTGGATCTTGACGTAGTTGCCAATGCGGACATTATTGGCAATATTGACGTTCTGGCCAATGGTGCAGTGTTCGCCAATGACGGCGCCCGGCTGAATATGCGAGAAGTGCCAGATGCTGGTGTCCGTGCCGATCTGGGCGCCGGAGTCGACGAAAGAAGAGGGGTGAATGAAGGGAGCCTTCATACAGGGTTCAGGGTTCAGGTGAGATGAGCAGAGTCCTTCGTGCTTAGTCCTTTGTCCTTGGTCGGGAGAGCAGAGTCCAGTGCTTAGTCCGTAGTGCTTTGTCTGAGACCAAGAACCAAGCACGAAGCACAGTTTTGACTGCTGACAGCGGGCAGAGTCCTTAGTGCTTAGTCCTTTGTCCTTGGTCGGGAGAGCAGAGTCCAGTGCTTAGTCTGAGACCAAGAACCAAGCACGAAGCACAGTTTTGACTGCTGACAGCGGGCAGAGTCCTTAGTTTGGGGAACAGAGTCCTTTGTGCTTAGTCCTTTGTCCTTGGTCGGGAGAGCAGAGTCCAGTGCTTAGTCCGTAGTGCTTTGTTTGAGACCAAGAATCAAGCACGAAGCACAGTTTTGACTGCTGACAGCGGAGCAGAGTCCTTAGTGCTTAGTCCTTGGTCCTTGGTCGGGAGAGCAGAGTCCAGTGCTTAGTCTGAGACTAAGAACCAAGCACAAAGCACGAAGAACTAAGCACAGTTTTTGTTTTTCAAGTATTTGATCAGACCGCCGATCTTGTCGGAGATTGCTTGGGCACTTGTGTAAAGCTCGTTGAATTCCGGCTCGGTCAGATATGCTTGATCAAGCGCGAGATAGAGTTCGCTCTTGATTTCTGTGCAAGATCGTTGCGCATAGGCAAGGAACCGGCAAAACTCGTTGTCCGAACCGCTGTCAAAACCTTCGGCGATGTTGTGCATGACGGAACCAATCGCACGGCGGATCTGGTTGCGCAATTCCCAGTCGTCGCAGAAAGGATGCATTCGCGATGCACTATAGATGCGGCGCGCCAAGTCACGTGCCATCTGCCAACTTTCGATATCTTCAAAACGAGTAATCGTCATCTTGGGGCATGGTTGGGGGAGCAGAGTCCTTTGTCCTTTGTCCTTGGTCCTTAGTCCTTAGTCCAGACTTTGACCAAGCACCAAGCACGAAGCACAGTTTTGACTGCTGACAGCGGAGCAGAGTCCTTTGTCCTTAGTGCTTAGTCCGTAGTCAAGTTTTGACGTTCGTGGTCCTTATTTGACCAAGCACAGTTCTGACAGAGTCCTTGGTGCTTAGTCCTTTGTCCTTGGTCGGGAGAGCAGAGTCCAGTGCTTAGTCCGTAGTCAAGTTTTGACTTCGTGGTCATTATTTGACCAAGCACGAAGGACTAAGCACTACGGACTCTGTCCCACCGACCTCGCGCTTGAGATGCTGCTGCAGCGCGGGATGCACGCCGTCGGACGGCCGCTCGACCTTGGCGTGCCGCATGGCATAACAGAGTTCAATCGCCGGCCGGATATCCGGTATGGTATAGCCATGGCCGTTGAGGGTTTCCTCGTAGATGCGGGTGTGCAGATCGGCGAAGCCCTGGGTGAACTCGACTTCTTTGCCGTCAATGGCGATGGAGCGATGCGTGGTCATGTTGCTGCGCAGGGCCTGCTCGGGCAGGTCATGGTCATCAATGGAAAGGAACCACTGCACCTCGGCATGTTCGAGTTCGAGGAAGCCGCCGGCACGCTGGGGCTGGTAGAGATACACGGCACTGCGCTGCACCTTGCCAAAGAGCCACAATAGGGCATCGAAGAAGTGGATGCCAATGTTGGTGCACAGGCCGCCGGAGTGGTCTTCGCGGGACTTCCATGAATAGCGATACCAAGTGCCGCGGCTGGCGACATAAGTGAGGCGGATCTGCTTCTTCGGCTGGGTGCGGGTGCAGGCGGCGCATTCTTCCTTGAGCGCGATCAAGGCGGGATGCAGGCGCAGTTGCAGGACGGTATAAACGCGACGGTCAGTCTCCTGTTCCAGTTCCTCGAGGGCGTCGAGGTTCCATGGATTGAGGACGAGGGGTTTCTCGCAGATGGCGTCGGCGCCGAGGCGCAGGGCGAGGCGGATATGCGCGTCATGCAGGAAGTTGGGCGTGCAGATGCTGAGGTAATCAATGCCGTTGCCTTCGCGCTTGAGTTTCTCGAGGTGGCGGTCAAAGCGTTCGTACTCGGTAAAGAAGCTGGCGCGCGGGAAATAGTTGTCGAGGATGCCGACCGAGTCATGGGGATCCAGGGCGGCGCACAGGTGGTTGCCGGTGGCCTTGATGGCTTTGAGGTGGCGCGGGGCGATATAGCCGGCGACGCCGGAGATGGCGAAGGTTTTCATATTTTTTTTGCGGCAAAATAAATTAAGGTAAATTCTCGCGCGGGTTCATGATTCAGGGTGTGCTGGAGGAAAAACCTTCGCAGCGAAAGTTTTTTTGGTGCAGCATTGACTGGATGACTGGACCAATGTTACACCTTCGTCTGGCACGCGGTTGGGCAGAGCGGCACGCTGTCGCGCAGAAGCCGGTCGCGAAACGCCGGAGTCAGGCTGGCCCACTCCAGCAGATCAACTTTATACGGCAGGTCTGACTCTTCAAACGCGGTATTAATCAAGGCGCGGGCAGATGGCGATAATGGTTCGCGGTTCATGACCAGCACGTCGATATCGGCAAAGCGCTTGGCGGTGCCGCGGGCGCGCGAGCCAACCAAACGGATTTCCTGCCCGCCCAAATGGGCGCGCACAATCCGTGCAACCTCCGCCCGGCTGTGGGCATCCATATCACTCATTGTTTCGCCGTTCAAGTTCGGCCAAGACGGCCCGGGCCGCCTGCAAAAACTCAACGGCGGTCTGGTAAACACTGTGCGCTTTCTCTGCATCGTAGGTGTGTGCCGTGATGTTGCGTTGTTCGCGGTACACGAGCCAGCTGGTGACATCCTCAATGATGCCCCGTTCGGCCGCCTCGCGCATGAGGGCCTTGAACGACAGGGCATCTATGTCAGCCGGCACGGCCGCTTCGGCCTCCACGCTGCGCTTGATCATTCTCCAGCACAGTTCATAGGTGTACTCGAAGCGCTGAATCACCGCATCGCGCAATTCCTCGTCATCAGTGGCCGCACGCGCGCGAACAATCGCCCGGTTCAGACTTGCCACTGCTTTATGAAGGGAAGTGAAATCAAGCATTTGAGGTAAATTCTTTCGCAACGAAACAATTTAGGGTGCAGCGATAGAGCGTTTGCCGTATGCGCCGTGCCCGCACTGGCTGCTGCTCACCGATCACCGATGATCCCGCCGTTGGCGGGATGCCGCCGATGGCGGCACTCCAAGCAGCTCCAAGCAGCCGAAGACCGAAGACCGGATACTGGATACTGGTCACTGACGATGTTCGGTGTCTACCGTATTTGTCACCGACTTGCTCCGTGCCGCACCTGTAACTGGTCACTTGTTATTCACAGCTACGCAGGCAGTTGCGGGCACCTGTTACTTGCCACCTGTTACTTGTAACTTTTTACCAGCTACCGCAGGCCATCCATTCCTCCAGCCTTCCATTGCTTTGCCACTTTGTTAGATTGTTACAGTGGCACGCGAGTGGCAAAGCGGCGCCAATTTCGCATCATAGTAGGCGCGCGCCGCAAGAAACATGTTTTGCAGTTGATGCCACTCGGAAAAAAGCATATTGAGGGTTGCCGTACATTGTTCGTTGCTGTCCGGATACTCATGCGCCACGTTATTACGCAAAGCCCGCAAACGCTGCCACGTTTCGGCCGAGACAACAATGCCGTTTTTCTCCAACTGGTTCAAAATATCCAAGAATGGGCGCGGTTCGTCACTGCCCGTGATCATCGCCACCAAAGCGGGAAACAGCCGGGTGCCCATTGCATCTTGCAACTTGGCAAAGCGGTAAATGAATTGATCAAGCAGCGCAACCGTTTCATCGGCAAGGCACGCCAGCGCGCCCGGCGCCAGTGGGAACACCGGCGCCAGTTGTTGCGTGCCGGCGACCAGGCGCAGCAGATGCGCCGCGCCCTCGCGCAACGCCGATTCAACTTTTAGCGGCAAAATGTCCGTCATAGCTCAATGCCATAGCGCACTGCTTCACGCACTACTGGTCGTGTGTCCAAGGCTGGATCAGCAGTGACAACCATGTCGATCTTTTGCTCTCCCAACGCCATCTGGATTTTGACGATCGCGTTTATTTTTGCGGCTTCCCTTGCGCTGCGCGGCACATCGCTTACGACGAGCAAATCAATGTCACCACCACGCTTGTCATCCGCTACCCGGGAACCAAACAGAAGCAGTTTTGAATGACCGGGAAACGCGGTCTGAACCGCAGCCTTGACGGCCTGTACGCTTTGTTCAGACAATCGCATTTAAGTAGAAGCGGCGGTTTTCCACAAACTGGCTAGTTAATTCGTCCGGGGCGCAGGAAATTTGTTCGGTGCGAACAAATTTATGGTACTGGATACTGAAAACCGAAAACTGAAGACTGGATACTGGTCACTGGATACTGGCGCCTGGCGCCCGGCGCGCAGGCGCGCCGTCCGGGCAGGCTGCCGCCGGTGGTCGTGGTCGGTGACAACCGCGATCTCCGGCATTGAACCGTGGCCCGGGATCCGAAGAGCGAGGGCCAGTATGTGTGCGCCAGTGCGCCAGTGCGCCAGTGCGCCAGTGCGCCAGTGCGCCAGTGCGCCAGTGCGCCAGTGCGCCAGTGCGCCAGTGCGCCAGTGCGCCAGTGCGCCAGTGCGGCGGTGCGGCGGTGCGCCCGTGGTAGCATCGCGGCACGGAGGCCGCTCCCACTTTGCCGAGGTGCGGCAGTGCAGGAGCATGGCTCCCCGCTCAAAACTACGCCAGCAGCAAACTTCTCTGGCGCGCGTCGGTCATGGCGGCCAAGGCCTTGATCGGCACGTCCGCCTCGGTCTTCCGGCCGAGGAACTCGAGCAGCAGGCGCACGCGCTCGGCGGGATTGGCCAAGCGCGTGACGACGCCGAGCAAGCCCTGAAACGGGCCGCTGACCACCTGCACCGTTTCGCCCACGGCGGGCGCGAACTCGATCACATGCGGCGCGTCATCGGCAAACTGGCGGCGCACCGCCTCGATCTGGTCGTCCGGCACGCGCGGCGTGTAATCACCAAACGCGACAATCGTCGAGACACCCGGCGCATAGACGGCGGCGCGGTAGGCCGTGGCATAGTCAAAGCGGGCGAAGAAGTAGCCGGGGAAGAGCGCTTCCTGGAACCAAATCCGGCCGCGGCGCGTGGTGCGCTGAAAGCGGATCAGCGGGCAATAGGTCTCGATGCCGCGCTCGGCGACGGCGCCGGCAGCCATCTGCTCCTTTTTGGTCTTGGCCCGCAGACAGTACCATGCCAAGTCCACCGGCATGTCACTGCATGCCATCGGGCTCAACGCGCCGTGCGCCGCATTGTGGTTGTCAAGACCATTTTCGCTGACAAGCATGCTGCTGATTCCCCGTTAAATACAGAACGCTGCTCCATGCGCCGCAATTGATCTTCCGTGTCATTTGCAACTTAGAACGTAATTATACAAAAAACGGTTGATTCGTGCAATTGGTAATTTACGAAGCAAAAAAGGTGTAAAAGTACTGAGATAAATCTAAGGTGTTATACTGAGTCATTTTGACCACACAGGCACCTTGCCACTGGTTTCCCGGGCACAATTGTTGGTGAACAACGTTGCAACGGTAATACATGTTGTTACAATAGCATATTCTTCGCCAAAATGCAAGGTGCATTTGACGGTGATTCTGAAATTTCGCTATAAGAACGGTCGCGCATTCCCTTGCGGCGATCCTGCCACGGTAGCCGCCGGCGTAGAGCGCGTAACAGGTAGGGCGGTCAGGCCCTTGACCGCCGCGGTCGTCGTTGCGCCATTGTGTCACCGTAGTGCGCGCGCAGGCAGCAACGGCGGTCAGGGCCTGACCGCCCTACCTCAGTACGCGCAGGATCCACAACAGATTTGGCGACGTCAGGTTCGCATTTTCCCTTGACATCGGAATTTCAACGGGCAGTCACGGGAACCACTAAAATTTCGCATGGCGGGATTTTAGTTTTCAGCCTTGAACTTTGCGCTCCCACTGCCCGGAATCCTGCTCACGGCTGCACGCCGAAGCGGAAGTAGGCGCCGCAACTGCCCTCGCTTGAGACCATGCATGGCCCGACCGGCCGAGTTGGCGTGCAGCCCTTGCCGAACAAGCCGCATTCGTAGGGCAGGCACACGCCGCGCAACACTTCGCCGCAGCGGCAACCCGCCGGCTCGATTTCCGCGACGACCGGCACGGCAAACGCCTTGTGCGCGTCATAGCGGGCATACGCCGGCTGCAGCGCATAGCCGCTGTGCGGTATCACGCCCAGGCCGCGCCAGGCCGCATCGCACGGCGTGAACACCTGCGCCAGCATTGCCTGCGCCTTGAGATTCCCGCCGGGCGTCACGCTGCGGGTGTATTCAATTTCGACGCGCTGCTCGCGGCGCGCCAGTTGCCGCACGATGCGCACCAGCGCATCCAGGATATCGCAGACCTCGAAGCCCGCCACCACGCACGGTTTGTGATACTCGTCGGCAATGAACTGATATGCCGCCGCGCCGATCACGGTTGTGACATGGCCGGGCGCAAGAAACGCATTCAGGGCGACGCCGGCATCCTGGAGCAGCGCGCGCATGACCGGCGGCGTCATTTTCCCGGCCGCTACATAAAAGAAATTTGGCAGATTGAGTTCGGCCGCCTGCGCCACGGCTGCCGCCAGCATCGGCGCGGTCGTTTCAAAGCCGACGCCCAGCAAGACGCAGCGCTGGCCGGCATGTTCGCGCGCATGTTGCACGACTTGCAATGGCGAGTAGATCATCTGCACGGAGTGGGTGAGTTGATTGACCTGCGCCAGCGTGGCCGTGCTGCCCGGCACGCGCAGCATGTCGCCAAAGGTGAACACTTGCACACCGGGTTGCTGCGCCAGCCAGATGGCGGCATCAATCAGCGAGGTGGGCGTGACGCACACGGGGCAGCCGGGGCCGGACACCAGGCGCACATTGGCCGGCAGCACGGCGTGCAAGCCGTTGCGGCAAATTGCGACGGTGTGTCCGCCGCAGATTTCCATGATGCGCACGGGCCGCGGCAGTGCCGCCGCCGCCGCGTGCAGTTGCGCCACCAGGCCGCGTGCCATGTGCGCGTCGCGAAATTCATCCACGTATTTCATGATGATGCGCGCGCGGCCGTCACCGCGGCCTCTTCTTCCATGATGGCGGCCACGTCGTGCCACAAGGCCAACTGCGCCGCCGCTTCCTCCTTGTCGAGCAGGGTCAGGGCGAAGCCCGAATGGGCCAGCACAAAATCGCCCGGCTGGACGGCCTCGACAAACGTCAATGAAATGGCAATGATGGTCTGGCCGAATTGCACGCGGGCCATGTTGTCGGGCAGCAATTCAAGCACTTCTCCAGGAACAGCCAAGCACATAAGTCAACTCACACAAGAATTAATTTTTACGAAGAGATGCACGAGGAAGAAAAGAGAACAAGCAGCCGGCATGAGGAATGTAACAAGGAGTAAAAGAGTAAAGGAGTAAAGGAGGCAGCCGGCATCATTATTGGCCAGGCGCACGCGGCAGAAAAAGAGTGAAGGAGGCAGCCGGCATCATTATTGGCCAGGCGCACGCGGCAGAACATGGCGGTTTCTTTACTCATTTGCTCTTTGTTCATGAAATGATGTCATTTGTCCTCTGATTACCTCTTGTCCTTTTCGTTAAATACTCTTGGCGAAGGCCGCCAGCACGGCTTGGCCGAGCGCCAGGCCCGCATCCGACGGTGGCACGCGCCGCGGCAGCACCAGCCGCACCCCGCGCTGCGCGCAGGCGGTCTGCAGATGGCCGGCGAACACCTTGTTCCAGAGCACGCCGCCGCTGGCCACCAACGTGGCAGGCCCCGCGGTGCGTTCCCACAGGTGCCCGACCGCGCCGGCCAGCCATTGGTGAAATTCCGCCGCGCTGTCGGCCAACGCCACGCCGCGGGTGTGGCCGGCCCACAGCGCGCGCAGCATTGGCCGCCAATCCAGTTCGAGCACGCCGTCGGCGCCGGCACCGATCTCGACCGGATATGCCGCCAGCGTGCCATGCGCGCCGGCGGCCGCCTGTTCCAGTGCGATGGCCGCTTGCGCCTCGCGCGTCACCTGTGTGCGCAAGCCCAGCAGCGCGGCGACGCCGTCAAACAGCCGGCCTACGCTGGATGTCTGCACCACATTGGGCGCGCTGGCGGCCAGGGCTGCCCGCACAATTTCAGCGGTCTCGCCGCGCACTTCCGCGGGCACCGGCCAAGCGATGCCGGCTGCGCACGCCATGGCCAGGGCGATGCGCCACGGTTCATGCATTGCGCGTTCGCCGCCGACCAGCGCAAACGGCCGCAGGCGCCCAACCCGCTGGAAGCCACGTTCAATGCTCCCGCGGAAAAATTCACCGCCCCAAATCGTGCCGTCCGTGCCATAACCCGTGCCGTCGAAAGCAATGCCCGTGCATTCGTCCCAGACATCCTCGGCTGCGCAACAACTCGCGACATGCGCCGCGTGATGTTGCACACCGATGCGCGCCACGCCCGGCCACAAGGTGGGCGGGGCGGGGGCAGCGGCAGCTGTATTCGGTGATCGGTATTCGGTATACGGTGGCGGCGGCTCAGTCAGGTCAGCAGCGCGGCACGGAGGCCGCTCCCCTGCCGCCGCTGGCGGCACTGGCCAAGGCATTACTCGGCTGCGTTGCGCAAGTTTGTTTGAGAGATACTCGGGATGCAGGTCGTGCGCGAGCACGTCCGGCGCGGCGCCCCATGCCGCCGGCCATGTGCGCGCTGCCTGTTCGAAATGCTGAAAACACGGTTCCTCGCGCAAGTTTTCGACGGGCGCACTGAGTCGCGCCGTCGTGCCGCACGCCCAGCAGACGGTGTTTTTCAGTTCGCCGCCCAAGGCCAGCACGCGGCGCGGCAGCGCGCGCGTTAGGGCAAGCTCTTTTGTGTCTATTTCTTTCAGGGTTCAGGGTATGCTGGAGGAAAAACCTTCGCAACGAAAGTTTTTTAGTGTAGCGCAGGTCTTCTTCAGGTCTTGTGTGTCTTCATGACAATATAATACTAAATGCCCCGCGCGGAGCGCGTGGCGTACATGGCAGCTCTTTTCGGTTTGCCGTTTTCAGTGCAGCATCCAGTATCAAGTATCCAGCATCATCCATTCGTGTCTTCGTGGCCATAGTATCCGAGTTGCGCCAGGGTGCAGGGCTAATTTCAAATCTCAAATCTCAAATTGCAAATCTCAAATTGCAAATTGTAATTTGTCAATTGTAATTTTCAATGTTGGTGCTGGTGGCCGGCCTTGTGGGCTTGCTCGTGGCGCAGCCACGCCAGCCATGCCGCAAGGCCCGCGCCGCTGGTGGCAGACAGTTCGAGCACGGGCAAGCCCGGGTGTACTTGCCAGGCTGACTCGCGGCAGCGCTGCACGTCGAACGGCACGTGCGGCAACAGATCCATTTTGCTGACGATCATCATGCTGGCCGCCGCAAACGCCGCCGGATATTTCTCGGGCTTGTCGTCGCCCTCGGTCACGCTCAGCAGCACGACCTTGGCGTCTTCACCCAAGTCAAACGCCGCCGGGCAGACCAGATTCCCGACATTTTCGATGATGATCAGTTCGGCCGTGTCAAACGGCGCGCGCGCCAACGCCACCGCCACCGACGCCGCGTCCAGATGGCAGGCCCCGCCCGTGTTGAGTTGCACGGCGGGAATGCCCTTCCGCCGGAGGCGTTCCGCGTCGTAGCGTGTCTGCACGTCGCCTTCGAGCACGGCCACCTTCAGCTCTTTTTGCAATTGCGGCAGCGTTGCTTCCAGCAGCAACGTCTTGCCCGCGCCGGGCGCGCTGAGCAGGTTGATCATCAACGCGCCGCGCTGCGCCAGCATTGCGCGCACGTCGGCCGCCAGCGCATTGTTCTTGGTCAGCACATCCTGGCCCAGCGCGATGGTGCGCGCCGTGCGGGTGACATGAGTATGCTGCGCTTCGCCGCAGCCGCAGGTTTCACACATGAGTTGTGTCCAACGTTGGTTAGGTCATTACAAGTATACTACATTGCGCGCGGAAAGTCTGCAAGAATGGATGGAGGGTGCAGCGGCAGAGGCGGAGGCGGCCTGCCCCGCGCGGCGTACCACGCCGCTGGCGTGACTCTGAAACCTTAATATGTCGTAATTTCAGTTCACGCGGGTCGTTTCTTAAATTCGTTTGCTTTATATATGAACTTGTGCTATAATAATATGCCGTTGCAGGTGTGCGGCGGCCATTGCTTTGGGTATGTTTTTGTTTGCGGATCGATAACCATTGTTTGGAGACACAACATGAAGCGCAGTATTTTCACCCTCGTTCTGCTTGCCATGTTCTGCGTCAGTCGCGCCGCCAGCGCGGCCGTCATCCTCAGCGAAGGCTTTAATCAAGCCACGCTGCCCGCCGGCTGGTCGCAGTCGAATGCCACGCCGGTCACCTTTGTGACCACCAGTGCCAATCCGGCGGCAACGCCGTACGAAGGCACCCATTTTGTGAAATTCGCCTCGTACGATGTGTCATCCGGTGTCCGCTCGCAGTTGATCTCGCCCGCCATGTCAACGGTGGGCAAGACGGACATCACGGTCACGTTTGCCTGGTATCGCGACACGGCCTACGCCAGCAACTGGGATCGCGTCTATGTGCAATATTCGACCGACGGCACAATCTGGACGGATGTGGCGGTGTACCCGCGCACCAATATCGTCAACGGCTGGACTGCGCCGGTCTGCGCGCTGCCGGCCAACGCGACCAACCAGCCCACCCTGCAAATTGCGTTTCAGTTCGTCTCGGCCTATGGCAACAATTGCTATCTTGACTTGGTTCAAGTGAACGGCACGACATCCGGTGAAGTGAGTCCGCCGGTCAATTTGACGGCCAGCACCGCCAGCAAAACGCTGATCAACCTGGCATGGCAAGCCAATGGCGCCGGTGACGACGTCATGATTGCCTCGAACGGTGTGGCCACCTTCGGCGTGCCGGCCAACGGCACAAGTTATGCGGTTGGCAGCGCCCTGCCCGGCGGCGGGGTCATTGTGTACAAAGGCAACGGCCTGGTGTACCCCTGCGACAATTTGACGCCTGACACGCGCTATTATTATTCGGCGTGGTCGGTCAATGCGGTGACAACGTATTCAGCGGCGGTCACGGCCAATGCAAAAACGTACGCGCCGGCCATTGAAACGTTCCCCTATCTGCAAGATTTCAATGGCGCGTGGCCGCCCAGCGGCTGGAGCGTCGTTGACAACCTGAGCGCCGGCGGCGTGTGGGATTTGAACACGGCCTATGGCACCCCGAATTATGCCGGCGGCAACGGCACCTGCGCGGATGCCGACTCGGATTCTTTTGGCGATGCGATGGACACCGAGCTGCGCGCCACGTTTAATTTCTCGGGCATGACCCGGCCCGTCCTGAAATTCATCACGTCTTACAATGATTTCAGCACGTTCGACAGCGCCCGCACCCAAGTCAGCACCAATGGCGGCACCACGTGGGTAACCCTGGCCAATTGGACGGCGGACATCAGCCCCAACGGCCCGGGCAGCAACATTGTCTTTGATCTGCAGGGCTTTGCCGGCCAGCCGAATGTCATGTTGCGCTTCTGGTATGTGAGCGATTGGGATTGGTGGTGGGAAGTTGATGACGTGTATGTTTATGACAAACGGCCGAATGTGTACTTGGATCCGATCAAGCAGAGCAGCAGCGCGTATATTGGCAATGCAGTACGCTACCGCTTGTCCGTTGAAAACGCATCCGGCGCCGCGCACAATTTCAATTTCCAATATGACAGCATCTGGCCGGCCAGCGGCCCGGGCTCGTCCGGCATGCTCGGCGATGGGGTCATCACGAACATTGCCGTCGGCGTGACCGTGCCGGCCACGGCGTATCCCGGCCAAGCCTGCACCACGACTGTGCGCGCCGTCTCGACGGATGGCATTTACACCAACACGGCCCAGATGATTACGACCTGCACGTGGAATGACGATATTTACTATGAGCCGTTCACCACCTGGCCGGACGGCTGGACCAATTATCCGGTCGGCGCCGCAGTGGGTGGCTGGTATCGCGACGCAACCTATGGCGCCGCCGCGCACGGCAAGTTTGCCGGCGCAACCAACTGGCTGGTCTCGCCGGCGATCAATCTGACCGCAACCGGTCTGGATTACCTCGACTTGTCTTTCCGGTTTGCCTGCACCGCTGCCCTGGTCAATGTTGAGGGCGTTTATATCTCGACCGGCAGCCGCAATCCGGCCGACGGCGCCTATGTCAAGCTGAAGGACATTGCATCCGAGGCGGGCTTCTGGATTCTGAATTATGCCGATCTTCTGGGGTATGTCGGCAGCAATCCGGTCTATTTTGGCATTGCGTATCTCGGCCCGAATAACTGGCAATTGGTCGATGATTTCCGGGTGGCCGGCGCCAAGGTCGGCATCGGCAACGCCGCCTTGCTCGGCCCGCCGACGCTGCCGACCATCACCAGCTATGGCAGCACCCTGACCGTCACCGGCGGGCTGTACTATGCTGGCGAGACGGGCACCAATGGCCCGGCGCCGTTCACCACGGCCGAGCTGGGCTTTGGCCCGACCGGCGCGGTGCCCAATAGCGCGACGTGGACCTGGTACCCCGCCGCGTATCTTGGCGCCAATGGCGATTACGACATCTTCACCGCTGCACCGCAAGTGACCATTGCCGGCCCGCTCAACTATTGCTACCGCTTCCGGCGTGGCGCGGCCGTCTGGGTCTACGCCGACTTGGATGGTAGCACCAACGGCTTCAACATTGACAAGGCCGGGGTGATTACGGTCAACATGCTGCCGCCGCAGGGTGCGCTGTTGCGCAATCAGACCATTGGTCTCGACTGGGCCGTGGGTCCCAGCTCGTTTGCCAACCCGAGCAATGCGCCACCGCTTTATTATGAAACCACGGATGACATCAATCTCCCGTACGATGCCCATCTCGCGTCGGTGCGCATGGGCGGTGTGTACTGGAATACCGGCCGGCAAGGTTTGGAAGCCGGCTTCTGGCTGCGCATTTATGGCAATGCCGTGACCAATCCAGGCACCATGCTCTATCAACAATATGTGCCCGGCTATGCCTGCGAGCAAGTGATCGGCGTGGACGCCAACGCGCGGTATAACTATAAGTATCAGGTGAATCTCACCACGCCGTTCCTGGCCCAAGCCGGCAACACCTATTGGATTTCGCTCCAGCAGGAAACGCGCAACGGCACCTACTGGTCGCTGCTCGACTCGCCCGATCCGGTGCGCGGCCTCGACGCCTGCCAGCGGAGTGGCGCGGCGCTGGGCTGGTTGCCGTTGGCTGTGGATCTCGGCCTGGAAGTCTACGGTGCGGTGACCAATGCCGGTTTTGTCGCCGGCACGGTGCGCAATGCCGACACCATGCTGCCGATTGAAGCCGCGCAGATCACGATCACCAACGCCAGCTACATCAACAATGTGCTGACGATTGCCAACGGCACGTATGTCACGCCGGCGCCGGCCGGCACGTATCACATCACCGTCACCAAGGCGGGCTATTTGCCGGCCACGGCGGCGGGCGTGGCCGTTGTGGTTGGTCAGACCAACACGCAGGACTTCCTGCTTGAAGGGTCGCAGTTGTATGTCACGCCGACGAACATCACGCGCAACATGGCGGTCGGCGCGGTGACGACCAATCTGCTGACGCTGACCAACAGCGGGCCACTGGCGGTTGACTTTACGTTGTCCATCGGCAATTTTGCCACGGGTGGTCTGACCCGCCTGCGCAGCATTTCGCTGCCGCCGTGTGACGGCAACTTCCCGCGCGGGGCGGCGCCGCTGTCACTCGGCCGCGCGCCGAAGGCGGCCGGCCGTGCGGCTGCCACGGCGGCCATGGCGCCCTTGGCCGCGGTGGTGAAGGCCTATGGCTTCGATATTAATGCCTCACCCAATGCCCTGATCAGCCTGTACACCGATGCGCCGGGTGCCTGCACGACCATCGGCCCGGCCAACACCGGCGCGAGCGGCTTTGTCTGCGGCGCGGGCTTCCTCGGCAGCGACTTCAGCCAGCTCTACGCCTTGGTGTACGCCGACAACGTGCTGGTCAAGGTCAATACCGCCACGGCGGCGGTGACCGACTCCCTGACCTGTGTGCCGCCGGGCGCGGGTGAAGGCTGGACCGGCATGGCCTTTGATCCAAACACGGGCATCCTCTATGCCTCGGCGTATGGCACGGCGTCGGCACTCTACACGATCAATCCCACCACCGGCGCAGCCACGCTGGTCGGTCCTATGACGGGCAGCACCTTGGTCATCGGCATCGCAGTCAATGCTGCTGGTCAGATGTATGGCCTTGACCTGGGTGCCGACAGCTTGGTGAGCATCAACAAAGCCACCGGTGCCGCCACGGTCATTGGCTCGATTGGCTACGACGCCAACTACGCGCAGGACTTGGCGTTTGATCTGGATAACAATGTTTTATATGTGGCGGCCTACAACAATGCCACCAGTCTCGGCGAGTTGCGCGTGGCCGATACGACCACCGGCAACACCCTCTTGATCGGTCAATTTTCCGCTACGGGCATTGAAGTGGACGGCTTTGCGACCATGACGCCTGCAGCCAAACCATGGGCGCAGGTGACGACCAACGCCGGCACGGTGGCGGCCGGCGGCGTCGGCACGGTGGCGGTCGTTTTTGACAGCAACATCGTCTCGAACAACGGCACCTACACGGCCGATCTGACGATCAACGGCACACATGTCAACCCGCTGGCGCCGGTGCCGCTCAAGATGATTTTGGGCGTCGATCCGGTCATCAGCGCGCCCGCATCGCTCAACTTTGGCGATGTCGTGGTCGGCGAGACGTGCGGTGTGGATCTGGTCATTGGCAACATCGGTGGCGGTGACTTGGTGGGTGAAACCACGGTGCCGCCGCCGTTCGGCGTCATGGGCGCAGCCGGCTACAGTATTCCGGCCGGCGCCAGCGTCACCCAAAACCTGGTCTTCACGCCGCCGCTGGAACTGGCCTACACCAACACGGCCGTCTTGACTGGCGGTGGCGGCGCGACGGTCACGCTGCTCGGCGTCGGCATTCCCGAGCCTGCCCTCGCGCTGGGCCTGCTTGGCTTGGCGCTGCTGGCGCGGCGGCACGCATAACAGACTGGTCAGACTTGTCGAACGCGTCAGACATGTCAGACCTTCTGATTTTCTTCTGCGCGGCGGCGCTCATGGGCATGACAACGCCCTTGGGCGCCGCCGCTCTTTCTGCCGCAACCAGCGGCTGGCAGCGCTTGAATGCCTTGTTCGGCGCGCCTTTGTTTCAAGACACCGTCCTCTGGAATGATGCTGATGCCGCGGCGGCCAACCGCCTCGGCTTGGCACT
>Ga0247841_10005754_pt1 | contig 19732 bp, 19 predicted proteins | sample LaCruzMarch2015__2_FD_192410 | JGI IMG/M metagenome (GOLD analysis project Ga0247841, IMG submission 192410) | Freshwater microbial communities from meromictic Lake La Cruz, Castile-La Mancha, Spain - LaCruzMarch2015_18m | ecosystem: Environmental > Aquatic > Freshwater > Lake | place: Spain... | reverse complement strand
GAAAAAAAACCTGAACAAAATGTAGGAGAATAACCAGATGGTAAAAAAAGTCACAAATCACCTTTATGAAGGGATGTACATTCTCAGTGCCACTCTAAGTGATGATGCTCGTCAAAAAGCTTTAGACAAGATCACATCAGGCATGACCAAAAGAGGCGGAGAAGTAGTTAAGATTTTCGATCAAGGACGCCGTAAACTCGCGTACGAGATGGAAAAGAGAAGAGAAGGACACTATTATTTAATCTATTTTTCAGTTCCTGGTTCAATGATGCCAGAGATGTGGAAAGATTATCACCTGAATGAAGATCTAATCCGTTTCTTGACACTTAGATCTGAAAAGGTGCCAGAAAAAATAGAATTCCCCACATTAGAAGTTTAAGGCCAAGGAGACGAAAATGTTTATAAAAAAAGGTCCAGGCGAGACATTATTCTCAAAAAAACGCAAGCAATGTCCCTTTACTGCAGCGGGCGTGCGCCATATCGATTACAAAGACATCGATACACTATTAAAATTTGTTACTGAGCGTGGCAAAATACTTCCACGACGCATCACAGGAGTTACTTTCAATTACCAAAGACAACTCTGCGTTGCGATTAAAAGAGCAAGACACATGGGCTTACTGCCTTTTGTGGCTGAAGAATAAAGAGACAACGGAGAAGTAGCCATGCAAAATCAATTATTATTGTTATTAGACGTAGACAACGTCGGTAGAAGCGGTGATGTAGTCACTGTACGTCCCGGCTATGCAAGAAACTTCCTTCTTCCTCAGAAAAAAGCAGTGGTAGCGGACAAATTCACCCTCCGTATGCAAGCTAAACTGAAAGAAGAAAGAGCGCAAAAAGCTGAGCTAGATAAGAGCGAATCTCTTGTTTTAGCAGAGCGTGTTGGTTCTATGGAGCTTTCCATTGTGGTTAAAGTCGATCAAGATGGACACATGTATGGTTCTGTTGCTGCAACAGACATCGTAAAACTTCTTGAAAAAGAAGCGATCATGCTTGAGAGAAAAAATGTAGTTTTACCTCAGCCTATTAAAGAAATCGGCGCGCACAAAGTGCAGCTGAAATTAAAAGAAGGGGTTCCTGCTACATTTACTCTACAGATCCTGAGCGACAAACCTCTTCCACAAAGAGAGCCTAAAGAAGCTCTTCAAGAAGAAGCACCTCAAGAAAATGCTGAGTAAGTATAATTCTTATCATCTACAAGTTGATACTAAGGACGAGCTGAAAAGCTCGTCCTTTGATTTAGTTCTTTCTTCACCTTCAAAGGTGAATCTTTTTTTTAGAGTTATTGCAAAACGATCAGATGGATTTCATGAGATTGCTTCGCTATATCAAGCAATCGGCTTATTCGATACCCTCTATTTTAAAAGGAGTGATGCTCTTCAGGTAACTTGCAGTGACAAAACTCTTCTTTGTGATGACTCCAATCTTGTGACAAAAGCGCTGAGGCTCTTTCAGTCTAAGACCGGTATAGATCTTTCCGTCCATATCCATTTAGTTAAAAATATTCCTGTTCAGGCAGGGCTCGGAGGGGGGAGTGGTAATGCCGCTACCACTCTCTTTGGACTCAATGAGCTCTACGGTAGGCCTGCAACTCATAAAGAGTTAGAAGTATGGTCCTCTGAGCTGGGATCTGACGTCCCTTTCTTTTTTTCATCGGGAAGTGCTTACTGTACAGGTAGGGGAGAAATGCTGGAAAATGTAGGCCCCCTTACCCTGCCCTCTCATCTTACAATTGTAAAGCCTCTAGAGGGGCTGTCTACCCCTTTAGTATATAAAAACTGTAGAGTTGATGAGTTTCCCAGTCGGGATCCAGAAAAGAGTCTTCAAAGCTTCATGCAGGGCGGCGCTGAGTTTTATAACGATTTAGAAATTCCTTCTTTTGCAATTCTTCCTTCTTTAAAAGAGACTAAAGCTATGTTAGCATCGTCAGGCTTTTCGCATGTTGTGATGTGTGGCAGTGGAACTGCCTTCTTTTGTATAGGGGAAGGATCTATTGAGCAAGACAGTTCCCTGCTGATCAGAAAAGTTCCTATCATACAGCGAAAAGATAATGGCTGGTACGAATAGGTCGTAATTTGCTATGGTAAATATTTTGAAGAAGGAATTGTTCTATGAGTCCTAAGATGTATGATGCTCCATTGATTGTTGTGACTGGAGCTGCTGGTTTTATTGGTTCGTGTGTTGTTCGGTATCTCAATGATAAGGGTCTCACTAATCTTCTTCTTGTCGATGACATCAAAAAGACGGATAAATGGAAGAATCTACGAAATAAGAAATTCGTCGATTTTATCTCCCGCCATCAGCTTATGCACTGGCTTGAAGGAAGAGAGAGTGAAGTGAATGCTTTCATTCACTTAGGCGCTTGCTCTGATACTCTAGAGACAGATGGGGATTATCTCATGGAGAATAACTACAGGTTCTCTGTGGAACTTGCCGATTACGCTCTAGATAATGGTCAAAGATTCATTTACGCGTCTTCTGCTGCAACTTATGGTGATGGCAGTCTTGGCTTTTCTGATAATCACGAAGGGATAGATAGCTTAAAGCCTCTTAATTTATACGGTTTTTCTAAGCATCTTTTCGATCTTTGGGCCAAAGAGCAAGGAGTTCTCGATCTTGTTGTAGGACTTAAGTATTTCAACGTATTCGGTCCTAATGAAAATAGTAAAGGACGGATGGCATCTATGGTCTATAAGATGCTTCCTATCATTGAAAAAGAAGGATCTATCAAGCTCTTTAAATCTTCAGAGCCAGATCGTTTTGCAGATGGTGATCAGTGCAGAGATTTCATTTACGTGAAAGATGTTGTCAAAATGACATGCGATTTTTTAGATAATGATTTTGCAGGTCTTTATAATATCGGTTCTGGCCAAACGACCACTTGGAATCAGCTAGCTAAAGCTCTTTTTAAAGCAGTTGGAAAAACGCCTCACATAGAATATGTTTCTATGCCAGAAGATATGATCAAGCAATACCAAAATTATACTTGTGCTGATATGAGTAAATTTAAACAGACTTATGGTCTTTTAAGTAACGAGCCTGTATGCCAGTATACAATTGAAGATTCAGTGTGCGATTATGTGCAAAACTATTTACTGAGAGACGAAAGATGGTAAAACTCATAGGAATGCTCAGCCGTTTTAATTCTGTTAAGGTACTTGTTATCGGCGATTTTATGCTCGATACCTATACGACAGGCAAAGTAAAACGGATATCTCCTGAGGCTCCCGTGTCCATCCTTCATGTACTAAAAGAAGAAAGCCTTCCTGGTGGCGCCGGTAACGTAGCTCTTAACTTAGCCTCTCTTGGTGCTAAAGTCTATGCGGTAGGTCGTGTTGGCTGTGATATCGCAGGTGACGAGCTTCGCGACTCCCTGGAAAAAGAAGGGGTAGACATCGAAGGTGTTGTTTATCAAAAAGGTTTTAAAACTCCGGTAAAGAATAGACTCATTGCTGATGCTCAGCAGGTTTTAAGAGTTGATTTTGAAACGATCACTCCCCTTCCTGATGATGTGGAAGAAAGAGTTTTAGAGCAGCTTCCAGAGCTTCTCGATAAAGTGCAAATCGTAGCCATCTCTGATTACGGCAAAGGGCTCCTTTCTAGATCCCTTCTATCAGCGATCATAGCACTTGCTAAAGAGAGAAAACTGCCTGTTATCGTCGATCCAAAAGGGGATGACTTCACAAAATATAGTGGAGCTACTGTCATTAAACCGAACCTTGCAGAAGCTTACGCAGCCTCTAAATTGCCTCCAACAGCAACTCTTGATCAAGTAGCTACAACGCTACTGAAAAATAGCCAATCTGAAATGGTTTTGATCACAAGGTCAGAAGCCGGTATGTCTTTGTACCATCAGTCCGGAACCTCTTTAGACTTCCCAGTACGTTCGAAAGAAGTGAAAGATGTTACTGGAGCTGGTGACACTGTTCTTGCCATGATAAGCGTAGCTCTTGCCAACATGCTAGATATCAAATACGCAGCCCAGCTTGCAAATATAGCCGCCGGCATGGCGATTGAAAAGCTTGGATGCGCAAGGATTAACTTATCTGATATGTCTGAGAGACTCTTAGAATATGACGTAGATAACAAGATCTTTGATGAAGAGCACCTGTTTGCTCTACAGCAAGCGCTTAAAGGCAAGCGTTACATCGTTCTTGGCCTTGAAAGCCATCAAGGGATGTCAACAGCCATTTTCAAAAGCATAAGAAAGCTTGCAAGCCGTGATGAAGAGATGAAGCTCATCGTTTACGTCATGGACAATCATCCTGATGAAGAGTTTGTCTCTCTTCTTTCTTCGCTCGCGGAAGTAGACTTTATTGTTCTCAAATGCGAGAGCTTAATGAACCTATGCGAGATTATCCATCCGCACCAGGTGTATGTCATGGAAAGTAATGATAAGCTTGTTCTTCTAGATCATGCAACAGCGCTGCTATCACGAGTGAAAGACAGCGCCGCTAAGGTTTGCTCTTAAAAGCCTTGTTTTAAGCGAGCAATACGATCTTCAAGAGGTGGGTGAGAGGCAAATAACATCTTCCATCCAGCCTTTTTAGGTGTGGAGATTTTCATCGCTTCAAATGAGGGTTTATCAACGTGGGGATCGCGTATTCTCTGCATAGATTTTAATGACTCTAGCGCTGCGATCATTTTCTCTTTTCCTGCAAGCTCAGCGCCCCCTTTATCTGCTCTATATTCTCTAAATCTTGAGAACCATGCGACCACAATCGATCCTAAGATCATGAAGATCACTTCAAATACAAATACGAGTATCGCATAGCCAGCAAAAGATCCTCCGGAGGAAGAGTTTTCTTTTTTGTTGCCAAGGCCTGATAGGGCAAATGCAAGCACCCGTGCCATGAACATGACAAAGGCGTTGACTATGCCTTGTATGAGTGTCATCGTCACCATGTCACCATTGGTGATGTGGGATATTTCATGAGCGATCACCCCTTCTAGCTCTTTTTGATTCATCTTGTTTAGTAAGCCGGAAGATACAGCAACAAGGGATTTGCTCTTAGTAGGCCCTGTTGCAAAAGCATTGGGCTCGTTTGAAGCAAAGATCCCAACTTCAGGCATGGTGCTTAAATGGCCGGCTCTTGCTAAATCATATACTGTATCAAGTAAAGATTTAAGTTGTGGATCCCGAGTATTTGGATCGATGATCTGTACGCCCATGAGCCATTTGGCCATCATGCGTGATAGGCTAAGGGAGATTAAAGCCCCTCCCATACCCCATATCAGACAGAAGATCATAAGAGAGGGGTAATCTAGGCCATAAGCATGTAGATAGGGTCTTATATTGAAAATGCTTAAGACCACAGAGATGGTCATGACAACAAGGAAGTTGACGGCTAGAAAAAGGAAGATACGTTTTGCAATTGCCATAATGAAGCTCCTTAAGTTCGTTGGCTATAGGGTAGCTTGGAATAGAGGATCCTGTCAAGGGGGGCTGTTTTTGTGAAATGCCGTAATCCTCAAAATCTACAGTTTTGTAAATCCTTTTGATTATTAATGTTTTTTTAGTTTAAGCAGATTTAAGGGAACCTACAAAAATAAAATAGGGATTTCTAAAAATATAAAAAAATTCGGAAAGAGCGGCACCTGCAAGGTTCACTTATATGACCCGTCTGTATTCAAGCATTGTCCTTAAAGTATTTCAGAAGTGAACTCGATGGAAATTAATAGTAAAATTAATGAAATAAACCTAATTCTTAATCCCATTACATATAAAAATACTCCTGCTGCTAACCGGAGGATTCAAACGCTCTGCGATGAGATTATCAAAGGACTCGAAGATCCCACTACCGAAAAGCTCGATCCTGAAAAATACAAAAAATTTATCGAAAACTACACAAAGCTAAAAACAGGCAATGTCTTTCATGGATTTTTTAGGAAAAGTAAGACAGACGCTAAACTCAGCAGCTTACAAGAAGCTATGGAAAAACTTCCAAGGAATGAACCCAAAGCGGCTACCGGATTAACAGCCCCGTTAAGTAGAAGTACAGAAACTTCCTCTCAGGCCCCGCTATCTGAAGAAGATAGTTCTACAGGGAAAGAATTCGATGAGGTGCTAAGTGCTTTATACACTCATGAAATGAGATCCTTTTACGAATCTACAAGCAGAACCCTTAATATTATCGACAGTTCTAATGGTTGCAGCCCTCAGATACTTGAAATAGCAAATCTTTTTCAGAAATTGATCCATCAAGAATACGAACAAAGTATTTCTACAGTGCAACTGGATCAGTTTGGTACTTGGGCTAATTCGCGAGATTCTCTGATTGATGATCTTGCTACTTCTTTGATGCCTTTTCATACAGAAAATCCTGAACGTAAAAATATTTTACATTCAGAAGCCTATGGGGAGCTAATGAAAGATCCTGATGTACTATTTCATGGAATCAACACTGCCATCTGGAAAATCCCCTCAATATTAGAATTAGGAATATTGAGTAAAAGTAAAGGAAGTAGTCACGAACTCAGTTTGGGTTTTAATTATGGAAGACAAACGGAGCTAGGGATAGAAAATGGATATAATGGAGAGGATTTTATAAGCTGCGCTCGATCACCTGTACATAGTGACTCTTTAGGTGATACTGCTGGGGCATTTCGTTTATACATTACAGATGGTATTTCGTTTGCAGTACGTGGCACTTCTGCAATCCCTTCATATACAACATCACATGATTCGGGTATACCTGGTGAAGCGTTCGTAAGAGATGCTATTCCATCAACATCCATTGTAGGTTTGGTTGTCCCTCAAAGCCTATTAAGCACAAAAGTCTCAGATATTAATTTTTTGCAAGGTGGGGCTTTATATACATTTCATCTACGCTGCCAAGGCTTATTAAGATACCTTGATGGAAAAGTCGATATAAACCCAAGCCTTCGCTCTGCGGTTGCTAATACAGTCACCTCTGAAGAGGAGAGAGCTCGGTTAGAACCCCTTTTTAATGAATTATTGTTGAAGAGCTTTTCCTCAAGAATAGATGTTAAATCAGCCCGTTTCAGTGAACTGCTAAAGATTATGATCCCAAGTAATTTAACAATTTATGATACAAAAGGAATGAAGATCCCTTAATTTGTAAAATCTCATTTATCAAAAATAGGAAGCTTCAATATTTCCACATCAAAAAAACTGCATCAGTTTACCCTCCAATTTTTACATGTAAACAAGACCCTCTTTCTCCATAGGATTTTTAATGAAATCTTGTTTTTTACCAGCGTGTCTTTTTGTTGCATATAAATAACGCATATGTCATGTATCTGCTACATGCTACGAAGTAATTAGAGTGAGTTTTTAATACTTCGGTGTGCTCAAGGCTTAACTGCCAGGAAATTACAAGGGATACTTGCATGACTTGCCGTGAGAAGGGACCTACCGATCATCAGATGCTAAGTGTGTTTAAAGAGCCTGCTCTTGAAAAAACACCGATACCACCAAAACTTAAGAAGTTTTTGACTGAGAACAACGAATGTTATGTTCTTATCACTTGTGGCAAACCTTCAAAAGAAGGGAAAATGCAAGTAGAAATGACCTATGAAGGTGACGCATGCCTTGCGGCCTACTTAATAGAGAGTGCGCATGGCATTATGGATGATGCTGATACACTACAATAATATTTCTCCCAATACAAGATAGAGAGTCCTATGGATCTGAGCGTTGCTAACTTAAAAAGCTGGTATCAAAGTCATGAAAAAGAAATCCTAAGCGATTTTTTTACGTTCCTCCGCTTTAAAGGCATCAGCACAGACCCCGAATTTAAAAAGCCCTGTCTTGATACAGCAGATTTTCTTGTGCAGTACCTCGGTAAGATCGGTATGAAGGCAACTCTTTGGAAGAACCCTGGCCTTCCTGTTGTATTCGCAGAGCATAAAGCGGGTAAGGACAGGCCAACAGTGCTTATCTACCAACACTATGATGTCCAGCCGGTCGATCCGATCGATTTATGGTCCTCCGATCCTTTTGAGCCGGTAGTAAGAGATGGCAAAGTATATGCAAGAGGCGCCTCAGACAATAAAGGACAGTGTTTTGCAAGCCTTACAGCGCTCAAAGCCATTTTATCTCTGATGAAAGATCTGCCTGTAAACATTAAGCTTTTTATTGAAGGCGAAGAAGAGTCAGGTGGCGCTGGAACACTTGTGACACTCGAAGAGAAAAAAGCAGAGCTGCAAGCGGATTATGTTCTTGTTGTCGACTTTGACATGCCTAAAAAAATACTCCAGGAATAACTCTTGGTATGCGAGGGATCACGACCTATAACATCGAATGCCAAAACTCAGCGCAAGATTTGCATTCAGGTGTTCATGGAGGTCTGGCTTTAAATCCTAATAGAGCACTTGTAGAAGTGCTCGCGAAGATGTGGGATGAAAACGGAACGATTGCCATCCCTCATTTTTATGATGATGCTAAACCATTTCCTGAAGCGGACAAGCAAAAGCTGAACTTAGAATTCGATAAAGAGAGCTACGTAAAAGATTTTGGTGTCAAAGCCTTCAGTAATGAAAAAGGAAAAAGTCTTAAAGAATCGAATTGGCTAAGACCTACCCTTGAGATCAATGGCATATGGGGTGGTTATACTGGTATCGGATTCAAAACAGTGATCCCTGCAAAAGCCTTCGCAAAAATCTCTTGTAGGATCGTTCCGGGCCAAGAACCTGAAAAAATTGAAAAAAGTATAAGAGATTTTTTACAAAAAAATGTCGCTTCAGGTATTCAGTTACGCATGGAGCCTCATCACTCGGCAAAAGCATTTCGGACAAATATGGATGCTAAGATCGTAAAAGTTGTGGCAGAGAGCCAAAGAGAAGTATTCGGGATAGACCCGCAGTATACGCTCTGCGGAGCATCAGTTCCCATCGTAGGGGATCTGGCAAGAGTGACAGGTGGTGAGGTAGCACTTTTTGGTACATCGCTTGCAAGCGATGACTTCCACGCTCCAAATGAACATTTTGGGCTGGATAGATTGCAGCAAGGATATATGACGATGGCGCGAATTTTAGCTCATCTGGCAGAATAATAAGAAACCCCAAGGCAGGCTTTATGCTAAACGACAAAACGGTGGAACTAAGAAAGAAGCTTTCATCGCTATTTCATACGCTCTTGCCTATGCTTGCTCCATTTTTTCTGCAAGTAGCCTCCTCTACCTATTTGATGAATTCTCTTCCGCTGCCTGCAGCTCTTGGCTCTGCCGTAGGACTACTCATTTCCTATCTATTCGGCCCGATTGGTTTTTTTGTTTCAGCAGCTTCTTGGGGAACGTACCTCGCTCTTGAGCATCCAGAGCTTTTAAAAAATACCCTAAGTCTACTTTTCTTAAGTTCGTGCGTTGTGAGCTGGTGGCTTTCTACACTCTGCTCTGAGCAATACCAGCAGAAAATTGTAGATTTTGAAGAGATGATCGCTTCTTTATTTAAGAAGCATAATGAGTTTGAAAAGCAAGCGAAAGAGGCTCTTCTAACTCTTAAAGAAGAGAGAAAAAACCATGAAAAACAGACTCAAGATCTCGATACGCAGCTACAAGATCTTCAGCATCAATTAAGCTCCCATAGACATCACCTAAGCCTTGCTTGGCAAGAATCCAGCATGCTCAAGGAAGAGGGTGAGAAACAAAGAAGAGATCTTACTGCAAGCTACGAAAGCTCTCAAAGTCAGTCTATGTTTTATCTGCAGCAGAAGCAGATGGCAGAATCTGCCCTCGAGCAAGCTAAAGGGGATATGGAGAAGCTCAAGAAAGAAAAGGACGAAAAACAAAATCAGTTTCTTGAAGAGTTCAACATCCTCAAGCAAAAGATCGAAGAGGCGAGGGCCCAAGCTGCAGAAAAAGAATCTGAGCTACTCTCTTTACATAACCAAATGACTTCCCTTCAAACTGAAAGGGAAGCTGAGCGAGCCTCTCTGAAAGAGCAGATGGGAGCTATTCAAGCTGAAAAAGAATCTGAGATTAGTATGCTCAAAGAGCAAATGAATACACTACAAGCAAAGAAAGAGCAGCAAATATCTCAGCCCTCTAACGTAGAAGGTATTGAAAATACAGACACCCTTCAATATTGGGAGATGCAATATAAGCAGCTAAGAGCCCAGTTTGATGAGAAATCTGATGTCCTAAATGAAACTCGCAAAGAACTCTTTTCGATAGAAAATCAACTTCTAACCCTCCAAAAGCAAGAAGAAGATCTAGCTCACGATGAAAATGAAGAGCAGAAGAATCTAATATCTCACCTTCAAAATCTAGAATTAGAATGCTCTGATTTAGAAGATCAAGTAGAGCTCCTTCAAGATATCGTGTCATCACTTCAAGAAAAGAAGAAAGTTACCCGTTCTAAAAAAACTAAGACAGATGCTGAAGCCTCTATAGAAAAACTGCTTGAGACGTCTCAAAAATCAGAAAGTAACTTATTTACTCTTTCAGAGTAAGAATCTCATATCCTGTCTCTGTAATAAGAACTGTATGTTCCCACTGAGCGCTAGCCCGTCCATCGGACGTCCTTGCTGTCCACTGATCCTTAGGATCTATGACGGCGGTTCTAACCCCTGCATTGATCATCGGCTCGATGGTAAATGTCATCCCAGCAGCAAGCGGTATTTTACAATCATTGTAGTGGTGAGAGACCTGTGGCGGCTCGTGGAATTCTACCCCTGTTCCATGTCCGATGAATTGATTGACCACAGAACATTTATGTGCTCTTGCGTAGTCTTCAATTGCTGTGCCTATGTCGCACAAAAGTGCTCCTGGCTTTAAAATATGTATCGCTCTTTGTAAACACTCTTTAGAAACATCTACTACAAGCTGTCTTTCTTCAGATACCGCTCCAATGCATACCATTTTGCTGCAATCTCCATAGTAGCCGTCTAAAATGCATGTGACGTCGATATTGAGGATGTCTCCTTCTATGAGTGGCACATCATCGGGTATGCCGTGGCATATCACTTCATTTCTTGATGTACAGATGCTTTTCGGAAAGGGGGGGTGGCCATAGCCGAGTGGTGCTGCTGTGGCCCTGGCTTTTTTGTGCAGCTCTACTGCAAAGTCATTGAGTTGATTGGTTGTGACTCCTGACTTTGCCATCTTAGCTGTTTGATCCAGGATCTCTGCTGCAAGTCTGCATGCGCTTCTTATCCCTGCTATCTGCTCCGGTGTTTTAATGAGTATGCCGTAGTTTTTCAAATAGGTAGAAGCGAGAGTGCCTTGCCCTATTGGGCCCTGATTGGGATAGTGGCACTTTTTCCATTTTTTATCGCTACCGCACCAGCAGTTGTCATTGCGTCCAATCATCAATATTCCTTTACGTATTTGCGAATTCTTCAGTTTTTTTAAGGCTTGGGTAAAATACTTGGCTTAGCATCAGCCCATGCGCTGGGGCTGTTACACCAGCGTTTATTCTTTTGCCACTTTCTAAAATCTTTTGTACATCAGAGAGAGGGATTTTACCGGATCCAATGTAGGCAAGGGTACCTACGATATTGCGCGCCATCTTATAAAGGAAGCGGGATCCTTTGATAGAGATGCAAAGTCGCATCTCATCCAAAGGATGGATCGAGATTTTTTCGATCAGGCAGAAAGGATCCCTTGTGAATTGCGATCTTTCATTGCAGAAGGCGGAGAAGTCTTTATACCCCTCGATTAATTCAGCTGCCTTTCTCATAAGCTCTAGATCTAATTTGTAGGGGAAATGCCATGAGGTATTTCTGTGAAAGGGGAGCTGCGTGGGGCCATTACAAATCGTATAGAGATACTCTTTACCTTCATTATCAAGTGTTGGATGAAAGGACTCTTCTACCTCTTCAATCGAAAGAATCGAGATCTTTTTACCAAGAAGACTATTTACACTTTTTACCAGACGCTTAAGATCTATCTCATCATTTTGAAGCTTAAAGTTTACCACTTGTCCAAGAGCATGGACTCCTGCATCGGTCCTGCTTGCCGCTTGTAATACTACGGGCTGCTGCAGTACTTGGAAAAGGGCCGTTTCTAAGGACTCTTCAATACTTGGCCCGGCATTTGTTTTTTGCCAGCCTAAATAACTGCTGCCGTCATAGGTGATGATGAGTTTGATATTGCGCATAGAAGTCTTTTAAGCGGCAGGTAAGGTGCAGGTGAGCTCTACGTAGGAGGCGATCCCTTCGAGGAACATCTGTACCGCAAGAAGGGTCAAGATAAGACCCATCAGTCTTTCTAGAGCTGTAAGGCCTCTTTGCCCGAGAAGCTTTTGTAGCTGGCTTGATGTTACGAGTATGATTGTAGTAAAGATCCAAGCGATGATGATCGAGCTGATCGTGACTAAGTTGCTTTCTTGTTTTGAGTATAACATAACAGCTGCAAGTACCGCAGGGCCTGCAACAAGTGGCATAGCAAGGGGAACGATAAAGGGTTCTTTGTCACTTTTTTCAGCAGGAGCATCAGGTTGTGGGAAAATCATTTTTAAGGCGATTAAAAACAGGATGATACCACCTGCAATGAGAATGGTATAATGCTTAACATTTAGAAAGGAGAGGAGCAGATCTCCAATGATCGCAAATAAAACGATGATAATAAGGGCGATCACAAGCTCTCTAATGATGATCTTTCTTTGTTTTTTTGGATTGAAGTTTTTCAGTATCGCCATGAAAAGCGGTACATTGCCAAGGGAATCCATAAGTAAAAATAAGCTGAAGGATATAGAGAAGATTTTTACTATAGGATGCATTGTAGAAAGCCATTTGTTATTTAAGCCCTATATAATAGAAAAAATCTAAATTGTTCAAAAGAAATTTATTTGCGAATTCATTGTGATTTTGTGGATAAAACGAAAATATTTGAATGCCTTGAGCTCTATATCTCAAAATTTTCTGCTAAGGGACTGCGAAATCAAGCGTATTCCATATCTTTTCCATCACCTTTTTTTGAGGTGGGGTAAGGTCATGAAGAAAAATCATGCAGTCGTCATTTTTTGAAAAAGCAGCTCCCGTCCAATTCGTAGATCCCAAAATCAGGGTATTGCTGTCGATCAAACACCATTTATGGTGCAGGAGCTTGCCTCCTTTACTTGTGTAGGTGTCTACCCCACCTACTTTAAGAGCGTCTAGTGTTTCTTTACTTGATCCTCTAGCTGAGTAGTAGTCGAAGGCTACCTCTATCTTAACACCCCTTGCTTTGGCATTTAAAAGAGCCTGCAGTATGTCTTTATTGGTGAAGGTGAACATGCAGATCCTAAGACTTGTTTTTGCGCTGTTTATTTCACTGAGGATTCGATCTAAAGCCTTTTTTTGAGGCTCTGGTAGTGACCATAATTCTATGGGTTGTCCCTTTATATCGAAACGGTAGTTATCTAAGAGAGACTTTTCAAAGAAGCTGCCGAGCCCTTTGTGGTAGAGCCCTAAAACGAGATTGTCATGCATGCTAAGGGAGGTCTCTGTAAGGTTGGCAGATCCAAGTAGAACTTTTTTATGATCGATGACAAGTATTTTTTTGTGCATCAATCCACTGGATTTTAGTGGTAGGGCAAGTCCTGGCAATTGATCTTCTAGGTGTTTAGAGCCACTTGGATCATAAAATATCTTAACAACTATCCCTTCTGCCGCTTTGGCTTTTAGCGCGTCTATTACCTCTTTATCTGTAAGGCCATAGATAATGATAAAAATGGAGGATTTAGCACTCTGTATCGCTCGTAAAAAAACAAGTTTGAGGTCATCTTTGCACTGATTGGAATATAGAGTAAGGGGATGATTTTTGCAGGGTAAAGAGGGATGGGTGGACGCGTAAGCGATCCATGTAAAAAAAATAGAGGCTATTACAAAAAATAGAAGAGGTAGATACTTGCGGAAGAAAAAAAACAAAGCAGCAGTAAATGCTGCTCTGTCATTAGATTTTCTGGCCTTCAGCACGCATTTGGCGGATAACTGTAGCAAGACCTAGTTTGTCGATCGTACGCATAGCAGAAGTTGCAAGGCGTAGTGTAACAAAACGGTTTTCTTCGTTAAACCAAAAGCGTTTTTTTACCAGATTAGGGAGGAATCTACGGCGTGTAATGCCTGTAATTTTAAGACCAACCCCTTTTTTCTTTTTCGCGATACCACGTAACGCGTAGCTGTTCCCTGTTACGGGTTTCTTGCCAGTCACTTGACATACTTTAGACATGATTCGGACTCCGTATATGTTTGTAATAGCGGCAGAGTGTAGCAGCTAGGTCCTTATCCGACAAGAATTTTTGCAGAGTTAAATTAAAGAATCCCCCCCCCACTTTCTTTTGTGAGCAAATAGCTGTTCCATAGAAGATTTTAGTTAAGCAATAGTTTGATGGAATTCGAGTAAATCTATTTATAAACAGTTAATTGTTAACATGTTCGAATTTAATTTTTTTAAGTAATTGCAATTTAACGGCTTGCGTTCGTTGATATTAAATTTTAATTTAACGTCTTTAGTGTTATAATTAAATTTTAATATAACTTTAATAACGGGGATTTTTTATGTTTCCAATTAATAGTACTATTTTTTCTAATTTAAGCATTTTGGAATCAAACTTAATGTGGGTAGAGGACAAAGGCGACGTAGCTTCAGTGACTGATGTTAAAGGTTTGCAGGCTTTGGCTTCAAAAATTATCTCCCAACTTGGAGAAATACATAAGCAACCAGTTGAAAATTTACCCAAAATATTTGAAATAAATAATAAAGCTCTTAAACGAATTGAAAATATTAGTGATGACAAGTTGTTGAGGGATTCATCGGAAACGATTGAAACATTAAGGAAGGCTGTTGATGGAGTGTTTACTCATGTAGTAGCTGCTTTAGAAAATATTGTTAGGGCTGGGGAGTCACGATCGCTAACATTAGAAGACGGTCTAGAGTTTCCTCAAGAATCCGATACTGACGCTTCTCTAGCTTCTAGAGCTGATTCCCCTCTAGTACACAAGAGGCCTACACTTAATGTTGAGTCTCCAGTAGACTCTCCCCGAGAGCGTGTTGAATTAGGGTCATATTTCGCTCCAAGCGTAGAAGGAAGCTTTACTTCAGCAGCTTCATCCCCAGGTTACTAGCATCCGGAGCTTTAGCGACGTGTTTATTGGTTAACTTTTTTTACTAGCATCTTTCAGGGAAAAGTACCGCATCCCCCATTCTAGCGCTCTGAAGTAGAGCGCTTTTTTTTGCCCTTTCTCCTTAGTTGACTCTCTTTTTGCCATGTGGTATGCATGATTTTACGCCGGTCTATTTTGTTCGGCAGTAAATGATGGGTCAAGACGTGGAAGAAGTTCAAGCCGATTTTGTAGTGATAGGTTCTGGTCCTGCCGGGCAGAAAGCGGCTATCCAAGCGGCCAAGCTTGGAAAAAATGTCATCGTCCTAGAAAGAGATGAACACCTCGGTGGGGCGTCTCTTAACTCAGGTACCATCCCTTCTAAATCTCTTAGAGAAGCCATACTTGATCTTACCGACTTCTATAAACGTAGCTTTTATGGAAAGCATGATGAGATCAAAACGGTTTCTATCAACGATTTGAACTACCGTCTAAATAAAGTCCTTGAAGAGCAAAGAACGATCCTTAAAAGGCAATTTGATAAAAACAAGATCCGTGTCATCCACGGCCTTGCAGCCTTTGAAAGTACGAAAGAGATTCGAGTCTCGGGAAGTAATGGCAAGATTACTCATATCATAAAATTCGAGTGCTGCCTGATCTCTACCGGCTCTAAGCCGAGAAACCCGATTCACGTCCCATTTGACTCAGAAAAAGTATTAGATTCTACAAGGCTGCTATCTATTGACCACGTGCCAAAAACGATGATCGTGCTCGGTGGTGGTATCATAGGTGCTGAATATGCAAGCTTCTTTGCAGCTCTTGGCACTACTGTGACAGTCATCGATAAAAGGGATCACCTCCTTCCTCTTTTAGATACAGAGATTGGACTCCATTTGCAAAAGGCTCTTAGCGAGATTGGCATGAAAGTACTCGGTAATAAAGAACCGACTAAAATTTGCCGTGTGGGCGATCATGTGGAAGTGGATTTTAAAGACGGGACAAAAGAATCAGCAGAAGTTATGCTTTATGCTTTGGGAAGAGAAGCCAATGTTGATGGATTACAAATCGAAAAGGCGGGCGTCTGTTTAGATAAAAGAGGATTTATCCCTGTAAACGCTCTTTTTCAGACAGCTACTCCCAATATCTATGCTGCAGGGGATGTGATAGGCCCTCCGGCGCTTGCTGCAACGAGTATGGAGCAGGGAAGGCTTGCAGCAAGACACGCCTTCGGTGCGCAGACGCATCACTTCCCGACGTTCTATCCGATCGGAATTTATACGATTCCAGAAATTTCTTCATGTGGCTATACTGAAGATCAATTGAAAGAGCTTGGGTTTAGGTACGAGATAGGACGTGCCTATTATTACGAGATTGCGCGTAATCTGATTGTCGGTAATGATCCGGGGATGTTTAAAATCCTTTTTCATGCCGATACACTAGAGATCTTAGGGATCCATATTATAGGCAGGGCTGCGACAGAGGTCATTCACATCGGCCAGGTAGCGATGAGTTTTAACGCCCGCATCGATTATTTCATCGATCAGGTATTCAACTATCCCACTTATGCCGAAGGGTACCGCATTGCAGCGCTGAATGGTTTCAACAAGATCAAGCATAAAAAGTAGGGCCTTGTATGCCTATATATGATATGTATAATCCCGAGCCTAAAGAGGAGAAAAAACAGCAAGTGTTTGCCACTGAGATAACCCAGGAAACAGTCTCTTTCGAAGAGAAAGTAAAAGCCGCGTCTTTTTCTAAAGACAGGCTATTTTCAGTCGTATGCATACGCCTTTTTTTTCTGGTTCTTCTTTTTGCTGATCTATTCTGGGGAGCGTATTGCTTTTTTAAGATGATCTTCTGTCTTCTTCTCTCTGCCTGCTTTTTTTATAAAAAGGAAGTGTGGGAGAGATCTTTATCAAGAGCTTGGCTGTCATTTAAGCGCTCGCTTGTATGTGCCCTTGCTTTATTCGTTTCTTTATTTAGTACAGGATTTGGAATCATGATTGCTTGTACCTACTTTGTCATGTATGACAAAGAGGGTATTGAGGAAGTTGTTCCTGCATCGCTGCAGGAACAATTCAAAGAGTTCTTTAAAGGTCCTATCGGATAATTTACTTACTTCTTACTTTCTATGAATGGAAGCATAACACCGTGATGGACTGCGCCATAGCGCCAGTTATAGGAAGTTCTTATAGCTTTCACAGCTGCATCAAAGAATCCTTTAGCTCCTTGGAAAGCCACCTTGTTTGCAGCTCCTTCAAGTAGTCCCATCGGAAGAATACTAGCAGCTGCAGCCGCAGTGCCATTAGCTCTTCCTACTTCAGGAAGAGCACCGAGTAATCTTTCAAGCTCACCTACAAGGGCTGTTTGCGCCTCAGCTGGCTGATTTGCTCTAATAGCCTCTCCTAGGCGAGTGAGAAGCTGTGCTATAGGTGTAGTATATTCGGTATTAAAAATACCTTTTTCAGAAGTTGATAGTTCATTATTGGCATCAACTAGCTGCTGAAGATCTGAGAGGGCTCGATTATATCTTTGCATCTCTTGTAACAGAGCGTCTCTGTTAGGTGTTCTGATATGCTCTTTTATATGATTTATAAACGGCACAGCTTCATTTGTAAGTTGTTCTTTGAACTCTTGGAATCTTCCTGCTATTTGAGACTGCTCGCCTGTGAAATAGTTATGGACAACTGTCTTGGTCGCTCTATTAAGGATGGCATTGCTAAGCTCTGCGATATCATTTTCTAGTTTGGCCATGTCTTCTGGGCTCGCTGTATCCTTAGATTCCAGAGCATGATTAAGAGCTTCTAAAATAGTGCAGGTTTTCTCAGGGATCCCTTTAGGATCAAGCAGGGTATTTTTCACTTCATCGATAAGTAAAGCAATGACGTCTGCGCTGTAATTTACTGTACTACCGTAAATAGCAGATTCAGCTTTTTCAAGTATTGTAGGCTCGGGATTGGCGTTACCTGCTCTTTTATTCAGTTCAAGTACCTTATAAAGGTTCGTGACCAGATCTCGCAGCTCTTCTTTATTGGCAACTGTAGTCTTTGGCCCCGTTCTTGCTGAAGGATCTTTTTTGAGCTCTTCCCACACATTCTTAAGTAGATCATAAATCACTTTATTGATGGAGTGGGTGTATCCGTTTCTGATTTGTCCGACAGATAGATTGATCACTAGTTCAAGGACACCATAGTGTGTAATTACACCTTTAAGAACACTTTGCGTAATTACATTGCCTATTGCTTCTGATATGCGCACTATAGCCCATGTAGGCCAAGTTAAAGGAGTGAGCGTCCATTGAGCCCAGCCTGGCAGCTTACCCACTTTTTCGTTAAAGTTTTCTGCCCAGCCGAGAGTTGGATAGATTTCCTGAATCGCTTTAGATATCGCTGTAGAATAAAGCTGTTCTTTTGTGTAGTTATGATTGAATTCCGGTTTGGCGAGTTCTTTTTCAATCATCTCTACAGGTGTTCCAGTAGGAGAAGGATTTTTATTCACACGCTCAATGGATCCTCTAAGGATATTAAGATAGCTGTTTGTTCTTCTGACAATCGCAGTATGTAAAGCTTGTGTTTGAGCTTGTGATTGAGCTTCTGAAGTTGGTTTTGTAGCCGTTTCAATCTCTTCTCGCAGGCCAGTAAGGAATTTGTCTAAGCAGCGATGAGAAATCCAGCTCATGAAACGATAAGAAACTTTTACAAAGGTTTTGTATGGCCATGAAAAATCAAGCTTGTCGATTTCAGTAAAGAATCCGTTTCGAACATTCTCAAGATATTTGTCATCCCTTGGGACATCTCGTGTGCTGTCTTCAGATCTGACCCCAAAAATCTCAGAGATTCTCGTTTCGTCGATTTTTCCTTTGCACAAATACTGGTTGATGATTTGCATAACAGAGCTTGCTGTGATGTTCTTTGCAATCTTTGCTTGTGCGATAGCACTACCTGCTTTGAAATCCCTTTCAGTAGGAGCGGGTCCTGGCGGTAGCGCAGCAAGGTTCTCTCTGATGATAGCTTCTGCACGAGCTTCCGTTGGTTCTTCTGTACGTAGAAAGGACTCGAGACCGTTAAAATGGACATTGAGAATGTTTCTTATTGCCGCTGTATCCGCGTCGGTACCATCCATGATACGTGTAAGGCTCGTTCTGAGTTCATCAAGGTTTCCGCTGCCAGCTTTTATTCTGTCTATTTCAGCTATCATTTTTTGAAGCTGAGCTCTAACAGCAGGATCAATAGCTGGAGCTGATGCCGCTTTTGCAAGAACAAGAGATAGGCCGCTAAGAAGGAGTTTCTTTCCTTGGTCTGTTGCGGCATTCATTGCCCAGGCACCCCAGCTTTCAGCAGCTGGATCGCCACCACTAAGAGCGCCTACAAAGGCGTTTAAATTTTCTCTAGCGCGCGTTGCTAGGGCTGCAGCGGCAGCTGGATCTGGGCTTGTTAAAGCAGCAGCAAGCGGAGCTACTAATCCAAGGGCCGCGTCAACAGCTCCAGGGTTTCTGCTCAGAGCTCCCGCTACAGAAGTTAGAATAGATGGTTCTGTAGACTCTGTAGGCGCATGTGTTGCTCCAGGAGCTAGTGGTGCAGGAGGCGCAGCTCTTGTGCCACTGGTAGCATCTATAACTGATCTAATATTTGCAGCAATAGGTTCAGCTCCTCCAGGAGTTGTTAAAGCGGCAGCAAGGGGAGCTACTAATCCAAGGGCAGCGTCAACAGCAGCAGGGTTTCTTCTTACAGCTTCAAGAGCAGT
>Ga0247841_10005753_pt1 | contig 19734 bp, 17 predicted proteins | sample LaCruzMarch2015__2_FD_192410 | JGI IMG/M metagenome (GOLD analysis project Ga0247841, IMG submission 192410) | Freshwater microbial communities from meromictic Lake La Cruz, Castile-La Mancha, Spain - LaCruzMarch2015_18m | ecosystem: Environmental > Aquatic > Freshwater > Lake | place: Spain... | reverse complement strand
AAATATGAACACCACCGGCTAATTCTCCAGCATAAACTCTTAAAATGTAGCCCAAGGCAATTGCCAAAATATCAATAATCGCAATTGGTTTTAAAACTGTTGAATAGAAAAGCTGAACAGTTAGATAGATAATTCCCAGTATAAAAAATGCAGGATTAACTAAAAAACCTATTAGAAAAGAAAAACTGATTAATAAAAATGAAATGCCTAGGGCATAATTTACCGACAGGGTTTTGTTGGCAAGAGGCCTAAATCGTTTAAAGGGATGAAGCCTGTCTTTTTGGATATCGAAGATATCGTTAATGATATAACTGGCAGAAGAAAGACTGCAGAATACTATAAATCCAAAAAAAACTTTTTGAAAGACTTGCCATTCAAAAAGACTACCGGCAAAGGTTATTGCAGCAAAGATAGCTGTGTTTTTTATCCATTGCCTTGGACGCAACAGTCTCAAAGTGTTATAGGCGATCTTTCTCATAAGTCTTATTTAATATACGATGTAAGAAGAGCAGTGTTCCCCCAACAACAATTAAAAGCATTATGATTGCAAAAAGTTTTGCTTGGCTTGATAAAACTAAAGCAAGTGACCCTAATATAGCAGAGATTATCCAATAAAACAATGAGATACGCCTTTGGCCAAATCCAAAACTTAAAAGCAAATGATGTAAATGTTTCTTATCGTGCCAGAATGGAGATCGTCCCGATAAAAGACGCCGTATTATAGTAAAAAGTCCATCGATCATTGGAATTCCCATAACTAGAATAGCTGTTGCTAATTTTGCGCCTGATAAAATTGAGACTACGCTTAATAAGAGATAAATTGCAGTTGCTCCATAGCCCGGAAATATTTTTGCGGGATGAAAATTAAAGATTAAAAATCCTAAAGCTGCGCCTGCTATTATGAATGATAAGTTTACGCTTATCTGACTAAAAGAATCGGATCCGGCAAATCGAAAACTTAGAAATCCAATTGTTATTGCAGATATCGCCACAATTCCCGGCATCTGGCCATCAACTCCTTTACTCCAATTTAACATGTTCATGACCCAGATGATCCAAAGCATTGTGACAATATCCGAAAGAAAAATTGAAAAGTTAAAACCCAAAATATTAAAAGGTAAAATTATTGAATTTAAATAAAGTATTCCTCCAAAAGGGTTTGTTATAAATCGAATAGTGACGCCCGCTTTTACAACTATCAGTGCAACGACTATATTTCCAATAAAACGTATATAAGGAGAAATATCAAACTTATCGTCAAGAATCCCAATTAAAAGCGCAATTAGACCGGCCGCAAAAAGAGCAACTACAACCTTCGTAAGAGGTAAGAAAAATACTGCAGTTAAAATAATGCCGACAAAAAGAGGGATTCCTCCTCCGCGAGGAATTATCTTTTTATGAATAATACCAGGGTGCTTGTGCGATTTAGGATCATCAAGAAGACCCATTTTTTTAATAAAAACTATCGATATTGGAGTTAATATAGTTGTAATAATAAACGCGATTATTAAGGGAAGAAATATTGTCATCTTAAGTTATTAAAGTAATGGTTTTTATGATAAAAAGAAAAGTTAAAATTTCTGCAAGAAGACTAATGGCTGCAAGCATGCGGGAGATAAGAGGGATTTTTTTGTAAATTGAAGCGCTTATAATAATATTTATTGCAAAAATTAAAAAACTAACTAAGATGGGAATAAATATTGAGATTTGACTTCCCAATCTTTGTTCGCCCCAAGGCAACTGATTGAAAATGGGAATAAATGGCGGGAGTTTCCCATAAAAAAATAGAATGAAGACAATGGTCGCAACTATAAGGAAAAAATTTATGAGAAATGCTGAAATTATAGTTTTATCACCTTTTATGTCTTTAAAAAATTCTTTCATAAATAGAAGCATTATTAATATCTATCTTTTTAGAATAATTTATTAGGGGAAAGGGAATAGGGCCAGCGTTTGACATTACTACAATAAATTTTGGTTTGTTTATTTTTATTCCTGTCTGAGTAGTTGCAGACCCGTCTTTATAGTTAGTTATGTGATAAGCAACGACATATTTTGTAGGGGCAGTTACCCCAATCAATTGATATAATTGTGCGTTATTTCCCCAAAGAAAAATTGTGTCATGAGTATTTAATTTAGGTTTAATGAAACGCGCTATTTCATAATCAAATGGAGTATTGCGATCAAAAAATGCTTGGTACGAAGTAGATGTTTTTCCATTCATTACATACGAAATGAAATTTTGGTAGTAATGAATACCTTTATTAGATTTTAAAATCCCGAATTTTATTGCAACAATTAAGAACGTTACTAAAAAAATAACAGCTGTAATTTTTTGATATTTTTTATCAAATAAGATCAGTCCAATCATAAGAGATAGGCTTGGAATTAAAACTAAAAGATAATGAGTGTATGGGCGCTGGGAAAAAAACGCGTTAAATAGTGAAAAGGCAAACCAGATTGAAATGAAAAGAGTCGTATGATTGATCTTTTTTCTTTTCGCTAAAACAAAAACAAGAAATCCTCCCAAAAGAGCTAATTTTATGAAAAGAAGAAGGGGTAGACTGCCGATTTTATTGCCATAATTAACATAGGAAACATTTGCAAGAAACACAGCTTTTACAAAATCTACGAAAGTGCCGTTTGTAATAAAAAATAAAGCAATTAAGAATATAGGAAGAAAAAAACCTATAAAAATTTTGGATATTTTATTCAGTGCTTTTTGAAGTTCCCTGAGTTTAGTTTGTAGGTTTAATTTTTTATGGGGAAAGGTGATGAGCTTAATTGCTTTTTTTAGAGAATCAAAATTAAGAATAAAATAAAAAACAAGAAAAGCAGATAAATCAAAAATAGCAACAATTTTAAAAAGAAAAGCTATTCCTAGCAGTATTCCTGCTGCAAAGAGTTTGAAATTTGAAATTTGATCCCTTTGCAATGAGACAGAAGATTTAAGATTCGAGATTATGAGCGCAGCTGTCAGAATTGGTAACAGCATAAAGTTCTCTGCATTTGCAATGTTTCCTTCCAATACAGGTAGTCCGAATAAAACAGCAAAAACAAATGTTGTTAAATAAGAAATATTATTACTTTTTTTGTTCTCAAAAAGCCTTTTTGATAACAAGAAGAATACTGCTACGGAAAGCACCCCAAATATAAGAGATACGAGTCTTATGGTAAATTGATCCGATTGAAAAATTGCGTATACCCAATATAAAAACGGAGGTTTATTGTCAAATACCTGGGAATAGAGTAATTTGCCATGATTTAGGGAATTCCCAATCACTTGATATATTCCTTCGTCTCCGTACCATAATGGTTCAAAAAGAGAAGGAAGTCTTAGTAGGAAAAATAAAAATGCGGTAAAGATTGCAAACCAAAATTGCTTACTTTTTTCGAGTCCTTTTAGGATTCTCATAGATTCGGTTTTACTCACTATGACCCTGAGTTTATCGAATGGGTCATATTTAGTACAGAAAATTATAATTTTTCTGTTACTTTATATTCTAACCTTTTTCCTCTTATAAGTTGAGTATGAGAAATCAAAGCAGGCAGAGTTGAAAGGAAAAATCCGACAATTGGAATTAAAATAAACTGAAGGGGAAACAGTAATTCCCTGAATTTAGAAACAGAAAGATTTTTTGGTCTATTTTTATAATCAATTATTATCATTGCAAATAGTGCAATTATGCATGATGTTAAAAGAAATCCAGCCAGCCTTGGAAGAGTATAGCCGAGAGTTGTTCTTTGAAAAACAGGATTTATTAAAGGAATAATGTTGGCTGCAATAGTTATTATGAACCAGTTTGCCGGCCATAAAAAATGATCCAAAAGAACATTATAAAGCATAATGGTTTTTCGTATAAAAGGAACATTAGGAACAGTAAGCCACCATTTTATATACAAATGATCGTCGGATGCTCCCCAAGACCAGCGTCTTTCTTGTTGATATTTATTTTTCAGGCTTTTTATATAATTTGAAGATAAAGGAGCGTCCATAGATGTTTTTAAAAATATTGGCTCCATCCAAACTTTTCCTTGCAATCTGTAAAAAGCTTTAAAAAATATCCGATAATCTTCAGGAATAACATCCGTATCCCAGAAATCAATTCGTTTCAAAAGAGAAAAGGAAAGAGAATAGGTCGAATTGGAAATCAAACGGTCTTTTTGAACAAGAAGTGCTGTTCTCCAAAGACTTCCAAAAAAAGCAATGATCCTAATTGGGGCAGGAACAGTCCAGAAATTGTTATGATTTACGTTGGCTGATTGCCAAAATTTATTATATCTACTATCATCAGTCAGAAATTCGTAAGAGAGATAGGAAAAATATTGCTTGTCAAAAATCGAATCTGCATCTACTGACGATACTGTTGTGAAATTAATATCAATAATTCCTGTTTTTATAAATTTATCATAGGTTACTTTGGAAGCGTAAGATTCGTTAGATGATTTTCCTTTAATTTCCCCACTGATATCCGGATGATAAGTCGCAAAAATTGCGCCAAAGGTATTCTTGAACTCTTTAATAAGAGAATTTGCCTTTTTTACTCCATCTTCTTCTCTTTTTTCCATTCCCAAGACAACAATAATTTGTTTTACAGGTAATGTTTGTGCAACTATAGATTGGATAGTCTCTCTTAATTTATTTAAATTTTCCTTGTAGTTTGGGATTATTACAACGTGTCTGACTTTTTTAAAATTAGGTAATTTTTTAAGTTTATTTAACCAATTTTCCTGTTCTGCGTTTTTAATTTTCTTTGAAGCCACATATGCATTTATTGCTAAGGAGAATGATTTGTAGAACCAATAAACATCAAAGAAAAGAATAAAATAAGCAACAATATAGGGTATTAAAAATGAACCCCAAATAGGAAAAAGAATTAAAGTCCAAGATACAATTCCCGGAAGGAGTTCCAATCCGCGTCTCGTTTTTATCGGGTAACGTGTAAATACTTTTTGAAAGAAATTAGTCATATTTAAGAGATTGGCAGTAAGAAACAAATAATAAGTTACAGGTTAAAAAGTTTTATTGTATTTTCTGTTGTTTTTGCTTCAATATCTGCAAAAGTTACACCTTTTAATTTTGCTATAAACTCGGCTGTAATTATAACATATTCAGGCATGTTTCTGCTACCGCGTTTTGGAATTGGTGCTAAAAATGGACTATCTGTTTCAACAATAAGTCTGTCGATTGGAGTGTATTTTGCCAAATCTTTTAAGTCCGTATCTTCTCCCGGAGCTAAACCATTATAGGTTATATTTCCGTCAAATCCTACATAAAATCCTAGATCCAAAGCTTTTTTCAGCAAGTCCATACTTCCTGCAAAGCAGTGAAACATTCCGGGAGGATCTAGGAGAATTGATTTATGGATTGAAAGTATTTCTACGATATCTTTGCCTGCTTGGCGGTTGTGAATTTGTAAGGGCAATTTAAGTTTATAAGCTAATTCAATTTGCTTGATAAATATTTCTTTTTGCAGTTTGGGGTCTACGACGTCATTTGATTTATAGCTAAAATAATCCATTCCGATTTCGCCAATTCCTACAACCTTTGGCTTTTTAGCAAGTTTTTCTAACTCTTCAAGCCAGTTTTTTTCAAGTTTATCAGCATGGTGGGGATGTATGCCGATAACTGCATATAAATTAGCATATTTTTGTGCCAGTTCAACTGCCTTTTTGCTTGAGTCAATTTTGGTTCCGGCGTTAATAATTTTTGTTACACCGGCTTCAAAAGCACTTTTGATAACTTCATCATAATCTTTTTCAAAAGAGTGGAGATTCAAATGGCAATGCGCATCAATCATGAATTTATTATATCAGCAAGGAATGTTGATTTTATTAAGAGTCTTATGTAAGCTATAGTTGAATGGAAAAAGAGCCCAAAATAAAAAATATAAAAGATATACCGCGAGCGTTTATTAACAAGGATGTTATTGATGCAGATTTTGAGGATGGAAAAGAATTTGCCCTGAGGATTTATCAACCAGAAGCTTTGACGCAATGGCAAAAAAGAAGAGAGCAAATTATTAAAAAAGGACTTCCGTAACTAAATCCTCGGAAATAGAGCTTTCCCTGAGGTAATTTTTAGCCCACAGAATTGTTTTTCAATTTTCTCTGCAGTTTCAGGAATAAAAGGCTTAAGTTCATAGGCGAATGAGACTATTTTGTCAACAGCTGATTGAAGAACTTGAGTTAATTTTCCTTGATTTGTAATTTTCCAAGGCTCTGCAATATTTATTTGTTGATCAAGGGCTTTGATTTCGTTCCAAATAATTTCCAAAACTTCATTAAATTTAAAATTTTCTATTTCTTTTTTGTAATTTTCAGAAAAAGCAGGAATAGGTGAAGGTTTTAAAACTACTTTTTCGCAGAGCTTAGCAACTCTTGCAACTAAATTCCCCAGTCCATTTGCCAAATCGGCGTTGTAGGCTTGCAATAATTTCTCTTCAGAAATATCGCTGTCATCAATTAGATTAGTATATCTTAAAAGATAATATCTGACAGTATCTGCGCCATATTTTTCAACCCATTGACTTGGGCGGATGACGTTTCCAACTGACTTGCTAATTTTTTGTCCGTTAATATTTAAAAATCCATTAACTAAAATAGTTTTTGGAAGTGCGATTCCTGCAGATTTAAGTATCGCCGGCCATAAAAGTGCATGCCATCTCAGATTATCTTTGCCAAGAATATGCACATCTGCGGGCCAGAATTTATCAAATAATTTTTTATCTTTTAAAAATCCAACTCCGGTTAAATAATTGATTAAAGCATCAAACCAAACATAGATTACTTGTTTTGGGCCATTAGGCCCGCCTTGCGGCGAGGCAGGAGCAGGAATTCCCCATGTAAAATTACTTCGGGAAATTGGAATATCCTTGATATTTTTGGCAAATTCGAGCATTTCATTTGCCCGATGTTTGGGGAAAATAAAATCAGGATTTTTTTTAATATGGTCAATCAGAAAGTCTTTGTACTTAGTCCATTTGAAAAAATAGTTTTGTTCTTTAATAATTTTTATTTCCAAAGTCGGGTGAACAGGGCATTTTCCTTCAACTAAATCTTCTTTTACATAATAAGCCTCACATCCTTCGCAATATGATCCCTGATACTCTCCGGAATATATGTCGTTATTTTTTTGAACTCTATTCCAGATTTCTTTGACAACTTCTGTATGATCGGAGTCAGTTGTTCTGATAAATCTATCGTAAGAAATATTTAAACAGTCTTGCTCTTTTTGATCTAAATCAGAAATCTTTTTAACCAATTCAGCGGGAGTTATATTCTGTAATTTGGCAGCTTTTTCTGCTTTTTGCCCATATTCATCAGTTCCGGTCAGGAAAAAAACATTATTTTTTCCAAGCGCAATTCTGTAATAGCGCGTTAATACATCTGCGGCAATTTTTTGAAAAGCATGCCCCAGATGAATAGTGTCATTGACATAATCAATAGCGGTTGTAATATAAAACTTATTCATGCTGTAATTTTATCAGTTTAGATCTCTTTTTTAAAGAAAAGTTCAAGACTTGCATAAAGGGCGATGAGAAGGAATAGGAAATAAGGACTATTTAAATGAAGTATGCGAAAAACGAGATAAATTATTGTTAATATTGAAATAAGTGTTGCTCTGCGGGGACTGCGGAATAAATAAACAATAAGAAAAAAGAGGCAAGTAAAAAGAAGTAAGAAGAAGGGGATTAAAATGATAAAGGATAAATGATTAATGATTAAGTAGGCGGATGGAGGGAAAGAAATAATTAGATAGATAAGTCCAGCTAAGGACAAAAGACTAAGTAGTAGAGGCCACAAAGGCCGTTTTCTGCGATTCATATATTAAGTTTAACACAAACTTACTATAGACCTCTTGACAAGGATTAGCAGTCATGGTATATTACTGCTAAATCAAAAATCTATGAATGATTTAACACAACGCCAGGTTGAAATTTTAAAAAGCCTCATTGAAGAATATATTGCAACAGCAGAGCCTGTTGGTTCGGAGACTTTGGAGAAAAAATACAGTCTTAGTGCAAGTCCCGCAACTATCAGAAATGAGATGGTTAGTCTTACAAAATTAGGATATCTGAAGAAAAATCATACATCTGCAGGCAGAATGCCAACTCCAATGGGCATGAAATTCTATGTAAAACAGCTCATGAAAGAGAAAGATCTCTCCGTAACTGAGGAAACTGCAGTTAAAGAAAGTCTTTGGGATTACCGCGAAAAAGAAGATAAATTCTTGCGAAAATTAACTAAATCTTTGGCTGATAAAACCAAAGCTTTGGCAATTGCCACAACTGCAGATGGTAGTGTTTATTGTGCGGGATATGCCAATATTTTGGATATGCCGGAATTTTTTGATATCGACGTAACAAAAAGTTTGCTTTCAATAATGGATGAATTTGAGCCATGTAGACAATTTTTTGCAGACATAGTCTCAGAAGATGTGCAAGTGCTTTTAGGTGATGAATTAGGGCCAAACATGCAAGGTCCTTACGGATTTGTTTTTACTCATTACAAAACTCCAATGCAAACAATAGGGGATATAGGAGTTTTGGGACCTTCAAGACTTAACTATACACAAATTGTTCCGACAGTCAGATATTTTGGTGATCTGATTGAAGAAATAGCCAAAGGATGGTAACTCTAGTATTAAGTATTAAGTATTAAATATGGATAATAAAAAAAAGAAGCAGCAAAGCGAAAATGAAAAAGTTGAAGATAAAGAAATAAAAAAAGACGAAAAAGTACTTTTAAAAGAGAAGATAGAAGAATTAGAAAATCAAAATAAACGTTTGTTAGCAGATTATAGAAATCTGGAGAATAGGGTAAGTCAGGAAAGAGGAGAATGGATACTTAAATCAAACAAGCAACTCCTCTTGAATATTTTACCGGTTTTAGATACACTAATGTTTGCTAATAAACACAGTCAGGGTAAGGATCAGAATGTAAATTTAAGCTTACAGCATTTTTTAGATATACTTAAAAAAGAAGGAGTTACGCAAATTGAAGCGTTAGGAAAAAACTTTGATCCGCACCTGATGGAATGCATGACAACAGTTGAAGGGAAAGAAGGGAAGGTTACAGAAGAACTAAGGACAGGCTACATGCTGTACGATAAAGTTTTAAGGCCATCCCAGGTGAAAGTAGGGAAAGGAAATTAATATGGGAAAAATAATTGGAATAGATTTAGGTACAACAAATTCATGCGTTGCAGTAATGGAGGGAGGAACTCCCAAAGTTATTCATTCTGCAGAAGGACGCAATGTTATTCCATCGGTTGTTGATCCGATCAGTCATGTTGTGGGGGACGTTGCCAAACGTCAGATTGTTTTAAAGCCCAAGAGAACAGTTTTTTCCATAAAAAGATTAATGGGGCGCAAATTTACAGATAAATCCGTACAATTTGATATGAAGTGGTTGCCGTATACGATTAAATCCGGCCGGGATGGAATGGCGGTTGTAGAAGTTGAAGGAAGAACATTTACTCCTCAAGAAATATCCGCTCAGATTTTACAGAAAATTAAAGTTGATGCGGAAAATTATTTGGGCGGAAAAGTTACGCAAGCAGTTATTACGGTTCCTGCATATTTTGATGATTCTCAGCGTCAGGCCACAAAGCAGGCCGGGGAAATTGCCGGACTGGAAGTTTTAAGAATTATAAATGAGCCTACAGCTGCAGCTTTATCTTATGGACTTGATAAGAAAAATGCTCACACAATTGCAATTTATGATTTAGGCGGAGGAACTTTTGATATTTCAATATTAGAATTAGGGGAAGGCGTTTATGAAGTTAAATCTACAAACGGAGATACACATTTGGGCGGAGATGATTTTGATCAATTAATTATTGATTATCTTGCAACAGAATTTAAAAAAGAACAGAATGTTGATTTAAGAAAAGATTCTCAGGCATTGCAAAGACTTCGTGAAGCAGCAGAAAAAGCAAAAATAGAATTATCCAGTTCAACTTCGGCCGAAATTAATCAGCCATTTATTACTCAGGGCAAAAATGGTCCTTTGCATTTAACAATGACCTTAACCCGGGCAAATTTGGAGCAAATAATTGATCCGTTGATTCAAAAAACCTTACATCCTGTTGAGCAAGCATTGAAAGATGCGGGAGTAAAAGTTTCTGATATTGATGAGGTAGTTTTGGTCGGAGGAATGACCAGAATGCCAAAAGTGATAGAGACTGTTACTAAATTTTTTGGAAAAGAACCTAATAAGTCAGTTAATCCTGATGAAGTCGTTGCTGTTGGAGCAGCTGTTCAGGGCGGAGTTTTGGGCGGAGAAGTAAAAGATGTGCTTCTTTTGGACGTAACTCCACTTACATTGGGGATTGAAACATTAGGCGGAGTTTCAACACCACTTATCTCCAAAAATACCACAATTCCAACTTCTAAATCCCAAGTATTTTCAACAGCTGCAGATAACCAAACCCAAGTTGAAATAAATGTTTTGCAGGGGGAACGCCCAATGGCAATGGATAACAAAAGTCTTGGACGCTTCATACTGGATGGAATTCCTCCAGCTCCCCGCGGTGTTCCTCAAGTTGAGGTAACTTTTGACATTGATGCAAACGGAATATTAAATGTAAAAGCCAAGGATAAAGCGACCGGAAAAGAGCAAAGCATTAAAATTACTGGTTCAACAGGATTGTCCAAAGATGAAGTTGAGAGAATGACCAAGGAAGCAGAAGCTCATGCTAAAGAAGATTCAGAAAAGAAAGAAAAAATTGAAGCAAAAAACATGGCAGATTCCCTAATCTTTACAGCAGAGAAATCCTTAAAAGATGCCGGAGATAAAGTTAATCCGGAAATGAAAAAAGAAGTTGAAGATAAAATAGCTGCACTCAAAGAAATTTTGGAAACTGGCAGTAAGGAAGATTTAGAAGCCAAAACCAAAGATCTCTCTGATAGCTTGCAAAAAATAGGCCAGGCAATGTATCAGCAACCAGGACAACAGCCGGGTCAAGAGACATCTGGAAGTAGCGAACAAAAAACAGACGGAGAGGATAAATCCGATTCCGCCAAAACTGCATCAGACAAATCGGATAAAGAAGAACCTGTTGAGGGAGAGGTCGTAAATTAGTATTTAGTATTAAGTATTTAGTATTAAGTATGAGCGCGGAGAGCGCTTATTTAATATAATAAGGAATATATATGTCAGATTCAAAAGATTACTATCAGGTACTTGGGCTTACAAAATCTGCAACACCGGAAGAAATAAAAAAAGCTTACCGTAAGCTTGCTTTGCAGTATCATCCCGACCGGAATAAAGGAAAGGATGCGGAAACAAAATTTAAGGAAGTGACTAAAGCATACGAGGTTTTATCTGATCCACAAAAAAAGCAGACTTATGATCAATTCGGTCATGCAGCTTTTGAACAAGGAGCGGGGCAGGGCCCGTTTGGTGGCGCAGGCGGACCATTTGGGGGTTTTGGAGGTCAGGGAGGGCCTTTTTCTTACACATACACTACCGGTGGGGATGGAGGAGCTGGTTTTGATTTCGGAGGATTTACAGACCCATTTGAAATATTTGAACAATTTTTTGGCGGAGCAAATCCTTTTGGCAGACAAAGAAGACAATCTTACTCTTTGACTATTGATTTTCTTGAAGCAGTTCACGGAACTACAAAAAAAGTTTCAATTGGAGGTAAGTATCAGACAATAAAAATTCCGAAAGGCGTTGATGAAGGATCGAGAATTCGTTTTGGCGATTACGATGTAGTTATCTCAGTAAGTCCCGACAAAAGATTTCAAAGAGAAGGAGCTGATATTATCGGAGTCAAAGAAATTTCCTTTGCTCAGGCGGCATTAGGAGGAGAAGTGAATATTGAAACAATTGATGGAAATTTGAAACTTAAAATTCCTGGAGGAACCCAGCCGGGGACTGCGATTAGGCTTCGTGGAAGAGGAGTTCCGCATCTCCATGGTTCTGGCCGCGGAGACCATTATATTCGAATAAAAGTTACAATTCCAAAACATTTAACCGGAAAACAAAAAGAACTTTTAAAAGAATTCGAAGGCGGCTCCAACAAAAAATCTACCTGGTTCTAATATTGCATGAATTTAGATTTATTCTGTTATTAATATTCTCCCTTTTCGTTAGTTTCAAGCATTTAGGACTGATGGGTAAAATTTTCATTGATACTCTAATAATACATATCATTAGAGTGATTAAAATATTGAGTTTTTGTAGCTTCCGATTTTTGAGATAGCTACTCTAAAAGATTTTAGCTTTGAGAGCTACAATAGCTTTATTTATTTCATTTAGCATGTAAGTTGTTTCGATTGGATATTTTTTTAAGGCTCTTCTGAAAATGGGTATCAGAATTTCTCTTGTTTCTTTTATTTTTTCTTCTGGAGTTTTCTGTCCTTCTTTTGGGAAGAAAGTTCTTAAATTATCTAATCTATCCGCCATTTTAACCAGTAATGCTTCTTCCGATGCATTTCTTAAACGTTCATGTTTTACTTTCTTTGCCTGCGCTTTATCTTTTATTTCTATGCCGTCCACATAGGGTTCTGTTACTGAAAAAACTATCTCTGCAGTTTCTGGGTAAAAAATTTTAGAAATTCTTTGAAAACTATGAATATTAAATAATCTAGCTGCCATTTTGGTCGGATTTCCAAAAACAGAAGTATCTTCTAAGGAATCATGCAAAAGAGTGGCGCAGATAATGGAAGGATTGGTGATTTTACATTCATCCATTAGTATTATGGTTGATCTTCGAGGATGTTCAAAATACCTTTCCCCACTCATTCTTTTTTGCTTTCCATGTGCGGCTTTAGAAAGCTCATAAGCAAAATCTATTTTAGTTTTTTCTTCTTCAGAAAAAGATTCAATTCTAGCTTGAAAAGTATCCCAAGTTTCTTTTTGCAATAAGTTTTTTTCCGGAGACATGATTACGGGATTCTACCAGAAAAGAAAATAAAAAACAAACTATAGGTTTTTAAAACTCGTTTCTCATTTGTAATTTATCTCGAAACTTCTTATACTAAATTAATGCTACTGCCCTTTCAATTTTTTAAATTTTGGCTTATAGATTCTCCTAAGAATTTGTTTTCTTTTTTCGTTTCCCTAAATAATTCTTTTTTGCAATTTTCTTCCCTTTCTATTCTGGTAAAGACCTATTTTAAGCCCTGGAAAAATGAATATAGAGAAGGATTGGTTGGATTTTCCATTGGGATGGGAATATTTATAAAAACTTTTGTAATTCTTGCTGATATTATTTTATTTCTAATATTATTGCTCGCAGAACTTTGCATATTTTTTGGTTTTATTCTATTGCCGGTTATAACTATTTATTCTATTTTTTATTCTCCTTTTTCCAGAATTTATCTTTCTTCCGTTTCATTTATTCTTGTTTGCTTTATTTTCTTGTCGTTTAAGCCCAAAAAAAACTTTTCCCAATTTATTGCATCTAAAAAACGCGTTACAGATATTGTTAAATTTCTTCTTAAACAAAAAGAAATAAATTTTCTTTTGAAAAAAGCCGATATAAAAAAAGAGGAAATCAATTTGATCGAGATACCAAAAAATACAAAGGTTAACAATCCTTTGGATTTTTTTGCTGATTATTTATTGTCAACAGAAGAACAGACAAAATTATTGTTTAAAAAACAACTTAAAAAAGAAGATCTTTTAAATATTGCATATTGGTCAAAGATAGAATTTCAAAATGAAGAAAAACCGTTTGAAATTAATTTTTTTGGAGAAGGGTTTGCGGAATATTGTACTTATGGTTGGACACTGGAGACGAAAAAATACATGGTTGATTTAACTCCTGAAATTCTTAATAAAAAACCGCTTCTTTTTGGACGGCAAAGTGAATACAACCAATTGTTAAATGCTTTAACAGTAAAAAAAAGTGTAATTTTGATTGGGGAGCCGGGAAGCGGCAAAAATACCTTGGTTAAAGCGCTTTCTTTTGAAAGTTTTTCCAGTAATTTAAAAGATTTTCATCATCAGAGAGTTTTTAAATTATACGTAGATACTCTTTTGGCAGGAGCGGAGAATCAGGGAGAAATTGAAAAGCGTCTTGATGAAATTATTGCAGAGATTTCTCATTCCGGCAACGTAATTATTTACATTTCTGATTTTGAGAATGTTTTGGGATCTTCATCATTCAAAATTGACCTATCAGGAGTCTTAATTCCTTATCTTAAAAATAAATCCATCAGGATAATCGGAACTGCGACAAATGGGGCATATAAAAAATTTATTGAAAATTTAACAAGTATTTCTGATGTTTTTGAAATTATAAAGTTGGAAGAGCCGGATAAAAACACATTGCTCAAAATGCTTCTAGAGAAAGCGTCTTCTATCGAGAAAAAGATGAAGGTGGAGCTTTCGTACAAAGCGATTCTTTCAGCTGTTAATCTGGTAAACAAATATTTAATCGACAGGGTATTGCCGGGCGCAGGCGTAGTGCTTTTGGAAGATGCGGCAAATGAAGTCAGACTTTTGGGGAAGAAAGAAGTTCTAGAGAGCGATATTGTCAAAAGAGTTGAAGAGAAAACAAAGATAAATTTAAGTACTCCAACAGGAGAAGAAAAAAATCTTTTGTTAAATCTTGAAGAGAAAATGCATGAGAACCTTATCGATCAGGAAGAAGCAGTGAAAAGTATAGCTGAGGGTGTACGCAGAATACGGTCAGGCCTTAAGTCTGGGGCAAAACCCATTTCTTTTCTTTTCTTAGGTCCAACAGGAGTTGGAAAAACCCAAACAGCAAAAATTCTTTCTAACTTATATTTTAATGGAGAAAAAAAGATGATTAGATTTGACATGAGCGAGTATTCATCCAGTGATGGAGTAGAAAAATTTATAGGTTCCAGTATTGGTTCGGAAAATGAAGGAATTGCGGGAAAAATTCATGAGAATCCAAATTCACTAATTCTCCTTGATGAATTTGAAAAAGCAGATCTAACAATTCATAATTTATTTTTGCAAATTTTGGATGACGGCAGACTTACGGATAAAAATGGCAAAACTGTTTCTTTCGCAAATGCTTTAATTGTTGCAACTTCAAATGCCGGATCGGAATTTATACGGGAAGAAATAGGAAAGGGATTAGTTATTGATAAGACTTTTAAAGACAAATTTTTAGGTTATCTTCTTTCCCAAAACATATTCAGGCCCGAGCTTCTTAATAGGTTTGATGACATTGTAGTTTTCAAACCGTTGGGCATGATTGAAGTAATTCAGATTACCGGTTTACTTCTCAAAGAAGTTTCCAAAAGACTTTTGGAAAAAGATATTAATATAATTTTTGACGAAAAGGTGATCTCCAAAGTAGCAAAAGAGGGATTTGATGAACAATTCGGTGCCCGTCCTCTTAGACGGTTTATTCAAAATAATATAGAAGATTTAATTGCCCAAAAAATACTAAAAGATGAGATAAAAAGAGGAAATAAAATTAATGTTTCCGTAAATTCCTCAAATATGCTCCAATTTTCTATTAATAATTAATTATTCAGTGATTGAAGGTTAAGCTCGAATCTGGTATACTTACCACTATTATGCCAGCTGTACAAAGAAGTGAATTTTTATTAGCGCTCAATCAAGTCGCCAACGAAAGAGGCGTTGATGTTGAGGTTGTATTAGATACAGTAAAAAACGCTATTTTGGCAGCTTACAAAAAAGATCATCCGGATATCGAACTTGAAGAATATTCTACGACTTTGGATAAAAATACAGGGGAAGCCACAATTTTTCATAAAAACGAAGATGTTACACCTCCTGGCTTTGGAAGAATTGCAGCCCAGACCGCAAGACAGGTAATTTTGCAGAAAATCAGAGAAAAAGAAAAAGAAGCAATAATTGCAGATTACAAGTTAAGAGTAGGAACAATTGTGAATGGAATGATTCTAAGATTTGCAGGACCAAATATTATTGTTGATGTTGGGAAAACAGAGGCTTTAATGACAATTCCGGAACAAATTCCAAATGAAAAATATCATTTGAATCAAAGGCTGGCTGTTTATATCTCCGAAATTAGGGCAGGTCTAAAAGGTGATGAAATTATTGTTTCAAGAAGCAGTAATGGACTTTTGGAAGGATTATTTAAGAGAGAAGTTCCTGAAGTTGCCAAAGGAAGTGTAATTATAAAAAATATCGCAAGAGAAGCAGGAACCAGAAGTAAAATTGCTGTTTTCTCTAATCAGCAAGGGATAGATCCAGTAGGAAGCTGCGTTGGACAGCGAGGAGTCAGAGTTCAAGCTATTATTCAAGAATTCGGCGGAGTCGAAAAAATCGATATAATTCAATGGTATGAAAATGCCAAAGATTATATTGCTCAAGCTTTGTCTCCGGCGAAAAATGTCAGAGTAGAGTTAAATAAAAAAGAAGAAAAAGTAGCGCATGCATTTATTCCAGTTGAAGAGCTTTCTTTGGCAATCGGCCGAGATGGACAAAATGTCCGTCTTGCCTCAAAATTAACAGGTTATACTATTGAAATAGAAGAGGAGATTGTTGTTAAAAAAAATTCAGAAGAGCCAAAGGAAAAAGAGAAAATAGAAGTAAAAGCAGAAAAAAAGGAAAAGAAAGTTACCGTAAAGATTAAGGAAGAAAAAATAAAGGAATCAAAGGAGAAAAAAGCAGAAGTTTCAGAGAAACCAAAGGTTTAATTCTATGAGAACTTCTATTTTTAAAAATATATGGCAAAAATATCAAAAAAAACTTCAAAAAATGAAAATTTTTCTCACGTAGCTTGGCCTTTTCCTCCTGTTGTGGCTGTTTTGGGCCACGTTGATCACGGAAAAACCTCACTTTTGGATGCAATCAGAAAAACAAATGTTGTTGCAAAGGAACATGGTGGAATAACTCAGGGAATTGGAGCTTCAAGTGTAGAAATTGTAGTTGAAGGAGTAAGGAAGCATATCACATTTATTGACACTCCGGGGCACGAAGCCTTTACTCAAATGAGAGGACGTGGAACTCAGGCGGCAGATATGGGATTATTGATAGTATCTTTGGTTGATGGAGTAATGCCTCAAACAAAGGAAAGTATTGAGATTCTCAAAAAAGCACAGATTCCTTTTATTGTTGTCTTAACTAAGTCAGATGTTTCTGGAGTTCAGGATGAAAAAGTTAAGGGACAATTAGTAAAAGAAAAAGTAATGCTTGAGGGTTATGGAGGAGATATTCCGTATATTTCAGTTTCCAGCAAAACGAATACGAATATAAAAGAATTATTGGAATTAATCTCTCTTGTTTTTGACATGAAGCAAAAACCGGTTTTGGACAATAAACTTAAAGGCATTGTGATTGAAGCTCGTCTTGATGAGAAATCCGGTCCAAGAGCGACAATAGTTATCAAAAGCGGAGTTTTGGAAGTTCGACAGGAGATTGAATGTGATGAAATAAAAGCAAGAGTCAGAACAATCATCAATGATAAAGGAATGCGTTTAAATAAGGCAATTGTTGGGGAGGCTGTTGAGGTTTTGGGGTTTGAAAAAGTACCTTCAGTTGGGGGAGTAGTGACTAAAAGAGGAGAAACGATTACTGACAGGGCTCTGTCGGAAATAATCCCTCCCGCTTCTGTCATCCCTTCGTCTATGCCTAGCCATATTCAATTCCGCTCAGGACAAGAGGCAATGCCGATGCCAGAAGATTTTTTGAATGAAAAAGAAGTACCTACACTTTCAGTGGTTTTATGTGCAGATAACCAAGGATCTTTGGAGGCGATTGTGCTGTCTTTGCCGAAAGAGATAAATATTGCCCTTCAGAAAACAGGCGATATCACTACAACAGATATTTTATTGGCAAAATCAATTAATGCAATTGTTTTAGGTTTTAACACCAGAATCAAACCGGAAATTATGAAATTTGCTGCTCAGGAAAAAGTTTTGACTAAAAACTATAAGATTATTTATGAACTGATTTCGGAAGTTAAAGATGTCTTAGAAGGAAAGCAATTAGCGTTAGTTGAGGAAATTTATGGAAGAGCAAAAATACTAGCAAGTTTCCCTTTTGAAAAAACAAAAGTTTTGGGAATTAAAGTTTTGGAAGGAAGGGTAGCTCGTGGGGACAGGGTTAGGTTAATCAGGAAGGAAGAAGTTGTCGGAGAAAGTACTGTTAATTCAGTAAGGTCAGGTAAAAATGCTGTTTCGAAAATAGGGGAAGGTCAAGAGGGAGGAGTCATCCTTTCTCCTTTCCTTGACTTTACTATAGGAGATATGCTAATATGCCATGGTTAATCCCGACGCTTCGGGTTTAGCTTATAATCTATGGATAATATAATACTTGAAAGGATTAAAGATCTTCTTGCCAAAAACGAAAATATTGGTATTGCTGTTGGTAAAAATCCGGATATTGATGAAATGGCCGCAGCGTTATCTTTGTATCTCACACTTTCGGAAACCGGCAAAAGTATCACTGTTGTTTGCCCTACAGATCCAATTGTTAAAATATCTTCATTGGTTGGAATAAATAAGGTGAAAAAATCTTTTGATGGAGGATCAGAGGGAGATTTAACAGTAAGTTTTCCATACAGGGAAGGCGAAATTGAAAAAATTTCCTATACTCTTGAAGAAGGGAAGTTAAATATTCTGGTTAAAGCAGGTGAGAATGGTCTTTCTTTCAATGAAAAAGATATCGAATATAAGAGGGAAGGATTAGCTCCCGGATTGGTTTTTGTTGTAGGAACACCTCGTATATCAGACTTGGGAACAGCTTTTGATATGGAAGTTTTTAAAGACTCAAAAGTGATCAACATAGATTATAAGCCGGAGAATCAGGGATTCGGAGATATACCCCTTTTGGGTAAAAGTGCTTCCTCTGTGTCAGAACTCATGGCAAACTTTATTTCTTCACTAGGTCTTAAGATGGATATTGATATTGCTTCTAATTTATTGACTGGTATTATTGACGCAACAGATAATTTTCAAAGTGGTACAACCAGCTCTTTGGCTTTTGAAACTGCTGCGCTTCTTTTGAAAAAAGGCGCGGTTAGAAAAGTAAATAGCGCATTAAAATCTGATATTAAAGAGGATTCTTTCTTCTCCCCAAAACCAGAACCCAAAATTCCAACCTTTTCTAAAAAAACAATCGGTACAGAAGAAAAAAAAGCTGCTTTCGCCAAAGAGGGCTACGGCGAGCCAAAGGGAGAAATAGGAATAGATGAAGATAATCCGCCGGATGATTGGCTTGCTCCCAAAATCTACAAAGGCTCAACGAACGTTTAAACCCAGCTCTTGAGAATGTTTTGGAAAACTGCTATAATGGCTAAACTGCTAAATTTGACAGAAAAAAGAACTTATGCCGCTTAGTACAACGTTAAAGAAAAAAGTTATCAAAGAATTTCAAACAGTTCAAGGTGATACAGGAAGTCCTGAAGTTCAGATTGCGCTTCTGACAACCAGAATTGACCGTTTGACAGATCATTTAAAGGAGCACATTCATGATGTTCATAGCAGGCGAGGGCTTTTGTCAATGATTGCAAAAAGAAGAAGACTTTTAAACTTTTTAACAAAAGTCGACAAGAAACGTTCATCAACGATAGAAAAGAAAATTGGTTTTGAAAAACAACCTCTGAAAAAGGTCGAGAAAGTAACGAAAGTAAAGAAAAAATGAAGACTCAAAAAATATCAGCCTCTTTAGAGATAGGCGGTAAAACCTTAACTTTGGAAGTAGGAGAATTAGCCCGGCAGGCAACATCTTCTGTTTTAGCCCGCCTTGGAGATACTATGGTTTTGGTAACTGTAGTCATGGGTAAAGAAAGGACAGATATTGATT
>Ga0247841_10005752_pt1 | contig 19737 bp, 18 predicted proteins | sample LaCruzMarch2015__2_FD_192410 | JGI IMG/M metagenome (GOLD analysis project Ga0247841, IMG submission 192410) | Freshwater microbial communities from meromictic Lake La Cruz, Castile-La Mancha, Spain - LaCruzMarch2015_18m | ecosystem: Environmental > Aquatic > Freshwater > Lake | place: Spain... | reverse complement strand
CAAATAGGGAGATAAGGTAATATTCGACAAGGTTTTACTTGTTGATAATGGTACTGATACGACTATTGGAACTCCTTACATAGCAAATGCAAAAGTTGAATCATTGTTCCAAAAATTAGGAAAAGGTAAAACTGTAAATGTTGTTAAATATAAACAAAAAAGTAGATATCTCAAAAAGAATGGTCATCGTCAACCTTTCATAGAAGTAAAAATCTCTTCAATCAAATAATAAATAAAAAACCAGTCCTAAGCATTGCTTAGGACTGGTTTTTTATATGACAAATTAATTTTTCTATGTATATTAATAAAAAATAATTAAATATGATATACTCAAATTATGCTATCGCAGAAAACGAGTATTGAGAATAAAATATTAAAACTTTTATTTGAACCAGCATATAAATATAAAGGTATGCCAATTAGTGTATTGGGATTGCCTGCTTTGTTACCGTATAAAAAACAATCTATAAATAATTCTATTCATAAATTAAATAAAAATGGATATATTTCTAAAGAGAATGATCACTTCTTATTGTTACCGAAAGGAAGAAAATACGTAGAGAATAAAAAAGTCAAAATGGTAACTTTTCTATCTCCATTTAAAAGAGAATCACCCAAAAATTTACTTGTAATGTTTGATATTCCAGAAGATAAAAAAGCCGAAAGGGAATGGTTCCGTTTCCAATTAAAACAATTTGGATATAATATGATCCAACGAAGTGTCTGGGTTGGGCCATCTCCACTACCTAAGGAATTTTTGGATTATATAAAAAGTTTAAATCTTAAAAATTGTATTAAAACATTCAAACTCGAAAAACCATACAATACTCAAAATTAGCGATAGCAGAATTTGAGTATTGAGGCATTTTTAATAAAAAACAATTTTTTAAAATTAATTAATAATAAAAAAATCCTAAAATTAATCAGGAGTTTTTTATTATTAATACATTGCTCTGTTTATTATTAGGCTCTGTTTTTGAGGGCGTTTTTTATTGTTTCTGAATCAGAGTATTCTAATTCGGTTCCTGTTGATAAACCTCGTCCAAGAGAAACTATTTTGAATTTATATTTTTCTTGTAATGGAGATATTTTTTCCCTTAAATACATATCCGTATGTTCTCCTTGTGGGTTTAATGATAATGCAATAATAACTTCCTTGAGATTATCATTGATTGATTTATTTGAGATAGCTAATATTAATTCTTTTATTCGTATAAAATTTGGAGTTTCTTTTGTCACAATTGGTACAAGTCCTCCTAAAATAAAATACATTCCACTATAGTTTTTACTTTTTTTGATATTTTCATAATCTGCATCTTTTTCTATTATTAGAAGGGAAGTTTTATCAGTTTTTGGATTTTTACATACTTCACATAATTCATCACGATCTCCTTCAAAAAATAAAAAACAAGAAGGGCATTGATGTATTAAATTTTTAAGAATTAAAATACTATCTCCTAATTCTTTTACATAGTTGGGGTTTTTATGAAGTAGAAAATAAACAAAACGTTTAGCTTGTCTTTCTCCAATACCTGGAAATTCTTTAAAATATTGTGATAATTTTTCTATTGGGTTTTCCATATATTAGAATTCATCTATTGCGCTACTGGGCATTTGGTTAAAACTATTTGAATTTGTTTTATCTATCGACATAAAAGTCGTTGATTTTTCATCAAAATACAAATCAACTTTACCAACTGGACCATTACGATGTTTTTCTATAAGTATTTCTGCAATGTTTGTTTTTTCACTTTCATCTTTACCTTTATCTTCACGGTGAATAAACATCACAATGTCAGCATCTTGCTCAATAGAACCTGAGTCACGAAGATCTGATAAGCGGGGGCGACCACCACGAGATTCAACAGCACGAGAAAGCTGTGAAAGGGCAATAACAGGAACATCAAATTCTTTTGCGAGAGCCTTTAGAGATCTTGATATTTCTGTTACTTGATTGACCATGTTGTCATAATTTTTAGAAGTCGACATAAGTTGTAAGTAATCAACAATAATCAATCCTATGCCATGTTCTGCTCTAATACGACGACATACTGAACGCATTCTTATGATAGAATTTCCCGCCAAGTCATCAACGAAAATAGGTGCTTTTGATAAACTATCAAGCGAATCGCGTATTTTAGAAAATTCTCCTTCTGATGATAAATTTCCAGTACGGAGATTCCATGCATTTACTTTAGATTGAGCAGCAAGAAGTCTATCTACTAATTGTTGAGTACTCATTTCAAGGGAAAATATTACAGTAGGAGTTCCGTGGTTAAGAGCTGCTTGACGAGCGATATCAAGAGCAAGAGTTGTCTTACCCATAGAAGGACGAGCCGCGAGTATAATGAGATCTGATTTTTGAAGACCAGATAAATACTGATCAAGATCATGGAAGCCCGTAGGAACTCCACGAAGCTCACCTTTATTTTCATGAAGCTTTTCTAGTCTTTCCCATGCTTCAGGTAAACTATCTTTGAGTGATGTGAAAGCATGACCTCCTGCATTATTGTTTATTCCCATCATTCTTTTTTCAGCTTGATCTAAAATATCAAAAACATCTTCTACTTCTTCACGAAAACCAAGTTCTGAAATATGATCTCCTGCTTCTATTATTTTTCTTAAAATATTTTTTTTGTTTACTATGTCGGCATAATATTTTATATTTGTAGACGCTGGTACAGAATTTGTTATTTCACTTAAATAACTGCTTCCTCCTATTTGTTCAAGAAGTCCTTTTTCTTGTAATTTATGAGACATTGATAAGATGTCTATTGGTTCACCTTTACTTGAAAGATCAAGCATCAATTTATAAATTTGTGAGTGCTTACCGGCATAAAATGAATCAGTATTTATGATATCGTTTATTTCATGAATTGCTCCAGGGCGAAGCATAATTGAACCCAAAACCGCTTTTTCAGAATCAATGCTTTGTGGTGGAACTCTTAATTTAATTTTTTTATCAGTCATGTCGATTATTGTATCAATAATATCGAAAGTCTCAAAATCACTATTTAGGATAAATATGTTACTAAAATGTGCAAAACTATTATTTTTTTGGTATTATATATTATATGAAAAAACGATTATTATCGGGTATACAACCATCTGGAACCATCCATATTGGTAATTATTTTGGAGCTATTAAACAATTTGTTGATTTACAAAATGAGTATGATTCTTTTGTATTTATTGCTGATTTACACGCTATTACTACAATTCAAAATAAAGATGAACTATCAACCAATATATTAAATGTGGCACTTGATTATTTGGCTTGTGGACTTGATCCAGAAAAAGTTTGTTTATTTAAACAATCAGATGTTCCTGTTGTTACTGAGCTTTCTTGGTATTTTAATTGTATAACCACTATGCCATATTTAGAAAGAGCAACTGCTTATAAAGATGCCCATATGAAAGCAAAAGAGATCAATGTAGGACTTTTTGATTATCCAATTTTAATGGCTGCTGATATATTGATATATGACGCAGATATTGTTCCGGTTGGACAAGATCAAAAACAACACGTTGAATATGCTCGTGATACTGCTCAAAAATTTAATAATATTTTTGGAGAAACTTTTAAGATTCCGGAATCTCTAATTATGAAAGAAGTTGCTATTGTTTCTGGAATTGATGGTAGAAAAATGAGTAAAAGCTATAAAAATACTATCCCTCTTTTCGGAACAGATGAAGAAATAAGAAAATCTGTTATGAAAATAGTTACAGACTCAAAAGATCCAAGTGAAATGAAAGATCCAGATACTTGTAATATTTTTGCTCTTCATAAACTTTTCCTTAATAAAGATGAATTGAATTTATTAAGAAAAAGATATACTGATGGTGGCTTGGGCTATAAAGAATCAAAAGAAATGTTATTTTCTGAAATTATTAATACTATTAAACCAATGAGAGAAAGGAGAAAAAGATATGCTAATGATTTAGATAAGGTTCGTGAAATTTTAAAAAATGGGGCAGAAAAAGCAAAAATTATTTCCGAAAAGAAAATGAAAATTATTAGAGATAATATTGGAATAAATTTTTAATTTATGAAATATGTAATTGCCTTAATTGTTGTAATTTTAAATTTAGTGGCAGTTCCGCTAAATACTCTTTATGTAAAAGTTCAAGCATGGTATTTACCAATGTGGCATAAGGATAAAATTATTTATTTTGCCTTCGCTCCTTTTTATTGGATTTTGGTTGGTTTAACATTTTTATTTGGTTGGCCATGTGATAAATTAGCAGCATTAGTACATTAATAAAACGTCGTAATAAAATAATTTAAGCAGAATAATTCGTTAAAATAATATGAAAGAAAGAAAATATATCAAAGATTTAAATAAGTATGTAGGAGAAGAGGTTATTATTGCTGGATGGGTAGATGTTCGTCGTGATCAAGGAAAGATGATTTTCTTAGATTTTCGTGATATGACGGGGAAAGTACAGGGAGTTATTTTGCCAAATTATATAGAGACGTTAGAAATAGGGAAAACATTAAGAAATGAATTTGTTGTTAAGGTTAAGGGTAAGGTAAATAAAAGACCCGAAAGAAATATTAAAGAAGGAATTTTGAATGGTGATATAGAATTAGAAATATTAGAAATAGAGATTTTGGCCGAAGCGGCACCTTTGCCTTTTGATATATCGCTTGGCGGATACAACTTAGAACTTACAACAGAGCTTGATAATAGGGCTCTAGTTTTAAGGCAACCTAAGGTTCAGGCTGTGTTTAAAGTTACGGAAACTATTATAGATTCATTCAGGGATTTCATGAAGCAAAATATGTTTTTTGAATTTCAAGCACCATCTATGGTTGCAGCAACAGCAGAAGGAGGAGCAGAAGTTTTTTCGATTGATTACTTTGGTAAAAAAGCTTATTTATCTCAATCACCACAACTTTATAAACAAATAGTAATGTCTGCTTTTGAAAGATGTTTTTCTGTCAATAAGGTTTTTCGTGCTGAACCATCTTCTACTACCAGGCATTTAACAGAAATTGTTTCCTTAGATGCCGAGATGGGTTTTATTGATTCTTGGGTTGATGTTCGTGATATGGCAGAAAATACAGTTAAATATATTTTAAAACAAGTAGAATTAAAAAATAGTGAACATATAAAATTATTAGGGGTAGAACTACCAACAATGATAGAAAAAACACCAACTTTATCACTAAGAGAAGTTCAACAAAAGATTTTTGAAGTTTATGGGCGTGATGTTCGTGGTGAAAAAGATACAAATGCTCAAGATGAAAGAGAGATTTGTGAAATAATTAAAAAAGAAACAGGCTCTGATTTTATATTTATATATGGATATCCAACCAGGAAAAAACCATTTTATGTTTACCCAAACAAAGATGAACCAGAATATAATGAAGGAATGGATCTTATTTGTCGGGGGGTTGAGTGGTTATCTGGAGGAAGAAGAATAAATGATTATAAGCAATTAAATGATCATGTAAAACTTTGGAATATGGATCCTGAAAAAATAAAAATGTTCCTTGAAGCCTTCAAATACGGAGTGCCACCTGAAGGAGGATTTGCTTTTGGGGCAGAGCGTATAACTATGCAATTACTAAATTTAAAAAATATCCGCGAGGCCTGTATGTTTCCAAGAGATATGAATAGAATAGATGAGAGGTTAAATGATGAAGGGTATTAAAATTTAGTTTTAAATAAATGTCAGATATAATTTCACCATATCAAATTAAACAGGGAACTTTCGAGGGGCCACTTGAGCTTCTACTTTCTCTTATAGAGCAAAGAAAGTTTTTTGTTAACGAGGTATCACTTGCAGAGGTTACAAATGATTATATTTCTTACATAAAATCTCTTTCTGAGATACCAAGAGATAGGCATATTGCAGATGTGTCTTATTTTATTTTAATAGCGGCAACATTAATTTTAATTAAATCAAAATCATTATTACCAAATTTATCTTTAACAGAAGATGAAACCGAAAAAATTGTTGATTTAGAAAATAGATTAAAAGTATTTAAAATAATAAAAAACGCTAGTTTAGAAATAAATAACAGATTTGGAGCAAAAATTATTTTTATGCCTAATGAAAGAATATGGAGCGCTCCTTTGTTCTCTCCAGATTCTCTCATAACAACAAATAATATCTCACAATCTATAAACGAGGTGTTAAACCATATACCTAAAAAAATAGAAAAATTACCTGAATTAGAAATTAAAAAAATTATTAATATAGATGAAATTATAAATAGTTTAACAGACAGAATTCAAAATGCTATAAATTTTTCTTTTAAAGAATTCACTGAGAATAGTGGTTTAAAAGATAAAGAAGAAGCAAAAGTTCATGTTATTGTTTCATTCCTTGCTATGTTAGAATTAGTAAGAGAAGGTATAATAGATGTTATTCAAAATTCTTCTTTTGAAGATATTACAATTAATAAACAAGAAGTGACATAAGGAATGGATCCCGTTAGAAGCCACGATCACGAAGCATAATGGGAAATAAGGTTTTATTATTTAATTAATATATAGTGGGAATGATTTATTTATTTTAAAATAGATCGCGACCTGCTTCTAACGGGATGGAATTAGAATCAAAAATTGAAGGTTTACTTTTTTATAAAGGAGAAGATATTTCAATTAATAAATTGGCAGAACTTTTAAATGTAAGTACGGCAGAAATAGAAGAATCTCTTAATAAATTAGAAAATACTCTTATAAATAGGGGATTAGTTTTGGTTCGTAAGGAAGATAGAGTTGTATTAGGAATCACAAGTGAACTTGGACCTTTGATTGAGGGTATCCGTAAAGACGAAATAACAAAAGAATTAACCAAATCATCTCTTGAGACATTATCAATAATTTTATATAAAAATGGCGTATCCAGAAGTGAGATCGATTATATTCGTGGAGTAAATTCAAGTTTTATATTGAGAAATTTACTTGTTAGGGGATTGATCGAAAAAATAATAGATCCAAAAGATAGTAGACGTGTTCTTTATCGTCCAACTTTTGATACATTAACTTATATGGGGATTACTTCTATCGATCAGTTGCCAAATTATTCTGACGTAAAAAATCAATTACAAGAAGTTATTAATCAAGAAAAAATACAATGAGTAATGTTATAAAAATTTTTCTCCCTGCTGTAATTAGTTTCATTGTTGGAATACTTCTTACTCCTGTTGCTACACATTATTTTTATAAATATAAAATGTGGCGTAAGGTTGGTAGGAATAAAAATATTGCAAATAAAGATGCTTCAGGCTTTTCAAAAATTCACGATGAAGTTGCTGAAGTCTCAACCCCTCGAGTTGGAGGAATGATAATTTGGATTTCTGTTATTTTAACTTTGGCGATTGTTTTTATATTAGATTATTTCTTAAATAATACTTTAACTAATAAATTATATTTTATAAGTCGCAATCAAACACTCTTACCTTTTTTTACTTTAATAGTAGCATCTATAATTGGTCTCGGGGATGATTTTCTTCAAATTTTTGGAAGGGGTAAATGGATTACAGATCCTATTGTTTTAAGATATATAAAAGTAATAATTATTTTATTATTAGGTTTTATTATTGGTTTTTGGTTTTATTTTAAACTCGGAGTATCAGAATTATATATACCTTGGTATGGATTTATTAATTTGGGCTATTTATTTATCCCATTTTTTATTTTTATAATGCTATCTTTATGGTCAACTAGTGTAATAGATGGGGTTGATGGATTATCTGGTGGGGTGTTGGCTTCAATTTTTATGGCCTATACTTTAATTGCTTTTTTTAATAATCAAGCTGATATCGCAACATTTTGTGCTGTTATAACTGGAGGTATCCTTGCTTTTTTGTGGTTCAATATACCTCCTGCTCGTTTTTATATGGGGGAAACTGGCATGATAGGTCTAACCGTAACTCTTTCTGTTATTGCTTTTATGACGGACACAGTACTTCTTTTACCAATAATAGTTTTTCCTCTTTTTATTACTTCGTTATCTGATGTTATACAAATTCTTTCTAGAAAATTTCGTAATGGTAAAAAGGTTTTTCTTTTTGCTCCACTCCATCATCATTTTGAGGCCTTAGGTTGGCCTAAATATAAAGTTACTATGCGTTATTGGATTATAGGAATAATTACATCAATTATTGGAGTCTTACTTTCTGTGATTGACTAATAAAATGAAAAAAAATAGCATTGATAAAATATTTTTTGGTATAGTTATTGCACTTGTAGGAATAGGATTAATCACCTTTACTTCTGCTTCTTTGGGTATATTAGCAAAAAATGAATCTAAATTTTATAGTGTAATATTTGGACAATATATTTTTGGTTTTCTTGGTGGAATAGTTGCTTTATTCATTGGACTTAAAATACCATATAAATTACTTAGAAAATATTCTTTAATTTTATTTGTACTTTCTATTATTTTAACTGGTCTTGTACTTGTCCCAGGTATTGGACAATCTCATGGAGGAGCACGAAGATGGATAGATATTTTAGGATATTCTTTTCAGCCTGTAGAATTTTTAAAAATTGGATTTATAATTTATTTTGCAGCTTGGCTTTCATGGGCAAAAGGAAAAGTGAAAGATCCATTATTTAGTATTTTACCTTTAGTAATATTTCTGGGAATAATAGCTTTAGTTTTACTTAAACAACCTGATACAAAAAGTATTATTTTAATAACAATAACAGCGTTAGTCATGCTTTTTGTTTCTGGCGCCCCCTTAAAATATATTTTAGGAATTTTAGGAATAGCTATAATTGCTTTTATTATATTAGTATCTTTTAAGCCATATTTAAAAGATAGAATTAATACTTTTTTAAGACCTAATGAAAATAGTAAGAGTACTTCATATCAATTACAACAATCTCTTATTGCTGTTGGTTCAGGTGGAGTATTTGGAAGAGGATTAGGACAAAGTATTCAAAAATTTAATTATTTACCAGAACCACAAGGGGATTCAATTTTTGCGGTAATTGGTGAAGAATTAGGTTTTGTTGGTAATGCTATTTTAATTTGTTTATATGTAGCTTTTGCCTTAAGAGGTTTCCGTATTTCTTTACGGAATGCCCCTGATTCTTTTTCTAAATTACTTGTGATAGGTTTTATTACGATTATTACAGCGCAATCTTTTATGAATATAGCCTCAATCATAGGAGTTTTCCCATTAACTGGAGTTCCTCTTGTATTTATTTCTCATGGTGGAACAGCCTTATTGCTTTCTCTTGGAGTAGTAGGAATTGTTTTAAATATTTCAAAATATCAAAATAAGCCAATACTAGAAAGATAATAATAAATAAGTTATAATAATATTATATGAAAATATTACTTACAGGAGGAGGTACGGGTGGACATTTCTATCCCTTAATTGCAATAGCTGAAAAACTAATAGAAGCTGCGGACAAACAAAAAATTATTGACCTCAGACTTTACTATATGTCAGATTCACCATATGAAAAACGTATGCTTTTTGAAAATAAAATAAATTTTATTCAAGTACCATCTGGTAAAATGCGAACATATTTTTCTATCAGAAATTTTTTTGATTTATTTAAAACAGCGACAGGGGCTTTTTATGGATTATTAAGTATGTTTTTTATTTATCCTGATGTGGTTATTTCAAAAGGAGGATATGCTGCATTTCCTGCTGTTTTAGCTGCTAAATTATTAAAAATACCTGTTATAGTTCATGAATCTGACTCATACCCGGGTAGATTAAATGTTTGGACTGCAAAATTTGCACAACATGTAGCCATTTCATGGCCTGAAGCAGCTGAATATTTACCAAAAGAAAAAACAGCACTCACAGGACAACCAATACGTAGAGATATTTTACACGGTGACCCCAATGGAGCTCTTGACCATTTTAAATTAAACGCAGATTTACCTATTATTTTGGTTTTAGGTGGATCACAAGGAGCCGAAATTATAAATAATATAATTGTAGAATCCTTGCCAGAATTACTTTCTAAATATCAAATAATTCATCAAACAGGAAATAATAATATTGCAGATGTTTTATCTCGATCTAAACTGTTAATGGAAAATGATCCAAATATTTCAAGATATTTTCCTGTACCATATTTAAATAATCTTTCTACTCGTTTTGCCTCGGGGTGTTCTGACCTCATAATTTCTAGAGCTGGATCAGCGATTTTTGAAATTGCTTCGTGGGGAATTCCTTCAATTATTATTCCTATAACAAACTCAAATGGAGATCATCAAAAGAAAAATGCTTACAATTATGCAAGAATAGGGGCTTGTGAAGTTATAGAAGAAGCCAATTTATCTCCGCATTTATTTATTTCTGAAATAGATAAATTATTTGAAAATAAAGAAAAATTAAATAAAATGAAGGAAAGTGCCTTATCTTTTGCAGATCATAAGGCTGCAGAAAAAATAGCAGAACTTGCAGTAAATATAGCTATATCTCATGAACAATAATTAATAAATAAAAATTGGAAAGAAAAATTAAAATGGATAATAAAATAAATAACAAAATAATAACACGTTTTGCTCCGTCACCGACTGGTTTTATGCATGTAGGAGGAGTTCGTACCGCTTTATATGCATATTTATGGGCTCGAAAAAATAATGGGACTTTTATTTTAAGAATTGAAGATACAGATAAAAAAAGAGAAGTTGATGGGTCTATTGAACATATAATAAAATCTTTAAAATGGATTGGTATTGATTGGGATGAGGGTCCTGATATAGGAGGACCAAATTCACCTTATATTCAATCAAAGAGATTGGAGTCATACAAAAAATATGCTCAAATTTTAATAGACAAAGGTCTAGCATATCCTGATCCATATACAGAAGAAGAAGTAGAAGTATTTAGAAAAAATGCGGAAGATAATAAAAAACCATTTTTATACAGAGAACATAGACCAGAAAATTTTATTAAATGGGATGAATCAAAACCGCTTCGTTTTAAAGTTGGAGATATTAAAAGCTATAAATGGCACGATCTTGTGTATGGTGATTTATCAGCAGGACCAGAAGCATTAGATGACTTTATCCTTATTAAAAGTGACGGATATCCAACATATAATTTTGCTCATGTAATAGATGATTTAGAAATGGGAGTGACTCATGTAATGCGTGGACAAGAATTTATTTCTTCTGTCCCAAAATATTTATCTCTTTATGATGGATTAGAAATAACTCCTCCTTTATTTGCAACATTACCTCCAATTATGGGGAAGGATGGGAATAAAAAATTAGGTAAAAGAGATGGAGCTAAAGATGTTTTGGATTATGACAAAGAAGGATATTTACCAGAAGCTATGGTTAATTTCTTGGTATTTTTGGGATGGAATCCTGGAGGGGAAAAAGAAATTTTTACAAAAGATGAATTGATAAATATTTTTGATATTTCTAAAATAGGACATTCTGGAGCTCAGTGGAATGATGATAAACTTGATTGGATTAATAAGGAATATATAAAAAAAATGCCCCTCGATATTTTAAAAGATAAAATTTTTGAATACTTACCTAATGAATTAAAAATAGAAAAAATTGTTCCAATAATTTCTGAAAGAATTTCAAAATTTGGAGATATTAAAACTATGGTAGAGAATGGGGAACTTGATTTCTTTTATAAAGAACCAGAATATGAAAAAGAAAAATTAATATATAAAGATACACCAAAAGAAAAAATAATAAATAATTTAAGAGAAGTTTTAGAATCAATAGAAAAAACAGAAATTAAAGATTTTAATAAAGACAATATTAAAATATTATTTATGGAACTTGCGGATAAAAAAGAAAGTAGGGGAGAAATTTTGCACCCAGTTCGTTTCGCCTTGTCAGGACTTGATAAATCTCCAGACCCTTTTGTCTTATCGGAAATTTTAGGAAAAGACAACACAATAAAAAGAATCAGTCACGCAATACAAATACTTTCAAAAATATAGTACAATAGATATATAAATGAAAAAAATAACACTTATAACTATTTTGATTATATGTTTTCTTTTCTTTTTACCTAAAGGTAATATTTTGGCTTTAACTGCAAGTGAGATAAGAAAACAAATTGAAAATACAAATGATCAAATAACAGAAATTGATAAACAAATAGCTAAATATCAACAACAAATTGCTCAAACAGCTGAAGAAAAAAATACTTTAAATAAACTAATAAAAGAACTCTCTTTAACTCGAGATAAATTGGTTGCTGAAAAAAATAAAACTCAAAAAAAAATTAATGCTACGGGTTTAATCATAAATGAATTAAATTCAAATATAAATATTCAAGAATTATCAATATTAAATTCTAAAAGATCTTTGGCCAGAATTTTAGCTGATATTTATATTAATGATAATTATTCTCTGGCAGAAAAATTATTATCAGAAAAAACTTTAGCAGAAAGTAGTTTGGAATATAATAACATTTTAGCTATTAATGAAAAACTTCAAGATAATCTAAAAAAAGTTAAATTTGAAAAAGAAAAACTTATTATTTCTAAAGATAGTAAACTAACTGAACAAGAAAAATTAGAAATTCTCAAAAAGAATTTAACATTACAACAGCAAGCAGTAGAAACAACCAAAAAAGAAAAAGACAAAGTTTTAACTATAACCAAAAATAAAGAAGTTGAATATCAAAAAATTCTAGCAGAACAATTAAAAAGAAAAGAATCTTTTGAAAAAGAGATGGAGGATTATGAAACGCAACTCAAACTTCTTATAAATCCTAAATTTTTACCTAAAGAGGGGTCTGAAGTTTTGTCTTGGCCACTTAGATCAATAATTATAACCTCTATGTATGGATTTAGAACAAACCCTTTTAATACATATATAAAAACTTTTCATTATGGAGTAGATTTTCGAGCAGTATCTGGGTCCTCAGTTTTTGCAATGGCAGGAGGAATAATAGAGGGCACAGGCAATACTGATGTCGCTTGCCAAGGTGCTTCTTTTGGAAAATGGGTTTTAATAAAACACAATAATGGTTTATCTAGTATTTATGCACATCTTTCAGCTATTTCTGTTAAAAAAGGAGATTCTATTAAGAATGGAGAAGTACTTGGTCTTTCTGGTGGGATAAGAGGAGTTTTTGGTTCTGGATCATCTACTGGCCCTCATTTACATATTTCAACTTATGCTTCAGATGGAGTAGAAATTGCTTCTTTTGAAAGCAAGAGTTGCCCTGGAAAAACATTAATACAGCCAAGAATTACAAGAGCAGATGCTCATCTTAATCCACTTCTTTATTTACCGAAAACAACAAAGGCCATGTTTAAATAATAAATACTATTAACTTTTACATTAAAACATAATATAATATAAATATGAGTAATGATGATGAACGTAAACCAAGATTGCATATACACACAGGTGGTTTAATTATATTAATAATAATAGTTTTAATATTATTTAAGGTTGATATTAAATCAAAGATTAATTCACCCATGTTCCAAAAAAATTATACTTATATAGTAGATCAATCAAAAATTTTTTGGGAAAAATATATTTCTACTCCATTAAAATTAAAAGCGGGGGATTTGTTTATAAAAACAACAAATATGCAATTAGAAAAAATACAAAATAATTTTTCTGAAAATGTATTAAAAACTCCAAAAATTGAAAAATTCACAAATTAAAAAAACTAGCAAAAGCTAGCTTTTTAATTGGTGCCCGAGGTGGGATATCTTTCCTTACAGGAACAGTATACCTTTTGCATTTATTCGAAGCATAACTTCTCATAAATATGCAAAAGCTTTTCGATTCCCACACGCAAGCAAAAAAGTTTGCTTGCTCTCGCACAAGCTTCGCTTGTTGGTGCCCGAGGTGGGAATCGAACCCACATCCCTTACGAGACACGATTTTAAGTCGTGCGCGTATACCAGTTCCGCCACTCGGGCAAACAAAACATATTAATGTTTTTAAACAGCCGTTTGCCCTCGTGACGGCCTCCTCCTTTTAGTCGGATAAAATATGAAGCAGTTCATCTTTTATCCACTCGGGCAAATAATATAAATATTACTTACAGGTAATATAATTACATAATTTTCAAAATTTTACAACTTTTGCTATAATATTAATATGTTAAAAGAATATTATACAACCATAGGGCTTGAAATACACGCTGAATTAAATACTAAATCAAAAATGTTTTGTGGATGTATTAATAACCCAGACGAAAAAATTCCAAATGTAAATATATGTCCTGTGTGTATGGCTCATCCTGGAACTCTTCCTGTTATCAATAAAAAGGCAGTAGAAAATGTTATTAAGGTCGGATTAGCAATAAATTCCAATATTGCTGATTTTACTGAGTTTGATAGAAAAAATTATTTTTATCCAGATATACCAAAATCATATCAAATTTCTCAATATAAGTTTCCAATAGTTTCTGGTGGTAAATTAAATGGGGTAGATATAACTCGTATACATTTAGAAGAAGATACAGCTACATCTAAACATCCCGAAAAGAAGATTACTTCCTATGAGGAAAATGATAAGGAGGATTATTCATTGGTTGATTTTAATCGTGCTGGTGTACCATTAATGGAGCTTGTTACAGAACCAGTAATTCATTCTGCAAAACAAGCAGGGGATTTTGGCCGAGAACTTCAGCTGTTGTTAAAATATCTTGGAGTCTCTAATGCAAATATGGAAAAAGGAGAAATGAGAGTAGAATTAAATATTTCTATATCAGCTGATCCTAAAAAATTAGGAACAAAGGTTGAGGTTAAAAATATAAATTCATTTCGTGCAATGGAAAGGGCTGCAGAATATGAAATAAAAAGAATGTCTAAACTTTTAGATGAAGATAAAGGAGGAGAAATAGTTCAGGAAACAAGAGGTTGGGATGAAAATAAGCAAATAACATTTTCACAACGTAAAAAAGAAAATGCTAATGATTATAGATATTTTCCAGATCCAGATTTACCAAAATTATTCTTAAATAATCTTTTTGACATGGGCTTATTTAAAAAAGAACTTCCAGAATTACCACAAGAAAAAAGAGTTAGATATCGTAATGATTTTGGTATTAAAGATGAAGACATTGAGAGTTATATTATTGACCAAGAGTTAGGATCTTGGTTTGAAAAAGTATCTTTATTACTAAAAGAAAAAGAATTAATTAAAACTGCTTCCAACTATATAACCTCTGATTATCTTGGGTTGAAAAAGATAAATTCGGAAGCCCATCTTCCGAAAGTTGATAATTTTGTTGAGCTTATAAGCATGGTAAGTGAGGGTAAGATTTCTTCTCGTGGAGCAAAAGATATATTGGCAATGATTGTTATTAAAGATGAATCACCAATAAAAATAGCAGAAGAGAAAGGCTTAATACAAAATCATGACGAAAGTGCTCTTAAAGAAATAGTTCAAAAAATTATTGATCTAAATCCTAATGTTGTAGCGACGTATAAAAGTGGTAAAGAAAATGCAATAATGTCACTCGTAGGTCAGATTATGAAAGAATCTAAAGGTTCTGCTAACCCACAAATGGTTCAAAAATTATTAAAAGAATTATTATCTTAAATGAAATTCAATCTTGAAAAAGTAGCCGATATCGCAAAAAAAACAGTAATTGGAGCAGAAGTTGTTGCTGCTTCGATTTTACCTTTAAAATCTATTAGTAATACAGATAATGATAAATTAATAAAAGGGCAAGAAATACCCCACAAAAATATAGAATTTAATAAAATAAATAATATTAATTTCATTGATGCTCAAAATGATTTGAAATCAAAAAATAAAAACGAAGAAATTGGTGAGGAAAATATAAAAATAATTGAGAGTATCATAAAACTAGAAAAAAAAATTAAAGAATTATCGAAAGGGGAAACTGAAATTGCAGAAGGTAGCATATCTCTACTTTCAGGAGGAGAATTATTAAATAAAATTGAATTAAATACTAGTAGTATTTATAACTCTCCATTAAACAATAGATACATAACAGAATTAGTTACAAATCAAGTATTTAATAAAAACACTGGTCTTAAACTAATGAATAAAGATTATGTAATAATGAAAGAATCTCAATCTTTACATGATGAAGGATGGGTAGATTATAAAGATGACGGTTATACAAAACATTTGATGCCAGAATATTATTTTGTAATTGATCAAAATGAAATAAATGGTGAAATAAATTTTGAAATTAAAATAATTTATTCAAAAATAAAAAGAATAGATACAATCAAGATTACAGAAAAATTACCAGCTGGGGATATTTTAGAGATTGAAAAATTTGTTAGCGGAAAGATAGCTAACGATTTATCAGATATAATCAATAATAAAATAAAAGAGTTAATAAAATAATTATCATTAATTAAGTTTATGTTATAATAAAATTATATGGAAAATTCAAATAATAAAAAAATTCGTGTTGCGATAAATGGGTTTGGGAGAATTGGTCGGGCATTTTTAAAAATTTCATGGGAGAGAAATGACCTTGAGATAGTAGCAGTAAATGACCTTGGTTCTATCGAGAGTTTGGCTTATTTGTTGCGCCATGACACTGTTTATCGTAATTGGAATCATGATGTAAAAATTAAAGATAATAATTTTTTTATTGATAATAAAGAAGTTAAATTCATTTCAGAAAAAGATACGACTAAACTTCCATGGAGTGATTTAAACATTGATGTCGTTGTAGAATCGACGGGTTTATTTACTTCATTTGATAAAGCAAAATTCCATTTAGATTGTGGTACTAAAAAAGTTGTTATCAGTGCTCCTTCAAAAGGTAGTGATGGATCTGTAAAAGGAGAAACTATACTACTTGGAGTTAATGAAAATAAATTTGGTACTTCGGACATAACATCAAATGCTTCTTGTACAACCAACGCGGCTAGTCCTCTTATTGCAATTTTGCATGATGCGATTGGTATAGATAAGGCGATATTAAACACTGTTCATGGATATACAGCCTCACAGGCTCTCGTAGATGGCCCAAGTAAAAAGGATTTACGTGAAGGACGTGCAGCAGCTCAAAACATTGTTCCTTCATCTACAGGAGCGGCTATAGCAGTTACAGAGGCCTTCCCAGATCTAAAGGGTCTATTTGATGGAGTATCTATCCGTGTCCCTGTGCCAGCTGGATCAATTGTAGATATTACTTTTATTGCAAAAAGAAATACAACCAAAGAAGAAATAAATGAAATACTAAAAAGAGAAGCTCAGGATCCACATTGGAGTAAGTTATTTGCAGTTACAGAAGAGCCACTTGTCTCATCTGATATATTAGGAGAAAGTCATGCTTGTATTGCTGATCTTGAAATGACTCGTGTTGTTGGAGGAAATCTCGTAAAAGTTCTCGGCTGGTATGACAACGAAATGGGGTATACATACACACTTGTAGACCATGTTGTTAAAACGGGATTAAGTATTAAATAATACTAATAATTTAATAAAAGAAAATACTCTCGAGTGAGGGTATTTTTGGAGGTGTTTTTTATAAATAAAAATAGAAAAAATTTAAAATCAATGTATAATGAAGTTATACAACTAGACGTTGAATTAAAAATGTTTTAGTAAATTAAATTATATTAATGAGTAATTATATAAACAATTTAAAAAAATATACTTTAGAAATAGTCGTTTTTTTATCTGGCGCTGTCGTTATGATATTCGAGCTCGTTGGTTCTAGAATTTTGGGACCATATTTTGGGACTTCAATTTTTATTTGGACAAGTATAATCGGTATTATTATGGGTAGTTTAAGCTTAGGTTATTACTTTGGCGGTAAAATTGCTGATAATAATCCGAGTCGGAAGAATTTATCGTTGATTATTTTTTTATCAGCGGTATTTATTGGTTTAACGGCCTTAATTAAAGATTATTGTCTTATTTTTCTTCAAGAAATTTTTTTGGATGTTCGAGTTTCTTCTGTTATGGCAGCATTGATATTATTTTCCCCGGCTAGCGTCTGCCTTGGTATGGTTTCTCCATATGCAGTTAAATTAAAAATGATTAGTCTTGAAACCTCTGCTCAAACAGTGGGAAATCTTTATGCTATATCAACAGCTGGGAGTATCATTGGAACATTTCTTTCTGGATTTTATTTGATACCGTTTTTTGGAACAAATACGTTACTAATAATATTAGTATTAATTTTAATTTTTACATCATTAATTATTTACATAAAAGAACTTAAAATTATTAAATTATTTTTTTTATCAATTATTATAATTTCATTTTATATTTCAAGCATTACCATTTCAAGTATCTATAAAGATTCTGGTTTTTTAAATTTGATTGATGTTGATACTGCTTATAATCGAATTTGGATTTACGATAGTCTAAATAAACAAACAGGTCAATTAGTCAAAGTTATGGGAATCAATAACGAAAATCACTCGTCTATGTTTATAGAAAATGATAAATTGGTTAACGAATATACAAAGTATTATCATCTGGCAAGTCATTTTAATGCAAATTTCAAAAAAACTTTAATGCTCGGTGGTGCCGGTTATTCATACCCAAAAGACTTTTTATCTAAATATAAAGACGCCACAATTGATGTAGTAGAAATTGATCCAAAAGTAACGGAATTAGCTCAAAAATATTTCAAATTACCAAAAGACTCAAGGCTTGCAATTTATCATGAAGATGGCCGAGTTTATCTGAATAGAACAAAAGAAAAATATGATGTAATTTTTGGTGATGCCTTTAGTTCTCGTTATTCGTTACCGTATCAGCTAACGACCAAAGAAGCAGTTTTGAAAAAATATGAGATTTTAAATGACAATGGAGTCGTTATCCTTAATATTATTTCATCGATTGAAGGAGATAATGGTAAATTTTTAAGAGCTGAATATGCTACATATGTTAGTCTTTTCCCTCAGGTATATCTTTTCCCAGTCAAAGAAGCATACAATGGTAAAGATGTTCAAAATATAATATTAGTTGCCCTAAAATCAGAGAAAAAACCTACTTTTAATAGTTCGAATTTAGAATTAAATGGATACTTAAAAAATTTATGGAAAAAAGAAATAGTAATGGACATTCCGATTTTAACCGATGATTTTGCTCCAGTAGATTACTATATAAGTAAAGCGATTTTTTAATTAATATTTAAATCTCTCCTTTAAAAGAAAATGTCGCTGGACCACGAAGTATAATATTTCCTTCGTGGTCTTTTGATAAATAAAGTTTTCCACCAGGAAAATCAAGTGTAATCTCAGCTTCCCCTGAACCGGGTTCGGGGGAAGTTTTTTGTAGGATTGCATAAACTGCACAAGCACCAGTACCACAAGCAAGAGTTTCGCCACACCCACGCTCCCAAACTTTCACTTTATAATTTTTGTCATTAATTTTTTCAACAAATTCAACATTTATTTTATTTGGAAAATTTTCATTATTTTCAATCTTAGGTCCGATAGTTTTTAAATCTATATTATTAAAATCATCAATTATAGACACAGCATGAGGATTGCCCATCGAAACACACTCTAAATCGATACCTTCTATTTTTATTTTACCAAGAGGAAAATCATTGTGATTAAATACAGGAAGTCCCATATTTACAGAATAAGTTTCATCTTGATTTATTTTAATATTTTTTATTCCAGATCTAGTTTCAATGTCAATTTCTGCTAGCCCTAAGCCTTGCTTAGGGCTAGCTTCTAGATAAAATTTTGCAGTGCATCGTACTCCATTACCACACATTTCTGCTTGTGTTCCGTCTGAGTTATAATAATTCATAAAACAAAGAGCTTTAGTAGATTTTTCTAAAAGAATTAATCCATCAGCTCCAATACCAAAATGTCTATTACAAAGTGATTTTAT
>Ga0247841_10005751_pt1 | contig 19742 bp, 20 predicted proteins | sample LaCruzMarch2015__2_FD_192410 | JGI IMG/M metagenome (GOLD analysis project Ga0247841, IMG submission 192410) | Freshwater microbial communities from meromictic Lake La Cruz, Castile-La Mancha, Spain - LaCruzMarch2015_18m | ecosystem: Environmental > Aquatic > Freshwater > Lake | place: Spain... | reverse complement strand
CCTTTTTAATTGTTTTGTCCAGCGGGTGACTCGGGTGTTTTCGCAGCGCGTCAGCGCAAGAAAATGCCCGAGGCAGGACCCGCTAGACAGCAAAACGAATTTACACACAATTGAGTATACTACCTTTGTAAGTTTTAACTTGCTAAAAATCCCTAAAAATAGTAATATATAATGATATTTTAGATTTGAGGGCCCATAGCTCAGTCGGTTAGAGCAGTTGACTCATAATCAATTGGTCCGGGGTTCGAGTCCCTGTGGGCCCATAAATTTTAGGGGCGATTGGCTCAGTTGGTTAGAGCGCCACATTCACATTGTGGATGTCAGAGGTTCGAGTCCTCTATCGCCCATTATTATTCAAACGGGTAGAGATTAGTTTCTTTGTAAAATAATCTTTCCCCCTCGCGGGAGCTCGGGGTCATTTTTCCCCAAGCGCCGGAGGCTGGGGAAAAATGAGGAGATGAATTGGCGAGCATGGATTTAAAAACTCAGATTATTGGTTTAGTAAAATTACAGGAATTGGATAGCGAGATTTACGCTTTAGGAAATGAAAAAGCGGCTAAGCCCCAAGAGATCAAGGCTATTGAGGCGGTTTTTGAACTTAAAAAACAGGATTTGGTGTCCCTGGAGAAGAAGTCATTAGATTTGCAAAAACAACGTAAAGAAAAAGAACTGGAACTTGCTGTTAATGTTGAAGGGGTAAAAAAACTAAACGGGCAGCTTTTTTCTTTAAAAACCAATAAAGAATTTCAGGCCATGCAAAAGCAGATCGCCGATGCTCAGGCTGATGGGTCGGTAATCGAAGAAAAAATTTTGATTCTTTTTGAAGAATCAGATAAAATAAAAGCGCAGATTGATTCTGAGAACCTGAAGCTAAAAGCTGAAGAAGATATTTTTCTGCGGCAAAAGAAGGCGATAGAATCCCGCAGTGAAGAAATAGGCGGCCGGTTAAGCCAGTTGGATGCTCAAAGAAAACAGGTTATTCCCGGTATCGATCTTAAAATGCTGCAGGAGTATGAGAGAATTTTACATAGCCGGGATGGCTTAGCTATGGTTACGGTTAAAGATAATTCCTGCGGGGGGTGCCATATGTTAGTGCCTCCTCAGGTAATCAATTTGATTAAAATGTATGAACATATTATTACTTGTGAAGTTTGCAACCGTATTCTTTATATTACTGAATGAGCCATTTAGAAATTTACATCGATGGCGCATCCAAGGGGAACCCCGGGCCTAGCGGGGCGGGGATTGTAATTTATCGAAATGGTTTACGGATTAAGAATATCTCAAATTATATCGGTACGGCTACGAATAACGCGGCTGAATATACCGCGCTTATTTACGCGTTAGAAGAAGCGTTGTTATTAAAAGCTAAGAGTTTAAAAATTAATACGGATAGCCAGCTTTTAGCCCGGCAGTTAAATAAAATTTATAAAGTTAAGCACGCCGGTATTATAAATTTATATAATCGAGCAACCCATCTTTTGACGGGTTTTGAAAAAGTTGTAATTAAACACATTCCCCGAGAAGAAAACAGTTTGGCGGATAAATTGGCAACTTCGGCGGTTAAGGCAGCCTTGAGTAAATCTTTAATTTAAGCAGGCAGAAGGTGGCTGCCCGCCATGGAATTAGTGGCGGGAGGAAAGTCCGGGCTCCAGAGGATAACGTAACGGGTAATTCCCGTCCTTAATTGTTGATAAAACAGTTAAGAGGATAACCCCTCGGCGTAAATTAGTAATAGTCTATGCCTCGGGGTCATTGCCTAAATATATAAGATACGGGCAATGAGAGCCACAGAGACGAGTATCCGCGCAAGCGGAGAGGTGAAACGCGGCAATCTCTACGTGGAGCAAGGTAGAATAGGAGATGAGCGCTGATCCAGCGCGTTTTCCTTTTTTAAGAGGGAAGCAATCTCGGGTAAACTGCTAAAGTTACCGTGGTAACGCGGTAATTGAGAGGAATAGCCGCTAATTGATGCGCAGGCAGGCATCAAGACAGAACCCGGCTTATTCTGCCTGCTTTAAATAAAAAAAGAGGTGGGGAAAAATTCTCCCCCTCGCGGGAGCTTGAGGGTCATTTTTCCCCAAGCGCCGGAGGCTGGGGAAAAATTCTCCCCCTCGCGGGAGCTCGGGGTCATTTTTCCCCAAGCGCCGGAGGCTGGGGAAAAATGAGGAGGAGATATGTCAGGGCATTCTAAGTGGAAAACTAATAAAGGTAAAAAAGGTATCGCGGATGCTAAACGCGGGGCCACTTTTACTAAGATTATTAAAGAATTGGTGGTAGTTGCCAGGGACGGAGGAGGGAATCCTGATTCTAATCCTCGGCTGCGCGCCATAATGGAAAAGGCTAAAAAAGCAAATATGCCTTCGGATAATGTGAAGATGGCGATTAAACGGGGAACGGGCGAGCTTCCCGGGGTCATCTATGAAGCAGTAATGTATGAGGCTTATGGGCCAGGCGGGGTGGCGATTTTGATTGATTCGCTTACGGACAATAAAAACCGTACTACTGCTGAGATACGTAACATCATGTCAAAAAAAGGCGGCAATATGGCCGGAGCCGGTTCGGTAAGCTGGATGTTTACCCAAAAAGGCTATGTTACAGTAGCTAAAGATAGTATCAAAGAAGATGAATTGATGAATATCGCCTTGGATGCCGGAGCTGAAGACATGAAGCACGAAGATGATGTTTATGAAATTTATACTTCAGTTCAAGATTTGGAAAAGGTTAAGCAGGCGCTCCAGGATAAGGGCATTAAGTGGGTGGACGCGGAATTAACCATGATTCCTTCCTCAACAATTAAGGTTACTGGCCATGAGGCTAAACAGGTTTTGTCATTGATTGAAACCTTAGAAGGCCATGATGATGTGCAGCAAGTTTACGCAAACTTTGATATTCCGGATGAGATTTTTGATGAGGTTGCCGCTGAGGAATGATTATTGTCGGGATTGATCCGGCCTTAGCCGTTAGCGGGTATGGCGTGATTCAGGTTAATAAAACATCTTTAGCTTTAATTGAAGCCGGGATAATCAAAACTCAGGCTAAGGAAGCCATCCCCCGGCGGTTGGATAAAATATACCGCGGGGTGCTTAAATTAATCAGCGATACAAAGGCAGATTGCCTGGTGCTGGAAAAGATATATTCACATTATAAACATCCGGCTACTGCTTGTATTTTAGGCCAAGCCAGGGGAGTAATTTGTTTAGCGGCTTTTACGGCGCGCTTGCCATTTTTTGAATACTCAGCTACGCGCATCAAAAAAGCCATAGTGGGAAAAGGGCTGGCTTCTAAAGCTCAGGTGCAAAGAATGGTCACCCATACCTTAGGATTAAAAACTTCTGTTTCTTATTTGGATGTTACTGACGCCTTGGCGTTGGCAATAGCGCATAGTTATATTGTGAAAGTAAAATTATGATTTCTCGGATTTCAGGGTTGGTCGCGGAAAAAGGGCCAAATTATTTAGTCCTAGATTTAGGGGGCTTGAGTTACGAGGTTTTTATTCCTGCTTGCGTGATGCAGCAGCTGGACGCAAAGATGAGCCCTGAGGGCAGGATTTCTCTTTTAACTTATCATTATTATCAGGTTGAGCAAGCCAAGAGCATACCTATTTTAATCGGATTCTTAAGCCAGGTAGAAAAGGATTTTTTTGAAATATTTATTACGGTTTCCGGGATTGGGCCGCGGGCGGCCTTGAAGGCTTTGAATAAGCCTATTTCTTTAATTGCCAAGGCTATTGATGAGGGGGATTTGGTTTCCTTAAAATCACTTCCCGGTATAGGTGAGCAAAGGGCAAAAGAGATCGTGGCTAAACTGCAAAATAAAGTAGGTAAATTCGGTTTAATTCAAGACCAGGCGATAAAAGATAATACCGCGGCCAAAAATATATCCGAAGAAGCTCTGGATGTTTTGCTGCAGCTGGAATATAAAAGGAGTGAGGCCTTGGGTATGATTAAGAAAGTTTTGGAAATGAATTCTCAAGTAAATACTACGGAAGAATTGTTGAATTTAGTGTATAAACAAAAACGTTTAAAATAAGAATGGAAGAGAATAATTTAAAATCAGCAATCGAGGCTTTAATTTTTGCATCCGAGAAACCCATTACAGTGGAGCAGATAAAAAAGGTTCTCGGCGGCCTGGACACCCTTAGTATTAACAAGATTGTTTTTGAATTAAAAAATGATTACCAGGCGCAGAATAGGGGCATGCGGGTAGTTGAGATTGCCGGTGGATTTGCAATGATTACTTGCAGTGATTTCGCCCCGTTTTTAAAAAAACTTTTTAAAAACCGCTATAGCGATAAATTGTCTAAGCCGGCTCTTGAATCTCTGGCGATTATTGCTTATAAGCAGCCGTTAACTAAGAGTGAGATTGAATCTTTGCGAAATGTTAATGTTGATGGGGTAATTAAAAGCCTGATGGATAAAAATCTAATTCGTATTTGCGGAAGAAAGAAGGTTTCCGGCCGGCCCTTTGTCTATGGCACAACCGGAGAATTTTTGGAGCATTTTGGATTGAAGTCGCTTCAGGATTTACCGAAAATGGAAGATTTTACGGTTTTAGTTCAAGAGAAGGAAGATGAAATAGATATTGAGCCGATTACTTAAAGAGGATCTGGAGGTTAAAAAATGAGCCTGGACAAGTTGCGCAAGAAAATTGATATCCTTGACCGAAAATTAATTAATTTATTAAATTTACGCGCCGCGGCAACCAGGGATATTGGAAAAATTAAAATTGATTCCGGCAAAAGTATATACGTTCCGGAAAGAGAGATGCAGGTTTTAAATAAGATCTTTAGTTTAAATAAAGGGCCTTTAAAAAAGAGCGCCTTGGAAGCGATTTATCGTGAGGTGATGAGCGCCAGCTTAGCTTTGGAAAAGCCGCTCAAGATTGCTTATCTTGGCCCGCAGGCGAGTTTTACTAATCTGGCGGCAATGAAAAAATTCGGTTCCCAAGTTAGTTATGTTGCCTGTAACAGCATCACCGATGTTTTCCTGGAGGTAGAAAAGGGGAGCGCGGATTACGGGGTAGTGCCTATAGAAAATTCAATTGAAGGGGCGGTGAGCCACACCTTGGATGTTTTTGTGGATTCTGATCTAAAAATTTGTTCGCAAATAATTTTAGAAGTAACGCATAATTTGCTGGCTAACTGTTTAAAGAGCAAAATTCTTAATGTTTATTCGATTCCGCAGGTTTTTGGGCAATGCCGTATTTGGCTGCAGAAGAACCTGCCCAATGCCCAATTAGTAGATGTTTCTAGCACTACGCGCGGCGCGGAAATGGCTAAAAAAGAAAAAAATAGCGCGGCGATTGCTTCGCTTTTGGCTTCCAGAGTTTACGGGCTGAAGGTATTGGCTAGCGGGATTCAAGACTCCGCGCATAATATTACCCGTTTTCTGGTAGTGGGTAAAAATACCGCCGCTCGGACGGGGAAGGATAAGACAAGCTTGTTTTTTTCGATTAAAGACCGGGTAGGCGCTTTATATGAAATGCTCCTGCCGTTTCGTAAATACGGGGTTAATCTTACTAAGATTGAATCTCGGCCCTCAAAAAAGAAAGCTTGGGAGTATTATTTTTTCGTGGATATTCTGGGCCATCAACAGGATAATTTAATTAAAAAAGCGCTGAATGAATTAGAACGCAGGTGTAGTTATTTAAAAATATTAGGTTCTTATCCCATTGGAGAATAAACTAAAAGTGAAAGCGTTAATTCGTAAAAGTGTTTTCCAGGTTAATCCTTATGTTCCCGGTAAACCGATAGAGGAAACAAAGAGGCAGCTGGGGCTAAAAGAGGTAATTAAGCTGGCTTCTAATGAAAATCCCTGGGGCCCTTCACCTAAAGCCATAAGCGCGATTAAAGAATCTCTATCCGGGGTTAATCGTTATCCGGACGCGCAAGGATTTTATTTAAAAAAAGGCTTGGCTAAATTTTTTGGGCTAATTCCTGAAAATTTTGTTTTGGGTAATGGTTCGGATGAATTGATTGATGTGGTGATTAAAACTTTCATGGAAGCGGATGAAAATATTGTTACTTCCCAGGGTACCTTTTTGGAATATGAGATTATCGCCCAGGTTAATGACCGCAAAATTAAAAAGGCGCCTTTGCGTTATTTTAAATATGATTTAGGGGCAATGTTAAAGTTAGTGGACAAAAAGACCAAACTGGTTTTTATTGCTAATCCTAACAATCCCACCGGAACCTATGTTACTAAAGACGAGGTTGATAAATTTATAAACGCGCTGCCAAAAACAGTGGTAGTGGTTTTTGATGAGGCTTATAACGCGTTTATCGATGTGGATGATTATCCAAATTCTTTGAGCTATCTAAAAAATAAAAAGAAGGTTATTATCCTGAGGACATTTTCTAAAGCCTACGGTTTAGCCGGGTTGCGTTTAGGTTACGCGATTGCCGCGCCGGAGTTAGTAACTTACTTGGAACGTATCCGGCAGCCGTTTAATGTTAATCTGTTGGCCCAGGCTGCCGGGTTAGCCGCTTTAGAGGATAGAGATTTTTTAACCAAAACCCGCCGCTTGACCTTAGAGGGAAAAAATTTTATTTATCAGAAGCTCACTAAAATGGGGTTGGGTTTTGTGCCTTCAGTGGCGAATTTTATTTTGGTAGATGTAGGCAGGCCTAGCCAGGAAGTATTTAAGTCTTGCCTTAAGTTTGGGGTGATTGTCCGCCAGATGAGCCAGTATGGCCTGGCGAATTTTATTCGGGTGACCATCGGCACGCAAAAAGAAAATCAAAGATTCTCGCATGTTTTAAGTAAAGTTTTAAGGGGGGAAAAATAATGATTATTGTTCTAAAACCTGATGCTAGTTCACAGCAAGTTGAGCATATTATTGAAAAAGTAAAGGCGCTTGGCCTGATTGCGCATGTTTCTAAGGGTTCAGAGAGAACAATTATTGGTGTTATTGGACCGGAAGATGTATTACGGGTTACACCTTTGGATGCTTTTCCAGGGGTGGAAAATGTTATTCCGGTGCTGGCGCCATTTCGATTAGTTTCCCGGGAGTTTAAACATGAGGATTCAGTAATTGATTTGGGTAAGGGTGTAAAGATCGGCGGTAAAGAAGTAGTGATTATGGCTGGGCCATGTACTATTGAAAATATCGATAGTTTATTTGAAATTGCCCGCCAAGTTAAACAAGCCGGCGCGACTGTGCTGCGCGGAGGCGCTTTTAAACCCCGGACATCTCCTTATAGTTTTCAAGGTTTAGGTAAGGTTGGATTGCAAATGCTTAAGCAGGTGGGTAATGAATTAGGTTTAGTTACAGTAAGTGAAGTTATGGATAGCCGGGATGTGGGTTTGGTTGCCGACTACGTGGATGTTTTGCAAATTGGCTGCCGGAATATGCAGAATTTTAACCTTTTAAAAGAGGTAGGCGCTACTAAAAAGCCCGTAGTTTTAAAACGGGGGATGGCCTCTACGGTTAAAGATATGCTTATGTCCGCGGAATACATCTTAAGCGGCGGGAATTTTTCGGTGATTCTTTGCGAAAGAGGGATCCGTACTTTTGAAGATTCCACGCGCAATACTTTAGATATTAGCGCGGTACCGGTAGCCAAACAACTTTCACATTTACCGATTATCGTTGATCCGTCGCATGCTGCCGGGAAATGGAACTGGGTACCGGCTTTATCTAAAGGCGCTATAGCCGCCGGAGCTGATGGTTTAATTATCGAAGTGCATAATCATCCTGAAGAAGCGGTTTCTGACGGGGCGCAGTCGCTTATTCCGGGTAAATTTCTTAATCTAATGATTGAGCTTAAGGCCGTGGCTAATTCCGTGGGCAGAAAAATTTCATGAAAATGTTCAATAAAGTCGTAATCATCGGCACGGGTTTAATTGGAGGTTCTTTAGGCTTAGCTTTAAAGAAACAGCGTTTAGCCGGCCAAGTTATCGGCTTGAGCCGGCATCGGAAAAATGCCAGATTAGCTAAAAAGATCGGCGCGATTGACGTTATTGGCGCGTCTTTGGATGCGGTGGCGGATGCGGATTTAGTTATTTTAGCCACACCGGTTGATACAATTATTGATTTTGGTTTAAGTATCGCCGAAAAAATAAAAAAAGACTGCATTGTTATTGATGTTGGCAGCACCAAGGAGCGCGTTGTTTCTAAATTAAGCGCCCTTATGCCTAATTTTTTAGGTTGTCATCCTTTGGCTGGTTCGGAAAAAAAGGGGATTGCTAATTTAAATGATAATATTTTTAAAGGCATAATTTGTATTATTACTCCCACGCTTAAAACTAATAACTACACTTTAAATAAAGTTAAGCTTTTTTGGCAAAAATTAGGCGCCAGGATTGTTATTCTTTCCGCGAAAAAACACGATCAAGTACTGGCGTTTACCAGCCACTTGCCGCACGCGATAGCTTTTTCCTTGATTAGTTCGATTCCGGTTCAATATTTAGGTTTGAGTTCCAGTGGCCTAAGAGATACTACGCGAATTTCTAGTTCTGACGCCAATCTCTGGGGTGAAATATTCCTAAGTAATCGCGGTAATTTATTGGCTGCTTTATCGATTTTTCAGGTAAAGTTCAACGTTTTAAAGTTGGCTTTAGAAAGTAAAAATAAGAGGCGGCTGATAAAAATTCTTCTGTCGGCTAAGAAAAAACGAGAAAAGCTGTGATTATTGCTATTGATGGCCCAGCTGGCGCGGGAAAAAGCACAGTCGCTAAAATTCTAGCTAAAAAGTTAGGTTTTCTTTATATTGATACCGGCGCGATGTATCGAGCTTTGACTTTGAAGGTTTTAGAGCGTAATATACCCATCAATGATCAGCCAAGAATTATTCAGTTGGCCCAAGGGATTAAAATAGATTTACGCGACAACCTAGATGGGCCGTTAACGGTTATACTTGACGGAGAGGATGTTTCTTTGGCTATTCGTAAGGCCCGGATTACGCGGTTTGTTTCGGATGTGGCTAAGATTAAACAGGTGCGCCAGGTATTGGTGAAGATGCAAAGAAAATTTGGCCAAAAAAGAGATTGTGTTTTAGACGGCAGGGATATCGGCACGGTAGTTTTTCCGCGCGCTCAGAAAAAGTTTTTTATTGATGCTTCTGCGGGGGTGCGGGCCAAGCGGCGTTTTAAGGAATTAAAAGGTTTGGGCCAAAAGGTTACAGAGAATGAAGTGGCTAAAGATTTAACTAATCGGGATAAAATTGATTCTACCCGTTTAGCTTCGCCTTTACGCCAAGCTCCTGACGCGATTTATATTGATACGACCAATCTTTCTATAGAACAGGTGGTAGAGAAGATGTTTATTTTATGTAAAATAAATGGATAGGGCTCTGCTGAGGAATTTTTCGATTATCGCGCATATTGACCATGGTAAATCTACCTTAGCTGACCGGATATTAGAGATAACCGGAGCGGTTGATAAGCGGCATAAAGGCGATCAGCTCTTGGATGATATGGAGTTGGAAAAGGAGCGGGGCATTACGATTAAGGCTTCCATGGTCAGGTTGAATTATTTTTCCAAGAAATTTAACCAAGAGTATATTCTAAATCTTATTGATACTCCCGGCCATGTGGATTTTACCTATGAAGTATCTAAATCTTTAGCTGCTTGTGAAGGCGCGGTGTTGGTGGTGGATGCCGGCCAGGGAATTGAAGCGCAAACCGTGGCAAATTATTACCTGGCTTTAGAAAACAACCTGCAGGTGATCCCGGTAATTAATAAAGTGGATTTAGTTTCCGCTGATATCGGACGGGTGAAAATGCAAGTAGAGACGGTCTTGGGTTTTAAAGAAGAAGAGATTCTTCTGGCTTCCGCCAAAGAAGGCCGGGGGATTATTGAAATCTTGGACCGGATTATTGAAACGATTCCTGGCCCTGGCGGCCAAATGGCCGGCCCGCTTAAAGCTTTAATTTTCGACTGCCGTTTTGACGCTTTTAAAGGGGTGGTAGTTTTTGTAAAAATTATTGACGGGGCGATCACTCCTAGAACACAGTTGAAAATGTTTCACGCCGGTAAGGTTTATAAAATCGAAGAGTTAGGCGTTTTTAAAGATTTGAAATATTTTGCCGTGGAGAGTTTGACTTGCGGTGAGGTTGGGTATTTTACCGCTAATATGCGCGATCCCCGGGAGGTAATTATCGGAGACACAATTACCGACCCCAAGAATCCCTGTGAGCAGGCTTTGCCCGGTTACCGCATAGTAAAACCTCTGGTGTTTTGCGGTATTTATCCGGTTAATCCGGCGGATTTTGGGCAGTTGCGCGACGCTCTGGATAAATTAAAGCTTTCGGATGCCTCTTTTGTGTTTGAGCCGGAAAATTCCCAGTCATTCGGGACAGGTTTTCGCTGCGGTTTTCTGGGGCTTTTGCATATGGAGATTGTTCAAGAAAGGCTCCAGCGCGAGTATGATTTAAATCTTATTCTTACCGTGCCCAATGTAGTTTATCGCGTAAAGAATAAGTCCGGGGAACTTATGGAAGTAGATACGCCGATGAAGCTTCCCGCCTCTGGCGATATTCAGGAGGCGCAGGAGCCATTTGTCAGCCTGTTGATGATTGTGCCGGTTGATTCTATAGAGGCAGTTTGCGATTTTACTAAATCCCGCAGAGGAGTATTTGTTTCCAATGAATATTTAGGAGAGGACCGGGTAAAAGTAGTGTTTTCGATACCGCTTTCCGAAATTATCGTGGATTTCTATGACCGGATGAAATCGATCACCCGAGGCTATGGCTCTATGGATTACGAGGTTAAGGAATACCTGCCGACAAAATTAGTTAAACTTGATATATTGTTAAATAGCCAGATTTGCGATGCTTTTTCTTCTTTGATGTTTAAAGAGAAAGCTGCCAGCAGGGCGCATTTGCTAGTTTCTAAACTTAAGGAGTTGATTCCGCGGCAGCTCTTTGAGGTAACTATTCAGGCCTCAGTTGGCAGCCAGATTCTGGCTTCGGAAAAAGTGCGCTGCGTGGGAAAAAATGCCACCAGTAAATGTTCTGGAGGAGATATAACCCGCAAGCGTAAGCTTTGGGAAACTCAGAAAAAAGGCAAGAGGAGATTAAAGCAGTTTGGCAAGGTTCAGATACCACAAGAGGCTTTTTTGGAGGTATTAAAAATATGAGTTTAAAAAAGAAATCCGTAATCCGAGATTGGGCCGAATCAATTATTATCGCTTTTTTATTGGCTCTAGTTATCCGGGCTTTCCTGGTCCAGGCCTTTAAGATCCCTACCGGGAGCATGCGCATGACCTTAATTGAAGGGGATCTGATTTTGGTAAATAAATTTGTCTATGGGGCAAAAATTCCTTTTACCAATTTGCGTTTACCCGCGTTAAGCTCTCCAAAAAGAGGCGATGTAATTGTTTTTATTTATCCGGAAGATAAGAGTAAGGATTTTATTAAAAGGCTGGTGGGGCTTCCCGGCGATCTGGTTGAAATTAAAGGCGGTTCAATCTATATCAATGATCAACCCGCCGCGGAGGCTATTTTTAATCAGATTTATTATTACAATCTGGGCTCATTTAGTTCACCGGAGGAAAAATTAGTTGTGCCTCTGGATAGCTATTTTGTTTTAGGGGATAATTCCGCTTCTTCTAAAGACAGCCGTTATTGGGGATTTGTGCCTAAAAATAATTTACTGGGGAAAGCGATGGTCATCTATTGGCCGCCGCAGCGGATCAGAGTAATTAAATAAAACAGGGGACGGTTCTAAAGGTGACAGTCACAAAAAGCGTGACAGTCACCTTTGAACCGTCCCCGCGATTTAAGAAAGAAGGAGCGGGATGAATATCGCTAATAAAATTTCAACTTTTCGCATTTTAAGCGTTCCGTTTTTTATTGCCTGCTTGTTATATTACGCTCCGGAAAGGATGTATTTAAAAAATTTAGCCTTGCTAATATTTGTTTTGGGTGTTATTTCTGATGGTTTAGATGGCTATATTGCCAGAAAAGCTAAGCTGCAATCAACAGCTGGATTAATTTTAGATCCCCTGGGAGACAAACTCTTGTTAATGAGCGCTTTTATATTTTTATCACCAATCTGTAGATTGGGATTAAAATTTCCCCTTTGGGTGAGTTTTATTGTGATTTCCCGGGATCTAATTATCATTCTGGGGGCCGTGGTTATCTATATGGTTAAACAAAATTTAGATGTTCATCCTACCAAATGGGGTAAATTGACTACTACTTTTCAGATGTTTTCAGTGGTGGGTGTTTTATTACAATGGAAGCTGGCGGTGTTGATTTGGTGGCCGGCGGTAATTTTTACGGTTATTTCAGGGATAGATTATGTAAAGAGAGGATTCCAAATTTTATATGGTTCTGACTGCCGCCGCGCTGCTGGTTAGCTATCTTATCGGTTCCCTGCCTACAGCTTATCTTTTTGGTAAGGCTCTCAAAGGAATTGATATTCGTAAAGTTGGTTCAGGCAATGTGGGCGCCACTAATGCTTTGCGGGTTTTAGGTAAATGGCCGGCAGCCGCGGTCTTGCTTCTGGACATCCTAAAAGGACTGGCGGTAGTTGTTTTTTTGGGAAACTTTTTCGCGGATAAACCCATCTTGCTGCAGGCTCAAAATCTGCGCATATTCATGGGCCTAGCTTGTATTTGTGGGCATAATTGGACGATATTTTTGCAGTTTAAAGGAGGAAAGGGGATCGCTACAGGTTTTGGTGTTTTGGCCGGCCTTTCCTTAAAAATTTCCGGCTTAAACTCAGTGATCGGGCTGTTAATTTTAACTTGGTTTATTGTTTTTTTTGTTTTTAGGATAGTTTCGCTAGCTTCGATTTGCAGCGCAGTGGCTTTAGTAGTTTTTTCCCTTCTGTTTAAGCTTCCCTTGATGGTTATTTATTTAAGCCTATTGCTCTGTATTTTTGTAATTATCCGGCATAAAGCCAATCTGGCCAGGATCTTTCAAGGCCAGGAACCCCGCCTCTATTTTAAAAAATCCAAGTAAAAACCAGGGGACGGTTCTATTTTTTAGAGAAAGGTGACTGTCACGTTTTTTGTGACTGTCACCTTTGCTAAAAAAAAATAGAACCGTCCCCTGGTTTTAAATCTCGTCGGAAAATTTAGGAACCGCTTTCTTTCTAAGGCCATTTTCTATTGAAATGGCTTTTTTTGGCTGTATACTTTACTTGAAATTAAAATAACCCACCAGCCACAGGAGAAACCGGGTTATCAGTAAAATGGTAACCCGGTTAATTAAAAGAAAAGCAAATGCGCGATCTACTCTATAAAAACCTGACTTTTCCTAATCGAGGCCGTAAAATAATCGCTAGTTCTGAGGTAGCTGATAAAGAGGGCGTGCATAGCGTGGTGCGCAGGCATTTTGCCTATATCGTCAAACCTATCAAAAATACTGAAGTAATTAAGCCTCAGCCGTATTTATATGTTTTGAAAGAAATAAATACGCAGCAAAAACGGGAGCATTTTTTCTGTAAGATTAAAGGAAGCGTTTTGGCGGTAAATAAGGGAAATTTTTTCCAAATTTTATTTGTGCACACCTTAAGCGTTGAGCTTACTGTTTCGGTAAAGTTAAGCGAAAAGCTAGGTTAAGGCTAGGTTAAAAACTAGGGGACGGTTCTATTTTTTACTAACGTCATTCCCACGAAAGTGGTAATCTAAAAAACAGATCCCCGCTTGCGCGGGGATGACAAATAAAAAATAGAACCGTCCCCTTTGATTTTAACTTTTTATGGAGCTTACTCTAGATAAATATCGATTTTATTAACTTGGCGAGACCTTACTTTTTCGGCTAAAGCAGCGGGGATGGTTGCGGAATTAATTTCTGTTGGTTGGCTGCCGATAAAAATTATAATTTTTATAATTTTGGCGGCATTCTTTCCGAAAGTATTTTTCCTTTTGTGATTATGATAGGTTACTTGAATTTGGCTTAAGAAGTTAAAAGAATATTCTCCGGTTTTATCGAATAACCATCCCGCAAGGCTGGGCTTAAAGGTTAAATTAAGCTGGCCGGCTGCATCTAATGAAAATGGGCTTAGCCCGGTGTTCATCAGCAGCCAGATGTGCAGGAATTCCGCGGTTGAGCCGGAAAGCCTGGCTACAAAACCGTTTCCATGTAATTTTTTATCGGCAAAAGCGCTGCTTACCAGAAAAGAGGAATTTTCCAGTATGCTGCGCCCATAGTTTCGCGGATTTTGGAAAGGAATAAGCACGTTTTTAAATTCTTCATAAAACTCTTCGGCCAACCCGGCTTTAAGCAGCTCCAGAATATATTTATATTCCATATGTAACCAGATCGATTCATTTTCCAGCCAACCAGGGCTAAATATTCTGCATCTGCCGATTTCTTCCGGCATCGAATTAAGTGGAGCGGTTACTTTATACATCTTTAATTTTTTATCAAAAAGTATGCTTTTCTTAGTTGCTTTGTGCAAGGCTAAGCTTTGCTGGTGTTGGCTAGTGAGCCTTAAGGCGTGCATTTGCCCTTCCAGAAACAGAGGAAGGGGCTTTTGGTTAAATTTCTTCGGTTTTAGGCAATGATTTCCAATCAGATCATATTCTGTAACTTCGTTAATAAAGTATGAATTGAAGACACCCTGGGTTTGGTTAAAAGCTTTATTTAATCCGCGTTCTACTTTTTCCAGGGCCTCGTCCAGGAAACTGATAAGTTTAGCCGCCGGAAAATTAGCCAGGGTGCCGGAAAAACCCAAACGAATATTCTGGCGGTAATTTTCTTTTATGGTATTGCTTTTGTCCCAATAAGAGAATGCGTCGAGCGAAAATATGGCGCAGAGTTGCTCAATAAAACTAGCTATTTCCTCGGCCAGTTCAATTTCTTTAATCGAGGAACTTTCCAGTGCCTGTTTTATCATTATAAGCAGGCGTTTTAATTCAAAGGTTTCACAGGCTGATGAACCAAAGAGGGCAGGCAGTCCGTTGAGTGAATCAAACCAGTTAGGTTTATTGGCTTCCATCTCAATGCCTACTCCGGAGGCATCCAGAGAAGCTAGTTTATTTGCCGCTAAACATAAAAGTTTAGCCGCTAGGGTAGTGTAATGAATCTGGCCTTCTCCATGGAGGGTTCTTAAGCAATGCGGGTTAACCAGGCGCTTGCGCAGCATTTCTTTTTTATTGCTGTCTAGCGCAAGAGAGTGTAATTGGCGCGGCTGGCCGTTATACAGGACGTATTTTTCACTGCGCGGCCTGACTATTTCGGCGTTATCGAAAAATGAGAAAACTTTTTTGGTAAAGAAAAGTTCATTGGCCTTCTCTGGATATAGCCCCAGGTAACTGTCGATTAAATCCAGGTTATAAGTCCAGTGATCGGTCCAAAAGCCTTCGGCATGTTCAGCCTCTTGTATTTTTAAAGCGTAATTCAGAATGAGCCCTAGAAAATTATCGTAAGAGGTATTAAGAATAATTTTACCTTCTTCAATAAAAAAGATAAGTTCTCCCGGAGTAAAAGGTTTTTTCAAAAATGAGCTAAGCCTTTCGAGGCCATTCTTTTTAACTGTAGTTTCCAGCAGTTTTTCTAAATCCAGGCTATCTTTAATCAGAAAGTTTTCAGGCTTGACTACCAGAGGATTAAAACCATCCGCCTGGATTAAATTCATAAAAAAGATGATATTCTCATCCTGAATCCGCGGGTTAAACCAAAGATCATTGCGGCGATTCTGATTAGTGTCCCGGTAGTTACCGTTACCTTGGGAAAGATACGTGGGTTGCAGCTGAAATTTATTATAGTCTCTTTCTAAATCGCCGTGTTTGCGCGCATAAAGATAAAAGACAGTTTTGGCGGATTCAGATTTTTCCTCTTCTGGCGAAAAAACTTCCGGATAGCCGCCGCGCATAATGTTATCTAGATAAGTCTGCCCGGCGTATAAATTAAACTCTGTAGAACTGCTTTTAGTGAAGATGTCACTTTTTAGTTTTTCGATTAATTCTTGGTTTTGGCACAGTTTATCTTCAATATAACCTGGCTTAATGATCTTTTTAATCGAGCTATTCAAGGTCTTAACGTTACGCGCCTGGCCGATTACCGCGTAAAATGTTTTCTGCTCGCGGGGTTTTAATTCCAGGTTCATTAAAAGTAAAGCGCTGGGGGTTTTGCTTTGGGTTAATTGTTCAGCTGGATATAAAAATTTAGGCTTAGCTAGAAATTCAGCCGGATAAGAGAAATCCGTTATCGCGCCGAAAACAGCCTGGGGATCAACTATCGGTTTAAGCAGTTCGGATTTTTTGCCTTGGAAATGGAACCCTAGATAAAAATTTCCCGCTTCAATATGCACAACTTCAGGCCGATCAGATGGGTCAACTTCCAACTTATAAAAGGGGACAGAATTTTTTAGGTTATCAACCTTCATCCAGGCTTCAATGGTTCGGCTGAGTTTCTTTAGAAAAAAATTATTTGTGCCAAAAGGCACTATTTGAGGTAATCCGTCGATAACCTGGAGTGACTTGGGTTGATTACTGGTATTTTCTATATTTACTATCCGCGTTAATCCGGCATAAGTATCATCAGGTATATTAAAATATTTTACCTGGGTTTTAATTCCTAGCGAGCGATTCTCTTCTTCCAGGATAAGCTCCGCGGAGCTGATGCGCAGGGAATTAATAATTTGATATTTTAGATTCGTATAGCCGTTATGGAACGGTTCATAATAGATCGGTTCGGATTTAGAGCTTTTTATTTTAATGAAAGTGCGGAATCCTTGATTAGAAACTAACTGCCAGGCTTTATTCGCCGAAAAGAATTCCAGAATGGCGTGGTCTTTGTCTTTAGTCCCGAAACTGCAGACGCATTGCCCGCGGTTAACGTAGAAAACCCACATCGGGATTCCGTATTTTCCGGCAATCCCCGGGAAGAAACTAGCAAAAGGCTTGGCGTAATTGTAATTCTCAATTACAAACTCGCCCTGCTTATTTAAATGATATTTGGCTTTTAATTGCGCGCTTTTCATTTGATTAACAGTATTTTACACATTTTCATGAATTTGTCAACCGCAAGATGTTTGATTTTAAAACGCCTAAAATTTGTCAACTTAAGGATGTTGCAGTTGGGATAAGGTGACTGTCACGCTTTTTGTGACTGTCACCTTACCTGCTTAAATCAAAAAAAACACGGGGATGGTTCTGTTTTTTTTGGCAGAGGTGACAGTCACAAAAAGCGTGACAGCCACCTTTCTCTAAAAAACAGTACCATCCCCCAGATTCTAAAGTGCCCGAATTTGTCAACTGACATTTATCTTGATTTTGTGGTTGATAACAGTATAATAAATTTAAATATACTCCAGAAGAAGTTGTAGGTAGAAAGCGGGAAAGGGTAAAATGAATAAAAGAATATATTTATTTATTTTTTTGGCCTGTTTTTTAAGCCTTGCTTTAAAAACCAGCGCGATTGCGCAGGATTTGGTTCGGGATAATAAAGTTGAAAAAGAGTTAGTGAATCTCGAAAATAAATCTAATAATAGCCCGTTTGGAGTACTTGAGTTTCTACACTGGAACCATAGTTGGAATAATTATAAATATCCTGATCAAGGGTCGTTAAAAAAAGCCGTGGCATTAATGCAAGAGGCGGGCGTTGGCTGGGTGAGAATGGATTTCTTATGGGAGGATATCGAGCCGGAAAAAGGAAAGCTTAATTTTGAAAAATACGATTATATTGTTGATTTATTAACCCGGAATAATATTGGTATATTAGGTTTATTAAGTTATAGCGCCTCCTGGGCAGGGCCGGCTTGGAATTCTCCTCCCTATGAAGATGAATCTTTCGTTAGCTATGTTTCTAATGTAATTGGCCGTTATAAAGATAAGGTTAAATACTGGGAGATTTGGAATGAGCCTGACGATGAACAATACTGGAAGCCTCAAGACGGGATGGCGCGGTATACCAATTTATTAAAGAAAGTGTATCTGGAAGCCAAACAGATTGACCCTGATTGTAAAATATTAAACGGCGGTTTATCCAAGGCGATTACTTTATCTTTAAAAATGCTCTACCAGAATGGCGCCAAAGGGTATTTTGACATATTGGCCATCCATCCTTTTGTAAACCCTTTAAATGAAGTTGATGTCGTCAGGGTCAAAGGATTATATAACGGCTGTAAAAAGATTATGCAAGATAATGGAGATGATCAGAAGGTTTGGTTTACAGAGCTGGGCGCTCCGGGTGTACCATCTCCTTCATCATTAAACTCCTGGTGGTTAGGAATGAGCCCCACAGAAGCGCAGCAGGCAGCTTGGGTGAAAAGGATATATACTGAAATACTTCTTGAGCTGCCAGATTGCCAAAAAGTGTTTTGGGCATTTTTTAGAGATTGCCATAATTATTGGAATAACGGGATTGATTATTTTGGCCTGTTAAGGTGGGATTTTTCTAAAAAACCCGCTTTTAATGCCTATAAAGAATCAGCGCGAGAATGGGCTGAGTCGCCGCGGATTCAAAAACCAAAGGAAAAATTAAAAGGCATATCACCGTGGTAATAAGAGGAGGAAAAAAATGGAGCGTATAGATCAAATTAAATTGGCAATAAGTTGGGTAATTAAAGCTGCTATTGCTGTGGCAGCTTTAATCATTTTCTTTGGAAGTTTCTATGTAATAGGAGTGGGCCAGGTAGGCGTAATATTTAATCAGGCTACAGGAAGGACTAAATCGGTCCAATCAGGGTTTAGCTTAAAAATACCAATTATTGACCAGCTTAGCGTATTTGATATTAGAACGCAGAGAATTGATATTGAAGAAGATTGCGCTTCTAAAGATTTACAGCTTGTGAGAATGAAAACAGTAATCAACTACCACCTTGATTATACCAAGGTAAATGAAATATTTACCAAAGTAGGCAGGGATTATACGCTTAAAGTTATTATTCCTGTAACTAATGAAATTGCCAAGTCTTTAGTATCTCAATACACTGTTGAAAATATTATTGTAAAACGAGCGGAATTAAAAGATGCCATTGAAGAAGCTTTGCGCGTAAAATTAAAAGAGTATTTTGTGGTAATTGAAAGTGTTAATTTAGTGAATGTGGATTTTACTCCAGAATTTAATAGAGTAGTTGAAGCTAAGCAGATTGAAGAACAAAAGATTAAGACAGCTGAATATAAGAAAATGCAGGCAGCTCAAAATAAAGAAGCGGTTATTTTAGAAGCGGAAGGAGAATCAAGAAGGCAGGAATTAATAAGAGCGACTGTTAATCCTCAAATTGTTTCTTTAGAGTGGATTAAGAAGTGGGATGGCAAACTTCCAGTTACAATGTTGGGTGATAAAACAGTAATGATGTTGAACCAAGATAACAAATAAAGATCGGGAGGCTAAATGATTAGAAATATTATTATATTGCTCCAAGGACCTTTAATCAACTCAGTACTTTTAATTCTCTGTTTATTTGCATTATTGGATTCGTTCAAAAGATACAAAAAAGGAGATAAGCAGTATAAATTTGTTTCTTTTGGGTTTATTTTTTTAATTCTGGCTGGGATAATGCAGAAGATTTTTTTTAGATTGCATATTTTCCCAAGGACAATTTTAGGGATCAGTTTTTCGTTAATAATATTTTTACTGGTTTTCATGAGCATTATTTTTATTTTTTATATTCCTCATAAAATTTCGAAGAAAAAGTAGTTTAGGGATCAGGTCTTCACACAGCATGTTTGACGGGTAAATCAGGGGACGGTTCTGTTTTTTTGGCAGAGGTGACAGGTTAAGCTCAAGTTACTAGTGCAACACCTAGCTTTGGTATAATATACCAAAAGAAAGGAGTTGCGCATGGTTAAATACAAAAGATTGAATCTGGCTGAGCGCGAAGAAATCAGCCGCTAC
>Ga0247841_10005749_pt1 | contig 19749 bp, 21 predicted proteins | sample LaCruzMarch2015__2_FD_192410 | JGI IMG/M metagenome (GOLD analysis project Ga0247841, IMG submission 192410) | Freshwater microbial communities from meromictic Lake La Cruz, Castile-La Mancha, Spain - LaCruzMarch2015_18m | ecosystem: Environmental > Aquatic > Freshwater > Lake | place: Spain... | reverse complement strand
TATTAGCTGTTTTTAGAGCTGGAGCATCATTTACGCCTTCACCCATAAACCCAACTTCATATTTCTTTTGCAATGATTTAATTATATTATGTTTTAAATCCGGAGAAATTCTAGCAAAAACTGTTTTTTCGTCGCATGCATCGTCAAACTCCTCCTTCGTCAATTTTCCCAACTCCTCCCCAGAGATAATATCTTCTGAACCTGCCACTAAACCCGTTTGTCTAGCAACATACCCAGCAACCTCCTTTGAGTCACCTGTAATAATCTTAATCTTTACGCCTAATTTTTTTGATAATGATATAGCTTCTTTTGCGGTCGTTTTGATTGGGTCAGTAAAAACAAAATAGCCCAAAAAAGTGAGACCTTTTTCGTCTTGAGTTTTAATATTTTGCGTATTTTTTCCTATTTTCTTAAAAGCTATTGCTAACACCCTCCTTCCCTCTGCCCCCTCTTTGTTTATAGCTTCTCTAATTTTCTTTTTATCAGCACCGCCTACAAATTTAGAACAATTTTTTATTATAGACTCTGCTGAACCTTTAACAATCAACAGACGCTCCCCACCAGCTCCCTTTGTATTTTTTACCAAAAAAGCCGATCTCATTCTATATGAATCGAAAGGTAACTCAGAAATTATTTGAAACTTTCCCGCTTCGCGTAAAATGTTATCTGAAGCTTTTTGGTATAAAGCAAAATCAAAAGGATTTAATATTTTCTTTTCTATTTTATCTGCTCCTGAAGCCACAATACCGTATAAATAACACTTCTCCTCATTTCCAGAAACTGTTTTCTCTAAATTCATCTTATTCTGGGTTAATGTTCCTGTTTTATCTGTGCACAATATTTCTATATTTCCCAAATCTTCAATGGCAGATAATCTTTTCACAACAACATTTTCTTTAGCCATTTTCAAGCTTCCTTTTGATAATGCAAACGTCACAACGGCTGGTAGCGCTTCTGGCAAAATACTAACAATTAGTGCAACTGAAAATAATAGTAATTGCCATATATCACCTATGCCCTTTATTAGGATATTTGTAATAAAAATTAAGATTATCGTTGTTGAAACAATTCTCAAAATCAATTTACAAAAGTACATAATCCCCTTTTCATAGGCACTTTCTCTTTTTACGCCAGAAATTGACTTTACGATGCCTCCAAAAATAGTATCTTTTCCAATTGCTACTACCACCGCCGCAGCCTTGCCAGAAACGACCGCAGTACCAGAAAAAATAATATTTTGAGCTCTAAAAATTTCTGATTCTTCTTTTTTTAAAGGTTCAATATTTTTAGAAACTGGCACAGACTCACCAGTTAGCGACGACTCATCTACTAAAAAATTATCCACTCTAACAACCCGCAAATCAGCAGGCACAATATCTCCGGCCTCCAATAAAACAATATCTCCGACCACCAAAAATTTCCTTTCTATAATATCCTCCTTTGCGTCACGTATAATTTTAACCTTCTGTGAAATAAATTTTTGCAAAAGAATTACCGCTTTCTCAGCCTTATATTCCTGTAAAAATCCTATTGTGACATTAATAACTATAAAAGCAAAAACCGCCACGCTATCTACTGGTTGTCCTATAAATATAGATATTATCGCCGCGAACAAAAGCAAATAAGCAAACGGCGATTTCAGTTGCCTTACAAAAACTTCAAAGGCATTTACGTTTTTAACTTTAATTTCATTAAGCCCATTTTTTTCAATAGACAAAAGTGCTTCTTTTTTAGATAAACCTAAAAAAGAAGTGTTCAAAGTGCTTAAAACTTCTTCTACACTTATATTAGTAAATTTAGAAAAATTGTTCATTTAAAGAAATATGGCCTTATAAAAATCTCTGCTATTAAATAAATAATATATATTAGCAATAGAATTTTTGCGTCTTTTTTACTGATCTCCTTACCATTCCTCAAGAAAATTAAAAATACAAAAGATGATATGACTAAAAATATACGAGCAATAACATATGGTGACTGATTGACAATTTCTATTGGTTTTATAATAGCTACTATTCCTAGTACAACACTAGCAGTAATTGCAACACAACCCATTAAGTTCCCTAAAATCATCCAAGATTGATCCTTTCTTGCAGACAACATTGAGAAAAATGACTCAGGTAAAGCAGTTCCAAACCCTACTATCAAAAGACCAACCAAGCCGATCGGAACCCTTAATACTTCTGCGAAACCGGTTGCAGAAGTCACAAGGCCCTGAGCACTAACTAAAATTATTACCGCCCCAGTAATTAACTTGAAACCGCTCCATAAAAAACTTTTCCATTTTATTACTGCTTTCTCTCTCCTATTTTTAAACCCGTAAATTTTTGTAAAATGCTCTTTTTTCGAAAAAAGCCAGGCCGTATAACCCACAAAAGAAAGCACTAATATTATTCCATCCCCACGGCTTAATACTCCATCTAACAACATGATAATTGGAAAAACTCCAATGACAGCGGCAAAAATAGAGCCTATTTGTACGGTTTTACTATTTACAGGGACTCCACCAACCGTCAAAGCAGCAAGGCCAATGGCGATTGTAAAATGAATAATATTAGCACCTAATATATTTCCAAAAGATAGTTCTGGAATACCTCTAATAGCAGAAGTAATACCAATAATTATTTCCGGAAATGATGCGATAAAAGCAACCAAAAAAAATGATACTACAAATTCCTTCCATCCTAAAAATCTTGCAATTTTTATGGATGAGTCAGCCATTAGCTGACCGCCAAAAAATAATGCGATACATGATACAACAAATATAATTATTTCTAGAATTATTGTCATAAATTATTTAAAATATATAATTATTTCTATTTAAAAAAGTATATTAATTCATATATTACTCCTAATAGAAAAACCGACGATAACAAATAAATAGTAATATTTTTACCGCCTATTTTTTTATACATTAATAAAATTAAAATCCCGTCAATTCCTATTAATACGGCCCCAATAAAAGACAGTAAAGTTATAAAAGAAGTAAAACCTAATAAAAAAAGTATTAACGGAGGACAACAGGTTATGACGAATGCCTGCCAATGTTTAATTTTTAAATCAAAAATTAATGTTTTTTTAAGAAGTAAGCCTTGCGTGACAAATGCCATAATAGATGCTAGCGCACCCATTAAAAGAGTTACATATATAATATTTCCCCCAAGAAAACCTTTAAGAGCCGTTAAGGCTGTCTGATCTGTCTGGTTACCGGTTATTCCTAATATCAAAATTGCAAACAAAAAATAAAAAACTGAAATAATTATTGTTGATATTGTAATAATTGTTTTTAATCGCTTTTTATTTCCTCTTATCATTTCTTCAACCTCCGGAATTAATCCAACTCCCCATAAAGCAAACAACAATGGACCGTAAGGAAAGAAAAAACTACTCAAAACCGGCCCCTGAGCTGGAATAAAAATATTGTCTAGTTTAATTTGAGAAAATCCCTTTATAAAAACAAGCAACAATGAAAGAAACAACAAAATCAAAATCCAAAACTCCACCTTCGAGACAACCTTTATATCAAAATATATAATTACACTCACGATAACAAAATATGTTAGTGCAAAAATTAAAGTGTTACCAGAATTGTCAAAAACAGAGGATAAAAATTGAGTTCCTACTAATAAATATGCTAAAAGCACACCAATAGCTCCTAAAATAATTAGAATCATTGTTATAAACTCCGCTTTTTTTCCCAAATAATACCCAACAAATCCGGGAAATCTTTTAAAATCTGGCGTTTTTAAACTTATATCACAAAAAATTAGGTTTATTATAACTGTCAAAGCTGTTAATCCCAAAAAATATGCTAATGTTACAAATATTCCCGATTGCATTGCAACATATGGCAGGGACAAAAAGCCGACCCCAATTACACCTCCAGAGAAAACTGAAATAGGATAAATATAATTTTTAAATATGTTCTTGATCATAGATATTTATATATTTTACCTTAAAAATTTACTAATGCATATGGGGATAACTAACAAACCTTTTAAATTATACAAGATAGACAAAAGCCTTTTTTTTTGTTAAAATATGGGAAAGAAAAGACTCTATATGGCCCTATCGTCTAGCCTGGTCTAGGACGCGTGCTTCTCAAGCACTAAACCCGGGTTCAAATCCCGGTAGGGCCACACTCCTATCAGCTCAGTGCGTACAAATAAAAAAGTCTCGCAAAAGCGAGACTTTTTTATTTCTTTGCATTTACATCATAGTCGGGGGGGATCTGCCAGTAATTTATTATATAGTTAGCTAATTGTTTAAAAACAGGCACCGCAGAGAGAGATGATTTTGGAACTTTTGGGTTATCTAATTTTACTAATATTAAGAATTGCGGATTAAGCGCTGGCCCAAAACCAACAAAACTCTGAATTGTATTATTATCAGGCATGTAACCCCTTCCATTTTCAAGCGGTATTTGAGCTGTTCCAGTTTTACCAGCAATATAATATCCTGGTATTTTAGAGACGCTACCAAAACCATTGTCTACGACGCTGATTAGCATCGTTGTCACTTTAGATGCCGTTTGTTGCGAAATGATCTGGCTAGATATTTCTGGTTTTGTATAGATTTCTCCGCTTGAACTAACAATTCTTTCAACAATATATGGTTTAACCAATCTTCCCCCATTAGCTAACGCGCAAAACCCTTTAACAATTTGTATTGGGGTCAATTCAATTCCTTGGCCAAAAGAAGCTGTGGCAAACTCAACGTCTGGTCCATTTTTTAATAATTCATTACGAGAAGATACCTCTCCTTGCAAGTCAACTTTCGTTTTTTGAGTAAATCCAAACTTCTCAATATAGTCAAAAAATGTTTTGTGCGGGATTTGCTGTTCGGCAAAAACCACACCAGTATTAATAGAACTTTCCAAAACTTGCGTCATGGTTTTTTTACCATACTTTTCCATGCCAAAATTATGAATTGACTGAGAACCAAACGTTACAACACCAGTATCTACATAGGTTGTTTCTGGAGTAATTTTCCCTTCATTGATAGCAGCTGCCATTGTGAAAGGCTTCATAATAGAACCTGGCTCAAATAATTTTTGGACAATTGAGTTTTGAAAAATTCTTAAATTTGATTCCTGCGAAAACTGGTTTGGATTAAAATTAGGATAATTAGCTAAAGCCAAAATTCTGCCTGTGTCTGGCTTAATAACAATTATCTGGCCAGAATCTATGTCGTTTTTAATTTTTTCTTGTTTTAATAATGTTTCTGCTTGAAATTGGATATTATAATCAATTGTTAAATATATATCAGAACCGTTTAAAGATTCCTGCGTATTGTTGGAAAAAATTGAATCTAACCCAGTTTGTTCTTGCTCTATTCCAGTTTTACCCTTTAATATATCTTCGTAAAAACCTTCCACGCCATATTGCCCAGTTGCCGAACCTCCCAAAAATCCAAGCACCTGCGAAGCCATTACACCTTGAGGATAAAATCTTTCCGGGTTGTTCTCCCAAGATAAACCTTTAATATTTAATGCTCTAATTTTGTCTGCTTCTTGCGAAGGTATTTCTTTTTTTAATACCACATAAGACGACTGCGTATTTATTTGCGCAAGTATTTCGTCTTTAGTTAATGTTATGTATGGGCTTAATTTCTCTGCAAAAGATGCTTTATCCTTAATATTTTTAGGATCTACTGCAAGTGTCCAGCTATCTTTGTTAATTGCAAAACTTTTTACCTCTCCCGAACCTACATTACCTTTTGTTTCCTGACTATTTTCGCAAAAAATTTGTCCTCTTGGCCCCACAATTTTAGTAAAATCAACCTGCTGGCCGAAAGCTTGCGCTTCATACATTTTTCTTTCCAAAATTTGTAAAAAAAATAGACGGACAATGACAGCCGCCCCGCAAGCGATAATTATTATAAAAATTAAATTTATGCGCCAATTAGGATTTTTTTTCATGTCTTACTCACCAGTAATTATACCCTATATTTTATTTTCCCGCTAATGCAGTCTGAGCAAGACCCGATGGCACATTCACATATTTTATTGATACAGCTTTTTGAAAATTTAAAGCTTCAATTTTTACAAGAGCCTCTTCCATGAAACTATTTTCTGCAAAAGAAATTTGTAAATTTTTATTTTCGTCTGACAATTTATTTACTTGATTTTCATAACTGCTAAATATATAAGTATCTCTTGTTAAATTATTTATTTGCCAAACATAAAAAACCAACAACATCAATCCCATAATAAACCCAGTAAAACAAACTGACTTCCAATTAACCATTTCCATGTCTATGGCACCAATCTTTGTTTGTATTGTTTTTTGAACTCTACCTAGATTTAATGTTGCAGTTGTCATAGTTTTACTTGTTTATTATGATTATTATATTTTTACTGCTATTCTTAGCTTCGCAGACCTTGCTCTTGGATTTTTACCAAGTTCGTCCCTGCTAGCTATTACGGGTTTTTTATTTACAATTTTTATAGTTCCTTTCTTAGCCTCTTCCATGAAAAATCTTTTTACGATTCTATCTTCTAAAGAATGAAACGATATTACTGCTAATCTGCCTTCGGGAGCTAAAAGTGAAATTGCCTGTGGCAGTACTTTTTTTACGTTTTCTAATTCATCGTTTACCGCAATTCGTAAAGCCTGGAATGTTCTAGTCGCATAATGAATTCTGCCCCTCCAATAAGAGCTTGGCGTCGCATCTTTTATAAGTTCTATTAATTGAAATGTAGTTTTTATTCTTCCTTGCTTTCTTTGCTCTACTATTTTTGAAGCAATTTTTTTTGCAAACTTTTCTTCACCGTAGTCTTCTATTATTTCTGCAATCTTTTCTTCTGGCCACTCATTTATAATCTTTTCTGCTGTTAAATAGCCTGTTTCGTCGTTATATCTCATGTCTAAACCCTGGTCTACCTGGAAAGAGAATCCCTTATGATCTCTGGCTAACTGAGCTGAAGACATTCCAAGGTCTAATAATATGCCATTAATTGGCTGAAATTCCTTTCTTTCTACGATTTCTGTTATATGCGTATATGAATCATTTACCAGTATTACCCTATCTTTATGTGTCGCTTCCAACCAGTGACTTGCTATGACCTGCTGAGGGTCTAAATCTATACCCAATACCCTTCCTGCTGGCCCATTTTTTCCCAAGATATCTTCTGTATGCCCGCCTTCACCTACTGTACAATCAACAAAATTTTCATTTTGTTGTGGGTCTAAAGCCTGTAAAACTTCTTTTTTAAGAACTGCTGTATGTATTATCATTTTCTTTCTAGTTTTTATTTAAATTCCTAAACCTCCTAATTTTGAAACTATTTCGCTTACTCCTTTTTCTGCCTCAGTTGTCCAAGCTTCCCAGCTATCCTTGTCCCATATTTCTAATCTGTTAGATAATCCGCAAATAACTACGTTTTTATTTAAACCTGCATATTTTTTTAAATAATCTGGAACTAATATTCTTCCTAATTTATCTAAAGTTATTTCCATTGCTCCTGCTAACATTGTTCTTGTAAAACTTCTTGCTTCCGGTTGACTAAAAGTTAAGTTGCTTAGTTTTTCAGACATTACTACAAACTCTTTTTCTGTATATACTATTAAGCAGTTCTCTACTCCCTTTGTAACAATTACCTTATCACCCAACTCACCCCTAAACTTGGAAGGCAAAGCTAAGCGCTTCTTTATGTCTATTGTATGTTCGTATTGTCCGATTAGCATGATAATGTCTTTAAATTACTTATGCACTTATTATAGTACTTTTCCCACTTTTATCCACTCTTATCCACTTCTCCTTATTTATAGTCCACTTTACAGTATCAAGTCAACACCCTTGCCCCACCGCCTAAAATAGTCTTAAATAGAGCTATTTTGGCATAGTTATCCACAGGCCAAGTATTTGAATTTATAACAAAATGGCACTTGTGCACAGGTAGGACATTTTTGTCGCACAATAATATATTATGTAGAAAAAAAGAACCCCGCTATTAAGCAAGGGCTTATTGTATCGCAATGCGACGTCTATTGGGCCGAAGCAACCACGGGGCTAGGCTCGGGAACGCTTTCTGAGATGTAAATCATCTTAACCAAGCGTCCCACTTCTCCATGCAGTTCTCTAGCAAACTCAGCATAGGCTGCTGGATTTTCTCCGACAAACTCAATCGTAAATTTGACTACACCAGTAAATAAATTCCAACCAGATTCAGTTTTGTTCGTATTAATCGAAAAGCCCGAAGGGAATTTTTTTGATAACCGAACAATAATAGCCTGAATCTGCGTTACGCGTGTTTCCATTGAGCCACTTCTATCGCCATTCTCTGGCTTCCAAGATAATTTTACTATTTGCGTTTTCATTTTTTTCGTCTTTCGTTGTTTGATGTTGGTTGCTTTATTGGTTGTAAATGTGCTGACCATTTGTCACCACATTAGAATTATCAAAAAACTCTAATGTAGCGACAAACGAAAAAATCCTCCGCCAAGGAGGATTTTTGATAGTAAATTTATTTATGAATCTTATTATTTATCAAAAACCTCTTGGCGCAAGTCCAATAACAACAAGTTCAATAAAGTTGTGAGGTTTTTTATATTCATACTCTTATAATTATATATTACGCTTTTATGTTTTTGTGTCAATATCTATTTAGCTGGATTTACAATAATCTCGAAATTTTCTGAATTAATTTCCATTTTATCTCCCTTTTTTATTTTATCTGCCAACAATGCTTCCGCTACAACGCTTTCAACTTTGTCCTGGACAACTCTTCGCATTTCTCTAGCTCCAAATTCTGGCTTATAAGATAATTCTACTATTTTCTCCTTTAATGATTCTGTAATAATAAATTCTATATCTTTTTCCTTTAAACTTTTCTGCAAACTTTTTAGCGATAATTGCGCTATTTTTAGCAAATTATCTTTTGTTAGGGGGTGGAAAATAACTGCAGAATCAAAACGGTTAATAAATTCTGGTCGAAAAATTCCCTTTTCAAAAAGTGAAGATAGCAATTTATCTTTATCAATTGCTTCGTTCGCCTCTGTTTGTTTGAATATCATATCTGCCCCGGCGTTCGATGTGCAAATAATAATTGTGCTTGAAAAAACAACTTTTCTGCCCTGACCGTCTGTAATATGACCTTCATCCAAAATTTGTAAAAATAAGTTTAAAATATTTGGGTGAGCTTTTTCTATTTCATCTATTAACAACAATGAAAACGGTGACTCTCTAACAGGGGTTGTTAATAGTCCCTGCATATCTACGGGCGAAGTAGAACCAAGCAACCTTGGTATATCTGAGACTTCCTGAAATTCTGACATATCAAGAGTTATCATTTTCTTTTCAGAACCAAAATATATTTGCGCCAAGGCTTTTGCAGTTTCTGTTTTTCCAACTCCTGTAGGCCCCAGGAATAAAAATGTACCCATTGGCCTTTTTTTTGAGGAAATTCCCATTCTAGCCCTTCTCATGGCAGTTGATATTTGATTTACAGCTTCTTCTTGATTAATTATTCTTTCATGGATTAAGTTTTCTAAATTTAGCAAAACCTCCTTTTCCTTTACTTCCATTTTTCCTACTGGTATATCTGTTCTTTTAGAAATAATTTCCGCTATATGATGAGGCTGAACTACTTTCTCCTTTAGCCTGTGCACATAAACAACTGCTTCTTCTAATACGTCTAAAGCTTTTTTAGGGAAAAGAAGGCTAGGCATATACCTAGCAGTTAAATTAACAATTTCTCTTATACTAGGATATAAAACTAAAACCTTGTGAGAATACTCTAGGTCTAGGGCTGAAGACTGCAAAATATTTATTGTTTCAGCTTCAGTTACTTCGGCAACTTCAACTTTTTGAAAAAATCCAGCAAAAGAAGGATTTTCTTCTATGCTCTTATGAAGTCCATCGTATGTTGTTATTCCAACAAACTGGAAACTAGGAATTGGCAAATATTTTGAAAGAATTCCAGAAACATCTACGGCCCCAGCTTTTTGCATTTTTTGACCTACAAAATTTTCTAAATTATCTATAACTAAAATTACGTTTCCTGAAGAAATAACCTCGGAGAATATTTGATCTAGTGTTGCTTCCAATTTATCGAAATCCGGAATTTGTGCTGCCAACATAACAACATCAAGTTCTACCACCCTCCTGTTATTCAACTCAGGCAAAGAAGTACCTAAAAAACATTTTTTGGCCAAAGCTTGCATTATACTCTTTCTGCCTGTTCCTGGGTCACCAATAATTAAAACATTTGCCAAGCTAGATTTAGCTAAAATTGTTTCTACTTGTTCTATTTCCTTTTTATGACCAATAATTTCGCGTGACCTCCATTTTGCAACCACTCCTCTCCAATCTACAGAATATTTATCTAGAGTTAAGGTATAACCAGCTGCAAAATCTTTACCCATAGACCCTTGTCTTAATAAATTTTCATAGCTCCAAAATTTTCGATTCTCAGCGATTAAAGCTTCTGCCGAGGCCAACCACAATGACAAATTTTCAACATCTTCTGGCTTTAAATCATATTCAACTAATGTTTTTTTAAAAAAATCATCTTCTTTAGCTAGAGCAATTAAAATATCTTCCTCGGTTATTAATGCTCGTTTGTTCTCAACAGACACCTTCAACGCAGTTTCTATTGTTTTATAAAAATCTGCTGAATATGTTTCTCCATCAATCTTTCTTTCAGATTTTTCTAAATAATTCTTTATGTCTGTTTGTAGTTTTTTTGGATTTATACCCAATCTAAAACATATTAATTCAATGTCTTTATTAATCTTAATTGAGGAAAACAACAATGAAGCAGAATTAACCAATATTTTCTTTTTCTTACATAAATTTATTGAATCTAAAACAATTTGAGCGGCATTAAAATTTAAAAATTCTGCTACATTATAGCCGTCTGGGTTATTAGCTACCTCTTCAAGACTTATTGAAAGTTCCGGTTTTTTAATTTTCAACCTTAAAAATAATTCAATATTCCAAAACAAAAGGACCAATGATAATGATAAGGCCATCATCTTGGTAGTGCTATAGCTAGAAGCAAAATCAAAAAAAGAAAAACCCATTGCTAAGGTCGAAAGAATAAATAAAACCAAAAATAAATTTTTAAAAAATCCCGCATACCTAAACAGTGGCATTTTTTCAATTTTAAGTGCATTAAATATTCCTGTATGTTTTATATTAAAATTAGTTGCCATTATATATGTGTTTTAACTGTTATTGATAAAAGAAAAAAAATGCTAAACCTAATCCTATAAGCAAAGGCATTAATATCCACATTACAAAAATTATTAAACCTAACAAAATAACAAAAATCTGAAAAAATACTCCCACTATAATTAAAAAAATCCTCATTAAAAACCCCAAAAACCTAGAAAAAGCATTAGACAATAATGTAGTTAAAAACTCTCCTACATCAAAAAACTTTGGATAGTTCCATCTATATTTTCGCCAAGGAGCAAAAAGAGATTTTAATAGAACCGGTAATGATAAATAGTTTAAAGCAAATACAATGTAGTTTTTCCAAACTCCAAGCAAAAATTTTGGCATTTCTAAAAAATACCAAAAAAACCACGTTACAAAAATATTTTCTTTTTTAATGTTTTCCATTTGTTTATTATACAAGTAATTTTAATATTTTGTTAGAGCCTACTACTCTTTACCCATTAACTCGTTTAAAATATCTTCTGGTATTGGAATTGCATCGCCGGGCTTTGTTATTCCAGGGTAACGCCATGCACTTATTATTCTTCTAACTGCTTCTTTCGCACCAGTGCTAGCATTTTTTATATTTACATCTTTATACATCAGCCAAACTTCTCCCGGCGCTTTTTTAGGCTTTTGCCATGCCCCAGCAACAGTTATTTGTTTTTGTTTAAATAATGTTTTATTAGTCATCATTACAGCAGTTGTTCCTGGCACAATCCCCTTTTCTTTGCGCTCTGGCCTACGCAGTATATTTGAAAGTTTAGACTTTGAAAGCCCATATTGTTTCATTTTTATTTCCGAGTGTTGTGTCCAAACAAGTTTTCTAAATTTATTAGGTATTATTATCATAAACTTCTATCTATTTTATCACTTAAGCACAAATATACAATAAAAAAGCGCTAGAAAGAGCAAGGTTTTAATCTTGTACCCCAGCGCAAATATAATGCGATTCTCACGCTGACCTATGCTAATTAAAAACTAGCATTCCGTCACGTTTAAGTATAACTTTAATCCTACCGGCTTTAACAACATCTTCATGTATATAACCATTACCAATTTCGCCGTTATTGGTAAAATCATTATACGCACCAGGGTAAACAACCAAATCGAAATTCTCCATTGTCCCATCTTTTCCCAAAGGAATTCCATGAATATTTTCAGGTAAAGGAATTACTTCTTTATTAATTCTTAGTTTGCTAATTGTAAGATTGCCCTCAAGTTGGAATGACATAACAACATGCACCAGAGCATTGTTTTTATGAATATAACCAGAAAGTTGGCAATCGTAATGAGGCGGCGTTTGAAAGCCAACCACATCAGCGATAATAGTAACTGATTTGCCTAAAGATAAGCCTAGTTTATCAAGAGCAGCTTCTGTGATTGGGTCCACTTTATGGTGAACCTGTTGTATTTCCATTTTTCTAGACAATGGTCTGTTAGCCACACGCACAATGTTTTCCTTAATCAGCTTGCGTTTCCCAAATTCATAAGAGGCAAGACAAAAAGCTGCCATTAACATCAGTGTTGCTAGTGTTTTCATAATCTTAATAGGATATATGTTTTCAATGTTCCATTAATTAATTATGTCACGATTATATTTAAATACAAATTTTTAGATATCCCTCAAAAATGGTAGCACCTCGCGCGTCGCGAGTCGCTATTTTTGGGGATATTCGTTTAAAAAAAGAGCGCCGGGAGCAAGGGATGTAAACCTTACTCTCCGGCGCATATACTAACTAGCAGACGGATCAATCAAGACCCGTTACTGTCTTCGGTCGTTGGAGCACCAACGCTACCAACACCGACCGTGCCACCGCCATTGCCATAGTCGCGGTGTAACTGCAGCCAGGTGCGGTCGTAGGGCCCGAGGTTGATGATCGTGATCACAACCTTGCCAATGTTCTTCTGTATGGTGCTGACCCGGGTTGTACCTGGGGCGCTGTTGTCCGTAAGGGCCAGATATGGCATGTCGCCTTCGGTAGTTACCTGTTGCACATAAACCTGACAGTGCGTCATGAACGATTGCACTTCCAGTCCGCCACCGCCACAATCGGCAAAGATAACCTTGCCGGGAGCGGTTGAACCATTCCACGGAATACTGCAATCGAATTCGACACTCCGTAGGTTGGCCCATGCGTCGTAGCCGTCGGGTTGCGGAAATTCCGCTTCGATAACATTACCAGCATATGACACACCGACATATGCCCTATTTGCAGCAACTGTCGGTTTGAACGGCTCAATTGTGCCCGAGCCAATAATCGCACCGGTAGTCATGTTGCGAACCGTGTAGTTGTATATACCCCCGACCGGAGGCAGATAAACGTACAAGTGCCCGTCCTGGACACCCCAACTGTAGCCATCGTCGAACCCCTCAATAATAAGGTCGACATTGCCACTAGAAGGCAAATCACAGACAATTTCCTGCCGAAGCCCACCCGGAATGAGTGGCACGACTAGGCTGTCGCCCTTTTTGACCAACGCCTGGTTGAGCTGACCATTGGCGACGCAATCGCCGGTATCATTCATGGCCGAGACATAGATGTTGACGTTTCTGAATACACCACCGTTACCCATCGGCAAACCGTAAATCGGGCCATTGGGCAAAGGAATGGGGTCGTCGTTGATAAGAATGCTCGTTATGGCGCCGTTTTTCCTCGTGGTGAGGGTCATGTGCGTTTGGATGTACTGGTTATCAATCAGCATCTCCCCGCCAATTTGCCATTGGCAATTAGTGAACGGATTAAGGGCAAAAGCCCTGGCGATATTGATTGGGTTGTCTGGGATGTCGACGACTGGCGGGGTAACTGGCCCACCGGCTGCGAATGCGAATTGAAGTGTAGAGGCGATTGCGAGAGCGGAAAGTACCGCAATTAGTTTAAGTTTCATGGTAATTAGGATTGGTTTAGAGTTACAGAGATTGAGGTTAGGATTGATATTAGTTTGATTGAGCGGAGACACCAAACGAGTTGGCCATCGAAAGGCCATGCTTGTTAAATGCTTTTTCCGTTTCATCGGCGATCTGTTTCTTCGCCACAGTGTGACGAGACAACTTCTTCACCGTCGGAATGACGGCAGACGTGACGGCTTTCGCCGTTTTGATTTCGGTCGCTTGATGCGGCCAAAAGTTCCAAATGGCGATGCCGAGGGCAATCGCTGTGAATGTCAGTTTCAGTTTCTTTTTCATTTGCTGTCTAGGGAAATGAACACTCAAAAACGCAATCGTTCGCAGATTTCTGCAGTAGAATACGACTAAATTTTTCAATGTTCAATAATTTTATATTAGCATATTTATTACTCTTTGTCAAGTATTTACCCCAAGAAAAAGCAGGGGGTTAATCCCCTGCTTTTTCTAAGTTTAACGAATATCCTTCGGCTACGCTCAGGATAATAATTAAGTAATTACTTAATTATTACTTTAGCTCCTGCTGTTGTGAATTTCTTTTCAATTTCAGCTGCTTCTTCTTTCTTTACACCTTCTTTAACTATTTGAGGTGTTCCAGCTGCTGCTGCGTCAACTAAGTCTTTAGACTCTTTCAATCCTTTTGCAGTTACATCTCTTACAACTTTAATTACTTCAATTTTTTGAGCTCCAACTTCTTTCAATTCAACATCAAATGAAGTTTTTTCCTCAACTGGTCCTTCTGCTGCTGCAGCTGCTGCTACTGGAGCTGCTGCTGAAACACCAAATTTTGCTTCTAAAACTTTTACTAATTCTGCCAATTCTACAATTGACAATTTTTCTACTTCTGAGACCAACTTTTCAAATTTTGCTGGTACTTCTACTTTTGTTTCGTCTGTCATATTTTTATAAGCGAGGTAATATACTAAGCGAGGCAATGAACTTTTTGAAGACCCAGGTCCACTTGCCTGAAAAGGCAAAGGGGGTAACCTGCATCGGAAAAAAGTTTATTGCTGAGTGAAGAATTTACCGCGCGATTTTATTTGTTATTTATTATGTTAGGCTACTACTTCTTCTTTGCTTGCTCTTACTTTGTCTAATACTCTGACAAAGCTTGCCATTGGACTAGCAATAGAACCTACTAATCTGCCTAATAATTCATTTCTAGATGGCAAAGTTGCTAATTCCATAACCTTTGCTTGATCTATAAACCTTTTTTCGAAAATTCCTCCTAAAATTTTGAAATTCTCGTTGGTTTTTCTAAAATTATTTGCAATTCTTGCTGGTGCTATTTCGTCTTCAATTCCAAAGACTAACGCTAATTGACCAGGAACGCTTGAAGCAATCTTATTCCAAAAAGAAATATTCGATTGACCAAACGCTACTCTTATCAATGTCTTTTTAGCAATTTTCAAGTTACATCCAGCTTCTTTTAAATTCTTTCTTAAGCTGAACATCTCTTTTGAAGGAACTTTTGCGAAATCAACAAAAATAACTGATTTTTGTTGTGCAATTTTTTCCTTTACGCTATCTATTTGTTTTGTTTTTTGTGCTTTTGTTAATGCCATATTTTTTAAATTAAAAAATCTGTGTTTTACCACAGACCGGACGACCTCAAATAATATCTAATTAAGACACTATCTTGCCTTGGTAGGATTTTTATTTTCTCTTGCGAGAATCCCTACTGTCTGTGGCTTTTATATTGTATTAGTATATTAATCTATAAATAAAACAATGTCAACCCCTTACTGAGCAAGGTGGTTATATATTGCTGCTTGGTGTTGTGCAAAAGTTTCGCTAAAAATTGTTTTGCCATCTGTCATATAATACCAGTAATTTGTTTTCTTTGGCTTCATGGCTGATAATATTGAGTCCATACCCGGACTTGCAATTGGTCCTTTTGGCAAACCTTTATATTTATAAGTATTATATGGTGAATCAATTTTAGTATCCTTTATTTTAGCTCCAGGATCATTTTTACCCGTAATATAATTTACGGTTGAATCTAATTGCAAAGGCATGCCAACTGAGATTCTTTTCCATAAAATTCCTGCAACAATCTTTTTCTCTTCGGAAATCCTTACTTCTTTTTCAAGCAAAGAAGCCATGGTAATCATTTCAAAAATAGATTTGTTTTGTTTTTGTATTTCCGTCCTTAAAGCTAAAGTTAATTTTTGGTTAAAATTATCTAACATTAAAGTTAACACATCTTCACATGTCTCTCCTCTGGCAATTTGATATGTGTCGGGAAATAAATAACCTTCAAGCCCAACATTCTTCGGCTTATCTTCCAAAAAATCCCAGCCCGATGCTGGTCCACCTAGAGCGGAAAATTCGCCAGAATAATCCTTATTAGCCAATGCAACAAAATAACTCTGCTTACAAACGTTTTTAGATTCTAAATATTTACCAATATCCTGGACATCCCAGCCTTCTAAGATTACCAATTTGTCGCGGATAACGTCGCCTTTAGCCATTTTATTTACAATTGTATAAATAGACATTTTAGGAGAAAGGTTGTACTCACCAGCTTTTAAACCAGCATGTTTAAAAGACATTATTGCATAAAGTTGAAAGAAATATCCGCCCCTAACTATTTTTAGTTTTCTTAAGTTTTCAGCAATATTGTCATCAGACCACCCTTTTTGCACAGTAAAAACAACAGTTTCTTTAGACCAGGGATTTATTGGAATATATATTTCAAAACACAATAAAAGAAAGGCTAATAAAAAAAATACGGCAACTAGTGATGTGCTGTTTTTAAAAAATTTCATAGATATTTTCGAAAAATCTTTTGAATGCATTTATATATTTAATTATAACAATTTTCCCTGTCTTAAGCTTTTGGCCACTGTTGCAGCCCTTATTTCGCCTGTGTCTGTTAAAATAAAGTACGTTTTTGGGTCGCCCAATATTAATTTCTCGTCGCGTAACGCTCTAAGGGGCCTATCAAGCTTTCTAGAATCTGGCCATATTGGATACCTGGTAAACTTAAGCGTATCGGGAAACAAAGTAAAGCATTCCTTGACCAGTCTTTCAAAACTACATTGTTCAGTGTTTGCGACAACAGAATGTATGCAAAAAAGAATCAAATCATTAACTGATACCTTTGAAAAGTCTAAATTCTTAGATATTTTTATTGCCATACTAACTAATACTTTTTATAATTATACTCAAAAAATCACTAAAAAACAAGCAAAAAACCGCCCCTAGCATGCAAAAGGACGGTTTTAAAAAGTTTTAATATAATCCGTGTTCGTGAAAACATTTTACATATTTTTGATCTTCGCTTTCCATATGATCAACCAACCAGTTTGTTAAGAAATCCATAAAATCAGGAACTATGTCTACGCCCGACTTATTAAAATTTTCCTTAAAATCTAAAAGTTGCTGTTTTACCTTTTGGTGTATGGCCTTATGCTCATCTTTGAATTCATAATTAAATTTATCGAAATACTTCTCTTCTGTATTAAAATGTAAAACCGCATAATCTATAAGCTTATCCAAAATAACGCCCAGCTCCGTCTGAATTTTTCTTTCATTCAAAGCAGAATAAAAGTCAGAAATAATTCCTATAAAATACTTGTGCTGATTATCTATTTCTTCTACGCCAACACTCATGTCGGGCGTCCATGTAATTTTTTGTGTCATATTTTTATTTTAAATTTAATTTTTCTTTTATTTTATTTACGATATCTGCAATGGACCAATTGGATTTAATTAAATAGTCTGCTATAGGGACATTCACTTCCTCCAGTTTGCCCTCATCAGCAAGATTAGTAAGAAGCAATACATTTGCTTTCTTGCCCCAATCATCTTGCCTTAATTCTTTTAACATAGTCATCCCGTCCATTACTGGCATAACTATATCAAGTAAAATTAAATCTGGTTGCTTCTCTATGGCGACATTTAAGCCCTCTTGACCGTTTTTCGCTTCTAAAATTAGAAAACCCTCATCTGTAAGTTTGTCTTTTAAAGCCCTTAATAAGCCTTGCTCATCTTCGACAATTAATATTGTTTTTTTTATAATAGTATCTTCCATATTATTTAGAGTCATTGATTACTTTTTCAATTTCTTCAGCTATGTCTTCAATTTTGCTTTCAGCTTTTGCAAAATATTTATTAACGCCCAATTCTAAATATTGAAATACTCTTTCTGCGCTACTACTATTAGAAACCAAAAATATTGGGGTCTTAGCATATTTTAAATTTGTCTTTTTCATATATATCACCAATTCTATTCCAGTTTTCTCCGGTAAATAGTGATCTAACCAAACTGCATCTATTTCTGTACCCTTTTCCAAAATATTTAAGGCTGCATCAATGGTTGAACAAGGCAACGTATTAAAACCTTTTTCCTGAAGTTTCTCCTTCGCAGCCTCTAATAAAGAATTTTCATCTTCAACTATTAATATTGTTTTCATAATATTTATTGTTTACCCGCTTCGGCAAATACTACATTTATATCTTTTATAATATCATCTAAACGATAATTTGCCTTTGTATAATATTTATCTACCCCTAAATGAAGGTACGTGTTGACTTTGTCAGGCGTGGCCGTATTAGAAACTACAAAAATATGAACATTTTTCCATTTTGAGCCTTCTTCTTTCATTTTTGCCACAAGGTCTAAGCCATTTTCTTTTCCTAAAAGATAATGGTCAAGCCACACCAAATCAATTCTTTCTAAATCTTCCAAGTAGCCAATTGCTTGGGCCACATCCCTCGCAGTTACCACATAAAAACCAGAAATTTCTAGTTTCTTCTTAACCGCGTCCATTAATGGTTTTTCATCTTCAACAACTAAAATTGTTTTTTTATCTTCCATAATTTCTTATATTTGCTTAATTTATTTTTTCGACTATTTTCATCATCTCGACGGCATGTTTTTGAATTATAGATGGGTCGCGAAATTTTTTAGCAAAGTCTTGCAACTTGCCCATAGCGTTAAGAATTGCCTGTTTACTTGGATTATCAAAATTTCCATCTGACTCTGTAAAAGATTTTTTAACTATGTCTCTACAATAAGCTCTATTAACTTCGTCATTTTCTGCAGTTAACCCAGCGTCAGCACAATGCGCCTGGGAAAAACACTCAACCAAAGCATCGCGTGCCATTAGGGGCGTTATTGGCCCATCTAAATCAATACTATAAATGATATTTTTACTATTTTCCATATTAATATTCCTTAATTATTTAATAATTTAACTTAGGTCTTTTGCACCTTCTTTAGCTTTCATGCCTGAAAGTGGGATTGATACAAAAAATGTAGTTCCTTTATTTTCTTCAGATTCAAACGAAATTGTTCCTCCCGACTGTTCTAAAATAGATTTCACTATATACATGCCAAGACCAGTTCCATCTGTTTCTTTTTCTCTAACATTGTCTGCTCTAAATAATTTTTCAAACATCCTGGACTGATCTTTTTTAGGAATTCCATACCCTGTATCTTGTATTTTTATTAAAGCATTTTCCGCGTCTTTTGCAATAGAAACAGAAACTTTTCCGCCTTCTGGTGTATATTTTACAGCATTAGATATTAAATTTTGGAATATTATTCTTATTAATTTCGCATCAACATTTATTTTTGGAATTTTTTTATCATAGGTTTCTTCAATGTTCATTTTCTTAGTCTTAATCATTGGGGTTAATTCCATTAAAATACTCTTTGAAACTTCTGT
>Ga0247841_10005746_pt1 | contig 19755 bp, 20 predicted proteins | sample LaCruzMarch2015__2_FD_192410 | JGI IMG/M metagenome (GOLD analysis project Ga0247841, IMG submission 192410) | Freshwater microbial communities from meromictic Lake La Cruz, Castile-La Mancha, Spain - LaCruzMarch2015_18m | ecosystem: Environmental > Aquatic > Freshwater > Lake | place: Spain... | reverse complement strand
CAACGAAGAGCGGCCTCACAGCTCTCTCGGTGATATGACACCATATGAATTTGTCAAAGAACATGCGGCTATGTTACAGGAACAAAGACTCCATTTGAACTTGGTACATACTTCGGGGTAAGGTCAGGACGATATTGATCATATATTTGTTTCTCACGCGCATAATGATCATTGTGTTGAGTTAGAAGGAATCTTTTCTTTACTTTTTAAGCGCAATAAAAGCAATGTTAACCCAAAAAAAATAAAATTGTATATGAATTTGGGCGCTTTCAAAAAGTATTCTGGATATTTCGATTTATCAAGACAGCCAGATGATGGCTATATTGACGATATTATTTTATTAAATAGGCATCAAATGATAAATTTAAGTAGCGAAATTCAAGTTTTTACAACACAAACGAAGCACCATGAAATGATTACAGAAAAATATGCTTTGGGATTTACCTTTGTGATATTTTTAGATGATGATATAAGGAGAACTGTTAAATTTACATGCGATACCGGCTGGTCCTCTGTGCAAGAGAGAATGAATAAAGCAGAGGGTGGTAATTTAAATATCGACAAAATTGATGTACTCGTTGCCCACATTGGTTCTTTAAAGGAATCTGAATTACGTTATGACCCTGCTAAATCTTTAGAAGATAATGAGAACGAGGAGAACATACTGTATAAGCATCACCTTGGACTTGTTGGTTGTGCAGCATCAATATACTTTTGGAAGCCTGAAGTTTCATTATTATCTGAATTTGGGGAAGAGTTAGACGCCCTTAGAAAGCCGTTATCTGAAGATTTAAAGAGGATATTAAAAGCGAAAGTCCTTCCTACAGACCTAAATTTTCGTATTGATATAGACACATTAAATGTAATGTGCTTTAAATCAAGGAAGTTTTTACCTTTCGATGATATCAAGATTGAACATTATAATGGCCAACTCTATCCATACTGCGAAAATGAACTCACTGCCATAGAGAAGGAAGAATTATCCAGTCATCTCGGGAAAACTATAAAAGTATTTTAATACGAAAAATGAGTCATTTAAGCGCTTCAACAGAAGGGCGTTAGCTAAGCGCTAGTTTCGGTGACGAATAGAAAATGTAAGTTTCTGTAATCCATGAGACATACTTCAATTGACTAATTACTACATAGGAAAATACCGTTGATATTAAAGGGAAGCATTTTTACTCTTAAGAAACTGAAATAATCGAGAATATCACCTCTCGCTAGCGCCGAAATTCATGCCGGAGCTCCGGCATATGTTAATTAGTTGATATAATAGAGTAATTGACGACTGTTTTTTTATTTTCCTTCCAAAAATACATGGTTCTCGGTCCCCAGTCGCGCTGGAGCGACAGGATATCAGTACCGGTGATAGGGTAAAAACAGGCAAGAAATGAACTGCGGCAAAGCCGCTGGCTGTTGTTTAAGTGCTTGTATATATTGATTTATAATCGAGGAGAGTCCTGCTGTATCTCCTGCATCGGTGGGGCTTGGGGTAGGAAAGGGGGAATAGCGATTTTTGACTATACTCAAAGTTATGGGCTTAATTGCTCATGGTGTTGAGCATAACTGATTCATGAGATAAAAACGGCCCCTTCGGGCGTTCATCGGCGAGTCTGGACAGGCGATACAACGGAGATCAAATCCCCGAGATTATTGCCGGAAATATCGTCGCGGCGCTCCGGAGGAACTGATCGGGCATGACACCCGCAAGGAAGGTCATGATGACGATGGCCGCAATCATGACGCCGATCAGGGTCACGCCCATCCGCATCGGCAACAGCCCCTCCCCTGCCGCCGTCATGTACATGACCATGACGACCCGCAGGTAATAGAAGAAGGAGACGATCGTGGCGACAATGGCGATGAGGACGACGCTGAGGTAACCGGCTTCAATGCCGACCTTGAAGAGGTAGAATTTCGCGAAGAAACCGCCCGTCGGCGGTATCCCCGCCAGGGAGATCATGAAGACCGCCAGGGCAAAGGCGTGCCACGGATGCCTTGACGCCAGGCCGGCCAGGTCATCGATCTGTAGCGCCTTCCCCTGCCGCCGCGACAGGGAGGACAGGGAGGCGAAAGCCCCCATGTTCATGAAAATATAGACCATCAGGTAAAAAGCGATGGCCGACGCCCCGCCCTCCGGAATGGCCAAAAGTCCGATCAGGATATAACCCGCCTGGGCAATCCCGGAATAGGCCAGCATACGGACGACGCTGGATTGCCGGAGGGCGGTAAAATTCCCGATGACCATGCTGGCCACGGACATGAAGATGACGGCCGTCCAGATCAGGTTCTGACCGGGCCCGGAAATCCCCGTCCCGAAACGGAGGAAAACGGCAAAGACGGCAATCTTCGGCGCCACCGACATAAATGCTGCGACACAGACCGGCGCCCCTTCATAGGCGTCGGGAGCCCACATGTGGAAGGGGGCGGCGGCGATCTTGAAGCCGAGGGCGACGAGCATCAAGGCAACCGCCGCCAGCATCAGCGCCGGGGCTGTTGCCGGAGCGGCAAAAGCCGCCAGGTTGGTCGTTCCGGTGGCGCCGTAGGAGAGGGCAAGGCCCAGGAGAAAAAGGGCCGAGGAAAAGCTTCCCAGCAAAAAGTATTTGACGGCCCCTTCCATACCCGCCCGGACGATCTTCATGAAGCCGACGAGAACATAGAGGGACAGGGAAAGGATTTCGATGCCTAGGAAAATGACGAGGAGGTCCCCCGTGGAGGCCATAATCCCCATCCCGATCAGGGAAAAGAGGTGGAGGCTGTAGTATTCACCGTTGTTCTTATGGTCCGGCAGGAAATCCCGGGCCAGGACGAAACTGATGAGGGCCGTCGTCAGGATCATCGCCTGGAACAGGAGGGCGCCGTTGTCTTTCACGATCAGGCCGCCGAAGCCAACCGCCCCCTGATCCCACAGATAGAAAACGGCAGCCAGGGCAGCGGTAACGGACAGGACGGCGACAGGCACAATGCCTTTACCCCGGCCGCCGCCACGGATAAAAAGAAGGGCCGTCGCCCCTGCCAGGAGGATGATCTCCGGCAGCAAACAATAGAGATTAACGTCTTGAGGGATCATGTTCATCGGTCATCACCTGTGCAGGATTAGGTTGAACGGGATTGGCCGCCACGGAGAGGCAAGCCGCCTTTATGGCCGGGACGGAAATCAGTTGCCGGGATATGGCCTCGACCCGGTCCGTGAGGTACGAAGGATACAGGCCGATGAAGAAGACGAGGAGCGTCAGGGGGATCATGACCAGCTTCTCCCCCAGGGATAAGTCCGCCACCGCGCCCGGGCGCCCCGCCGAACGGTCCGTTTCGAAAAAGACCCGCTGCACCATCCAGAGCATATAGACGGCCCCCAGGATCAGGGTGGTGGCAGACAGGGCGCCGATCCACCATTCGTAGCGGAAAGCGCCCAGGAGGAGCAGGAACTCCCCGACAAAGCCGTTGAGCCCGGGAAGCCCCAGGGACGACAGGGTCATGATGACGAAGAACGTCGCCAAGACCGGGACCCGTGCCGCCAGTCCGCCCAGCTTGTTCATGTCCCGCGTCTTTTTCCGCTCATAGAGGGCGCCGACAAGGATAAACAGCGCCCCGGTGCTGAGGCCGTGATTAACCATCTGGATAATGCCCCCCTTCATCCCGGCCATGTTCCCCGCCATGACGCCCACCACGATGAGCCCCATGTGGCTGACACTCGAATAGGCCACCAGCTTCTTCAGATCGTCCTGGGCAAAGGCCACGAAGGCGCCGTAAATGACGCCGATGACGCCGAGGGCAATGATCGCCGGGGTGAAATATGCCGCCGCTTCGGGAAGGAGGGGCAGACAGAAGCGCAGAATGCCGTAGACGCCCATTTTCAGGAGCACCCCCGCCAGGATGACGCTTCCCGCCGTCGGGGCTTCCACGTGGGCGTCGGGGAGCCAGGTATGAAAGGGGAAGATGGGAACCTTGATGGCAAAGGCCACGAAGAAGAGGATGAAAATCCCGTACTGATAATGGGACGGAACCTTCAGCAGGAACCAGGAAACCATGTCAAAGCTGAAGCCGCCGCCGAGCTTCTGGTTCAGAAAGGCCATCAGGATCAGGCCGATCAAAAGAAAGACGCTTCCCGCCATGGTATAGATGATGAACTTGAGGGAGGCATAGCGGCGGTTTTCACTGCCCCAGATCCCGATGATGAGAAACATGGGAATCAGCATCGCCTCCCAGAAAACATAGAACAAAACGGCATCCAGGGATGCGAATACCCCCAGGATTCCCGTTTCCAGAACGAGAAAGGAGATGAAGTAGGCCTTTTCCTTGAGGTGGATCTTGTTCCAGGATACGAGGACGGCGGCGACGGAGAGAAATCCCGTCAGGGGCAGGAGAAACAGGGAAAGCCCATCGATGCCCAAGTGGTAAGAGATCCCCAGGGTGGCAATCCAGGGAACGTTCTCGACAAACTGAAAGCCCGCCTGTTCCGGGCGGAACTGCCAGAGCGGCAGGAGCGTCAGCACGAAGGTCGCCAGCGTCGCGATCAGGGCAACCACCTGAATCCATTGCCTGCTTCTCGTCGCCAGCACGCCCAGGGCGCCTGCCAGGGGCAGAAAGACGATGAGCGTTAAGAGAGGAATGTCGGCATTAAACAGCATCTTGACTTAAATCTCCTTAAAATAGCCCGGCAAGATAAAGGGCGGTCCCGATAATAAGAAAGGTCCCGGCAATGACAGAGAAGGCGTAATGGTGGAGCTCACCTGTCTGCAACCCGGCCAGCAGCCGCCCGGCAAACATGGTCAGATGTCCCGTACCGTTCACGGCGCCGTCAATGATGCGGCTATCGATGATCCGGGCGTTGAACCGCGCTAGTATCCTCACGGGCCCTACAAAAAGGACGTCATTGATCCTGTCCATACCGAACCCGCCGGCCAGGAGCGCCGCCGTTTTCGGGAAGGCATCGCCCAGGGCCGCCATCCGTTCCCTCTTTTTGGTAAACATATAAACGGCCGCCGTCAGGATCGCCAGAATGACCGCCGCCTGGAGCACCGTCATGATTATCTCCAGATTATGCAAGGCCCCGGCATCGGCGGCCATTGCCGTGATGGGGAAGCCGAGGAAGCGGGAGATGGCCGTGTCTTTTGCGAACATGGGGAAACCCAGCAGGCCGGCGGTCAGGGCCCCCGCCGCGAGAATCGCCAGGGGCGCTACCATGAGCACCGAGGGCCGGTGCAGGTGTCCTTCATATCTTTTCCGGCCGAAGAAGACGCCGAAGAGCTTTCCGCAGTAAAGCGCCGTAAGGAGGGCGCCGGCAAAGGCGACGAGCCAGAAATTCGTCCCGAAGTGTTCGAAACTGCCCCAAAGGATGGCGTCCTTGCTGAAAAATCCGGCCAGGGGAAAGACGCCGGCCAGGGCCAGCAGCCCGGCGATGAAGGTCACCGCCGTCGCGGGGATCTCCCGGAAGAGGCCTCCCATGCGGCTGATTTCCTGTTCGCCGTTCATAGCGTGGATCACCGCCCCGGCGCCGAGGAAGAGGAGCCCTTTGAATATCCCGTGGGTTACCAGGTGAAATATCCCGGCGGCGTACATGCCGCTCCCCACGGCCACGAACATGTAGCCGATCTGGCTCACCGTGGAATAGGCAAGGACCCGCTTGATGTCCGTCTGCCCCAGGGCGGATAACGCTGCGTAAACGGCGGTTATCAGTCCCACGGCGGAAATGACGAGGAGGACTTCCGGACTCTGCGCCAGGAGGGGAGAGATCCGGCACATGAGATAGACCCCGGCGTTGACCATGGTGGCGGCGTGGATCAGGGCCGAAACCGGCGTGGGTCCCTCCATGGCGTCGGGGAGCCAGACATGGAGGGGAAACTGGGCGGACTTACCCATGGCCCCCATGAAAAGGAGGAGCGCCATGAGGGCAATAATGCCTGGGGATACGCCGTGGGAACCCCTGACGATCGTCGCCAGCTCGCGGTAATCCACCGTCTGAAAGACAACGATGATCAGCAGCACTCCCAGGATGAAGCCGAAATCGCCGATCCGGTTGACGATGAAGGCCTTGCGGCCGGCGTCGCAGGCCGACTTCTTCTGATGCCAGAACCCGATGAGCAGGTAGGAGCAGAGCCCTACCCCCTCCCAGCCGACGAACGTCAGGACCAGATTGTCAGCCAGGACCAAAAGGAGCATGAAAAAGATGAAGAGATTGAGATATACGAAGAAGCGTCGGTATCCGTCGTCCCCCTTCATATAGCTTGTCGAGTAAATATGGATCAGAAACCCGATGGCCAGGACCACCAGGACCATAACCATCGACAGGGGGTCCAGAAGGAGACCGATGCGAATATGCAGGGCGTCGTCGGAAAGCCAGGTGTAGAGCGTCGTGGCGACGATGCGGGCGGCAGGAGCGGCCGTCGTCATTTTCCAGAAAAACCCGAGGGCTACGGCCAGGGATAATCCTACGGAGGAAACGGCGATGGCGGCGACCATCGTCTCACGGAAACGACTGCCGATAAGGCAGTTCACGAGGACGCCCAAGGCCGGAAAAGCGAGCAGCAACCACAGGTATTCGGATATCATGGAGGATTACCCTTTCAAGTCTTTGATGAGGCTCATATCGAGCGTCTTATGGCTGCGGTACAGGGCGATAATGATTCCCAGCCCCACCGCCGCCTCGGCAGCGGCGATCGTCATGATAATGAAGATGAAGATCTGTCCCTCCGTGCCGTAGAGAAAACGGGCGAAAGACGCGAAGATGAGATTGACCGCATTCAGCATGATTTCGATGCAAAGAAGGAGCACGACGGCATTGTTCCGGATGAAGAATCCCGCGGCGCCGATAGTGAAAAGGACCATGCCGAGACCGACGAAATGGTAAAGAGTCATGAGCGGTCTCCTTCCTTTCTGCTGATGACGATCGCGCCGACGGCGGCAACGAAGAGGATGACGGAGGTCAGCTCGAAGACCAGCAGATGCCTGGTGAATAGATCAAGGGCTATCTGCCGGAGGCCTGCTACAGGCTGCAGAACCGCCGCCTTTGCAAAGGCCCCATCCTGCAGAGCGAGCCACGTAAGGGCGGCAATACCGACTGCTAACAGCACGGCCGGGATTGCCGCCCTCACATCCGCCGGGGAGGTAAGGCGGCGGACGAACTCTTTAAGATTCAAAAGCATGACGACAAAGGCAAAGAGAACGAGCACGGCGCCGACATAAACGATCACCTGGAAAAAGGCCACCAGTTGGGCGCCCATGAGGACATACAACCCGGCCATACCGAACATGAAGGCCAGGAGGGACATGACGCCGTTGACCGCCCTTTTGAAGAAAACGACGGCCAGGGCCGCTGCGACGGCAAATGCGGACAATATCCAGAATATAACCGTCTCCATTATCTTCTCCCTGAACCTGCGGACGGACGGCCGCCCGTTTCACGTTGCAAAGCTTTGCTTTTCATGATCAGCTCCTCTTTTCGATATACCGCCAGTTCATAATCCCGGCCCATCCGGATGGCCTCCACCGGGCAGACCTCGACGCAGAGGCCGCAGAAGGAACAGCGATTGAGATCCAGGGTATAGTCCTGCAACTGACGGACGCCGTCCTTCCCGGTTTCCGGAACCACGGTGATGCAGAGGGACGGACAGACCCGCTCGCAAAGACCGCAGGCGACACAGAGGGGCTTCCCGTCCGCCCCGGAGTTCAGCACTGGCCGGCCCCGAAATCGTTCCGGTACGGTCCGTTTGACTTCCGGATAGGGAATCGTCTCCGGTTTCCTGAAAAAATGTCTGAGGGTAAGAAACAGCCCCCACAATAATGCCTTGCCCATATTCACTCCATATACGCCTGCGTCGCCTCTTCCTTGCCGCCTTGATTTCATCTTTGATTTGGAAGCGGCATTAATATAACGGAAATACTACAAAAACCGCGGTAACCAGCAGATTCAGGAAAGCCAGCGGCGTCAATACCTTCCAGGAAAACATCATCAACTGGTCATACCGGACCCGGGGGAAAGTGGCCCGGACCCAGATGAAGACAAAAAATACCAGAAACAGCTTGATCCCGAACCATACCAGCGCCGGCAGCACCGGCCCGTTCCATCCCCCCAGAAAAAGCAGGGTAACGAGGCATGACGCCAGGAGCAGGTGGGCATACTCGGCCATATAAAAGAGCCCGAATTTCATGGATGAGTATTCCGTCTGGTAGCCGGCGACGAGTTCATTCTCGCATTCGATGAGATCGAAGGGCGTCCGGTTCGTCTCGGCGGAAACGGCGATCAGAAACAGGAGGAAACCCAGGGGTTGCTTCACGATGAACCACATGCCCTCCTGGGCCTTGACGATGTCCTGAAGGCTGAGCGATCCGGCAAGAGTGATAATCCCGACCAGGGAGAGGGCCAGGGGGATCTCGTAGCTGATCATCTGGGCCGCCCCCCGCAAGCCGCCCAGAAGGGAATATTTGTTGTTCGACGACCACCCGCCGAGGAGGACGCCGTAAACCCCGAGGGACGAAAACGCCATGACATAAAGGACCGCGAGGGAAATATCGGCGACATAAAATCTTCCCGAAAAGGGCACCACGGCAAAACAGACCAGGACCGATACCAGAGAGATGATGGGGGCCAGGGTAAAATAAAACCGGTGGGCGTGGCTAACCGTCATATCTTCCTTGAAAAACAGCTTGATGCCGTCGGCGATGGGTTGGAGCAGCCCCAGGGGACCCACGCGGTTCGGACCCATCCGGACCTGGAAAAAACCCAGGAAGCGCCTTTCCATGAGGGTCATGTAAGCCACGAGCCCCATAATGACGGCGAAGAAAACGACAATCCTGGTGAGTTCGTAAATTATATCCATGTGAAAATACATCCCCTGGTCTCCTCTAAGAAATTTTCAGCCACCATTTCTTACCCCATCCCCCTCCTAACCTCCCCCTTGAAGGGGGAGGAAGCAAATTATTTTATGCCTTCACCATCACTTATTCTATTTCTCATATTCTTTTTTCCCAATAGCCGCGGGAACCACTGTACAACCTTCTTTAAGGAGGGACAGTCCGTCCGGACTTCCGGCGGCATGGAGGAGCAACAGGGTTCCTTTTTTTAGCCGCGACGACGACCTGACAATGGCCCGGGCCGCACCGAAGGGAGTGCGGACTTCGACTGATTCTTTTTCTCCAAGCCCCAGCGCGGCGAAGTCGTCGTTGCCCATGACCACGGTAAGACCGTTCCTCAGGCCGGCGAGTTCCGGGCTTTGCCGGTTGAGAACGCTGTCGCCGAAAAGGGAGGGAACGGGTAGCAACTGAAAGGGATATTCCGGATCGAGTCCGGAATGACCGGCATGTGCATTTTTCAAAAGTCTATCCGAGGCTTCTGATCGGAACGCGCCCAGCTTGGGAAACACCTCTTCCTCCCGCCCCATGACCTTTTTAATCTCCCCCAGAATCTCGCCATCGGCGCGGACCCCCGCCGGCCCGGCCATGACCCTCCGGAGCGCGTGCCTTTCTCCCGTCACCGCAAAGACGGAGCCCTCCTTTTCCGGCGGCAGCGCCGTCGGCAGGACGACATGGGCCAACTCCGTCACCGAGGTTGCGTAAGGACTCTGGCAGATGAGCAAATCAAGCATCGCCAACGCCGCCCGGGCCCGCGCCGGATCCGGACAGCCCTCCAGGGGGTCTTCTCCGAGGAGATAGAGGGCCCGGATGCGCCCGGCCTCGATATCCCCAAGAATATCGTTGAAATCCCTGCCCGTAGCGGATGCGAAGCCCCCGGCGGCAACGGCGCCGAGGCTGTTGAATTGACCGCCCAGGGGCAGGATGCCCCGGACCCGGTCATGGAGAGACGCCGCCAGCGACGCCCTGGTATCATGATGTCCGTAGAGATCGGGGACGACGAGGACGGTGATTTCCGCCTCCCCCTGGAGCAGGGAGATGAGCCGGGCCAGTTTGCCCGTATCGATGCCGTAACGGGAGGCGTCGGTGTGACATTCCTTCCCCGCCCCGCCAAAGGCCGCTCGCAAATCACGCAGGAAGTCGTCCAGCAGGCCCGGCGCGACGGCCATGGGCAGGGTGGCCCGTTCAAAGAAATAATCGGGCCAGGAGGAAAGGACGATCAGCTCTTTGCCCTCCTTCTTCAGATAGCGATTGATCACCGGCTTCAGGACCGGATGGAACTCGGCAGCGCCGCCGCCGAGAACGAGGAGGATGTCCGCGTCCATGAGATCGTCCATAGACGCCCTTTTCCACGGCGCCGGCAGGGCAGCGTCCAACTGTGCCATGATGCGGCGGTAACCCGCCGCCTGGACCGATGCCACGGAGTCGCTGCCAATGACGGAACGGAAGAATTCGCCGTAGGCCGCGGCTTCTTCCGTGGTCAGCAAGTCCGCCGTCAGGGCTGCCAGCGATTCGCCTCCGTGATTTTTGCAGACCTCCGATAGTTTTCGGGCGGTAAAGGACAGGGCCTCGCCCCACTCGACGTCCCGCCGTCCCTGGCCGTCACGGAGCTGCGGCCCCGCCAGCCTCCGGGGAGCGGCGAAGGCGCGCCAGCCGAAACGGCCCCGGACGCAGAGCAAACTTTCCTTGCCATCTTTATCAAGGGGCGCCGTTACCCGTCGGATCGTTTCCCCCTCCATGTTCAGTTCGATACTGCACCCGAGACCGCAATGACTACAGACCGTCCGCCTCTTTTCAAGTTTCCAGACCCGGGTGGTGTTCTTGAATAGCTTGTCCGTGAGGGCCCCCACGGGACAGGTGGAAACGCAGAAACCGCAAAAATCGCAGTCCAGTTTCCTGCCGCCGTCCGTACCGATATAGGTCTTGTAGCCCCGATTCAGAAATTCCAACTCGTTTTTCCCCTGAAGTTCGCCGCAAATCCGGACACAGCGCCCGCAGAGAATACAGCGGGTCATGTCCCGTTCAATCAGGGGCGATTCGCGCTCAATGGGCCGGAACGGCCGCTCCAGTTCATAGGGCGCCCCGGTCAGGCCATACCGGATCACCAGGTTCTGAAGCTCGCATTCACCGGCCTTGTCGCAGACCGGACATTCCAGGGGATGATTGATCAGAATCAGGTTGAGTTGCTCCCTTATGACGTCCAGGATGGCCGGCGACGCGGTGATGATGTCCATGTTGTCCCGGGCCGGCGTAAAGCATGAGGGGATGAGTTGGCCGGGCTTTTTGCGGTCCTCGACGATGCACAGCCGGCAGGCGCCGGCGGGGATGATTCTTTTGTCGTGACAAAGGGTGGGAATGTAAACCCCCGCCTGCTCGGCTACTTCCAGGATCGTACTTCCCTTCGGAACCGTCACTTCGATGTCGTTAATCTTCAGCGTAATCGCCATTTTCCTTCTTTCCTCCCCGGGACGCTTGTTAAATAATTGCCTTGAACTTGCAGGCCCGGATACAGGACTTGCAGCGGATACAAACTTCCTTGTCGAGAACGGGGCATTCCTGCTTCTGCCAGGTGATGGCCTCTACCGGGCACACTTTGGCGCACAGACCGCACATTTTGCATTTTTCCCGGTCGATCTCGAAGTGGACCAAGTCGACACAGACCCGGGCGGGGCAACGTTTTTCAAAAATATGGGCTTCATATTCGTGGCGAAAATACCGTAGCGTACTTAGCACCGGATTCGGCGCCGCTTGACCGAGGCCACAGTGGGAGGTGGCCTGGATATGATGCGCCTGTTTTTCAAGGACTTTCAGATCCTCCGGTTCTCCTTTTCCGGTAATGATCTTTTCGAGGGTTCCGAGCATTACCTTCAATCCGACCCGGCAGGGCGCACACTTTCCGCAGGATTCGTCAACACAGAACTGGGTGAAAAAGCGGGCCACATCGACCATGCAGTTGGAGTCGTCCATAACGACAATGCCCCCGGAACCCATTATGGCGCCGGCCTCCTGAAGGGAATCGAAGGTCACGGGCAGATGGAGCTCATTTTCCGTAAGACATCCCCCCGCAGGGCCTCCCAACTGGACGGCCTTGAATTTGGCGTTCCCCCGGATGCCGCCGCCGATGTCGAAGATGATCGTCCTCAAATCCGTACCCATGGGCACTTCGACGAGGCCGACGTTTTTTACGGCCCCCGTGAGGGAGAACACCTTGGTGCCGGTACTGTCCTCCGCGCCGATGGAGCGAAACCAGTCGCCGCCGTTGATAATGATCTGCGGGATGTTGGCAAAGGTCTCCACATTGTTGAGACAGGTGGGCTTCCCCCAGAGCCCGGATTCCGTAGAGCGGGGCGGTTTGGTCCGGGGCATGCCCCGCTTTCCCTCGACGGAAAACATCAGGGCGGTGGACTCGCCGCAGACGAAGGCCCCGGCGCCGGGGTAAATTGCGATATCGAAGTCAAAACCCGTACCCATGACATTCCGTCCCAGGAACCCCTTTTCCCGGGCCTTTTCAATCGCCGTCCCCAGCATTTTCAAAGCCAGGGGATATTCGGCGCGGACATAGATATAGCCCTGATTGGAACCGGTGGCGTAACCGCAGATGATCATTCCCTCCAGGACGGCATGGGGGTCCGATTCCATCACGCTCCGATCCATGAACGCCCCGGGGTCGCCTTCGTCGCCGTTGCAGATGACGTACTTGGGATAAGTCTTGTATTTCCGCGCTTCATCCCATTTCCTTCCCGTCGGGAAACCCGCCCCGCCTCGTCCCCGGAGCCCCGACGTCTTGACCTCGCCCACGACCTTCTCCGGCGTCAAAGCCGTCAACGCCTTGTAAAGGCCTAAATAACCGTCATGGGCAATGTACTCTTCAATGCTCTCCGCATCGATGTGGCCGCGGTTGCGCAGGACGATCAGCTTCTGTTTGGCAAAGAAATCGACACTCTCGATGCCCGGAATTTTCTTCGCCGTTCGTGGTTCGCTCAAGAGGGGGGAAGTCGGATGCTGAAGAGACGAAAAGAGGCCCTTCAGGGTCTCGGTAAAGTTCCCCTCCGTGAGGACCTGGAATACCTTGCCCCCCGGCAGAAACATCATGGACGGCCCCTGATAGCAGGAGATGAGGCAGTCCGTTTCAACCAGGGGAATGCGGTCTCCGTAACCCAACTCGTGAAGCGCCTTCTTCAGGAGCTCCTTCATATCGATGTGCTTGCGGAATTTGCATTTACTGCTCGCGCAGTAAGCAATCCTGCTAACCGATGATATCATTCGATTCCCACTCGCTTCTGCGGACTTTCCAGGCCGTGGCCGATGGCATATTCAACCTTGGGATGTCCTCCCAGGATATGGCTGTAAAAGATCTCCCGGACCTTTTTAGCGTCGAGCTTCCCGTATTTTACCGGCGAGGCGCCGGGAATCAATACGGTAATCATGGGTTCCATGCTGCATAGACCCGCACAGCCGGTAATTTTTAGCTTCACGTTCGTGACCGCCGCTTTCCCCATCTCCTCCAGGAGGGCCAGATGGATGTTTTTTGCCCCGGAGGCGATGCCGCAGGTACCCATATGCACATCGACCGAAACGTATCCTTCCGCGATTTCCTTTCGCCTTTCGTCAATGTAGCTTGCTTTTATCTGCTTAAGTTCGTCCATGGTCATGATGATACCTTCTCCAGTATTTCTCCGACATTTTCCGGATCGATGAGTCCGAAGGTTTCTTCTCCGACGACAACCACGGGCGCCAGACCGCAGGCGCCGAGGCAGCGCACTTCTTCAATCGAGAATTCACCGTCGGCGGAAACCTCTCCCTCGGCAACGCCGATTTTCTGTTTCAACCTTTCCTTGATCTCTTCGGAACGTTTAACGTAACAGGCGGTACCGTTGCATACCTTGACAACCTTCCTCCCCCGGGGAACAAGGCTGAAGTAGGAATAGAAGGTGGCCACGCCATAAACCCTGCTGGCCGCTATCCCCAGCTTCCAGGCAATGTAGCGTTGCAGCTCTATGGGAAGGTAGCGGGCGACATCCTGCACCTTCTCCAAGATGATGAGCAACGCCCCCGGGATTTCCCGGTACTCCTCGATGACGGCATCCATCATCGCCATTTTCTCTTCCGTAAATTGTTCAACCAGTTTGCGTCGCATTTATCATCCTTAAGGGGTCCAATTTCTAATTTATCTACACCGTGTGCTTACCGGTCCACTTCCGCCAGGACGATGTCGATGGCGCCGATCACGGCCACGGCGTCGGACAGCAATTTCCCGCGAATCATCTTGACCAGGCCCTGGAGGTTAACAAAGGACGGGGGGCGTACCCTGAGCCGTAGCGGTCGGGCGCCGCCGTCACTGACGATGTAAAAACCCAGTTCTCCCCGGGGAGACTCGATGGAGTTGTAGACCTCGCCGGGAGGAACCTTAAATCCTTCCATGACCAGACCGAAATGCTGGATAAGGGCGGCGATATTGGTATTTAACTCCTTCTTCTCCGGAAAGACGCGGGCATCCTTGGCCTGCCAGGGACCGGCGGGCAGGCCATCGACGGCTTGCCGGATAATTTTCGCGCTTTCCCGCATCTCCCCGATCCGGACCAAGTACCGGTCATAGACGTCGCCGGCCCTTCCGGTGGGTATTTCAAAATGAAATTCCTCATAGGAAGAGTAGGGATGGGATTTTCGTATATCCCAATCGTTCCCGGCGCTTCGGAGCATGGGACCGGTGACGCCCAGATTGATGCATTCGTCGGTGGTAAGGACGCCCACCCCCTTCGTCCGGGATTTCCAGATCGGATTGGCGGTGAGAAGGGTCTCATATTCATCTGCCCGGTCGGCAAATGTGGCGGTAAACGCCTTTACCGCCGCGATGAAATTTCCGTCGATATCCGCCGCCAGACCGCCGATGCGCATAAAACTCGGTGTGAGCCGTGAGCCCGTGAGCGATTCAAAAATATCCATGATGGCCTCCCGCTCTCGGAGCATGTAAAACAGCGGCGTCATGGCCCCCAGATCGTGGGCGTGGGTGCCCAGCCAGAAGAGATGGCTGGCGATCCTTTGGAGTTCGGCCAGGGCGACCCGGATATAGCGGGCCCTTCTGGGGATGTCTATTTCCACGAGCTTTTCGATGGTCGTCACATAGGCCAGGTTGTTGCTCATGGCCGCCAGATAATCCAGGCGGTCCGACAGGACGATAAATTGATGATAGCTGCGGTGCTCGGCGAGCTTTTCGATACCCCGGTGGAGAAAGCCGATATCGGGACGGGCATCCACAACCGTCTCGCCGTCCAATTCGAGGACTACCCGGAGCACCCCGTGGGTGCTGGGGTGATGAGGCCCCAGGTTTATCTTCATTGTCCTTTCGTTCATTGCTCTTTAATACCCTCCAGGGGGAAATCCTTCCGGAGGGGATGCCCCGCAAAGTCCGTCGGCAGGAGAATTCGCTGCAAATTCGGATGCCCTTTGAAAATAATGCCGAAAAGATCAAAGCATTCCCTCTCGTGCCAATCCGCCCCGGCCCATAGGGAAATGCATGAATCTACCACCGGATCGCTTTCCTCAACGGCAACCTTCACCCGCAGGCGGTGTTTGTGCTTGAGGGAATACAGATGGTAAACAACCTGGAACCGTGGCGATGCGGGCAGATAGTCCACCCCGCAAAGATCGGTCAGGAAATCGCAGGCGAATTCCTCATCTTCCTTGAGGAAACGCAAAAGAGGATTCAGGATATCCCGCGTCGCCCTCACCGTGACTTCACCATGAGCGGTCGTTACGCCGGCAATTCCCGCACCGAAATTATCCATTATGAGATCAACATTCATGGCGCCACACCGCCGCCGATTTTGTCCTGAAGCCTCATCAGGCCATCGAGGAGCGCCTCCGGCTTTACGGGACATCCCGGAATGTAAACATCCACGGGTAAAATCTTGTCAACCCCCTGAACAACGGCATAGGTAGGGAAAAGCCCCCCCGAACAGGCGCAGGCCCCCATGGCAATCACCCACTTGGGATCGGCCATCTGGTCGTAGAGGCGCCGGACCGCCGGGGCCATCTTCTTCGTTACCGTTCCGGCAACGATCATGACGTCGGCCTGGCGCGGCGAAGGCCGGAAAACCTCCATGCCGAAGCGGGCGATATCATAACGGGAGGCAGCAGCGGAGATCATTTCGATGGCACAGCAGGCCAGGCCAAAGGTCAAAGGCCAGAGGGAATTTTTTCTCGCCCATCGAACCACCCGGTCCAGATTACTCGTGATAATGGTCGCCTCATCGATCCTGGTTATTCCCAATTCAGATCCCCCTTCCACCATGCAAAGAAAAACGCCGCCAGAAGAATGGCAATAAATACGACTATTTCGACAAGTCCAAATAGTCCAAGTTTGCGGACAATCGACGCCCAAAGGTAAAGAAACACGATTTCAATGTCGAAGACGACAAACAACAGGGCCACTTTATAGAAGCGGACGGAAAAGAGGGTGTTCGGCTTCTCTGCGGGCGGCATTCCGCACTCATAGGGGACATCCTTTGCCGCCGTAAGGGGCTTGCCGCCCAGAACACGGGATATGGCCACAATTGCTATTGCCGATCCCGCCGCTAAAGCCATAAAGATAATAACCGCCAGGGTTGTCATAAATCCGCCTCCACACAGGTAGGGTGCTATGAGCAATAGACATGCCGCCAGGGAAATAAAAACCGACGAAACCCATGACCAGGGAATAAATATCACGGCAAGAAGGCTTTATCGTTCAGGATTATTTTACGTAAAGAAAAGTTGAAAATAATTTTTCAGTGGGAAAGAAGGGATAAAAAACGGACGGTCCGGTCCCGGTCCGGTTTCAAAATGAAATACTGCGTGCGGATATCGAACATATTCACGGGGCGGTGTTGTAGTCCTTTTCGGATAGCTTCAGTTTTCTCCAGAGGGTGGTGTAGCCGATGCCCAGCTTCCGGGCTACGAGCTTCTGGTTGTAGTTGTATTTCTTCATCACTTTCAGGAGATAGCGGCGCTCCATTTCCTGAAGGGTGATGGTCTCGTCATCCAGATGACCGGCTTCGATCTTACGATAGTGCTCATATGCCAGGGGAAAATCTTCCGGTTGGAGGACACTGTGTCCGGAGAGAACGACCGCTCTTTCAAGGCTGTTTCTAAGCTCCCGGACGTTCCCGGGCCAGGCGTAAGCCATGAGAATCGTCATGGCCTCGTCGGAGACGCCTTCCACATTTTTCTTCAGGCGTTCATTCATTTCCTGCCGGAAGTAGTCGACCATCGTCGGAATGTCTTCTTTGCGCTCCCGCAGGGGCGGGATAAAGATATCGATCACGCTTAACCGGTAGAAGAGATCTTCCCGGAAAGATCCGTCCTTAACCAATTGATTGAGGTCCCTGTTGGTTGCGGCAACGACGCGGATATCCACGGAGCGATTAGTGTTTTCGCCAATCCGGCGGACTTCCTTCTCCTGAATCACCCGGAGGATTTTCGCTTGAAACTGGGACGTCGTATCGCCGATCTCATCCATGAAAAGGGTCCCGCCGTTCGCCCCTTCAATAAGCCCCTTACGATTCTGGCCGGCCCCCGTGAAGGCCCCGCGCGCATACCCGAAAAGCTCACTCTCCAATATTTCGTTCGGGATGGCCGCACAGTTAATAGCCACAAATTCCTTGCCTTTTCTGCTTTTGCTGTGGTCATGGATGATTCTGGCGACAAGTTCCTTGCCGGTCCCGCTTTCTCCCCGAATCATGATGCCCGTGTCAAAATCGGTTACCTTCAGGGCCATCTGCAGAACCTTTTCCATACTCTTGGAAACCCCCACGACCTTGTCCACACGATAACAGTAAGGCTCGTTCACCCGGCGGAGGGACTTGACCTCATGTTCGCGCCGATGGGTGGCCTCCTGGACGATATCCAGAAAGGCCTTGTTCGTCACCGGTTTCATGACGTAGTTGCGAGCCCCCATCCGGATGGCTTTCACGACGCAGTCGATAGCCCCGAACGACGTGGCAACGACGACGTTGACTTCGGGATAATGGGCTTTTATCCAATGAAGAAGCCCGGTACACAGACAATCCGGTTCGCACAGATCGGCAACGACCAGGTCGTACGAATTCACCTCCATCAGCTTCATGGCTTGAACCTCGGTGGACGCCTCGTCGATTTCGTACCCTTCCTTCCTGAGAAATTCGGCAAGGGATGATCGTTGATCTTCATAACTGTCGATAATAAGAATCGTTTTCAAATGATTAGTGTCCTTCAGCTACAGCATATTTTATTAGTAAACCTCATTGGGGGCCATGTTGTCAAGTCCCCGCTGGCGGCAGCCTGGTTAAGCCGTTAGTCACGCCAATTCTTGCTAATCAACTTCATTAGTATTGTTGCTCATAATCTTGGGCGCGAATGCGTATAGGCCCAAAGTGGGGTACATGCTAAATGTGGAAAGGAGGATGTGCCTATTCTTCCGCAAACAGGCAGACAAGAAAACGGCAGGCCCAAACACGCCTTTTGTCCTGTTTCATCTCGAAGGGATGCTGGCCTGCATTAATCGCCTCCATGACCGTGTGAACGCCATGGTCAGATTGCTGTTGTTTGAATCGCACATCAAGCATCTGAGGGATACAAAAGAAATTAACCTGCGCCAATATGCCATTCTGACCCAAGTTATGGAGCGTATCAAACCATTGCCGATAGACGAACTGCGTCGCGCACCCTGGCTAGAGGCGCTCTATGCCAAGCTTGGCGACAAAACCAAACAGCGTGACTTAAGCAGACTTCGTGAGCAGGAACTTCTGCACGTTGATGAGAAAGGCCTTGTTTGGCCGGGGTTTACGAGGTCAAAATAACAATTCTTCAAATACAAAGCGACAAAGGAAATTCTATTTCATATCGATGAATTGCGATTGAAACGTGGCAAAGCTTCGGATTTGTCTTCTACGGTATAGGTCGGCAGCGCAAATTATTGTTGCCGTTTTGGCACCACTATGATATATTGTTTCAAACGAGGAGGACATTATTATGGGAACCGCACAGGCAAAAAAAAGTGGGTTGGCCGATGATCGGATCACGGCAAGAGTACCTCACTCAACAAGGACAATCATAGAACGTGCAGCGGCGATATATGGAGCGACGATCAACCAGTTTATCGTTCAGGCTGCCGTGGAGCGGGCAAATGAAGTCTTGCACAGCATGGAAATGGTTAAACTCTCCTCACTGGATGCACAGGTTGTCATTGAAGCATTGACTAAGCCACCTGCGCCGAACAAGAAGTTGCAGGAAGCTGTTCGCGCCCACAAACGACTTGTAGAATCCATAGATTGAGATGAACAGGGATTCAATCATTTGCCTACTGGACACCGATCGCCATGACCGCGATGCCTTTGACTGTGGAGAACCGGCCCTCAACGAGTATTTACAAAAGACGGCAGGCCAGCATTTGAAAAAGGGGATCGCCAACACGTATGTACTAGTAAGCTCGACGGAGTCCAAGAGAATTCTTGGGTTTTTTACACTCTCGTTTTTGGAGGTGGACTTGTCAGAAGTACCGGCTAAATATGCGAAGAAGCTTCCCAAATCACATCTCCCTGCCGTCAAACTGGGTAGGCTGGCCATTGACAAAAGCTGCCAGGGTAAGAATTACGGCCGACTTCTTCTGGTCGATGCCATGCATCGGGTGGCTGCCGCCATCAGGAACACCGCAGGCGTTGTTGGCTTGTTCGTAGATGCGAAGAACCAGAATGTTGCAGATTTCTACGAAAAATTTGGTTTCATCCCGCTAAGGGACAATCCCCTTTCCCTGATGATTCCTCATCAAACAATTCTTGGATTATTTCCTGATAAGAAAACATAATGTAGGAATTACTGTGTTGGCTGACTGCGATGAATAGCAGGGTGTTGTGAAGGGGATTATTTTCACTTAGCCTTCTGATGGATTTAATT
>Ga0247841_10005745_pt1 | contig 19756 bp, 17 predicted proteins | sample LaCruzMarch2015__2_FD_192410 | JGI IMG/M metagenome (GOLD analysis project Ga0247841, IMG submission 192410) | Freshwater microbial communities from meromictic Lake La Cruz, Castile-La Mancha, Spain - LaCruzMarch2015_18m | ecosystem: Environmental > Aquatic > Freshwater > Lake | place: Spain... | reverse complement strand
GGAGATTGTAGTAGAGAGTCATAAAAATTTTTGATAAAAAATTTTTGAAATGGTCAAAGAGTCAAATAGTCACATACGTTCATTCTGATCGCTACAAATCCTGAAGACACCGCACCGAGAAACCGTAGGCAGGACCATAGGCGCCCATGTACACGTAGCCCGAACTGAAGCCCAGGCTGGACCCACTGCTAGACCAGTAGTAGCCGCTCGTGCCCGAACTGGCCAGCGAGCCATCAAGGGCAGCGAGGTAGCCGTTCATCGTGAGACCGAGAGTTGCGATATCCGTCAGAGTTAATGCGCTTAAGTCTCCTGAGCTTGGCATATGAAAACCTGCTGGGCAAGGATCTCCACTCTCAGGTCCAGTTCCATTCCAAGAACTTCAAGACCAACCAGGTATTGTTCTATTCCATTGATAGAAGCCTCAGAGATCTGAAGTCATCCAGTTATTGCCATCTACGAGAATTGTGGTACCTGTTGCTCACGCAGTACAACTCCCTACATGGTATCATGGTAGAGCCCCACCAGTCATAGTATAGTCTGCTGCATTACCCTTACTCTCGAAATGTGCTGTGATCAGATAGCCAGCTCCATCATCGCAGAGACTGTAGGTGTATCCACAAGCCCCTGTCGTGGTACCAGCCGCATTAGTATAACAGACGGCTGTTGTCCCCAGAGGGTCTGTGATCATCTGACCATTATTCGCTTCTGCTACAACAGCAGCCATACTTGCTGGAGGACTCCCATTGGCAGAAAGAGATCCTTGTATGATAGTGTTGATAGCACGCACATCTTCTATTCTCTTCGTATCTCGTGACTTCTTGATATATCCTGTGTATGCAGAGAGACCAGCGGTTGCGAGGATGGCGATGATAGCCATGACCACCATGAGTTCTATGAGGGTGAATCCTTTTTGTTTTTTCATAAGAATGAGTATATCGCCCCCCCCCCGATGTCAATTTTTGGGAAATTGCTCAAGGGGTGATTTGTGGTGTTATCAAGATATCGTCATTCCGGGAGAAGGAGGTGAAACCATCTGAGACCCGGAATCCAGGACATCTACTCACGAAGTACCTTTTATTGGAATGATTTTATGACCTGGATTCCTCCGCCAAAGGCGGACAAGCTCTCCGCGCTCGTTCCTCGCTCGTCACTCCAGCCTCCGAGGTGGAGTGGAATGACGGGGTCAAAGCCCGAGAATGACGAAAATGGGAGAATAAAACGTGCAAAAACGAAGTAATCCGAGTGAAAATCGAGAGCACCAAAGTGAGCCGTACTGTGAGTACGGTGAACGAGGAGCACAGTCCGCCGCGGCGAATGAGCTTGAAGAACGAGTTTTTCCGCGTTTTTATTTATGCGATAATCTCAAATCCATTATCCCCGATGATACCACAATGTTCTTCTTGAACACCGATGCCTCCATCCTCCATACAAATTGCAAATTTTCCAGTATCAAATACTTTTCTCGTCGAAAATCAGACGATTGGTTCAATAGCAACATACATTCCCTTTTTGAGGATATCGCCTTTCCCCTGTTTCCCATAATTATATATATCTGGCTTTTCGTGAATCTTCGTTCCGAGTCCATGCCCTGTGAGCTCGCGAATAATATGAAACCCCGCGTCTGTAATATATTTTTGAATCACATATCAAATATCTCCAGTCGTATTTCCTGATCGAGCTTGTTTGAGTCAGAGACGAAGTGCCTCACGAGCTGCATTAATACAGTCTTGATGTCTTGGGTTACTCGGTGTGCCAATAATAACCGTCGTCGCTGCGTCAGTGAGATATCATTGATAGCGAATACCATAATCAACCTTGAGGACATCACCAGGCTCAAATGGTATATCTATAGGAATACCATGCACCACCACATCATTGACCGAGAGGATAATATTGGCGGGATAGTCATACTGCCCGAGAAACGCTGATTCAACTCAGTGTGTTTTTTGCGCTTTTTTGATCCACTCTTCTACTTGAATTCCCGTATTTCACGGAACGAGTAATCCACTCTTCATCAATCCGTCAATAATCTCACGATGAATTTTCCCCGCGTCACGGAGAATCTTCAGAGTTTTAGCATCTTGGATTATCATAGGTAAAGTATATAGTTTTACCGACAGGTACCAACTTTTTTTAGAATATCAGCCAAAAAATGAGTCCACTCGCAAGTCCTAAGAATATCACAATACGTAATACTCGCACGCTCAGAGCAAAGAGACTATGATTGGCGCGAAAAGATAACACCCAAAGAAAGGCACCAAAGAGCACTGAGAAGAGTATGACTGTCCAAAGAAGTGAGATGGCCCCTAACCAGTCAACGAATCCGAGAATAAGAAGTGAGAAAAATGTCGCAACTAATGAGCCCGTAATGGAATTAGAGAGATGATTATTGAGTTGTGTACGAATAAGCCAAGAACCAAAGAAAACACCCATACTCCCGAGAATAATAAATATTTCTGAAGTATCCTCCACAAGAAAAGTAAGAACGGTTTGAAAGGTATTATCTGTGGCACGTAGTATCATGACGAGAACACTTGCAAAAAAACCAAGTACAATACAGGAGAGCAAGGTCACAAAAAAGGTTTTTATTTTCCCGCCGACATTTGAGAGTGAGAGAAATGCTATAATACCAATTATAAGACCTATAATACCGCTCCAAAAGAGAGAGAATTGATACGATGCGAGCCAAAGTACAGCACCACCTACCGCGAGAGCAATAAGTGTTTTGATAAATACCTTTCCCCATATGACCGTCTCATCATTTCGATCTGCAAAAAATACAAAGAGCGCACTAAAGATACCTATCATCACTAAACCGAGAAATGAGAGAAATATCCACTCTGTCTGAAGAGTTTTTATATATGGAGCAAGAATACCTGTTTCTGAGAAAAGCTTCTGAAAAAGTGTAGAAGTTACCGGAGGTGGAGGATTTTCTCCTGGATCAATGGGCTCCACCGGTGGGGTTACTGTGCCACCCTCTTCTGGGAGAGGGGCTCACTTTTCTACTTGTCATTTTAAAAATACATGCCCATCAGACGCAAATGCCCTCTCTCATTTGACAGCAAATCCTGCTGCTGGAATTCCGCGTAAGAGTTTTCCGTTATAAAATACCTTTTGAGCATCTACAGCATATGATCCAGATTCCAGGACTTCAAATGTTGCCGAATCAGCATCAATCTTTTTGCCATCAAAATAGACACTTCCTGCATCAACACCATACATACCCGTTAGAAGTTTAAATGTTGCCGGATCGGCTCCTTCTATGGCTCAATATGGTCCGTAGACTCTTTTATCATCGCTCGCATAGCCATAGCGACCAGAAATAACCGAAAAGGTCGCTGCATCTACCTGCTCCAAAATAGTATTTCGAGAGTAGATATGATTTTTGTCTCGAGCAAATCTCCCCTGTATAACCTTAAATGTCTCACGGTCAGCATCCTTTATCAGTATCCAGGCACTGCGCGTTACATTAATCGCATAGGAATTTTTCTCATCTACTGCATAGTAATCTCCCAAGATAATGAGTCATGGAATAGGTTTTTTGGTATCATTTTTTGGTGGTACGGATATTGGAGCTTTGTTTGGAGGAAGCGCTGTGGAGGTGCCAGAAGCAAACACAATTCCTGTAGAAAAAAGAAGAAGGCAGAGAATGGAACTAATATTCTTTTGCATATAACAAAATTATGAAAATATGTATACCTATACAATATACTCATATAGACTGGATGTCAAAGTTTTTTTATCGGAAAATACCTAAATGGATTATAATGCAGATTATGAAACTCCTCCAGCGTATCAAACACATCATTGGGCTGAGAAATCCTGCTCGAATTTCTTATCATTATCTCCGTGGACGTGCAGCTTTTATGCTCTCAGGAAATCCAGTAAAAGACATGTATATCATAGGAGTCACTGGAACAAAAGGAAAGACTACGACGTCTACGCTCATTGCTCGAGCTCTCGAAGAATCAGGAAGAAAAGTAGCACTTCTCAGTACCGCACAGATCTGGATTGCAGGAGAAAAACGAGAAAATCAATCAAAGATGACGATGGACAATCCTTTTGATATGTGGAAAACCTTGCAAGAAGCACGAACAAAAGGCGTCACCCATCTGGTCCTCGAGACGAGTAGTCATGGCATCTACTATTTCAGAAACTTCGGTATACGATATAACGCTGTGGTCTTGACGAATATTTCTCAAGATCATCTCGATCTCCATGGAACCATGGATCATTATGCGAGTACGAAAGCTAGGATTTTTCAAAAAGAGCCTGAGAAGATATGCGTCTTGCCAAAGGATTGTGAATATTTTTCTCTCTTTCAGAATGCTGCTCGCGCGGGTGGAGATATGAGAAATATCATTACTTATAGTATAAAAGAACCAGCAGACTACCGACTGAGAGCATTACGGAATACCGAAAAAGGAATGGATATCGATATCAAGTGACCCGATGAGGAAACGATGATTCAGACGCAGCTCAAAGGTGTATTTAATGCAGAAAATATCCTCGCTGCTTATTCCCTCCTCCGCTCTATCGGAGTGACTAATGCTCATATTATTCGAGCATGGGCTGATTTTACGGGTGTTCATGGACGACTCGAACCAGTCCCAAATAAGCTCTGATTCACAATACTGGTGGACTATGCTCACACAGAGACCAGTTTACGAAGCGTCCTCCAGACACTCCAAACAGATGGGAAAATGATTCTCGTCTTCGGAGCAACCGGTGACCGCGATACGACGAAGCGTCCCAAGATGGGGGCTGTTGCCGATGAATATGCTGATATCATCGTGCTGACAGATGATGATACCTATTCAGAATCTTCTGAGAAAATCATTACCATGGTCCAGGAAGGTATTCATCGAATGCCCGGAGATACTTACCAAATGATTCCTGATCGCAGGGAAGCAATTCGTTGGGCACTCAAGCATGCTCAAACAGGTGATACAGTACTCATAGCGGGCAAAGGGTGTGAAACAGTCCTCGTAACGAACCAATGAGCTATTCCATGGAGTGATAGATGAGTCGTTGAAGAAATCCTTTCCACCCTATAAAGTAGATTATACATAAAATATTTGACTTTCTATTCGGGCGCATAGAATGCATCGAACGTTTTTTATGAACAAACCTCTTTCCGTGTGAGAATATATGAGATCAGTCTTTTCTGGACCACGAGCAGTTATTCTTACATTCGCTCTTTCACTCATGGGTTGCATAGCACCGCAGGTTTCAACGACACAGTCAACAAAGAATCCATTTCGCAGTGAACAGATAGAGGAAAAAGATGCTACTGATATTGATAATCCTGTTTTTATTGCACTGGTCAGTATCGGAGCTGAACTCAAATTCAAACTAAAACCCAATTCGACTCCTCAGACACTGCAGTCTCTAGAAAGATATATATCCGAACGTCTTGAGGAGATGAATATACATTATGATAGGTGTGATGTTACAATTAGCGAAACTTGATGAACTCGAACATTAGTAATAAATTGTGATGGAAAGACGCTCATATCACCCGTTTCGCCTGGACAAATTATAGAAAATACTACTACAAATAACGAGCGATTAAACTGTATCGAATGACTAGAAAAACGCTTTGGGCACCTTTTCTGAAATGAGTCAGCAGAAGAACGATTACTACAAGCAGCTCTAGAAGACGAAAAAAAAATACTCAAACAACATTGAATTACACCTATTTTTATACCTGATGAGGCTAGAAAAGGATATTCTTGGATAACTTTTAAGTAAGAAAGTATAAATGAATCCCCCATTTCTGGGTGATTTTAAAAGAGTTATCATTTATTCGATAAGAGTTTCTGTGTTAAGCGATGTCGTATAGTAGGCAATCTATATAACATCTGCCATCGGTTCATCATCCCCTTACTTTTATCCAATACGCAAGGCATGAGAACTCCCGATAAACTTTCCAAATATCGTTTTGCCCTTTTGAGAGAAATTCATACTTCTCGTGCAACAGTTTTAGGAGATGTAGTCGGATCCATAGTCGGGTATTGTCATCTCAGTTCTCTATCTCTCTCCCAGATATACTGCAAGACCGATAGAGATTCTGTAGATATTTCGTGCTTTAAAATGACTACCCCATTTTCTGCAGGGTCATCCATACATCGTGATACAGCTGCCTGCATTGAGAGAGGCACAAAAAGTCCCATATGCGTCTGAGATGGGAATTCTCTCGTAGTAGCTCTTCTTTCTGTAAATGTAATCCCGAGAATACCATAAAGCTCTGTTCGAACAACGTCTCGTATCTGTTCAGGAGATACCGAAAGATGCTCAGCAAGTTTCTCAAAAACAGGACCATAATATCACCGTGCATAATTATCGATATTCAGATTTTGTGCTTTGAAACAGAAAAGATTATTTTGCACCGATACCCGTCTCAAAGCTTTCCCACGAATTCTCCGTATACGTTCCCTGACATATTGATCTATGAGCTCTTCAGTCGGTACATCATCTCGTTCATTACGTCAAATATACTCCTCCAAAGTTCCTGCGCATCTATCCTTCTTTCCGTCTATTGATTTCCATCCTTTGTATTCTCTCCACTGTATATATCGAAATGGCTGAAAATCATCTGGTTGTGGCCACGAAATAGAAGCCAAAATATCTCGTCATAATGGCGATACATGAAATTCTATCTCTTTATTGTTAGGTGTTCAAATGGATCACATAAAAATATTTTAAATAACGTGTTAAATTCTTAATGGGATTATTCTGAGGACGAAGATTGTACTGTATGGTAGATAAATTTCCCAACATGAAGTTGAGAACTTCAGTCAAAAAGCGGCATCTCTATACTATTTCCTAAAATACGCGATACGGATGTATGTGTTGTTATTATTACGTCTTTTGCATGATCGCGACTGAGTCCAAATAGAGGGATATTATTTCTGAGATGCATTGTTCCAACATTCTCTCCAGCCAGATTGACCTCAGTAGATATATGAACGGCTGGGAATCCTTGAATATCTTGCACGTCCTGAAATTCAGGTGGAACATGTTGAAGTGAATGAAATTTAGAAATCTTCACTCATATATTTCACACCGGTCATTTATCCTTAATATTCATATCTCATTTAAATACCCTACTATCCACTGGAGCGTTTTTCATCACTTTACTTCTCGTTAATCGGGCAAGACGATAAAGAGGTTGTAAAAAACTAGAACCTGTTGTTTTTAATATCAAATCAATAGCTTCTGCGGATACTTTCTGAGCAGTAGAACTTCTTGCCTTGAGGCTTACTTTTCCGGTTCATCTGAATGTAACAAAATTTCTTACACCTCATAAATCTAGCTTTCTTAGAGAAATCCCATCAAAACTTATTAATGACTCCACCCATAGCTTAACTCATGCAGATAATTCAGGAATATCTAATTTTATAACATGATCCAGAATGGGTCCACCTATAGAGATATCCTGATCATCTATCCGTAAATATGGCATCTTGAGTCTCAATCATGCCGCCTGTATCTGAACCTCTCTTTCATTCATACTTTATTTTTATAATAAAATTATAGATATATTTTACAAAAGGCAATATCCATATCTGAATACAAAAATCCCCCATTTCTGGGGGATTTTACAAGATGAGTCTATAATGAATTACTCAGCTGCTGGAGTTTCAGCTGCTGGAGTTTCTACTACTTCTGCCGCAACTTCTTCTACAATTTCTTCTTTTGCTTTTTTAGGAGCTTTCTTTGTCTTCTTCTCGACTTCTCCTTCGATATCGAGGTCAGCTTCTTTTGAAGGGTCTACTTTTGCAGCTTGACCACCAGCGATAGAAGTCTCGGATCCGGCTGGAGCTGGCTCGAGAGCCTTGATAGAGAGACCGATACGACGCTCATTCACATCGAGAGTGATGATTTTTGCACGAATTGTTTTACCAACCTGGACGACATCTTCTACGTTTTTGATAGGAGTATGAGAAATCTCTGAGAGGTGAATCAAACCATTGATTCCGCCATTGAGTTCTACGAAGACACCAAATTTTGAGATTTTCAAAACAGGAACTTCGATGATATCATTGAGTTTATAGACACTTGCGAGTTCAGCCCAAGGATTTGCCTTAAGGCGCTTGATAGAGAGAGATATTTTCTCAGGATCGAGACCGATAATTTCGACATTCACTTTGTCACCAATCTTAGCATACTTGCCAGGATTTGCGACATGACCCCAATCCATCTCAGAGACATGGACGAGTCCTTCGAGACCATCAAAAGTAACGAATATACCGTAGGAGAGAATACCGGAAACAACTCACTCAACACGGTCACCGATTTTGAGATTTTTGAGAGCACTTTCACGAGCGCCATCATTGGTTGCTCTTTCTGAGAAGATGATTTTCTTTCCATCATCTTGGACATTCAATACGCGAACATCAAGAGGTTTGCCAATCAATGCTCGGAGATGTCCGAGAATTCGCTCAGGGTCTGCGTTTTCAACACGTGGATAATGAATTGGGGAAAGCTGGGAAACAGGGATAAATCATTTCATACCATCGAGGTCGATCAAGAGACCACCTTTGTTAGCTTCTGTAGGAATAACGGACATTGTGAGTCCTTTTTCTTTGTTTTCGAGGAGCTTGCTCATCAGTGTCGTCTGACTCGCCTTACGGAGAGAGAAGATGAGGAGTCCTGATTCTGGATCTTGTCCACGATACATCGCTGCTACTTCATCTCCTACCTTGAGGGTACGGACATCCATAACAGATGAGAGGAGATCAGCACCAGAGATAATACCAGTAAATTGATTTCTGACATCGACGAGGAAGAGTTTTCTTCCGATAAATACGATCGTACACTTTACGATCTCACCTTTTTTAAGGGGTTCAACTTTTGGCTCTTGGGCCAAGAGGGTTACAAAATCTGACATAGCCATAAGGGGGTTAAGAAATAAGTGAAGTCATTAGATATTAGATATTAGATATGAGACAAAAGTCTACTTGCTAAATACTAAATACTAGCGTCTTCCTTTGGCTCCTTGTAGAGAAATAAAAGCGACAAAACATACCAAGGTATATATTCTGAAGCTGTCTAGATACTAATGTCAGAGCGACTTAGTACTGGAATATGGGGCGAACGACGGGGATTGAACCCGCGACAACTAGATTCACAGTCTAGGGCTCTACCAACTGAGCTACGTCCGCCACGAAGACTAACCAAGCCCTGGAAAGCGAGGGTAGTATAGCGAAAATAAGAGAAATGCAAGTAAAAATACTTCCTTTTTCGAGTTTTATACGCTGTGTCAAAATATACTCTGAAATGTCTTTTTCCACCAGCCATTTTCGATACTCCAACCATAAAATATGTATCCTGCTATCATGATGGCCATAGCGAAAATCATAGAAATATTCAATGACCAATTATAGAGCGTATGAATAGAAATCGCGGAGAGAATACCTATTGTCATCCCCAGCCACACCGGGCGAATCGTAAAGAGACACCAGAATCAGAAAAATCCCACAAAGATATGCATAGGCACGGAAAAAAGTGTCCTTCCGATAAATTGTGAGAGGGTAAAATCATGCGCAAAGTAGGCGATATTTTCGAGAAATCAGAATCCGATAGCCACAAAAGGACTCATAACAGCTGGATAAATATACACGAGAGATTGAAACCATTTACCGAGCTCTTCATAAAAAGGCGTCTGAAGTGTCTGAGAAAAAAATCATCCTATCGTAGTATCCAGAATTCATGATGACACGATGCCCCATATCATCATCACGATCACGAGTGGTATCAGAGAGAAAAATCTCCACCGTCGCCAAATCGTAGGCAATGCTCCAAGAAAAAATATAAGAGGAATCAGAAACCACTGATAAGAAATCAAAACACTTGAAAAATACGTATCGATGATGAGGAGAGATCCTGCGATACAAATACCTCTTAAAAATGCTGAACGTGCTCGAGAAAAAAAATCCTTTTGAGCACCCAGAGACATAAAATACGTCAGGAGGTACATCCAGAGAAAGAGCGAAAATCACACAGAAAGTATGATAAAAAGAAAAGACATGGGTGATTATTTTTTATGCTGATCTCTCTTTTCAAACACAATATTGTATTTTCAAACAGAGAACTTTTTCTCGAGTACACGGTTCACTTTGTACCAGCCGAGAATAATCCATGAACCCAATACGAGCAGAAGAAATCACACAATAAATCCGAGAATAGCAGGATTAAAAAGAATCGCTATACCGAGAACCAGACAAACAGTTCAAAAGAGAATCATAAAGCAATTATTATGTCTCTATTATAGATATTTTCTATTTTGTACAAGAGAAATCCCCCATTTCTGAGGGATAACTTTGAGAGACTAAAATCAAGACAATGAGAACTACGAGAGCTCGTCAGTGAGTTCACGATACTTGGAACAAATAATCGCTTTTTCACGAGTCTTTCGTTTGGTATCTTGTTTGTAGTTATAACGGGTGGCACGAAGTGTATTGATCATGCGTGATCCGAAGAGAAGTTTCTTAAATCGTACAAGCATTTTGTCGCTTGATTCTCCTTCTTTCTTTGTAGCGTAAAAACGAACCATAATAAGAGAAAAAATGTAAAGTAAGCGGATTATAGAAAGAATCAGAAAACTGTCAAAAGTTTTTGTTTCTCAAGTATGGATTTGACCATTATCGAAATTCGATAATATCAGGAACGCTCAGTTGGATGCGTGTTTTAAGTCTTTCTAAAAAATCTCATTCATTACTTGGGATACCAATACGGGTAGCTATCTCACAGGTGCTCATATTGAGATCAATTGAATGTATTTCGACGATATTTACACCCGCTTGATAATAGGCTTGTGTAATTTCTGCCAAAAGTCATGGTCGATCAGGAGCTATAATAGAAAGAGATACGATAATTCCCGTATTATAGGCGGACCAATATGCAGGCAATATACGTGCTGGGTTGACTCGATTCAGTGATTTACAGCTCCTCGCATGTACCATACATTTACCGCCACTTCGCATCACAGCGACGAGCTCACAAGGAAAACGAGGATCACAACATTGAGCAGGTGTATATGGGACGTTTCGTTCTCATCCGATAATGATAGTATGAGGTATTTCTGATGTCTTCGGAGAAAAAGTAGGAGAAGGTTTTTGTGGCTTTGTATGTGGCAAAAAACTCGTAGGTTTGCGAATTCATTGTCCGACTTGGTAGAGAAGCTCTTCGAGCTTTTTCGCATCCAGAGTAAAATCGACATATTTTCGCAGGTCCTTACATTCATGATCGAGAACAATCCCCTTTTCAGAAAAAGCATGTAAGAGTATTTCTTTCCCCTTTTTGACAGATCGTTCTCTATCGCCAGAGAGTTTTTTTATCTCAACTCCTATTTCCGTTCTGGCTTTAGACGAAATAGCAAAATCAAGCCACTGTGCTGATGGGTGCGCATTCGTCTGTGTGATAATCTCTATCATATCACCATTTCGGAGCTTGGTATCGAGCGTGACAATCCGACCATTTATCCGAGCTCATATCATATGATAACCAATATTGGAATGAACAGAATAAGCAAAATCTACTGGTGTAGCACCCTGAGGAAGCTCTCTTATATCTCCCTGTGGCGTGAGGACAAAAATCGTCGGGTGCACTTTTTTCCCCAATGTTTGAGAGGGTTCCATGAGTCCATCCGCAAGAGTCGAAAGCACATCTTGTAATTCTTGTTTTTGATGCGTACTATCACCAAATTGCTTATAGAGAACATGTGCTGCGATTCCATGTTCAGCATGATAGTCCATTTCTTTGGTGCGTATCTGTATCTCGATAGGTTGGCTGTTTTTACTTGCAAGTCATAAAACTGTGGTATGAAGACTCTTGTACCCATTCAATTTGGGTACCGCTATAAAGTCCTTGAATCGACCAGGAACAGGAGCAAAAGAACCATGAATAATACCAAGTATAGCATAGCAATCAGTGACACTATCTGCAATAATACGAATAGCAAAAATATCATACATGTGCAGAACACTCTCCAAGGCTCTTTCCTGCATTTTTCGATAAATGGAATAAGGCTTTTTGATACGATAGGAGATATTCTTATGATATTTTTCTGGTACAAAAGATTGAAGTTTCTGAATTGATTGTGTGAGAAACTCTTCTTGTTCCAGGGTATAGTGGGCCAGCTCTCATGTGATACGGAGATACGCGTCGAGATCCAATGCGCGAAAAGAAAGCGTTTCAAGAGTATCCTTGAAACTGTACAAACCGAGGCGTGCCGCTATAGGCGCATAGATAAAGAGTGACTCTTCGGCAATACGTTTTGCCTTTTTTGGATCATTGTAGTATTGAATCGTGCGCAGATTATGGATACGTTCTGCCATCTTCACGAAGAGAGTACGGATATCCTCCGCCACCACGAAAAGCATCTTCTGCATACGGGCTACATTTGAGGATTCCCCTTGATATTTTACCCGGCTCATGGTATTGAGATTTTCCACAATTGACCGTACATCCTGTCAAAATATTTTTCCGATTTCATCATATTGACTACTTCCGTGAGATATCGTATCGTGTAAAAGTGTCGCTATAATCGTCGTACTATCAGGCTGCAAAATCATAAGTTCTTGAGCAGCAGAAAGAGGATGCACGATATAGGGGTCTCATGATTTTCTAAAAATACCTGTATGTGCTTTTTGAGCATAATCATACGCTGCCTGAATTTTTGCCACTTCTCCCCTTTCGCCATACACTTCATAGCGTTGTATGATATCCTGCATTATGGCTTCACAATCAATATGAGGAGGTGTTTGTGACATAGATATATTATATAGTGGCCATCAAAAATGCAACCACAAAACCCTAGACGATACCACAATATATGATTATCTTTTTACGAAACTATTTTTTTATATTGTCAGTCTTCCCTTTTTATTCCTCATCTTGATTTTCTACTATTTATAAACATTTGCATTGTATATCAAACTATGATACAGTAAGAAGGAATAAAAAAATATGGTCAATTCTTCAGCATCTATTCCGCAAGAATTATATGAAGACATCTCTATCTCTCAGGTTTATACGGCCTGTGAACAGGCTCAAAAGTGACCAGATTTTTCATCACATTATAGCTTTAGCCAAAAATTGTTTTCTATAGAATATAATGCTGCATGATTTCCAGTTGATCCAAACATCATAACCACTCCGCCCAATAAGTCTGGCAAATTCCATGCACAGTTCCAAAAAAAGAATTGAGAAATCGGTATCGCGGTTTGAGACACAGCCGGAGAAGTATTGGCAGCCGTATCGACCCTTTCCAAAAAAGAAGAACCACAGAAAGAATGTGCTTTTCTGGATATGGAAGATGCTTTTGATGGAGTGAAGTTGGCGAGTTTTTGCGATGCAATCAGTAATTCAAAATTAAGAAGAGGTGACTATATGCTCCATGGTATAAAATACGCAGCGTATGAACGTATGGCGACAGTATGACCTCCAGCAACGTATTTCACACCACCACAATATGTGCTGGAATATCCTGGGCACTTTTCAAAAGAAATTACAAAAAATTATCTTCATATCAGCGATACATCCCCTGAAGTAGCTCCGACGGTACAAAATCTGGCGCTATGGTTCGAAAATTATGAGGGAGCAAATCTCCACAAACGAGAAGAATGAGAACATTTATTTAGTGAGGATGGCTTTATAAAACTCTGTGCTCATATCCGCGATAATATGCCAGGAAAGAAATGAGAATATGAATTAAAAGGAAACAAATATCCCCTTTGGATCAAATTTAAATGACTATTTTCTGGGTATGCCTACTATGCTGAAATCCCCGGGGAAAATAATACAACACTTGCAATATCAGCATGATCCCCTGAGCAACTCTATAAAAAAATATTTAGCCCCTCTGTAAGAGAAAAAAGTGAGAAATAATAGTACTCAAATGAGGGAATTTCTCTGATTTTATCTTGTTATAAAGATGTATTGAATGTAAAGAATGATTATGTCAATATATTTCATTTTTTCTTTTCTATGAAAGCGATACTGGCAAAAAACTTCCCTCTTTATTCTCTCTTATTTCTTATTTACTCTTTTGAGTGGTTAAATGTTTGCTTTGCGAATCCAGATATGGTAGAGTAATAAGGAATAAAAATATGGCCCCTCCAACACCCTCCTCTTTATCCCCTCTCGAAAAAATCGTCGCAACCAGCCTGGGAGTGAGTATTCTAAAAGCTATTACCAAAAAAAATCAAGAAAAAATAGCAAAAATTTTGTGAGAGCTCAGCCAACTGGGTATCAAAAATGCATCACACCTGGAAAAAGAGATACGAACAGCTGAAAGGATTCTTGTGATGCTTTCTCTCGGCACAAATGGTCAACAGATTGCGCACTTTGAGACACAATATGCACATCTCATAGCGCTCGATACTGCACTCAAAACAGCTCTCCAGACAATAAAACATAATTTAGTGACATCTTCCTCAGGTGGAAATACAGTGCAAGGCTGAAACGATACAACAACTGTCAACGTTGGTACAGTACCAACGGCAGCTGGCGGTACTCGCGCGCCGCGAAATAATAATAAGCGAACTAGTACGCCTCCAGGTACGCCTCCAGCAGCTCCTACACTTCATTCAGCTCCTACGAGACCAACAATTACATCTCCCCAAACATTCTCGGTAAATACGCCAACCATAGAAGGAGAGACTTCTCCCGATTCGATTGTAGAAATTTATGAATGAACTACTAAAATCTGAGATGGTTCTGCCGATAGCTCTGGTGACTTCCAGATCACAACCAACAGATTACCTGATGGTCCTCATATGATCACAGTAAAATGTATCAATCCTGCTGATCATACAAGAGTAAGTCAAATTCCTCAAAGAATTACTATTATCAAACCTCTTGTCCTCAGCCCTGTAAGCATTGATCTAAGTTCACTCACGATAGAGAGAAATACATCTAATCCACAAATACTCCTTAAAAATACTGTTCAAGGTTCAAAAATACGAATTACAGACACTACTGGAAAAATCTTATGCGATACAACGGCTGGAAGGCCTGATGCATCAGGAAATTTTAAAGTAACACTTAGGGGGCTTGACGTACGAAATGTCGGACCACAAGATATCACCATAGAAGCAATAGATCCAAATGACGATAGTAATAATGAACCCCACGATCAAACTCTCACTATCACGGAAAAAAAGATGGCTTTTACACACCCACCAAAAGCAGCATTATCAAAACCAGGGAAACAAGAAAATAATAAATCCTTTAGTATCAATCTCGATGATATAGCACTAGGTGCACGGGTGAAAGTTACTAACCCAAGAATACCTTCTGGATCAGAGACATTTTATACCAACAGCAAGACTTTTTCTCAAACACTCTATCAAATTGATACAAAAATACCAAGCGTACCATGAGTCCCCGAAGCTCTCATTATACAAATGGTAGATCCAAATGACGATACCAATGTATCCGCTCCATTCACTTTACCATTTGAGATAGATTACCCGACTCTCTCCCTGGAACGACCAGAAATTTCTCAAATAAGCGGAAAACTCGATCCTAGTGACGATATCAAATTTCAGATGACCAATGCTGTCGATGAAAGCGAGGTTATTGTTACATGACCAGGGCTCTCATCTGCAAAACGCATACCGGTACCAGCCGGAAATGGTCCTGATTTTGATATAGATCTTGGTATCAAAGCATGACCACCCCTTGTTCCCGGAAAGTCCTATGAATATACTATTCAGGTAGATGATCCCAAGCATCCAGGAAGTAAAAAAACCAGTAAGGTAAAGATCGAGATCGATTATCCTCTCTTGACGTCTCTCACAACTCCAACCATTAACGAGGCGCAACCTATTGATGTGAAACAAGGAGCACCATCAAAATGATTTCTTACCGTGAACAATGCTGTGGCAGGGGCAGAATACACTCTTGTTCTCCCAAATGGCACTGAAGTACCGACAGGAAAGGTAACATGAACAACACATATTATCTCTCTCAATAATCTCGATATCAGTACTGTCGGTCCTCAAACTGTTTTTATCAAAGTAAAAGACCCCCATCACGATACAATACCATCCCTCCAATCATCAGTGGATCTTGAGATAAAAAAGAAAGTTGAAGTTCCAAAGCATCTCCCACAGCCACATTTCAAAGTACCAGTGGATTATAGGGCAGGAAGTGGGAAAGATCCAGAAATTGAAATCCTCAATGCAGTCGCAAATACAGAGATAGATATCACCTATCCAGGAGGCCCTACTCCAAGTATTCCTATCAAAGTAACAGCAGATGGCGTTATGAGCATACCATTGATAGGCTTCAATGCAACTCCTGGTAGTCACACTGTAAGAGTGTCATACCGAGATCCGACAACACCTCCGAAATTCCCAGCACCTCAAAATAGAGATATCCCAATGCATGTTCTCCCTGGTGTTGGTATAGAACGACCCGAAGGTCTCCTCGATGAAATCGATACTACGACCAAACCATCACAGATAAAAATAGGAAAATTAAAACCAGGACAGACACTCACAGTCACAGGACCAAACTGACCAGTAGCGACCAGTATGGCATCGGATGATACCTATACATTTTCAATACCAGGAGATATAGATTCTACAAAACATAATTATGTTATCAATGTGGCAGACGCTGCAAATCCGACTGGTACAAATTTCCCTATCACTCTCAACGTTAAAGTGCCTCCAAAAGGAGATTTAAGAATCAACCACCACAATTTCGTTCATGGCTGTAAAGAGGCTCGGGAAAATAGTACGCTCGGACTCACGCAAGGCGCATGACACTATCTACTCAACTGACATACTCCGCCTCGAATGGATGTTCACTACAGTGGAAGATGAAGAAAATTTTATAGAGGATGAATATCGCCTCAATACTGGACAGTTGTAGAATGAGAAAGATTTTCTTCGTCGGATCCAGAGAAGTTATTTAAGATGGTAAAAGAGCATCTCGACCAGCATAATCAACATGAAAAAGATGAATACAATGCTTATTGGGGTCTTATGCCGGAAAGCTCTGCCCATACTCCCGAAGAATCAGAAAAAGGAAAGGACGGTAAAGAAAAAGGAGAAAAGGAGAAATGAGACCACAAAGATGATAAATGACATGACGACCACAAAGATGAAGGTGGAACAAAATATGACAAAGTAGTCAATAAAATCTTCTGAAATGGAATTATCGGAAAAACATTTAAATGAGTCAGAAATATGATTCCAAAAGGTATTCGTGGACTTACAGGAGCAGCATTTGATGGAGCAGTAGCGGGTACGGTAGTCTGAGGAGGACTCTACCTCACCGGTGCCGCACTTTGATCTGCTGCTATTGCGTCACTTATCGTACCAGCTACTGGACTTGCTTTTGCTGGTTGGGGGCTCTATTCTGCTGGAAAAAGATTTATGAAATGGAGAGCAAGTAGATGAGGTAGTGAGAGTAAGGGTGGTGGTCATTAATTTTTTTCTTTTATGTCACATACCGTCAATGGACAATTAGTATTAAGCCCCGATGAACAGGATGCTCTGCGGTATGCTCCTGAGGAAAGACCTATGACACAAAAAGAAATTGATGAACAAAAAATGCGAGAACAACAGGCAGAAGCAAAGAGACAGGCAGCCATCAGTCTAGAAAAAGGGAAACAGAGTGCATGGACACATGCCAAGTTAGAAACTCTCGCTGTCAGATGAGCTCATAAAAGAAAGTCTCCTAATAAATCCCCTGATGAATTCAAGCGTCCTCCAGGCTCTATCAAACAAGAGCTCGATGTAGTATGACCTATTCTGGATAATCATTTTGGAGAACCGCTCGAATTTACTAAAGATCTCAACCTCATTAGTAATGGATTTAAAAATGAAACACTCGTCATCGATGGCAATGAAATGCAATCACTCGCAGAGAATACGGAAGGAAAGAAATTTCTCTATGGTCTTTTGATACAGAGACATATTTTTGATCAAAAATTTAGTATTAGTATCGGGGATAATAACCAGCCCACACTCCGTGATGAATCATGAGATCAGAGTCAAAAACGCCAAGAACAGATGACATGACTTCAGAGAGCATTAAGTGAATATGAGTTTTCGGAGAGTAAAAAAAGTCCATTTAAAAAGAACGATAATACTTCCTTGGCAGCAGAATATATCGCTGCTAGCATATATCGAAATCATCCTGACCTTGTAGGATTCAGAAATGACCTCTACAGGAAGATATGACTCCAAAATAACACACTTCTCTCTGAGGAAAATAAAAAACGAATTGAGGAATCGAATCTCCTCCCAGATGAAAAATCATTTCTCCTCGCTTGGAGAGATACCCGAAAGGATAGCGTGCTCAACCAAATACAGTCAAAACAAGAACAATATGTGAAAAATGCTCGGGAAAACTTCAATCAAAAAAGTCCTGAAACACATCTCAATGAGCTCATGGAAAAACCATTTACTAAATCAGCACAGCTCCTTGCTGCTGGTGCTATTGGTGCAGCATTGCTCGTCTTCGCTTATAAACAAATGAAAAAATGAGGATTCTGGGGAACTCTCTCATGACTTATTGCCGGACTAATCGGAGGAAGTATCATACTCCCTCTCGGTGATAAAGCGTGGAAAACATTTGGTCTCTGAGAAAAGCTCAAAGATATCAACGAATGAAAGCCTATCAACCGTGATGATGCAAATGATAATTCCTTCGCGAATCTCGATAAGAGTATAATAGCGCCTATCCAGACTAACTGGGCAAGATTTCAGGCGAGACTCGCTGGCGGTCAGGAAGGAATCAATATCCTCATGAATAAAGATGTGGGTCAAGACATTGCGACAAAATATCCAGTCTACGCAATGCTCAATATCCTCAATCCGGAAGATACGAACACATGAGGCAAATATGAGGATCCAAAAGTACTTCCTGGCACAACTTTAGCAGCTATCAAAACTTGACTCAATAAACTCCCTACAGGTCCGGAAAACCAGCAAGCCCAGCTCAATACTCTCGCCAAAGATACTTGGGAGCGCTACCAAAAGACACAGCAATTCACGACAAATGGATGAAAAGACAAGGCAAAGACAACAAATCTCGCAGACATGCTCGCAGCGATAGAAAAAGAAGATGGATGGCTGAATGCGATTATCAGTAAGGTCTCCAATGAACCAAAGAGAAAAGAGGCTCTCAAAGTTATTGGCCAAAATCCCAAAGAATGGAGTAAAATCAGTATAGGTGATATAAAGAAATATTTCCTCAATCAGCCTGAGCCCCCAGCAGACGATTGGAGAAAAACCCACAAAATAGTACAACTTATAAATGAGTGTAAAAAACGTACCATTAATCCTATAGCAAATCCTACTGGTATACTCATAGACTATTTCAAAACTCAAGATCTCTCAAAACCCGAAGATGGTGCTAAAACACTGAAAGATTTCCTAGAAAAGGAATAAAATATATAAATAAATTTGACAATTAAAAATAATACTATATTATATTCATGTAATTTCTTATTCTTAATTTATTTTTATGCCACTCGCAACTATCAACGCTGTCGCTCCACAGAGAAATACCCTAGAAACATCTGTTACGGCAGTTCATGCCGCACTGACACTTTTTTCAAGTACATATTATAGTGGTGGACCTGCCCCCGCTGAACTAACTCGTTTGATCGCAGAATGAGCCAGTATTCTCACCGATATAACAAATCTATGAACAGGACATACACATGAATCAATATCTGCTCTTGATAATAGAGTAATCAAGTTCAGAAATGATATTGATAATG
>Ga0247841_10005743_pt1 | contig 19758 bp, 31 predicted proteins | sample LaCruzMarch2015__2_FD_192410 | JGI IMG/M metagenome (GOLD analysis project Ga0247841, IMG submission 192410) | Freshwater microbial communities from meromictic Lake La Cruz, Castile-La Mancha, Spain - LaCruzMarch2015_18m | ecosystem: Environmental > Aquatic > Freshwater > Lake | place: Spain... | reverse complement strand
CCCTTCGGGAGACTTCACGCAAGGCCGATGATGAAGGATCAAGCCTGGAGCTTCCCGAAGGCGCCGATGAAATGATGGCAAAGAAACTTGGATTCTTTTCTCATCACGGCAAGTATTATTTTATCACTAAGGATGGCCTCTTTAAATCATCTAATTTCATTGTACGTCCGCTGTTTCACATCTATTCAAAGAGCGATAATAAGCGACTTGTTGAAATTGAAAATGAACATGGATTCAAACGCATCCTGGATATCCCTTCTAAAAGTTTTGTATCTGTTGAACAATTTCAACAAGCTGTGTTTGGCGAAGGAAACTATATCTTCTTCGGTACCAAGGTCCATTTTATGAAGATACTGGAGTATATCTCAAATGATTTTCCGGTATGCAATGAACTGAAAACCCTGGGCTGGCAGCGCGAAGGGTTTTACGCTTTTGCCAACGGCATTTTCAACGGAAAATGGCAGACAACCGATGAATTCGGGATCACCGAACATAAACGCTCAAAATACTTCTCTCCGGCATTTTCAGTAGTTTACAGCGATGTACGCGAGGATGATGATGAATACGAGAATGATCGTTATTTCATCTGGCAGCAGGCCCCTGTAAGCTTTGCAGAATGGTCGAAGCTGATGATAGATGTGTATGGAGAAAAGGCGATCATTGCCATCGCTTTTATGATTGCTTCGGTGTTTCGCGATCTGATTTATGAAAAGTACAAGATCTTCCCGCACTTGTTTTTGTTTGGCGAAAAGCAATCGGGAAAGAGCCAGTTAGCCTGGTCATTGTCAAATGTTTTTTTCAACAATCTTCCGGCATTCAACCTGAATTCAGGTACACAGGTGGGATTTTTCAGGCGCTTGTCACGGGTAAAAAATTGCATTTGCTGGTTTGATGAATACACCAACGATATTGACGAAAAGCGTTTTCAAAGCCTTAAGAGCGCCTATGATGGAATGGGTCATGAAAAGGGCAAGATGACCAAAGATAATCGCACTGAGACCACGAAAGTAAACAGTTCGTGCGTGATCAGCGGCCAGTATCTTCCAACCAGGGATGATAATGCTTTGTTTACCCGGAGTATCCTTCTATCATTTGAAAAGAAGAAATATACTGATGAAGAAATTCAACGGTACGACCGGCTTAAAGAGGTTGAATTGAAGGGCCTTAGCAGTATTGTTTGTGAGATTCTTCAATTCAGGGAGGATATTGACCGTGGATATGGTATGACATTTTCATCCATCATGGATATGCTGAAGGATGAACTGATCATGGAAAATTCTCCCTTCGATGAACGGTTGCTCCGGAACTTTGTTTCTATCCTCACCCCGGTCCAGATCATTATGAATACGACAAATCCGCTAGACTTTGGTTTTACATGGGAACAGATTTACCTTTTCGCAAAGAAGATGATCTCTGAACTATCAATTCAGATCAGCAGCAGCGAGGCGGTGGCCAGCTTCTGGAACCTGGTTGAGTACATGCTGGATGCAAAGATGATCGCCGATGGCGATGATTTCAAGATCAGCACCTGCAATGAAGTAATTGAGGTTACTGATAAAAATGGGAAAATCATTCCTTATGACTGCCGCGAGAAACCGGTGCAGCTTTTATATATCCGCTTCACCCATATACACCCTGTTTATTTGGAGGCACACCGGAAGCAGTATGGTAAGAACGGAGTCGACATGGTGAGCATCCTGCATTATTTCAAACATCACCGGGCTTATGTCGGGTATTTGAAATCGACTCGGTTCAATACCATAAATACAAGCGCGTACATTTTCATATACGAAGATCTTGGAGTGAATTTGATCAGGTTAAAGGAGACAGATATTTCAGGATCGCCAGACAGTTTTAACGCATCAAAACAGCAAGATGAATTCATGCCATTTTGACATTATATATTTTTCGTGATTTTTTCAAAAAAAACAGAATTTTCTCTCCAACACTCCAACAAAAATATAAAATAATGATAATCAATAAAATAAATACTAAAAACATGTTGGAAAGTGTTGGAGTGTGTTGGAGCTTGTTGGAGCTGTTGGAGCGTTGGAAGGGGTTTTTCATTTTGGGAAACGTGAAAAAATATATAGTCCCCGAAATTTTTTAGAAAAATGGAGGAAAAAATCTGCATAAACGGGTTTAGGCACTATGACAAATTGCCAGTTGGATATCGCCTCGCAACCATAGATGATTTCCATTTTCAGGGCAAAAAAAGAATTGGAATGGAATATCTTATAAGAAGATCATCAACAGATCGCTGCGATGTTCACACCGTAACTATGGATATGGATGGAAAGTGGCTGATCAAGTTTATTAAAGTTAACAGGGTTTTTGTAAAATCTTAAATAATGGTTTATGAACACAATTGAAAAAAATATTCCAATTCCAAAGGAATTATTAAAAGAAGAAGAAATTAACCCTACTAAAAAAAAGTACAAATATAAGTACCCAATTCATTTAATGGAGGTAGGTGATTCTATATTAATAAATGGCACATATAATTCTGTTACAGCCTATTGTAATAATATGAATAATCGAATGGTGCTGCAAAATTTTCCTCGCTTCAAATTTGTTTATCAAACCTCATTATCTCGGGGATGTCATGATTGTCCATTTCATAAAGCCGAAGGTTGGGAACAAACAAGGATATGGAGGGTTAAATAATGAATAAAACGAAAATTGAATGGTGTGATTACACCTGGAACCCGATCATGGGTTGCCTCAATAATTGTCCCTGGTGCTGGGCCCGAAGGATGAATGACAGGTTTCAATTCATTCCTGATTTTAACATGCCAGTTTTTTTTCCAGGTAGGTTGAAAGAACCGAAAACCATTAAGAAGTCGTCACACATTGGCGTATGCCTGATGGGCGATATCTTCTCCCCAGGTGTTTGTGACGATTGGATCAACCGTGTACTGTTTACCATCCGTCAGAACGATCACCACCAATTCCTGCTGCTTACAAAATTTCCGCAACGGTATTATGATTTCACCATTCCATCAAACTGCTGGCTTGGGACTTCAATAAGCTCGATGGAGGATATGTGGCGGGTTGACATCCTCACAAATATGACATGCAAGTTCACAAAATTTGTGAGCATTGAGCCGCTCCTTGGCCCGCTGCATGATGCCGATCTTACTATAATGGATCATGTGTTTGTTGGGGCCCAAACCGGCCCTGGGGCGATGATTCCTCAGAAGGATTGGATCCAATCGATCAAACACCCTAATATTTTGTGGAAAAACAATATAAAGAAATACATATGAGAACAATTCGAAACATCGAAGGAGTTACATGGAGTCTGATAAACATCTCAATGTTTATTGTGATGCTTGCTGCCTTTATTCTGGTATTCTTTTATCCGGAAAGCTTGGGCGAAATTCTTGGAAAAATAACAAAAGGATTCAGGGAGGGATTACGATGAAATTCACAATAAAAGCAGGTAGAAAAACAGCTGACAAGGCTACAAGAATGCGCTTTATGTCAGGTAGAAGGTTTTACTTCAGATTCAAACTTGGAGGATCATGTTTTTTTGATAAAAATAATTTTAAAGATGGTTGGAATCGTATATGCGGAGTGCATTTTATTGGAACAAATGGTTCATGCGATCTTGTTTTTTCAAAAGATAGTGATCGCCTGACTATGGCCATGCAGGTTACCTATGTATCAGTTTTGGGCATTTATGAAACATCAATCCTGAAAAGACTTGATCTGGTAATCCCTGAAAGATGGTACCGCTGCGAAATATTGCATTACAAAAATCAAAGTGGTTTGTGGTTCTATAGTATTGTAGTTGAAGCAGAAAATGATTTTTATGTCCCTATTTCCTGGCAAATGAATGCGCCTGAAAGCGCTTCATCAGTTATGTTTATAAGACATCCTACTCTTTTCGGCGCTTACAACTTTCATCATGATATTGATATTGATCGCATTGGTAAATAAACACAAATTACTATGAGAAAACGTAGCATTAAAAATAAATTCAAACAAAAAGTTGTGCGCAAAATCAGGACCGAAAAAACAAATAAAACTCTTTTTGAACGGGTTTTTTGTAGCCTGGGCCCATCTGGAGAAAAAGAATGCAACACGCTAAATATCAACCCGAATAAAATAAATTATGAAACAATTATTTAAAATTAATCAGTATTGCATGATCACAAAAGTTTCAAACACTTAAACTAATAAGTATGAACATAGAATTGATAATTAAAGATTTAAGGCAATTAGAACATGAGATATCGCAAGACCTATCCTCTATACAATCTGCTATCAGGATACTTGCAAAGCAGGGTCCTGCATCAACCCCAGATGAGCCTTCTAAATCAGACCCAATTTACGATAAATCAAACCTTAACCAATGTGAACAAGATACCGGAAAGAAACTTTCTGAAAAGCAAAATAAAGATATCATAGACCAAGATTTAACCACAAAATCTCCTTCTGAGCGGTTTATGTTCTTTCATAAAACCAAAAAGGTTGCTGATGCTCCTTCCACTGTTGCAGAAAAACAAGATGCTATCAAAGATAAGGTCACGATTCTATGCCCTGTTTGTAAAACCCCTTTTGAAAAGAAATATGCTCAAAAATACTGTTCCACAAAGTGCGGCCAAAAAGTACACCAGGCTAATTATATGTCAAAGCAGGCCGGAAATAAGGATCCAATCAAAAAAATAGAGAATCATCATGCTGTTGCAAAACAGCCTTCTGTTGATCCGCCACAGGAATTTTACCCTGATCCGGAACCATCGGGGGAGTTCGACGGCCCATTTTGAGCATGGAAGAATTCCACGCCAAACTTGACAAGCTCAGGGAGGAAGCAAAGAGCTGTCGGATGCTGCAGGTTAAGCGGCCAGAAAATATAAGGGGTTGGTAATAATATTAAAAAACATTCAATGAATAATAATCGCGGATTTATAGTCATCAGGAAGAATGGAGAAAAAGGAAGGACGTACCATTCAAAAAAATTAATTGCAGGTAAAATTCCTATATATCCATTCCCCATTGAAGACAAACAAGCAAAGCCAATCCTGTGCTCTGAGGAGTCGTTGAAAATCGTTGGATTTATTGATTGAAATAATTAAGTCGGGAGCAACAGCGCTAAACTCCCAATGCCATCACACGTTAAAATAACTTATCAAACTAAAAACACATGGAAACTTTAAAATTAGAAAAATCAACAGCTGTTAAGATCTTTAAAAAAGCATCAAAGGAGATTCAGGAGATCCTTATCAGCTCATTCGGTCCGGAATGTTTTTCCGGGAAGATCATTGACCGAATCAAAACCTATGATGATGCCTGGAAAGAGGCAGACCAGGAAACCAGAAAGGAATGCGAAATCTTCCCCACCGACACTATGGATGTGGTTGCCTACAAGAAACTCAAACTGATCGCCCGTGTGATTAACCAGGGATGGATCCATGACTGTGATAATTTCGATCAATACAAATGGTACCCATTCTTTAAACTGGCTTCCGGGTTCGGTTTTTCGAATTCGTATTACTACTGTACGGTCGCGGATACGGATGTCGGCTCTAGCCTTTGCTTCGAATCTGATGAAAAGGCAACCTATGCCGGCAAACAATTTACTGACATATACAAGGATTTTTTAACCTAAAATAAAAACACCATGGCAAAGAAAAGTGAAAAAACAAAAAGCAGCGCGGTCGATTTTGATTACACAACAATCAAATCATTCGAGGATGCTTGCAGGAAAATGAATGTTGATCCAACGGAATTACCCGAAGTGCCAAAATCCAGGGAAGATCTGAGAAAGAGAATTGTCAGCGATTATAAGCTGTGTATCATCTTTGAAGCGATCAACAATGGTTGGACTCCGGACTGGACCAACTGGAACCAGTATAAGTATTATCCCTGGTTTGAAGTCAAAGCAACCAAGGCTCTGTCTTCCGGGTTCGGTTTTTCGTATTCGATTTACCACTATTCGGGCACGCGTACGGCTGTCGGCTCTCTCCTTTGCACTGATACATCGGATAAGGCAAAATACATTGCCAAACAATTTGAGCAGGAATACCAGGATTTTCTATTGATCACGAAATAAATAAAAAAGGTTGTATGCTGCCTAAGCTGCCAGCTCTGTCTTCCAGGTTCAGTTTTTCGAATTCGAATTACAACTATACGAACACGAATACGAATGTCAGCTCTCACCTATGCAATATTCGCAGTGTAAACCCTGCCCACATGGCAAAAAACAACATGAATAAAAGGAGCGTTGGTACCCTTCAGGGGAAGGCGATCCTTTGAAAAGCAAAGCAAATGAAAAGAGTAGGTAATTTATATCAACGGATCTGCAGTATTGAAAATCTTCAATTGGCTGATTCTATTGCCCGGAAAGGCAAATTGAAACAGCCTGGTGTGATTTCCCATGATAAAAATCGGGATAAAAACATTCTGCAGCTGCATGAAATGTTGATAAACAAAACATACCAGACATCAAAGTATACGACCTTTCTCATCTATGAACCAAAGGAGCGTATGATTTTCAGATTGCCGTATTATCCGGACCGGATCACCCACCACGCGGTAATGAATATACTGGAATCGTTATTCGTCTCCACATTCACAGCAGATACATACAGCTGCATCAAAGGCCGGGGGATCCATGCCGCTGTTTATGCTGTGAGAAATGCTTTGCGTGATGTTCCTGGCACACAGTACTGCCTGAAACTTGATGTGAGAAAGTTCTATCCATCCGTGGATCATGATGTGCTAAAGCTGCTTTTGCGCAGAAAAATAAAGGATCAGGATCTGCTTTGGCTGCTCGATGGGATCATTGACAGCGCCGAAGGACTTCCGATCGGAAATTACCTGAGTCAGTATTTCGCCAACTTCTATCTGACCTATTTCGATCACTGGATGAAACAGGACCGGAAAGTGAAATATTATTTCCGGTATGCAGATGACCTGGTCATCTTTTCAGATCAGAAGCCGTACCTACATCAACTACTATATGAAATCAGATCATACCTGCAGGAAAAATTAAAGCTCGATGTGAAACACAATTATCAGGTATTTCCGGTTGATGCTCGCGGAATCGATTTTGTCGGTTATGTGTTCTATCACACGCATACCAGACTAAGAAAAACCATCAAGCAGAATTTTGCCAGGATGCTGGCCACGAATAGCAACCCGGCGTCTATTGCATCCTATAATGGATGGGCTTCACACTGTAACAGTAAACACCTATTGAAAAAATTATTGCATGCATAGTTTCAGTCAATTTGGTATAAAAGTAGTAACCAAGTCTTTCACTGGAGACAAGATCAAGATTTCGAAAATCATAAATAGAGAAATTGTCGTTCATGATTTCAAGATCGAGGATTCAAAAGTTCAATCGTTCCTTGAACGGGGTGCTAACCAATGTTTGCATTTACAAATCTCGATCAATAACGATATGTATATTGTTTTCACGTCAGCCAGTGGGTTACTGGAAGCAATTCAGCAGATCCCCTCAGATGGATTTCCGTTTACGACCACGATAGTTAAGGATAATGACAGATTTATTTTTACTTAAAGTATAATTGAAAAATGAAAAACGGGAGGTTTAAAATGTTCAGAAAAAAAATAGAAAAAGGGGACCGTGTCAGGTGCCACATTACCTGGTTCAATGGGAAGCATGTTGATCGTTGGCAGGATGGAACTGTAGAGCGCATATTGCCTAACCCATTCGCCCCTGATTGGTTAGAAAGGCCAAACTATCTCGTACAGCTTGATGAGCCTGAAAGATTGAATTGTCCAGATGTTTTTAAAAGAAAAGAGCTGAAATTAATCAAAGGATTCCATGCCGGTGCAGGACAAATTAAAAAACTTAACAAGAAAGCTACATTTTCATTTTATGAGTATTATGAGAATTTTAATCATAAAGCAAAATGAAACCTAAAGCTGAACATTGCAGAATAGAAGGTAACAGAATTTTTTGCATGCATTGCAAAGCTGAAATTATTTTTTCAGTCCCCATCGAAATGAGATTATTGATAGCCATTTTGAAAGAGTTTACCAAATCCCATAAAAGCTGTCCAATTCTTCAGCTACCGCCGCCACCGCCACCACCGCCACCACCGGAAGATAGAATAATAACAGAAGGTGGTTATGTAAAGCCTCCAAAATGTTTATGAATAATATTATCGCAATATGGTTAGTGTTTTTCAGGGGATACTCAGTAATTAGATTTTCAGAAATGGATAGACGCCCAGGACAAAAGGAATATGGTGCATGTAATAAGCCTTTGGCATTTGATTACTGTCATGATGGAGTTTGGGGCGAAGGAGATAGTCCATTCGAGGCTGTAATTAATTGTCATAGAAAAGTTAATTCCACACATAAAAAACGATGATATGACCTGGTATTTTGTGAAAAAGTGGTTATACAGCAAAAACAGAGTGTCTGAGCTTTGCAATAAAGGTACAGGTAGAGAAATACTGACATTGTGGAACGGACTGATGATCCTTGAATTTATGCCTGAAAATTGGATTAATCATATGGTACTATCCGGAAAGCCAATTAAGCTGATCGGGAAAAAGAAGATCAAAGAAGCTGAAACAATGTATGATTATCCAATTTACGAAGATATAATTGTCGGATACCTACAGCCTCCTGACAAACGGACAAATCAGTTAAATCTATTTTAATTATATTAAAATTTGTATTGTGTCAAAATAACCAGGTGCAACCGTTGTTGCACCACAACACTGAAGACAATGGGAAAAGATAACACAATAGATGTTACACAAACATTAGCGGTTGTTGAATTTTGTCACAAAACCACTGGTGAAATTATGAGGATAAAAAAGGATTACGGCAATGTTGTAAGTGTATATGTTGAGAATCCTGTTGTTGTATCAAATTATTTAACTATTGATACAGCAGTGTGTTTAAAATCAAATCTTGAACCAAATATTCAATAACCGCTAACGGTTGGTGCTATGCCCCGTTTGGGATTACGAAGCGCCGAGCTATCAATTTATAACAACTTTTAATACGAGAACGAATGTTGAATTTACCACAAAACCCCAAATGGGATATAGCACGTGTTAGCCACAGTACGTTGGTTAATGCCGATTGCTTTGATGTGTTTCCTTTTATTGAGGATAAGAGTATAGATGCTATTATTTGCGATTTGCCTTACGGGAAAACTAAAAATAAATGGGATTCTGTTTTAGAACTGAAGAAACTTTGGGAGCAATACGAGCGTGTGATTTATGACAAGGGAATAATTATTTTATTTGGACAAGATAAATTTAGTGCAAGGTTAATGCTTTCAAATGAAAAACTACATAGGTATAATATTATTTGGGAAAAAACCACACCAACAGGGCATCTGAACGCAAAGAAAATGCCACTTAGAAGCCACGAGGATATACTTATTTTTTACAAGCAACTACCAACTTATAACCCACAAAAAACAACAGGGCATGTAAGAAAAGTAAGTACAGCACACCATAAGCGAGATAGCAAGAAAACCACTAACTACGGAGAACATGGGCTGACTACTTATGACAGTACTGAAAGATACCCTAAAAGTGTATGGAAATTTGCTACCGACAAACAGAAAGAAGCGTTACACCCAACACAAAAACCGATACTACTTTTAGAGGAAATTATAAAAACCTACACAAACGAAGGAGATATGATTTTAGATAACACAATGGGTTCAGGAACAACGAACCTTGCTTGTTTAAAATTAAATCGTAAATCCATCGGTATTGAAAAAGAAAAACAACACTACGATGATGCTGTTCGGAGGCTTTCTTCGTATTGTGGCTAATGTATAAATAAACTGACAAGTGTGTTTATCTAAAACAACATGAAATACATCTACATAGTAATACTAATCAGTTTTGGAAGTCAGGTACCTTGCCCGTATGGGTTAAAAGTTTGCAACACGTTGCATGTAGGAAACGATACCACCAGGTATTACTATTGCGATCGTGAAAACGCAGTAACGCATTTTAAGAAATCAAGGAATTATGAAACCTGGGTATGTGCAGCAAATGGGAAATACCCGGTTTATTATTTATCCCGCAAAGTCGATTCTATCCCAATGACAAAAGAAAATATTGATTCACTTAATAAAGAATACTTGAAAGCTAAAAAATAGGCCTTTAAAAACATTACTAACCTAAATACATTTATACATGCCATCTCCAATGACTATCAAAATCGAAGTTGAACCGTATTTAAAAGAATTTATGCACGCAATATTTGGTGCATCGCCTATCAATTTCCCGAAAGGACATGTTTTGAATTTTGTGTTGCGACATCTTCTTGACCGGCCTCCAAGGGATATTAAAGAATTAAATAATTATAACAATTTCATTGAAATACAAATTCCTTATGATGATCAGAAAAATGTGATTTATAATTTTCATCTCTCAGAAGAAAGTAAAAAGATTTTAAAAAAGAGAATTGAAAGAGAATTCAGACTGACCTTCAGGGATGATATTAATGCCTCACGGCTTTCAGGAATTAAACGAGTTGATGCAGTTTGGTTGTTTATTGATAAATACCAATTGAATCCCGGAAATATTGATATGCTCCTGAAAGATTATCATAGAAACTATCATCTTAAATATATGCATAGAACAAGGAAAAAAAATGCAAATAAATCACGTCAGTTAAAGGATTGATTTGTCCTTTTTGTTAAGTTCATTTAAGACTATTTAAGAATAGTTAACATTGTTTAATATATCATAACATGTCTGCAATTAAAAATTCAAACCTCGCCATTACGATCACCGAGATATGGTATACCTATCCGGAGACCCCGTTTTCAATTGTCAACTATAATGACCGGTTTCATAAAGCTATTGAATATGAGCAAACACATACTTTGTGGAATCGAATATATGCTACTCCTGGATCAGCATCCTTCGAGGAAAAAGAGAAAGAAACTGCTGCAGGGATATTATTTGAACAGAAGCTGAAGTTTCTTTATCCTGGTGAAGATGACTCAGACACTTCTTTCTTTGATTCCGTTCGCCGCCCGGTTATAATAAAGATCATTTTCAGCGATGGATTGCCAAAAATGTTTGGCAGCGCCGAAAAGCCGGCAAAGTGTGAACGACTGTCAAAAACATCGGCAAAGGAATCGGCAAGCGAATGCACGTTCTCCTGTTTGAGCAGCGAACCTGCCTGGTGGATCAGCCAAGAGACAGAAATAATACCTGATAATGACTAAAAATGTTTACAAATGAACAAAGAAGAATTTATTTCGCATGTGCATGGTTTATCAACCCAGGGTGATTTTATTGAAAACGAACATCTGTTGAATATTTTTCCAAAATTTCAATATACTGATTTTATTAAATGCCTTAATATGGGGTTGGACATAAGAACAGCATTTGATGTGGTTAATATTTTATTTGATATTTCCAGGCTAACACTATTAACAACAGAAGAAGCATTTAGGTTGATTCATAAATACAGAATCATCATTAATCTTTTGGATCTATGCAGGATGGAGGATAAATTAACAACAAATACCCCTTCTTCTTAGTCCTTTAATTCACGGAATCGCTATTATAATATTGCGGTCAAATTGCTACAAGCATGTTTGACCGCGTTTTAGAAGTTCTCGATTCAAAATGGCTGATCCATCGTGATACAGCCATTTCGTATATCCCCCTGCTTGTCGCATATCTAAACGGGCAACCGGTTGCTTTTAACCTCAATGATAAGAAAGGACGGTTTTCCAGGCCAAACGTGCTGGTAAAAACTGCTGCCGGTTTCTCAGCCATGTTTCCAGAAAATGGCGATACTCCCACTTGCGATTTTTCTTCCCCCGATCTTCCTGAACATTCTGTTGCACTGATCCCAATTCAGGGTCCGATATTCTCATGGGATTCCCTTAAATTAATTGAATCAGTTAATCAGGCGCAGGGAAATGATAAAATCATTTCAGCTCTGTTTGTGGTAAACTCTCCAGGTGGACAGGTTTTCATGACCGACATTGCCGCCCAAACCATCAAAGGGTTTAATAAGCCTACGGTGGGAATGATCATGAACATGGCCGCTTCGGCAGCCATGTGGATGATTTCAGGAATGACATACCGTATTGCAACTTCTCCCATGGACCTGATCGGGAGCATTGGTGTATATACCTCATTTATGGATATGCAGGTATTGCTGAAAGATAAACTTGGGATCACCATCACAGACATCTACGCAACACTTTCAACCCGCAAAAACGAAATGGTACGTGCCCTGAAAGAAGGTAACCTCGAACCCATTACAAAGGATCTTGATTTCGTCAATGACATTTTCCATCAGGCCATCCGTGATAATCTCGGAATAGACCAAAGATCAGAAATATTTACCGGCGCAATTTACAACGCCATTGAAGCTCAAAAGCATGGTTTGATTACGGAAATCGGATCCATGGATTCTGCATATCAGAAAGCTTACGAAGAAGGACTAATCTACAAGATGAATCAATTCTATAAATCAACCCAAAAACAATAACCAATGTTCAAACAAATCAAGCTTACCGTCCTGGCATTCCTCAGTCTCGCTTCGTTCGCGAAGGGAGAAGACGGCAAAGAGCATTTAACTGAGGAACAGTTGGCCCTGTTGGAAGCCCGCACCAGTAAAGATTTTACTGAATTGGTAAAATCTGGTCTGGAAGACGAAGCGGCCGGTAAGGCTGTTGAAGAAGCTGCAGCAAATACCATGTTTGCTGAACTCCAGGCTGCTTTTCAGTTGGTTGCAAATGACAAGGCAGAACTTGCCAAATCATTGGCAACCGAAAAAGCTGCAAAAGAGGCTGAAAAAAAATCCCGTGAAAAAGCTGAAGGAATTGTAACCGAACAGCAAAAAACCATTGAAACACTGTCAAAAAAACCGGAACACGACCCGGAACCAAAAGTGATCGACATGAAAAACCCCAAAGCGTGGGTGCCAACAGGTACCGATTCGCATCTGTTTGGCATTGATATGCCTTTTTTAGCGCTCGACGACAGGCATGGCTATAACAAGCGCGCCTATGCTGCTATCGCAGCTCGTCACGGAATTGACATCCTGGCTCCGCGTGCAACTTCTTCACTGGACTATTCCTCCCTGGGAAGTGACCTGGGCGAATATTACCGGATTCGCAAACAGGATCGGATCCAGTCTTTCCTCATGGAATTGCCATCACTTACCAAGATCTTCCCACTGGAAAGCGGGTACCAGGATCAGGCCGTGCTGGTGAACATGTTTCTCACAGACGATTTTTCACAGGCTGACAGCACTGCCCTAGGCAGCACATTTGAAAATGTTGTAAAAGGCGCTTACAAATTCGAGCCTGAAGTTATCACCATGTACGACGTTATGTTCGCACATGAGTTCAAACAACTCAAGGAACTTGAGAAAGCTTGGATCGGATACCTGAACCGCGAAGGTTCTTCAACCATGAAATGGTCTTTCATTGAGTACATCCTGGTCGAAACTGGAAAGAAACTCAAGAATGAGCAGGAACAGCGTCGTGTACGTGGCGTTCGTAAGAACCCGACTGTTAATGTTCCGGGAACATCACTGCAGGCTTCAAATGGTATTTTGAAGTTCATCAAAAATCAGCTTACCCTCTTCAAAATGCAAGCTTTCGCACTTGGCGAATGGACCCCGTCAAACATTGCAACACATGTTAAAGAAGGTACCAAGCTAATCCCGGAAGTGCTCCGCGACAGTGGCCGCCTGATTCTTTACATGTCAACCAACGCATTGAGCGATTACCATACCAACCTTGAAACCCTGTACGCTTTAAACCAGGATTACAAAGGCGGCATCGATTACGTGAAGGAATACCCCAGCGTGAAAATCGTCGCCGTTCCGGGTATGGCACACAGCAAGCGCCTCATTTGGACAGTTGAGGGAAATATATCCTTGTTTGAAGACAAAGCAGGGGAAATGCTCAACTTCAACATGGAACAGCAGGACTGGAGACTCAAAGTGTGGTCAAACTGGAGAGAATCAGTTTGGGCTTACATGGTTGGCCGCAAGTATGCTTCTGCCGCTGAAATGCCTGGTGATTATTCCACGCAGATGATCTTCTGCAATGATGTTGACGAACCTGAAGAATTTTTCATTTCAATGGATGCAAACGATACCACCCCCAGCGTGCTCAACCATACCAGTCTGGTCAGTGTTGCAAACTCCGCTGCCACTGCCATTACCGGTATCGATGATTGTGCCGTTGGTCAGGAGGTGATCATCAAATGCGGAAACGCTACCAATGCTATCACCATCGCTCAAAGTGGGAATTTCTCGCTAATCACCGCTGCATGGACCCCGGCCGTTGGTGATAAGATTTACCTCAAGAAACGTTCGGACGGTAAATTCATTGAACTCAAACGCGAAGCTGTGACCAGCGATGCAATTGCTTTCGATGCCGACGATACTACTCCTGATGTTGCCGACGGCGCCAGCTTTATTACGGTTGCCAATTCGGGAGCAACAGCCATCACCAATTTTGACAATGCTGTAACCGATAAAGTTTACACCATTTATGGTGGAAGCTCAACCAACGCTGCAACAATTGCGAACTCAGGAAACTTTGTTCTTACCGCCGCAATGACATTGTCTGCCGGCACTTACATTACACTGCAAAAAGCAGACGACGGGAAATTTTACGAAATCGCCCGTGGATAAAATGGCAGGGGTTAAGGTTCAACTATCCTTAACCCCTCCATTTTCTTAAAGGCTTAACCTTAAACAAAATAAAAAATGTCATACGTAAAAGTAAATGTCAACAAGCCCGGTGATAACAAGGGAGTTGGCGGCGATAAAAAAGATAAGATCATCGTGTTCGACTGGGACGATGTGCTGACAAATCCTGCGCGCGATTCCAAGGGAATTGTAATTACCGATAACCTTGTGTTCAACTCCGGAGCATACATGTCGAAAGTGTACGCTACTCAGAGTACTATTAAAGCTGGCGCCGACAGTGAAGGCGACCCCGATGCAAAGGGGATTACCCAAAGCGTTGAATTCTCTCACCCGGGCGACTCTGTTGAAATCAGAGAATTTCGGGCTAACTGGATGAATAAGAATATCGGTATCATCATCGAGAAATGTTCTTCAACTCAAAAGAACCTCTACGGTACGCCTTGCGCCCCGATGCAGATGGTTTTCAAGGCCGAAGACTCGAAAGATAAGAATGACACCGTTTTCACATTCAAATCTACACAAAAGGGCCCAGATGTTGCCGATTACCAGGGTACCACTACATTTGACACCTACGTTGCTGCAGTTGCACCCGATGTAACAAGTTTCGATCTTGCCAACGGAGAAGGCCAATACCAGCTTACAGTCGGATCGGCCGCAATTGTAACGATTACTACTTGCACGAATGCGGTTGTTGGTGGTAAATATACCTTTCTTGGAAGTGGTGGCACATATCCTCCCGCAATTGCAGGAACTGATTTTGTACTGGCCAATGGAACTGCCTGGAGCGGTATATCCGGCGCCGAGATTACATTTGAGGCATTCAAGGATGGAAGTTCCAGCTGGGTATTCATTGAGCGCAGCCGTAAGTAACCTGGTTCCATTCATTTTTCTTCCATGTGTTTTTCCCCATCGCGCTCCCTTAGCAGTGCGATGGGGTTTTTAATCAAAGCAAATCAATATGAAAACTACAATCTTAAAATATTTCAAAACAGATCGCTCTTATCGCGCCGGCGTTTCTTTAATACAACAATACAGCGTAAAACTTGGACTGAAAAAGCAGCTCAACATCCATCCCCAAAGCGATTATCTCATGGGATGCGTAATTGAAGAGCTTCGTGAAATAGCAGGCATTTCTAATCTTGACCTGAAAACATTACTTTCAGTTCCAGTTCAGAAAATACAACCCGTAAATTTTTCAGTCAATTCCATTGCTGAACATGAATCGGACATTAAAACAGAAGTTTTGAAGCTAACCGGTAAATTCATCCCTGAACAAACGAAAGATAAAAGTAAAAAACCGCTACCGCCGGTAAAAAAACAGAGCCGCAAAAAGTAGCGCTCAATTCTGTTCCGGCATTTCGAATCCGGGAAGAATTTCCCTTTTTGCGGCGCATCGATTGCCCCCTCGAGCTAAAAATACTCGTGGCCGATATGCTTACGGCCTATGATGCCTATAAACTTGCCCACGAGTCACTGTTTACAGCAAAAACATTTGAGCAGATCCATCAGGCTTCTCGCGATACGGTTGAAAATTACCTTGAAAACCGTAGTATCTGGCTTGAGCTGAATTATTATAAAGTAAATGGTGTAATCCTTGGCTTGCATCCGATCTTCGACTGGCTAAAACGCCAGGATACAATCCGACACTTGAAGATTGGCGATCTTGTAACCCTGAAGATTCGTATTGAAAATAATCTGGTTCGTAACCGCGCATCCGTTCGTCGGCATCCTGGTCACCCCGCCACCGCCGACCGGCAGACCAGGATCAAAAAAATGGAACTTGAATTATCAGAAGTTAACCGATTACTTTACTTATAAGTGAATTATGCTGTTCGATATTAACGAACTCAGTGTTGAAACCCATCAGCCGGAAGATAAATCCGGAGCCATGGCTGAACAATTTCTGAAGTTGCATGGCGAGCGTGTTGAAAGTATAAAAAACCTATCCGGTCGCATCCCCCGCGATGGTGAGATTTTTTTCCTTTGGACAGTAAACTCTTTTAACGCATTCACATTCATACCATTTATTTTTAAAGAATGCGGATTTATTGAAGAGCTGATCCTTGCCACTTATTCCATCAATATAAGGATTATTGATGCCCTGGTACGATTGATCGACCAGGACAAGATCGGGCACGTGGAAATCTTCATAAGTGATTCCATCAAATCACGATTGCCAAAAGTTTATGATCACCTGATGGCCCTGGTTGAAAATAAACCGGTCCGGGTCACCTTTTCATGGAACCATTCAAAGATCGCCCTGATCAAAACCGCTGATCACTATTTCAACGTGGAAGGATCCGGAAACTGGGGCGAAAATGCCCAGCATGAACAATATGTTTTTTTAAACTCCCGGAAAATATACGAATTCCGGAAAAATGAAATATTATATGGAATTGAGCGCAGACCAGATTAAAACAATTGAGATTCTTGCCGGGAACCAGTTTTCACCCGCGCAGATCGCAATGATCATGAATATTTCCACAATTGAATTTGTGAAAATGTGTGATATTGATGAGAATGATCCGGATTATAAAGTAGGTAATGTGAAATATCACTACGACCGGGGTGTTCTGATTGCCAAGGCAGAAGTGGATAAAGGTACCCTGAAACGAGCCAAGGATGGTAATCAAACATCCATTCAGCAATTCAAAAAGGATGTGTGGCAACAGAAGATCGAAACGGAGAAGCAGAAAATATTGGTTCGAAGCCGACGAAAAATGATCAGCAATGTTGAACAGATAATCGAGTCTCCCGAAAGTTCGATAGCATTGATAAAGGCCGACTATGAACAAGTTGAATTTATTCGTGAACTATTTGCCTGTTACAGCTCCAAATCGCAGATCATTGAGCGGATAATTAAAAAATGGGAAAATATTCGACCCTATGAGGCCGAGCGCCTGTTCAATGAAGTAGTGAACTTTTATTACATGAGCAATAATGAAGTCAAAACAGAGGCCTGGAAGAATATATATGCCGAACGGCTTGACAACCTTTTCCTGCTTTGCTTCAACACCAATGATTTTGAGACTGCACGCCGGTGTTTGATCGATGCTGCCGAACTACGTGGTGTGAATAAAGATAAACCGGCGCAGATTCCTCCCGAAATATTGGACCGCAGGCCAATTCTCTATTCACTCAAAATTACTGATGTCGGGGTATCAGGCATAAATCGCAATGATTTAGCAGCGTTTATAGACAATCTTGATGTTTCGGAAGCCGATAAGTTAAAACTCCGCCGCGATGCTTTGATTGAAGACATATCATTTGAAACAATCGACCATGCCGAAGAATAAAATAACTGCCAAGGAAGCAGACATCCGTTATTCGAACTGGATATCAACCCTTATCGATCTGATCAAACCTGCTAACCTGTATTTGTATGGTGGCCGTGGAACTGCAAAAAGTACCGATATACTTGCCAAAAGAGCGATCGATATTATTTATGATATGCCCAGGGCAAGTTTTGCATTTGTATCCGATACTTATGTCAACCTTATGACCAACATCATTCCGGCTATAATCTTTGGCTGGGAGGGCTTTCATGGCTTCCATGAAAATTATCATTTTGTCGTTGATAAGGACCCGCCCGATTACTGGCCGAAACCCCTGATCAAGACATTTTCCTACAAACACACAATAAGTACGTTCAATGGTTGCAAATTCTTTCTGACTTCACTGGATCGGCCTAGCGCCAACGCGGGGATATCTGTTGTGCATCATTTTGGAGACGAGGCAAAATACCTGCAGGAAGAAAAGCTCAATAAGCTTTTCCCAACCCTGCGTGGTGATTACACGCTATATGGTAACAGCCATTACTTTATGGGCCAGACGTTCTGCTCTGACATGCCGGATCCATCTGTGGGAGAAAGTGACTGGATGCTGAAGATGGAAAAGAAGATGGACCGTGAGCAGATCACCCGGATCATCCAGGCAGCATTCATCCTGAACGAAATTAATTTGGAGCTTCATTTTGCCATCAAAAAGGGAGATGATCCTAAAAAGATTGAACTGATCAAGAAGAACCGTTCGCGTTGGATGGACCGCGTGATGAAGATCAGACAGGATAGCACCTTCTTTTATATCGTCAGCTCATTCGCCAATGCCGACATACTTACACTGAAGTATTTCCAGAATCTGTTGAACACATTAGGCTTTGAGGAATTCAAGACAGCTGTGTTATCAATAAGGAAGTCCCTGGAGAAAAGTGCACGCTTCTATGGCGCCCTGGCTGATAAGCATTTCTACCGTGATGGGTATAACTATGATTACTATGATCAGTTTGGGTTGAAGTCTCCAATGATACAAACATCCGCCGGGTTGAAGTACATAAACCATGATCAGATTCTCGAGGGTGGGTTCGATGCAGGCAACATGATGAGCCTGGTAATAGGACAGGAGCAGGGCAATACCTATCGGGTACTGAAAGGAATGTACACATTGACCCCTGAGTGGATCCGTGAGCTGGCTGATAAGTTCATTACCTTCTTTGAACCGCATAAAAAGAAAGTGCTGCACCTGTACCATGACAGGTCAACAAATCAATATCGAAAGAGTGGACGTGACTTTGCATCGCTATTGAAACATGATATTGAATTCAATAAGGCAGGAGTGCGTACTGGTTGGATCGTACAGCTTATGAACATAGGGCAGGGCAACATCTCCCATGCAGATGAATTCAACCTGATGAACATTATGATGGGGGAGAAGGATAAGCGATTGCCCAGGCTCCTGATCGACATGTTCGAATGCCGCGAGTTAAAAAATCAATTGGAGGTTACACCTGTAACCAAGAGCACACGTAATGAAATTCAAAAAGTAAAGAAAGGCGATAAGCTGCCATCCAGCCGACTGCCCATGGAGTCAACCAACTTTACTGATGCATTCAAATACCTGGTCTGCCGGTCAAAGTGGGTTGCAATAGCCAAACAAAAGCGGCAATTAGCCTTCAGTTCCATCAGTTAAGACTACACAGGACATACTTTTTCAAGTCTGCCTGCATGTGGTGGGATTTCGCCCTGGCGAAACCCTGCATGGTGGGATTTTGCGCTCATATGTCCGCTTTTACGGCAAAGTGAACGTGCGGTTCGACGGCGG
>Ga0247841_10005741_pt1 | contig 19765 bp, 18 predicted proteins | sample LaCruzMarch2015__2_FD_192410 | JGI IMG/M metagenome (GOLD analysis project Ga0247841, IMG submission 192410) | Freshwater microbial communities from meromictic Lake La Cruz, Castile-La Mancha, Spain - LaCruzMarch2015_18m | ecosystem: Environmental > Aquatic > Freshwater > Lake | place: Spain... | reverse complement strand
AGTAGATGAAAAAAAAAAAAATAAAATAAATAATTTGAATTTAAATAAAAATTTATATCACAATATTTCCAAGTCTACACTTGTATCATATAGAATTCATTTTCCTAAAGAAGCTTATTCAACAAAAAAATACATTGGACTTAAATTTGATGATAATCCAAATGAATATGATTCAGATACTAAATCTGGTAATCAAAATATAGTTCCATTCATCAAATTAATTAAATCAAATGTTATTATTAATTATACTCTTCAATTAGAATTAGATTATACACCAATTGATTCAATTATTTGTTCTGTTGCTGTTGGAATTAGAAATACAATTGATTCAAAAATTAGAATTATTAAAGGTACCAAAAATTTATTTGATTTAGCTACTTATAATAAAATAGATAATCGTATAATAATTTCAAATACAATTTTATATTCTGCAGAAGATGGAGAAGAATTATGTATGATTGTTGATTTTGATTTTGTTTCTGGAACTAATTGTGTCGTAAATAGTAAAAAAAGTATAATAAAATTATTATATGTATGATCTAAATCAAATAATTCATCTATTTTCAGGTGAGACATATTTAAGTAATAATAAATCAAATATATCTTTTTCTGATTTTGCTTCTAAATAAACTTCTTTACCTGTTTTATCTGTTTTAATAAGCCCATATTCACTTAACTTATATCCTAATGATTTAGCGTGTAATCTTAATTTTTGATTAAAATCACCTGAACCTGTAAAATGTAATAAAGCAGGATAAAAAAACTGAATAGGAACAAGTATAATATCTAATCTAATAACATTATATTTAACATTAAATTCTTTTTTTTCATAATCAGAGGGTAAATTGGGAATTAATTTAAATGAAGCAAATCCTTGAAAATGTGTATTATATGAAGTTGTAAGAGAATCTACAATAAAATATTTTTTTAAATTATCAATAACTGATTGAAGATATTTACCAGTATCTTCTTTTGATTTAAGTTTTTTATTAGTTATTAAAATATCAACATCTGATGAATATTGTTTACCTCTACGATAACTACCACATACAATACTAATAAAATCTTTATTTATTTTTTGTAATTTGTCATGAACAAATATATCTAATCTAGCAATTAGAATACGAGGTATTTTTTCTACCAAATTATTTTTATATTTGATACCTAATTTCATTTGATCTGTTAGTTCAATTATACCTTGTTTATATGCTTTGACTAATTCTTTTAAATTTGTTATTTTATATTTTGAATAGAATTCTGATGCTTTTACTGGACCAATTCCATAAATAGAACTCAATTCCTTAATAGATTCTATTTGTATTTGTCCTTGTTTAATTTCACTCAACCGTCCTGTATCAATAATTTCATTAATTCTAGCAATAGTTTTATCTCCAATACCTTTAATATTTGTCAATTGTGAACCAGAAATAATTTTTTTTTTTAATTTAGCTATAATATCAATTGTTTTTTTTATAACTAATAATTTATAATAATTTTCTTTTGGTGATTTTAGAGATTGAGAATAATTTGAATATATCCAATCATAATATCTAATAAATTCATTAACAATATAAGTATTATCAGGATTTGCTATTTTGATATTTGAAAAATCTATTATTAAACTCATGGAATGATAAATGTTTTTAATATATAATAATATTTGATATTAAAATAAAAATTGATTTAATAAATAAATGTTAAATCATTTAATATATACATATATATATATATACAAATATATACAATATAATATGGAATCTGATAATAATATATTAAACACACCTAAAGAATTAAATGAATTTAAAAATGAAAAGATTGGATTATGTGGTTTTAAAAATATGGGTAATACTTGCTATATGAATTCTATTCTTCAACTTTTAATACATTCAAGAACATTAACAAATTTTCTTTTGTGTGAAACAAATCCATTTACAATTATTGCTGAAGCAGAAACTAGTTCTGAGAAATTAACATTTGTAGACCTGATTCTGAATGATAAAATAAATGCTCCATTCATAAAGTTTTTAAAAATATGTTCTTTAGAAAGAATAGCTGATATAATAAGAACTAAATGTAAATTAAATACAAATACTGAAATAAAAATAAATTTAAATGATTTAACAAATTATACAGAAAATACATTAACAGTTAAATTAGCAGAATTAGTTAATACCATAATATATCAAGGTTCAAGTTGTATAACACCAACCGGAATAAAAAGAGAAATCGATAGAAAAATTCCATCGTTGAGAGGATTCGGTCAACAAGATTCTCATGAATTATTAATAGGTATAATTGATATTTTAATTGAAGAAACAGGTATTGATTCAGAACCAGTAATAAACAATATACCCAACTCAATAAAAGAATATATGAGTATTATTGATAAAATTAGAAATAAAATAAGTAAAACAGAAGATAAAGAAGAAAGAAAGAAACATTTAATTGAATTAAATATATATAAGGAGCAAAATAAAGAAACAATTTATAAATTTATGGGATTAAGAGATATGATTAAAGTATTCGGTAATAAAAGAAAAAATTCATTGGATACTTCAACTACAGGATATAATCCAATGATTTTTAATTTATTAACATTTGATGTAAGTACATTTACATGTGTTGAATGTGCTAATAGTGTTTATAAATATGAATTTAATACAATTTTAAGTTTAAATGTAAAACCAACATTAGAAGAATGTTTTAAGGATTATGTGAAGTCTGAACAAATAGAAAGAAAATGTGAAATTTGTTCTAATAAAAAAACAATAAAACAAAAACAAATTTGGAGACCTGGTATGTTATTATATATTCAATTATGTAGATTTAATAATTTACCAAATGGAAGAGTATGGAAAAATAATCAAGAAATTGAAATACCAAATACAATTGATTTATCTGAATATTGTGATAATTCAATGAAAACAGATAATTCATTGATTTACAAATATAGATTAAAAGGTATTTCAAATCATATGGGAAGTTTAGGAGGAGGGCATTATACTGCAGATTGTGTATCATTAGTAGATAATCTAACTTGGTATCATTTTGATGATTCTCGTGTTGGAAGACATAAATCTGAAACAATAGATACATCAAGCGCTTATATATTAATGTATGAAATGGAACTCAATAAATAATAAATTATAAAAAAATTAATAAAATTTATATTGAATTTCACATACAATTACAACCATTTTATTTAAAATATACAAATATAAAAAAATATTATAATTAGGGAAATTATTATTAGATTGGATATGGTTATAAAAATGTTCAATATTATAATTTTTAGGTAATTTTAAAATAATAAATTTATTATTGTAATTATTATTTTTTTCTTTAGGATTTAATTCAACTATTTTAGTATAATGTTCTGAAATTTTTTTAACAATATCTACAACTAATTCTTCCATTTGAACATTTCCTAAACTTAAAGTTAAATTTTCATTGTTTTTATAATTTGAACCACCCCATGGTGGATCAACAAAAACAACATTTGGGTTTAATGTAATAAAATCTGTATTATTAAATTCAATTGCACACTTGTTTACAACAGTTATATTTTTAAATCCATAAACTCCAATATTATTTTTAAGATAATCTGCTCTTAATTCATCTAATTCAATAGCATAAATATATTTAAAATATTTACCGAAAGATAATATATTTCCACCAACACCTGCAGTATAATCAATGATTGTTGATTTTTGTGGATTTAAATTATATTCTAATAAATGATAACAAATAATTTTTGAAATAATTTCTGCAATTTCTCTTATTGTAATATAACAAAAAGAATCATCATCAATTTTTATTTTAGAAAAATTATTGAAATTTTTTAATACAGGAAATATTCTGGCAATTTTATTATTGATGTAAAATTTATCATCATTGATTACTGTTTCCCATACATCTTCTTCATCATTATTTGAATTATTAAAATCATTGTCTATATTATTATTGTTATCATCATAATTATTATCATCATCATTAATTATTTTTTCATCATTAAAATAATTATTTTCATTAATATTATTTATGATATTTATATAATAATTATCATCCGTTAAACATAAATTTTTAAAATATTCATAATTTATTTTATCTTTAATATATTTATTGAGTATATCATAAGTAAATATATTTGGATTACTAATAGTCAAATCCATAATTAATATATATACAATAATTATATTTTTAAGTTATTATTAAATATATTTTAAAATTAACATGTTTTAACTAAAAAAATTGATTATATCATATAATATAGATAAAATATTTATATTTATTATATTATGGAACCTATTATATTTCAAATTATTGATTGGATTCAATACAATGAAAAAAAAAAAATAAATAATTCAGATAATTCGGGAGAATTAAATTCGGATAATGAACTAGAAAAAGAATTATATGGTGATGATAAAGAAGATACAATTGATAGTTATGAAATAAGACTTTATGGAAGAACTCAAGATAATAAATCTATATTAGTAAATGTAAATAAATACACACCATTCTTTTATGTTAAAATTCCAAAAGATTGGACAGAAACAAAGATTAGAACATTAATAAATACAATGAAATCAAAAATAAATCCAAAACTTTTAAAAGGTTTTAAATCGTATGATGTAGTAATGAGAAAAGATTTGTATGGTTTTACAGCATATAAAGATTTTAAATTTGTTAGACTAATATTTTATAATATGCGTACATATAAAACATTTGAAAATTGGATATCAAGAAATAAAATATCAAATAGTTTATTATCAAAATATCCAATAAGACTAGAACTTTATGAATCTAATATTGAACCTTTTATAAGATGTATGCACATACGTAAATTAAATGCTTGTGGATGGGTAAAAATTTCAAAATATGAAACACTTGCTCAAGATTATAGTCATTGTGGGATATCAATTGAAACAGATTGGAAAAATTTAGAATCATATGAATCAACATCAATGCAAAAATTTGTAATAGCATCATGGGATATTGAATGTATGAGTTGGAGTGGTAATTTTCCACAAGCAATAGATCCAAATGATAATGAAAAATTATCTGATGAAAAAAAACCGGGAGATCCAATTATTCAAATAGGAACTGTATTTTCATATTATGGTGAATCTGAACCATTTGCTAAATCTATAATAACTTTAGGTGGTTGTAATAAAGTAAAAGGATTAGAAGATGTTGAAATACAATCTTTTAAAACAGAAAAACAAGTATTACTAGCATGGACAAAATTAATTCAAAAAATGGATCCTGATATTATAACAGGTTGGAATATAAATGGTTTTGATTTTCAATATATTTATGATCGAGCAAGAAAATTAAAAATTTTAGATAAATTCTCAGAATTGTCAAGATTATGTGACGTTAAATCAGAATTTAAAGAAAAAATGTTATCAAGTTCCGCTTTAGGTGATAATATATTAAAATTTTTTGAAATGGAAGGTAGAATTATTATTGATATGATGAAAGAACGTCAGAGAGAATCTAAATTAGATTCTTATAAATTAGATTTTGTGGCATCAACATACATTAAAGAAAAAATGATTATGTGTGAAATTATGGAAGATGTAAATAAATCAATAATATATACTTCAAGTGTTTATGGGATTAAAACCGATGATTATATTAATATAACATGGGATGATGGTTTAAATGAAAATAAACATGATGTCAAATACAAAATAACAGAATTAAAAAAGATAGAATTAGAAGAAATAAATGAATTAATAAGTAATATAGAAAAATATGAATATTATGATAATTATATTTTTAAAAAGCCAAAATCGTTATATAAATTAACATTAGATGGAAAAATTCCTGAAGATATATTTGAAATTGAAGAAGGTAATGAACCAATGTGGAAAAATGTAATTAAAAAAACAAAATCAAAATTATATTTTTACATAGATGGATATGCAGATAAAAAAGAACTTGAAGATAAAGATAAAGATAATAAATCAGATAAAACAGAATTATCATGGATAGATATTAAATATAATGAATCAATTATTCCGATAAGGGGAAATAAAATATTCTGGGCACATGCTAAAGATGATATTTCACCCAAAGATTTATTCAGATTATATAAAGGTTCCGATGATGATAGAGGAATTATTGCAAAATATTGTATTATGGATTGTGTACTTGTTACAAAGTTGATGGAAAAATTACAAGTACTAAATAATAATATAGGTATGGCTAATGTATGTAATGTTCCCCTGAGTTATATTTTTATGAGAGGTCAAGGTGTTAAAATTTTTTCACTTGTATCCAAAAAATGTAGAGAATTAGGGTTTTTGATACCAAAAAAAACACCTGATGATAATAAAAAAAGTAAAGGTAAAGAACCAGAAGCATTTGATCCCGCTCATCCACATAAAAATTACAAAAAACTATGTGGTGATTCAGATTCAGATGAGGAAGAAGAAAATGTAGGTTATGAAGGAGCAACCGTATTTGATCCCGTTAAGGGAATTCATTATGAACCAATACCAGTGTTAGATTATGCAAGTTTATATCCAAGTTCTATGATTTATATGAATATTTCACATGAATGTTATGTTAATAATCCTGCTTATGATAACTTACCTGATTTTGAATATAAGGAAGCTGTTTATAATAATTCTGATGGAACCACCACAACTTGTAGATTTGCTAAAAAGAAAGATGGTACTAAAGGTGTATTGTGTCAAATTTTAGAAGAATTACTTAAAAAACGCAAGGAAACCAAGAAATTAATGGCTGTCGCAGAAGCTACAGGTAATTATTTTTTGGCTGCTATTTACGATGGACTTCAATTAGCTTATAAAATTACAGCCAATAGTTTATATGGACAAGTAGGGGCACCAACATCACCTATTTATATGAAAGAATTGGCTGCATCAACAACTGCAACAGGTAGAAAAATGTTAGAATTAGCAAGAGATTTTATTGAAGGAACTTTTGGTGAAATTATTAATTTAGCCCTCAATGATAAAGATGGTTATTATAAATTTATGAAAGACCTTTTTAAAGATGTTCCTCCACATAAATTTGTAGAGCCTAAAGCAAAACGTGAAGTTATGATGGATTACATAGATTATTTTTATTCAAGAACAAATCAATTATTATCCACAAATTATAAAATAAAACCACAAGTGATATATGGTGATTCAGTCACACCAGATACACCAATTCTTTTATTGAATTCTACAAATCAAATTGAAACTAAAAAAATTGAAGAAATAGGATGTTTATGGAAAAATTATGATGAATTTAAATCAGATATTTCTGGATTAAGTGATAAACAACAAGATTCAAATATTAATTATAAAGTATGGACAGATAAAGGATGGGCTAATATTAAAAGAATAATAAAACATAAAACAAATAAAAAAATATATGAAATAATAACACATCAAGCTTATGTTAAAGTTACATCAGATCACTCACTTTTAGACTTGAATGGAAATCAACTTAAACCAACTGATTGTGTTATTGGTACAAAATTATTACATAATAGAGAATTTGAAGGTTTTAAAAAAATATATGGATTTGAACCTAGAGAATTCATTAACGATTATATCAATAATTATGGCAATTATCCGGATTCTAAAGGAACAATTAATTTTAATTTTGACTATTCTAATTTGACAAAAGCATTGGACATATATTATGCTTGTAGATCTTGTGGATATTATGTTAAAATTTATATCGTTAATTTTATTGAAGATCAAAAAGGTCAAAAAGGTCAAAAAAGTCAAAAAAGTATTATTGTACAAAGCCAAAAAATTAGACCCATGAATTATGATGATTTTGATAAAATACTTGAAATTAATGATTTGGGTTTTATTGATGATTATGTGTATGATTTGGAAACGGATGTCGGGCATTTTCATGCTGGTATTGGTTCCTTAATTGTTAAAAATACTGATTCGGTGTTTTTTAGTCCAAAAATTCATAACATTAAAACAAAACAAATTATGACCAACAAGGCTTGTTTGCGAGTAAGTATTGAATTAGGTATTTTGGCCGGGGAAGTCATTGGAAAGATTTTACCTGAACCTGAAGACCTTGAATATGAAAAAACTTTTTGGCCATTTATTATTCTTACCAAGAAAAGATATACAGGTAATTTATATGAAACAGATTTTGAATCATTTAAACAAAAATCAATGGGTATAGTACTTAAAAGAAGAGATAATGCTAAAATTGTTAAAATAGTTGTTGGAGGTATTGTAGATTATATTCTGAATGGAAAATTTGGAGATACAGATGTAGTTAACAGAAATAAAGGTGCTATAAATTATACAAGAATGCTTATGAAACGTATTCTTCAAGGACATTATCCAATAGATAAATATATCATTACAAAAACTTTAAGAGCAAGATATAAAGGAACTAAAATAACTGATAATGAAGAAGGAGAATCTGGACAAAAAGGTTCTTGGTATTGGGAAGATGTCAAATGTCCATTAGCACATGTCACACTTTGTCAACGCATGGCAAAAAGAAATCCAGGAAACAAACCAGAATCAAATGATAGAATACCATATGTATATATCATACCAAAAGTAAAAGTTAAATTACAAGCAGATAGAATTGAAGATCCAAAATTTGTTTCTGAACAAAAAATAGAATTAGATTATTTGTTTTATATTACTAATCAAATAATGAAACCATCAATTCAATTTTTGGAACATATTGCTACAAATCCAGAAAAAATATTTGAAAATTATATTAATAAAGAAATTAATAGAAGAAATAAAACAACTCCAGTAAATGAATATATTGATGATAAAAATAATTGTACATTAGTTAATTGTGATGATAATAATTCAAACTCTGATAAAGTTATTGAAAAAACAAACACAAATCTTGGTACAGAAAAAATTGTTAAAAGAACTAAATCAGCAAATACAAATGAAATAAATGATAATCATGATTCAGAAGATAGATTAATAAATAAAATCAAAACAAAAACAAATATAAAACAATCATTAACAATTAATATATAATAAATGGTTAGACAATTAAAAAATTAGTTTTTATATTTTTCTTCTTAACATTCTATAATTTTTGATTGAAAGACTTGATTTAACATCTGAGGAATTAAAAGGAAAAATACTTAAACCTTCTTCTGATTCTTCACCGTTTGAAGTTTGTTTATCCCCATCTGATTCATTTTTACCATTTCCTGATTCTGATGTTTCAATTATAAAATGTGAACTTTCTGAAGATTCTTGTCTTTTAGCATATTTAGTGGATTTAGATTTGGATTTGGATTTAGATTTAGATTTACCAATTTCAGATGATGAAGTTTCTGATGAAGAATCTGATGAACTAGAACTGGAACTGGCATCTATTATTACTGTACCTCCAACTTGTTTATCATAATTACCATCTACAATTATATTGTTATAATTTATTTTAGAAGACATTTTATGTGATGATTTTTTATCTTTAGAACCATCACAACCACACCCAGTACCACCTAATTGTTGTGATTTATTATTTTTTAAAGTTTCTAATTCTTTTAAAATAATATTTTTTATGTGTTCCATTGATTTATCATCATTTAATGATGATTCAGTATTAACATCACCATTAACATCACCATCTACATCTCCTCCTCCTACTTGTTCAACTTCTGTATCTATATCTAAATTTTTTAATATTTTAAATAAATCATATTTTGTATATCTTTTTCTTCCGGTTTTATTTTCAAAACCCACAATTCCATTTTCACTAATATCAGAATCATAATTATAATTAACTTTGTAACCACCTAGTAATGGAATTTTTTTTTTACCTCCTGTTTGTTTTACAGGTTCATCTCCTTTAAATTCAGTAATATTTAAAGTATCAAGAACATCTGAAGTATTTTTATCATTATTTATAGGCATAATTTTTTTTATATTATTTAATGCTTCTTTAGTTTTAGTATTAAGATCATCATTATTTGGATTAACAACAACATTTTCTTTCTTAATTTCTTCTTTTTTTGGTAGTGAATTAGAATTACCCATTTATAGTATTATAATATAATTATATAAATAAAAAAAGTTTTTATAATTATATTTTTTTATTGTTAATTTTTTTCTAATAATTTTGATGAACTCTATAAATATTTTTTATCAAAACATAATTATATATAAAATATGTTTTTATTAATTATATTTATAATAATTATATTTCTTATAATTTACTTTATTTATAATAATATTTATAAATATGATAACCTTGTTAAAATAAAATCACCTATTGATAATGAATATTATTGGGTTAGAGATAAAAATGATAAAATTAAAGCTGCAAACATACTTGCTAATATTAAAATTAATATAAAAAAATTAGTAAATTATTTACAAAATAATCAAAGTAAATTCCCAGAAAATTTATCTTATATTAAAGATTTAGTTTCTAGAACAAAAAAAATTAATATTATGGAAACTCCTCAAGATGAAAAATATACTTCATATACTATTAATAAAGGTGAGAAAATTGTATTTTGTCTTAGATCCAAATTATTAGACAATATTCATGATACAAATACTATAATGTATGTTGTTATACATGAAATGGCTCATGTTGGATGTCCTGAATATGGTCATACTCCGTTATTCAAAAAAATATTTAAATTTTTACTTAAACAAAGTATTGTGATTGGTATATATAAACCGGTAGATTATAGAATTTATCCACAAAATTATTGTGGGATGACTATTAATGAATATTTGCTTGATTAACTTTTTAATATTAAATTTAATTGTATTTTCAAGAATTTATTTTTTATTGATAAAGATTCATGAATAGTTTTACCAATAATTATTTGAATTGCAATATAAGGTGAAGCAATAGAACTTCCATACCCATATGTTTTAAATTTAGCATTAGAAGCAATTTTTATGATTAATTTAGATATATTGATTAATTAGAGTATAACTAAATTATCAATTTATTTGATTAACTTATCTATGATAAAATTATTTAATAATGAATTAACCGATATTAATCTTGACATACCTACACTATAATTATGATATTTGCATTCAGTTATCAAACTTAATAACAAAAACTTACCCAAATTATTATACACACTATGTACTTTATGTGTTATATTTAAAATTTTTACAAATATTAATTTTAATATTAAAAATAAAATAAATAAAATAATATTTTCTTTCAAAAAGTAATATATTAAATTATTTAATTCAATTTTAATATTCGGATATTAACATATATTTTGTTTTGACATTGATGTATGTAAATAATTATGTAAGTTGTACAACATCTTTAAATTATTCGGTATATTATTATAGTTATTAGTTATACAAAAATTCATTGTGATAGTATTATCTTTTAATGATATAACTTTATGAAACCAAAATCTAGGTATTAATAATAAATCTCCTGGTTCTAATATATAGGCATATTCTTTTTTATGTGTTTCTAAAATTGTTATATTTGTAAAGGAAAATGTTATTTGACTATTTGGTTCAGCCAATATAAATTTTTTTTTTCCAAATAAACAAATATTAATAACATCTATACCATTGCCATCATAATGCCATTGTGTAATATTATTTTTTTTGTGATTCCAAATTCTATATTCATCATAAATTTTAATATTTTTATTAATATTTAGTTCTTTCAAAATATCATTAATAAGTGAATTATTTTTTGATTGAATATATTTGGAACCTTGTAAAAAATTATTTTTATTATTGGACAAGTTCGATAGTTTAATTAGTTCTTCAATAGATTCTTTATATTTATTTTTTGAAATAAAATTTTTAATTAAAATTGGTTTATTTATTTTTATGTTTTCAAAAATTTTATTATACATTCTAATAAATTATTAATATACAATAAATTTTTCAATAGTGATATTTTTTTATAGTTTGATTTATATATACCAAATACCACTCAATTGAAATTTTAAATATATAAATTATGATAATGAAACCTCTATTTATATTTATTTGTGTAATACACATTGCAGTATGGATGATAGTGTTATTATCATTTTTAAATAAAACATTTGCATATTATAATTTATATTACTTTATTCAATTTATATATTTAATGCATATGCAACCTTTTCATATTTTATCATCAATGGAAAAAAATATTTATCCAAATTCATATGAGAAAAAATTTAATAAAATTAAAAAATATTCAATTGTGGATGAATTGTATGAAATAATTAATAAAAAATTAAATTTTTGTTTTTTTAATCCAATATCTCCCTAAGGTATACTAATTTCAGGTTGTATTACATCTGCATATAAATTAAAACATTGAAAAAATAAATTTAGTTGAATAATTTTTTTTTATTATACATATATACAAATACATATGTCAAATACAAAAACAAACTTAGAAATAGTTAAACTGATGGAAAAAATCACTCAATTAGAAGAATTAAAAGGACAATCGCCAAGTTCTATGATTACCATTGTTATTTCTCCAAAGTATTGTATGTAGCACATGGTTGATTAAAGAAATTGCTGCTGCAAAAAATATAAAAGATAGAACTAATTGACAAATGTTTCAAGACTTTTAACAATATTAAATCAAAGATTATCGAATATTAACCTAAACACTCATTATGAATAAGGATTATTTTGTTTTGTAGGAATAAATGAATATTGTGATGAGATTATTGAATTTATAGAACTTGAAATAAAATTAGATTTATTTTATTATTCTTGTTCTAAAAATTTGAAACTTCAATAACTACTAATTTATTGGTATAAATATATCTGGTACAATTGTTTTTGATAATGGTGATGAATGTTTAGGATATCAATTCATAAGAGGACAATTTATTAAAATATTTGGATTAAATGGTAATTTGGTTAAAAGACATAATAAAGGTGATTATTCAGCAAATAGATTTGCTAGAATTGCTGAAGAATCAAGACATACATATGTTGTAAGAATTTGTGATAGATTAAGAAAATTGAGTCTTGATGGTGAGGAAAAAATATTGATATATTGTAGTAATGAAATTGTTGAACATATATTAAAAACTAGTTCAATAAAATTATTTTCATGTGGTTTTTTAAATTTTAATTCAAATACAATTAGAAATACAAAACATTGGTTAGAAGTATTAATAAAATCACAAGAAAAAAATTATGATTCAATTTATAAACAAATATTAGAATATTTAGAATTAAATCCAGATATGTTAGATTTTAATCAAGTAAATAAAAATAAAATGAAATATTTTATTGATATTAAACAAAATCAAACAGATAAATTAGAAACAAACCAAATTCCTTTATTATCAAGTTCAAAGTATTATTATAAATTAGTCATATTTGAATATGCTGGTGTTAAATTTTATAACACTCAAATATTTTAAAATAACAACAATGAAGAAGAAGAATTAATGTAATAAATTTTTAATTATTTAATATACGTTAATCTTCTTGTCATTATATAACTTTTATTTGATGTATCAGAACTATCTAAATTTGTTTTAACCATATCATCTAATAATATTACATTATAATTTGGTTGTATTTTTTCCATATAAAATAAATCTACAAAATTTACAAGTTTTTCTAATTCATCTAAAATAATATCAAATATTTTTGATGTTAAAATATATCCATACGCACCTAATATACCATTAGTTTTAGTCCAATTGTTTAAAAATATTTTTTTATATTTTATTATTCCACCTAAATATATCATATCATAATCAGGAATTTTAATTTTACTTATTTTTTTAATAAAATTATCACAAAAAACTACATCATCTTCTAATATCATAATACTTGTATAACCTCTTTGTTTTGCTATCCTAATTGCTTTGATATGAGAAAGTAAACATCCAAAATGTCCAGAAGTAATAATTTTTGTTTTAAAATTATTTTTGTAATCATTAAATTTATTTAAAATATATGGTTCTAATCCATCAACCCCAGTTATAAATTCATAACATCTTATTCCAACTTTGTTAAAATTATTAATCATATTTATTTTTCTGTCATTTCTTCTTTTTAAATTAATAACAAATATATTATCCCAAACAATTGGTTTTAAATTATAAACTTGATAAATATCATATACAATGTTTTTTATAAAAATGTTTGCATTCAAATAATTTTTTGAATAAAATACAATTTCAATCAAATTATTTGAGTTATCAAAATCATTTGAAAATAAAAATCCATCAGAATTGATGTTTATTATTTTTTTTGTTTTATTTTTTTTTACAAATTCAATACAATTTATACCTACTATATAAATTTTAAATTGTATTGATATTTTTTGGTCATCCCGTTTTTTTAAAATAAATCTAAGTTTATGTTTTATTTTATTATTATCACCATTAATTAGAGTATATAAAGTTTTGTCTTGAATATATTTTATATTTACTAATTGACAAGTTATATATTCATTCATATATTTATATAAACATATAAATATATAATTTTATATTAAAATTTAACTTGATATATTTTTATACTATTTTCAAGAAAAAATTAGTTGATTTTAATATAATAATTTCATTTTCATTATCAAATGAAATTAATGCTATTTTTAGTTCTCTTCCCAATAAATCATTATTAAACATTAAGTTAAATGGAAATGATTTAATAACATCAGAATCTGATATTATATGTGATCCTAAATCAATTTTTCCTGAATTTACCACATTTTCATCCAAATATATAAAAAGTTTCAAATTTGTCATTTGTGTGTATTTTGGTATTTTTATACTAATATTTCCATTAAATAACCATACACCCTTATTAATTTTTTCTATTTTTATAATTTTTAAATTGTTATCCGTAAGTAATTCATCTGATAATAAATTGGTACTTATAAAATTATGATTGATGTGTATTTCTTTTTTATTAATTACATTTTCTTCTGTATCAGTGATTGTAAAATTATCATTTAAAAAATTATCATTACTTATCAACTCCTCATGAAAAAATGAAATATCATTATCTGAAGAATTAAAATTACTAAAATTTATTCCTCTAACATCACTACCACTACAATCTGTACAATAATAAGGACAATAATTATTTACTGCGTCACATATTAATTGTTTAAAATTGGATTTTAAACCAACAACTTCACATCCTGAAACATCAACCATACTTTCAACTATTGATTCCAAACATGTTAATTTAGGATTAATGATTTTTTTAATATTAGCAACATCAATTTTAGAATTTTGCACATTCATATTTGTAATAAGAGCATTTTTAATGTCAACGAAACCAAAAATTCCTGCTCTTGCTTGATAACTATTTTGAATTGAACTAGATAAAGAAGTTGTCATTTTGTTCGTATTAATATATATATATATAAAATACATAAAATAATTAAAAATTGAAATATTAAATATATGTAAATTTTTAATTCTCTAATAATAAAATAAAGGTTATATATTATTAAAAATTTTTATATAAATAAATGAAACACAAAACTAATTGTATTGATGATCATGAAGACATAAAAAAAGAACTTTGGTAGAAATTAACAAATTAGATTTTAACCTCAGTAATATTAGAATACTAACATATATTAGACCTAAATACTTATTTTTTAAATTTTTTAATTATTGAATTTATATACTTTTTAATATTAAAAAAATAAATTTAATAATTATTTTTTACCTAACAGCTATTACATTAATCTATTTTTATATCATTTATATTTTTAAATATTTATATATGTAATTTTGAAAAATATTAATTGTAATCAATTAACATCTTAAATTATTTATTAAACAACAACTTATATAAACCCAACACATATAAGTAATTATATTTCTATCTTTTCTTGTTTTTACTCTTTCATTTCTTTTTATTTATCACATTTTCTACTTTTATTCTTTTTTTATTTTTTTATTTTTATAATTCGAATTTTTTATTAAACTATTTGATTTATATGGAGTCAATATTTTTATATTTTTATATTTTTATTATTTAATTTAAAAATTTCTTTAGTTTTAAAGGCTTTATCACATAATAAATTAAAATATTTTGATTTAATTATTTATATTAACTTTTTTTAATGATTGGTAAACCATTTTTAAAATCATGAACAGCAGTATTATAATTATCATTTTTAGTTTTTAAATCAAATACTTCAACAGAATGAATAAAATTATTTTTATTACAAATGATTGATAATTTGATAATTTTCTTTTTTTATACTCAGGATTAATAACAATATTTTATGAACCATATTTATTATTAATTATTGTAGCACACACCTAAAATTTAATTTTATAATATATTTCTTGGGTGTCAATTAATAATAATAAATTAGTATTTAATTTAAAATGAAAATTATGAAAAGCATTTTTAAATATATTTTTTTTTACTCAAAAATAAAAACTTATTATAAATCATTTTATAATAAAATTTAAATTTAGAATTATAATTTTTTAAATTAGTACTAAAACTCCATCTATTGATGTTATTTAATATATAAAAAATAAAATTTAAATAATATTTATCAGTATATATTTAACTTTATATCTTTTTCTATCAATACTTTGATTTAATTTATTAATTTCTATTAAACATAATTATATTAATTTTGAATTCATTTAACTATAAAAATACACATATAAAATATTTTAATTTTAAACATAAAAAAGTATATATCACTAATATATTCAAGTCTTTAGTATTAATCAATCATTTGATTATACTAAATACAAATAATATTGATATAAATACAAATTTTAATGAAATCACCCGATATTCAAAATAAAATTATTAAAAAATTTATTTTTAATTGAAAATTATGAAAATAGTATATTAACATTTAAATTGATTATTATGATATCCAATAATATAATAAATGAAATTGGAAAAGATAAATTTATTCAAGATAATTATGATAGTATATTATTGTACCCAACTTATTTATTTTAACCATATGTATTTAATTATAATTTTTCAGATTCATATGTGAGTGATTTAAGTGAACATTTAAGAGAAATATGTGCAGATTTTAAATATTTTATACCAATTCATAAAAAAATATGTAAAAACTTTACAAAAAAAATTTTTGATTTTTATGAAAAAGTATATTATCAAATTACAAAATTAATTTAAATCCATATTATAAAAAATTTAATAAATCTCAATGTTTGGAATAAATTGATGGTTTTAATATTATATTTAAAAATTATTTTAGATTATTAAAAATTATGCAAATATAATTGAATTGGAAAAAATTGATGAATTAGATAAAGATGCATTATAAAAAGAAATGAATAAATTAAATAATACTTATATCAATATTTTGAATGGTACAAATAAAGATTTACAACTATTATTTAAACCATTGGAAAAATTTTATAAACCTATAGATCCCGATAATAAAACAAAAAATTATTTTTACAAATAAATTGCCTGAATAACATTATAAAATAAATTGATTAAATTTTTTAATTAAAAAATACTATTAATTAAATTAAAAAATGTACTTAGGTAAAATAATTTTGTTTTTGATTATATACTTTTATATTTGTCATAATTATTTTTTATGTAATTATTTAATTCATCTAAATCTTTTTTTGTATTAACATTTTTAATTTCATATTGGTATTCATTTTTTAAAATACTTGTTTCAATATGTATTGAATTTGAAATCATTAATCCAACAATATCAGTCAAATAATATTCATTGGATTTATTTTTATTATCTATTTGAGGAATTAAATTTATTAAATCTATAACACGTATTTGATATATACCACAATTAACTAATTTAATTTTTTTTTCATCTCCCATACAATCTTTTTCTTCTCTAATTCCAATTATTTTTCCTTCAGCATCAAATAATATTCTACCACATCCATCAGGAACCATTAACTCTGTAATTAATAATTTATTAACTTCACTATCTAATCCAATTAATGTATTTGTAGAAATTAATGGAACATCACCTGAAAGAATTAATGCTCTATCATTAGAATAATTTGAAATAGTAGGTAAAGCACATTTAATAGCATGTGCCGTACCAAGTGCAGGTTCTTGTTCAACATATTCTATTAAATGAATATTTGAATCAATATATTCTTCAATTGTATTTTTAATAATATTTTTATATTTACCAACAATAATAAATATTTTTTTTATCTTGAATTCAACAGATGTTTTAATTATATGAACAATCATCGGATAAGAAATATTAGTATCAGATGGACAAATAACATGATGTAAAACTTTAGGTAAATCAGATTCCATTCTTTTACCTAATCCTCCTGCCATAATAATAACTATCATTTTATATAATATATTATAATATATAAAAAAATAAATAAATATATTAATCTACATATTGATATAGATGGAAATGAAATGTAATATTTTTAAACATACTGCAGATTTAATTGTATTTAGATTATCAAATACAAATACAAATAATTTTATAAATTGGAAAGATATTTTTAAAATTTTTACTAATAAAATATTTATTCACAGTTTTATAAATATTTTATCAAAAAAAAAATCCATTTTATGAATATTATTTAGAGTTTAATCCAACAACTAACAATCAAATAAATTTAGACATATTTAAATTTGTTTAAATTTAAACCTATGGATTTTCATAAAAAAAAGATATTATTACATTTAGTATAAAATAAATCAATAAAAATTCTAATAAAATTATTTGGTTTCCGAATCCTTCAATTTTGCTATACTTGTAGCACCTTAGTTTTAATCATTTATTTCCAATTGATGATTATACATATATTGGTACTTTTATGCATTCTTCAAATAATAACCAAAAATTCAATTTAGTCATTAAAATATTTGAAATATATTTTAATGAATTATCATCTAAACCAAATAATAAATTATGGTTATCAACACATTGTAAAGGTGTAGGATGGATACACATATATATTGACCAAATACCTAAATATATTACCAACAAAACATACAAATAAATTAAAAATTGATTTTATTATACCTTTTTACATTTAAAATGCTGATTTTATTTTTTTAAATTAAGATTTACATAATATATATTTAATAAAATGGTTACTTTACTTTTATATAAAAAATCTCATTTTTCTCCAATATCAATACAATACGTATCAACACTTTCTATATCTCTTTTTCCAACTTTATACAAAAAAAAATATTTATAATCATAACATTTTTCACACCAATAATCACCTTCATCATCATTACATCTTGACAATTCACATTTGTGTCTTTTATACATAAAACCACTACAAAATACATTAATGTATACTTTTTACAATTAAACCATATTTGTTCTTTTTCGCTGCCATATTTCTCCTATGCTTTATATAAACACAATCTTTCATATGAATTGTTGGTTTTAATGAATGATGGTTTATCTTTAATTATTAAATCAATATATTTATTTATATCATTCTCCATTTTATTTAATTATTATAATATTTACCTTTAGTAGTTATACTTTATTGTTTATTATAAAGTACAAATGCCATTTATATATAAAAATTATTAAATTAATTTATACAAAAAAATAATTTAATATTAAAATTATTTATAAATAATATAAAAACTTAAAAATATAACTATATAAGGATACATTTTTATTTTTTTTTTCATATACTATTACTAATCTTCTATTCTTTTTAATTTTTAAAAAAGTATTTTCAATAGCTATTCTTGATTTATATAATTTTTTTACTTCATTTGTTAATGTTTTAATTTTATTTTTATCTTTAGTATTCCTTTTATTAAAAGGTATTATTAATTTACAAAAT
>Ga0247841_10005740_pt1 | contig 19767 bp, 21 predicted proteins | sample LaCruzMarch2015__2_FD_192410 | JGI IMG/M metagenome (GOLD analysis project Ga0247841, IMG submission 192410) | Freshwater microbial communities from meromictic Lake La Cruz, Castile-La Mancha, Spain - LaCruzMarch2015_18m | ecosystem: Environmental > Aquatic > Freshwater > Lake | place: Spain... | reverse complement strand
ATATTCTGGCAGTGACTACTGCAGATGTTTTTTATCTGCATACTCTATGTTATCATAGAGAAGATAGTATATGAAAATCAAGTAGAAATTATTTATTTTTGCTTGGGAGAGGGTTTATTGGTATAATCAACTTATGTCTAAAATAGTTGTAGCTAATTGGAAAGCCAATCCGCAATTCGAGAAAGAAGCGGAAGTTCTTTTTAATGCAATATTAAAAGGAACTAAAAATATAAAAAATAACAAGATTGTTATTTGTCCTCCTTTACCATTTCTTTCTATTTTTAAAAAAGTTAAAAATAGAAAAATAATTCTTGGGGCTCAAGATGTTTCTAGATATTCTCTCGGTTCTCATACCGGAGAAGTATCTCCAGAAATGCTTGCTGATATGGGAGTTAAGTATGTTATTGTTGGTCATAGTGAACGTAGAATTCTTGATGAGACCAATGAAATTATAAATGAAAAAATATTAAATTTATTAAAGTTTAAATTAACGCCAATTCTTTGTGTTGGGGAAAATGATAGAGATAAAGATGGAATATATCTTTCTTTTGTCGAGGAGCAAATTAAGAGTTGTTTGAATAATATATCTCGTGCTCAAATGAAAAATATTATTGTAACCTACGAACCAGTCTGGGCTATAAGCACAAATAAAACTCGTGAGGCAACAAAGGAAGAATTTATGGAAATGAAAATTTTTATAAAAAAAGTAATTTCGGATATTTATGATAGTAAAACGGCTCACAGTACGCTCATTCTTTATGGTGGCTCAGTTAGCCCACTTAATGTTTTATCTTTTATAGATGAAGGAAAGGCCGATGGAGTCCTTGTTGGTCGTGATAGTTTAGACCCTAAAAAATTTATTGGGATATTAAATTCTCTAAATTAAATATTATGCGTTCAATTAAAGAATTAAAAAATTTATCTGGAAAAAAAGTGATTATTCGAGCTGATTTCAATGTTCCAATAAAACCTGCCTCGACGGAAGGCGGGGACGGAAAGGTTCTTGATGATTTTCGCATAAAAAAAGCAATTCCGACTATCGAATATTTACAAAAAAAGGGCGCCAAGATTATAATAATTTCCCATTTAAGTGATAATGGAGAAGGAAGTTTATTGCCAGCAGGGCAAGTAGTAAAAAAATATATTAAAAATTTTGAATTTATCAAAACTCCTCTTTTTTCAAATGAGACGGAAAAAAGAATTAATTCACTTAAAAAAGGAGAAGTAGTTTTGCTTGAAAACTTGCGGACAGAAACAGGAGAAAAGAAGAATTCCCCTTCATTTGCAAGGGCATTATCGCGATATGGAGAAATATATGTCAATGAGGCCTTTTCGGAGTCGCACCGAGAATATGCTTCAATAGTTGGAATAACCAAACACCTACCTGGATATGCTGGACTACAGTTCATTTCTGAAATAGAAAATTTATCAAAAGTTTTTAGCCCAGCACATCCATTTTTACTTATTATCGGCGGAGCAAAATTTGAGACCAAAATTCCAATGGTTAAAAAGTTTCTTCGTCAGGCAGATAATATTTTTATTGGTGGAGCAATTGCCAATGATTTTTTTAGAGCAAAAGGTTATGAGGTTGGTATTTCTCTTGTCGGGGAAAATAATTTTCAGACCCCACAATTATTAAAAAGCAAAAATTTAATACTTCCGAGCGATGTAGAAGTTACAAAAAATTCAAAAAATCACATAACTCGACCAAGTGATGTAATGCCTGATGAATGTATTGTGGATATTGGTCCACAGAGTATTCTATTACTTAAAGATTTGATTAATAAAGCGGGATTTGTTTTGTGGAATGGACCACTTGGTAAATACGAAGAAGGGTTTGGTGGAGCGACAGAAGAAGTTCTTAAAATTATCTCAAAAAGTAAAGCAGAGAATGTTATTGGTGGTGGAGATACAGTTGACCTAATTTCTAAATTAAAAATCGAAAAAAAGCTCGGCTTCGTTTCAACTGGTGGAGGAGCCACCCTAGAATTTTTAGCCAAAGGGACACTCCCTGGAATCAGAGCTTTGAAATAATTTTATTGATTACTTTTTCTGCTTCACCTTCTAGATATTTTTTTCTTTTAGGGTTTGGTAAATCATCGGTAGAATATCTTGGCAGTAAATGAATATGAAAATGTGGAATTTCTTCTCCGCTTACCCATTCCTGAACATAGTCACATCTCATAGATTTTTTCAGAGCTAACATTAATTTTTTTGTTAATTTAAAAATATCAGCGATAGTTTTATCATCTGCTTCATACATCCAAACGATGTGTTTTTTGGGAATTATTAAAATATGTCCATGAGAAACTGGTTCTATATCAAGGAAAGCTAAAAAGTTTTTATTCTCATAAATTTTATGAGCTGGAATTTCTCCTTTTGCAATTTTGCAAAAAATACAATTATTATTTTTATTATCCATATTTCTATTATATGGTAAAATCAGAAGTATGCCAAACGAGATAGAATTACTTGACCTTCTTCTTTCAAACCGTGGAATTAAAGAGGAAGATAGAGAAAAATTTTTAAATCCATCATATTATGAGCATCTTTATGACCCATTTTTAATGTTGGGTATGGAGAGGGCTTGTGTGCGAATTTTTGAGGCGATAGAAGTCAAAGAAAAAATTGTTATTTATAGTGATTATGATTGTGATGGTATTCCAGCTGGGGTTATAATGCACGATTTTTTTCATAAAATTAATTATGATAATTTTAAGGTGTATATTCCAGACCGACACGACGAAGGTTATGGTCTTCACCATGATGCTATTCTTCAATTTATTGAAGACGAAGTAAAACTTTTAATTACTTTTGATTTAGGTATTACAGCAGTCGAAGAAGTTGCCAAAGCAGAAGTTGGTGGTATGGATGTAATTATTACAGACCATCATTTACCCCAACAACAGCTAAAGCAGTTAGACGGGCAGGCTCAAGAAGAATTACCACGAGCTTACGCAATTTTAAATCCCAAACAAGAAGGATGCAATTATCCAGATAAAATGCTTTGTGGTGCCGGAATTGCTTTTAAATTAATTCAAGCTCTGGTAAAAAAATATGGAGAATATTGGAAAATTCATAATGGCTGGGAGAAATGGTTGCTCGATATGGTTGGCGTTGCAACACTTTCAGACCAAGTTCCACTTTTGAATGAGAATCGAGTATTAGCATATTATGGATTAAAAGTTTTGAGAAAAGGTCATAGACCAGGCCTTGTTGAATTATTCCGCAAAGCTGGAGTAGAAATTTCAAAATTAGGTGAAGAAGATATAACTTTTACTTTAGCTCCGCGGATAAATGCAGCGAGTCGGATGGCTGACCCAATGAAAGCGTTTGAATTATTATCTACCACAAATCTAATAGACGCGCGGACACTCAGTGACCATTTAGTAAAAATAAATGATGAAAGAAAAATAATGGTTGCTCACATAATGAAAGATGTAAAAAGTGTTTTAAATAAGAGAGAAGAAAAACCGCTTATCGTAATTGGTAATCCCAAGTGGCGTGTTGGTATTTTAGGCCTAATTGCTTCAAAGATTGCTGAGGAATATAAAAAGCCAGTATTTGTCTGGGGAAATGATGGGAATGAAGTTATAAAAGGGTCTTGTAGAAGTTGGGGGGAAATAAATTTGGTTGAAATAATGAGTGCTCTTCCAGAAAATAGTTTACTTGAATATGGTGGGCACAAAAGCGCTGGCGGGTTTTCTGTTTCCTACGAAGAAATTCATTTTCTAGAAGAAAGATTATTAAAAGTTTTTGACGGAGCACTTCTTCGGGACAAAAAAGATGAAGAGCATATAGTTGATGCAACGATAGATATAGACGATGTTACAAATGAAAATTACAAAGTAATAGAAAAACTTGCTCCATTTGGAATAGGAAACCCTAAACCCACTTTTTTGTTTAAAGGATTAAAAATATTTGTTATTAAAGAATTTGGGAATGATAAAAATCATCTTGAATTAATATTTAAAAATAGTCGTGGGCGACAAATTAAAGCCATATCTTTTTTTAAGACGCGAAGTAGTTTTGACCCAATTCTAAAAGAAGGAAATAATATAAATATGATTGCAACATTTGAGAAAAATAATTTTGCTGGTCGTGACGAGCTTCGATTAAGAATTGTTGATGTAATATAAGGATACATATCCCGTACTAAATTTTTGATTATTAAAAAATTAAGATAATAGATATATTAAAAATGATGATATATAATAAAGTTATTATTAGTTGTAAAATTTTAGTACTGGAATGATAAAAGAAATCACAATTTATACAGACGGTTCATCGCTTGGGAACCCGGGTCCAGGAGGATGGGGGGTGGTCATTGTTTACAATGACCAGTTAAAAGTTGAAAGTGGAAAGTTGAAAGTAGAGGAACTAGGTGGTTTTGAGAAAAATACGACAAATAATCGGATGGAATTGACTGCGGTGATTGAAGCTCTTAAATATCTCTCCGCTAGGCAAGGCCTAGCTGGTGGGGTAACTATTTTCGCTGATTCGAATTATGTGCTTCTTGGAATTACAACTTGGATACACAATTGGGAGAAAAATAATTGGAAGACTGCCAATAAAAAACCAGTTCTCAATCAGGATTTATGGAAAGAGTTAATTGGGTTAATAAGAAGTTATAATAATAAAATAAGTTGGGAAAAAGTAAAAGGACATTCAGGGCATATTTATAATGATAAAGCAGATGAAATAGCTACAAATTATGCGGCTAGAAAAAAAAGAAATTAGTTTAATAACGATTTTAATATTAATCGCCTTAGTGCGGTTTTTCTTTTTTATTCCCGAAAAACCTGCTTATGATGATGTAGTAGGGGAGAGTGTTACCGTTGTTGGGATTGTTACAGATGCTCCTGATGTAAGATTATTTAACCAGAGAATTATTTTAAAACCAATAAATCAAAAAAGTAATGTTTTGGTCGTTATTCCCAAAGAAGTAGAAATTTCTTATGGTGATAGAATAAAAGTAAGAGGAATGCTAGAAACTCCAGAAAACTTTATGACCACAGCTGGCAAGGAATTTAATTACGAAAGGTATCTCGCCAATAAAGATATATATTTTATTATAAATAATGCCGAAGTGGAAATTATTTCTCGTGGAAATGGTAATTGGATAAAAACTCAACTTTTTAAATTACGAAGTGCTTTTATAAAAAATATTAACAGGGTAGTCCTTCCACCGCAAAGTGATTTAGCAAATGGACTAATTCTTGGTGCGCGTGGTGGGTTTGATACAAAAATGAAAGATGAGTTTATTAGAACAGGAACTATTCATATTGTTGCATTATCAGGTTACAACATTTCAATTGTTTCTGAAAATGTTATGAAATTTTTAGGATTATTTTTATCGCAAACATTCTCAATAATTTTTGGAATTTTTGTTATCATTTTATTTATAATAATGACTGGTGCTCAGGCCACAGCAATCCGTGCAGGAATTATGGCTTCGATTGTTCTCTTGGCTCGGCTGACTGGGCGGACAAGTCAAGCTGGGCGAATTCTTTTAATAGCTGGTCTTTTAATGATTACTTATGATTTACGGATAGTAACAGATATGTCTTTTCAATTATCTTTCTTGGCCACTGGTGGAATATTATTTATAACCCCTAAAGTTATGAAATGGGTTTCTTTTTTGCCAATCCGTTTTAAATTAAGAGAAACAGTTGCTACGACAATTGGAGCGACAATTGCTGTTTTGCCTATTATTCTTTTTTCGACTGGAGTTTTGTCTATTGTTTCGTTACCATCGAATGTTTTAATTTTACCTGTTATTCCTTATACAATGTTTTTTAATTTTCTGACTGGAATTGTTGGTTTTATTTCTCCGACGTTGTCTATCCCAATTGCTTTTATCTCTGATTTATTATTATCTTACATACTTCTAGTGGTTCACTTTTTTGCTTCATTACCATTTGCAAGTGTAACCCTCAAATCATTTCCACTCGTCGTGACAATTTTACTTTATGTATTTTTACTTTGGTGGGTGTTTAGAAAAATTAAGAATTAATAATTAGGAATTGTTAGAAACCACGAAAACTCTCAAAAATAAATTCCTTATCCCTCTCCGCCCTTCGGGCTCCGGCGCGCCCACACCTAGAATTTATTTTTGAGAGTTTTCGTGGTTTTTTATTGCTTAAAATTTTCTTCTATAACTTGCCAGTTCAAATTAGCAAAAAAATCTTCAATGTATTGTTTTTTACCCGATGGTTGATAGTCAGCGACATATGAGTGCTCCCACATATCAAGGCATAAAATAGGGGAAAGGCCGGTAAGTTGCCCTAAGTGATGCTCATCCACCCATGTGATTATTAATTTGTCAGTTAATTTATCAAAGTAGAGCATTGTCCAGCCGATTCCGCGAGTAGTCGCGACAAATTTGAAATGAGCTAAAAAATCATCAAATGAACTCCAATCTTTTTCTATTTTTTTATAAAGACCACTTTCTCTATTTATTTTTTTTGGTCCATCAGATAAAGAAGCGAAAAAATATTCATGATTTCGCATTCCATCAAATTCAAACCCAAATCGACGTTGAAGTTCACCCAAAATAAAAGCATTTTTCTCTGGGTCACTTTTTAATTCACTTAATTTATTAAAGATAAGGTTAGTATTTGCTACATATCCTTTATAAAGTTTCAAATGCTCTAGAATATTTTTTTCTGATATTCCAATAAGTTTTGGAATATTGAAAGTTTTCATTTTAAATGTTTCCATCCCATTAGAGACAAATCGCGGTCAATATAAATTATCAACAACCATCTGCCTTTTAATTAATTTATAATAATATTATTTTATTTCCCTCCATAACAACGACCGCGGTCTCTAACGGGACAAGTATTTTTATTTTTTTACCTGTCCCGTTAGAAGTCGTCTTCTCAGATTACAATTTGAGAGTGATTTATCACCTTGAGACGGTCTACTTCTAACCGGGATTAATGTTAATATATTAAGTATATCATGAAGAATTTTAAAAAATATCTGCCTTATATTTTTGTTTTAATTCTTGTAGCGGTAGTCGCATTTATCTCCTTTATATGTATACGCAATTTGGGGCACAAATATCTCAAAGTGGCTTTTCTTGATGTTGGTCAAGGTGATGCGATATACATAGAAGCTCCAAATGGTAGGCAAATGCTTATGGATGGGGGTGCTGGTGGAGAAATTTTACCAAACTTGATTAAAGTTATGCCACCATTTGATAAATCTATTGATATGATTGTTGTAACTAATCCAGACCAAGACCACATCGGTGGGTTGGTGGAAGTTTTTAAAAATTATAAAGTTGGAATGGTTTTAGAATCGGGGATAAAACCAAACACTTTAATATATGAAAATTTAGAAAAAGAAATAGTCAAAAATAAAATAATAAAAAAAGTCGCTAGGCGGGGGACTCGTATTTTTTTAGATGAAAAGAAAAATATTTATTTTGATATTTTGTTCCCAGACCGTGACGTAAGCCAATTTGAAAGTAATGATGGTTCTATTGTCGGTCGGCTTGTTTACAGTGAAAGTTCTTTTATGCTTATGGGTGATGCAACAAAATATACGGAGAATTTAATTGGATGGAATGAAAATATTACAAACTTGAAATCAGATGTCTTGAAGTTGGGGCATCATGGTTCACGAACTTCCTCAAGTGTATTATGGCTTGAAAAAGTGGAGCCAGAGGTGGCGATAATTTCAGCTGGGGAAAATAATCGTTATGGGCACCCACACAAAGAAATTTTAGATAGTTTAAAATCCCTAGGCATACCATATCTAGCAACATACGAAAAAGGAAACATAATTTTCAAAACTGATGGAATCAAACTGGTGTACTAAATAAATTAAAATAGTGAACGGGCATTATTATTAAAATTATTCGCGCTTAACCCTAAAGGGCTCCGACACGACTCATAATTTTAATAATAATGCCCGTTTAATTAATAAAAATCCTCACGACTGTGAGGATTTTTATTTGATGATTCCGGCTTTTTTTAGAACTTTGTAAGCGCCGTGTTTGTTGATAGTTTTTATGGCTTTAGTTGAAACGGTAAGAGGGAAGTATTTTTTGAGCTCTGGAACATAGATTCGTTTCTTTTGAAGGTTTGTATATTTACGAACCATGCCAGTTGGATTGAATTTGGTAGCACGAACAACGTTGGAGTATCCACCCGCCATTTTCGAGCCCTTTTTTGTTATATCGCAAACTTTCGCCATAAATTAAAGAATAAAATGATTATAATTTATGAGCGTCCGCCTTAGGCGGGCGCCATACCTTTTATTAATGAGTCCTAATATGCTATCATATAAAACATGCTCGCGCAAGCTCAATTTATTGCTGGAATATTTTATATTGTTGTGTTGATTATGTCCGTGGTTATTCACGAATTTGCTCACGGTTATTCGGCCTATCTTTTAGGAGATAATACAGCACGTCTAAGTGGACGACTTACCTTAAACCCAATTAAGCATCTTGACCCATTTGGTTCAGTTATATTACCACTACTATTAATTTTAATGAGGACAGGTTTTATTATTGGCTGGGCTCGACCTGTTCCTTATAATCCAAATAACTTACGAAAAGGAAGAATTGGTAATTTTATTGTTGCTGTCTCGGGAATAGTTGCAAACCTTGCCATTGCAATTATTTTTGGTCTTTTGATAAGATTTGCACCAATGTTAGGAATTCCTATATATAATCCACTTTCGGTTCATCCTTTTTATCAAATTACTTCAATAATAGTAGAAATGAATTTAGTTTTGGCTCTGTTTAATATTATTCCTATTCCACCTCTTGATGGTTCTAAAATTTTATTTTCGTTTATTCCAGCCAAATTTCGACAGATTGAGAATTTTTTAGAGCAATGGGGAATTTTCCTATTACTTTTCTTCATAATCTTTATTTGGAGTAGTGTTTCGCCTATTATTTTCATTGCTTTTTCATTTTTAACTGGCTTGGCTTAAATTCCCGCAACTATTGCATTTTTATTAATATTATAGTAAAGTATCTCCACTAGTCAGATATGACTATTTTATTTGAAATACTTAATTCTATAGATTTTTTCATTGGGACCTGTCCCGTTAGAAATCTTTGATGATTTGAGTATAAATATAAACATAATGGGATGCCTACAATTAATCAATTGGTTCGAAAGAGCCGTAAAACAACAAAGAGAAAATCTAAAGCCGTAGCTCTTGCTCGCGGTTTTAATACTATTAAAAACAAGCCAGTTTTTTATCCGGCGCCATTTAAGCGTGGAGTTTGCACTAAAGTTTCAACGACAACACCCAAAAAGCCGAACTCAGCTCTTCGAAAAATTGCCCGCGTTCGCTTAACAAACGGAATGGAAGTCACCGCTTATATTCCCGGAGAAGGGCACAATTTACAAGAGCACTCAGTTGTGATGATTCGCGGTGGACGTGTGAAGGATTTAATTGGAGTTCGTTATCACATCGTTCGTGGACGTCTTGATACAACTGGAGTTGAAAAACGCCGACAATCGAGAAGTTTGTATGGAACTAAAACACCTAAAGAAGTCAAAAAGTAATTACGAATTACGAATTAAAAAATGCGAAGACGAATAAAAAATAAAAATATTGTTGAACCAGATATAATGTATAACTCGCCAAAACTTGCGAAGTTTATTAACAATATAATGTTGAATGGTAAAAAGGAAACTGCAAGGAAATCAGTTTATAAAGCTTTTGATATAATTAAAGAAAAAACTGGTAATCCCAATCCACTTGAGATATTTGATACTGCAATCAAAAATGCTGGTCCACTTGTTGAAGTTCGCTCAAGACGTATCGGTGGAGCAAACTACCAAGTTCCTCGCGAAGTCAGACCAGAACGACGTATTTCTTTAGCTATGCGCTGGATTATTCAGGCGGCTCGAAGTAAGAAAGGAGCGCCAATCCACGAAAAACTTGCTGAAGAATTAATTCTCGCTTCCAAAAACGAAGGCACAGCAGTCAAAAAGCGTGAAGATACTCACAAAATGGCTGAAAGTAATAAAGCATTTGCTCACTTTGCCTGGTAAAAAATTGCTTGCAATTTTTTACCCTGAGGAAACTGAAGGGTATAATAAAATTAAAACAAAAAATTCCCATTTGGGAATTTTTTTAATAAGTGTCTAAAAAATATTTTGCCCAAATAGTTGATTATGTTATAATTTTGAATAATTATTATTTTAAATTTATATTTTTGTATATGAAAATTTTAAAAAATCTTCCATACTTAATTTTTGTTATTTTAATTGGAGCAACAGTTGTTTATGCTGATGCTCTGACTCCACTTGATACTCTGTCAAAAAATATTAAATCACTCGTATATTTACCTAAAACAGGTCAGACAAATTGCTGGAATGCAATTGGTATCCCGATTCTTTGTCCGGGGACTGGGCAAGATGGGGAGTATCAAAATGGGTTACCTATGACAGGAGAGAGATTTATGGATAACGAAAATGGAACTATTTTTGATAGAGTAACAAATTTAACATGGCAAAAATGTTCTCGTGGGCAAGATGCTTTAAATTGTTCTGGAAACGCGATAACTTCAAATTGGGCTAACTCTCTTTCTTATTGTAATACCCTTAGTTCTTCTGGTGGAAAATGGCGACTTCCAAATAGAAATGAATTAGCTTCAATTGTTGATTTATCGGGAGTAGAACCAACTATAAACAATAAAATATTTCCCAATACTCCGGAAGTATATTATTGGACAAGCACTACTTTTCAACAAGTCTACACTAGTGCGTGGGTAATAGACTTTGGTAATGGACGTGTAAGTTTCAATGTTAAATCTCTCCCAAATTATACTCGTTGTGTCCGATAGTTTTCATTTGCAAAAATAACACTTTTGTTATATAGTGCTAGGAGCGCTATGGCGCTTTTTATTATCAAACAAATTGGATAACGATTATACATCCTTCGAGACCATTGTCTCTCAGGATGACAAATTTTATAGTCGCTTCACTCCTTAAAATTTAGTCATATGGAAAGAGATTATCCGTTAGAAAAAGTTAGAAATTTTGGAATTATTGCCCACATTGATGCGGGGAAAACCACTACAAGTGAACGTGTGCTTTTTTACACTGGGATGTCACACAAGATTGGAGAAGTTCACGATGGGGAAACAGTTACTGACTGGATGGAACAAGAACGAGAACGTGGTATCACTATTACCTCGGCAGCGATTACCTGCTTCTGGACTCCAACTTACGCGGGAACCAACAATCCTTCGACTGGCTCAGGACAAATTGGCAAAGCCAATTTGAAACACCGTTTTAATATTATTGATACCCCCGGGCACATTGACTTTACAGTTGAAGTTAAACGTTCACTTCGCGTATTAGACGGAGCAGTTGTCGTCTTTGATGGAGTGGCTGGAGTAGAACCACAATCAGAAACAAACTGGCGTTATGCCGATGAAGCTATGGTTCCACGAATTTGTTTTGTAAATAAACTTGACCGCGTAGGTGCATCATTTGAGCATTCATATGCCACAATTCTTGACCGTTTAAATAAAAATGCAGTTCGTATGCAAATCCCAATTGGACTTGAAGAAAAACACGAAGGAGTTGTGGATTTACTTAAAATGAAGGCGTACTATTTTGAAGGTGAAATGGGAAATAAGGTTATTGAAAAAGAAATTCCCGAGGAATTAAAAGCTGATGCCGAAAAGTATCATGCGGAACTTATTGAAAAAATTGTTGAACAAGATGATGCTGTGATGACCGAATATTTGGAAGGAAAAGTTCCTGATGTTGAAACCCTAAAGGCAATTATGCGAAAGGCAGTTATTGCCAACAAGATTTTCCCAGTTTTTGCCGGCAGTGCACTTAAAAACAAAGGTGTTCAGTTGGTCCTAGATGCTGTCGTTGATTATCTTCCAAGCCCGCTTGATATTCCGGCGATTGAAGGAATTAATCCTGATACCGACCAAAAAGAAACTCGTCCTGCTTCTGATTCCGAGCCATTTTCAGCACTTGCTTTCAAGGTGGCAACCGACCCATTCGTTGGACAGATTATTTTCTTCCGAGTTTACTCTGGAAGTTTAGCAGCAGGAAGTTATATTTATAATCCACGAACTCGTAACAAAGAACGTATCGGACGAATCTTGCGGATGCATGCCAACGACCGCGAAGAAATGAAGAAAGTTTATGCCGGAGAAATTGCGGCTGCTGTTGGGCTTAAAGATACAATTACTTCAGATACTCTTTGCGACGAAGACCATCCAATCGAGCTTTACAGAATTGTTTTTCCAGAACCAGTTATTCAGCTTCGTGTTGAACCAAAGACAAAAGCTGACCAAGAAAAAATGGGAATGGCACTCAACAGATTGGCTCAAGAAGACCCGACATTTAGAGTTACAACTGATGCTGAAACAAATGAGACAATCATTGCTGGAATGGGTGAGCTTCACCTTGAAATTATTGTTGACCGTATGAAGCGTGAATTTTCTGTCGAAACAAATGTTGGTAAACCGCAAGTGGCTTATAGAGAAACGATTACAGGTGAAGCAGGAGTGGAAGGTAAATATATCAAGCAGTCAGGAGGTCGTGGTAACTATGGTCACGTTAAGATTAAAGTTAAACCAATGGATATGACTGTTGACGTGGATGACCTCCCAAAGAATACCAAGCGAGATAAAGGATTTGAATTCATCAATAACATTAAAGGAGGAGCAATTCCACAAGAATATATTCCTGCTTGTGAAAAAGGATTCAGGGAAGGCCTTGACCGTGGAGTTTTGGCAGGATTTAAACTTGTAAATGTTTCTATTGACCTATGGGATGGAAGTTATCACGATGTTGACTCAAACGAAATGGCTTTTAAAATCGCTGCTAGTATGGCTGTGCAAGATGCTTGTAAGATGGCTCGCCCGGTTTTGCTTGAGCCGATGATGAAAGTTGAAGTTGTGACTCCAGAAAAATTTATGGGAGATGTGACTGGAAGTTTGTCATCAAAACGTGGGCTTATTGAAGGTATGGAAGCAAGAGGGATGAACCAAGCAGTTCGAGCGATTGTTCCACTTTCAGAAATGTTCGGCTACATGACAACCCTCCGTTCAATGACCGAGGGCAGAGCAGGATTTACAATGGAATTCATTCGTTACGACATCGTTCCTCAAAGTGTCGCTACAGCAATAATAGAAAGCAGAAAATAAAAAAATATAGAAATGCCCGACAATTTTATTTATAAAATTGTCGGGCATTTTGAGTTTTGTTTTTTACAAAAAAGTGTTATAATATACTCTCATTATTAATTAATAATTTTTCCTCATTATGAAAAATCAAAAGGGAAATATAGGTGTTATTGTTTCTATTATTATTATCGCTCTCGTTATAGGGGGTGTTGTTTATTTACTTTTAAATACAACAAAAAAAGATGAAATAATACCTCAAACAAATACAATGGAAAAAACAGCAAAGAATGGAGATGTTTTAGTTATGAATTACACTGGGAGATTAACAGATGGAACAGTTTTTGATTCAAATGTCGACCCTAAATTTAACCATGTTGAACCATTTAAATTTACTCTTGGAGCTGGGCAAGTTATCAAAGGTTGGGATGAAGGATTACTTGGGATGAAAATTGGAGAAAAGAAAACACTCACAATTCCACCAGAGAAAGGTTATGGAGATAGGGCAGTTAGTACAATTCCTGCTAATTCCACTTTAATTTTTGATGTTGAATTGGTTGGGATAGAATAAAATTATGGCAAAAATAAAAAATATATTTATAAATAAAATTCTGAAAAAGAAGAAAGTTTCGATTCCGCTAGCTATTATTTTAGTAATAGTCCTTATTCTTGTATTAAAACCAAATAGCAATATTAAAAATACTGTTACTGATATTGCCAAATATTCCGACTTGAAGCAGACAATATTAGCTACAGGACAAGTTGTTTCAAGTACAGATTTGAATTTATCTTTCAATGGAAGTGGGACAGTAAAATCAATAAAAGTAAAAGTAGGAGACAAGGTTAAGGCTGGACAAGTTCTTGCAACCTTAGATCAAGCATCTGAATTTGCGACACTTACGTCTGCTCGTGGAGCACTAGCAGCAGCAAAGGCAAGATATAAAAGAATTTTAGAAGGAGCAACAAGTGAAGAGATAATTCTCTCAGAGCTTGCTCTTTCAAATGCTAAAAGAGATTTTGAAAATACAAAAATTCAACAAGAAACATTAGTCAAAAATGCATATGATAATTTGTTAAACTCAACTCCAGAAGCAAATATATATCCACTATCACAAGATTTCACGGCTCCAACTATTAGTGGTAATTATAATTTAGGAAAAGAAGGTGAAATAAGAATTGAAATTGAATTAAATAACGGCCTTTTTAAAACTAGGGGTTTAATTAGTGTAGATGGAACTGTTTCGACAACAACACCTCAGCCAATAGGGAATTCAGGACTCTATATCCAATTTCCAGATGGAGTAACACTAAATTATACTGAGTGGAATATTGAAATCCCAAACAAAAATGCGACTGACTATTTAACTAATTATAATGCTTATCAATCGGCATTAAAAACCCAAGCCTCTACTCTGTCCTCATCTCAAAGTTTGGTTGACCAGAGAATAGCTGAACTTGCTTTAAAGAAAGCTCAAGCACGACCATCAGATATTGATTTAGCTATGGCTGACATTGTAGGAGCACAAGGGCAAGTAGAACTTGCTGATGCAAAGTATAAAGATACAATAATTACAGCACCACTTGATGGAACTATTACAAGCATAGACCTTAAACAGGGAGAATTAGCTTCAGCATTAAGTCCAGTTATTATCTTGCAAGATGTTTCAAATATTTATTTGGAAGCAAATATTAACGAAGCTAATATCGCAAACATAAAAGTTGGAATGCCAGTTGATATTACATATGATGCTTTTGGCTCTGAAAAAATTTTTAAAGGTAGTATAACCAAAATAGACCCATCTTCGACTGTCGTTTCAGGGGTTGTAAATTATAAAGTTACGGCTAGCGTAGACCAGGTAACAGATTTGCGTCCGGGAATGACAGCAAATATGACAATTAAAGTTCAAGAAAAGAACCATGTTTTAGTGGTTCCATCAAGGTCAATTTTAATTGATACATCAGACAATAAAACTATTCGCTTAATCACCAATACAAGAAATAAAAAATTTAAAGAAGTTAGTATTACAACTGGATTAGAAGGAGATGGAGGAATGGTTGAAATCACAAATGGACTAAAAGAAAATGATGAATTTGTAGTTTTAATAAAAACTAAATAAAATGGAAAAAGAAAATACAAATTATGCATTTATAGATGGACAGAATCTGTATATGAATACAGCGAAGAAGGAAATTAATCCTTGGAAAATAGATCTTGCTCGTTTTCGTTTTTATCTAAAGGAAAAATATAAAGTTGATAAGGCATATTATTTTCTTGGTTATGTGCAGGAGAAAAACCAAGAATTATATGAGAAAATTCAAGATGCAGGGTTTGTTTTAATTTTTCGTGAACATAATCCAGTAATGCTGGGTAAAAAGAAAGGTAACGTAGATTCAGACATTATCTTTCATATAATGAAGCGACTGTACAAAAAAGAAGATTTTGAAAAGATAATTCTTGTTTCTGGAGATGGTGATTATAAATTATTAGTTGATTTTTTGATAGAAGAAAATAAATTTGGGAAAATACTATTTCCAGATAGAAAATATAGATCTTCTTTATATAAAGAATTATCAAATAATTACTTTGCTTATTTAGATGATGTAGATATTAAAAATAAAATCAGTAAAGATAGTATAAACAAAAAGAAAAGGGTGCCTTAGGTAGTTAGCCGTTTGGACCCCTTTTCGTCTGAATACTTATATACTAACAAATCAAAATAATATGTCAAGCGAAAAAAATGAAAATCGAAAGTGTAAGAATTGTATTATACAAAGATAATAAGTCACTAAAATCTGATTCGTTAAGAATATTAAATCTAAAAGAATTATTATGTTAATAGAACTTAAAAATATTATTAAAAATTATGAAAATAGTGGAGTAATCACTCGTGTTTTGCACGATATTAATTTGAGCGTGGAGGAAGGGGAATTTATGGCAATTATGGGTCCATCTGGCTCTGGTAAATCAACCCTGATGCATACGATTGGTTTTTTAGATAGACCAACAAGTGGTGAGTATTATTTTAATGGAGAAAATACAAAAGATTTCACTGATGATGAATTGGCTCGTATCAGGAATGAACAAATTGGTTTTGTTTTTCAGTCATTTAATTTATTACCACGAACAACAGTCCTTGATAATGTGATGTTGCCACTTTTTTATAGTGGTTCAAAAAAGGGTCATATACATAGAGCAAAGGAAGCGCTTGAATCGGTTGATCTGGGGGATAGATTAAATTATTTGAGCAATCAAATTTCAGGTGGGCAAAAGCAACGTGTAGCGATTGCCAGGGCCCTAGTTTGTGATCCAAAAGTTATTTTTGCTGATGAACCAACAGGAAACCTTGATTCAAAAAGTGGAAGTGCGGTTATGCATATATTGGAGAAATTAAATAAAGAAGGCCGAACGATAATTTTAGTTACTCACGATATAAATGTAGCTCTTCATTCAAAGCGGATAGTAACAATTCGAGATGGAGAGATTGTCTCAGACCGTAAAGTCGCAGATGGAGAAAGGGTCCACTCAAAGGGGAGTGTTGATTAAAAGTACTTGTCCCGTTAGAAGCCGCGGTCACGAAATAAAAAATATTTAAAAATGAGATTATTAGATAAATTTAAAAAGCAAACAAGGTTTATTATAAAGTTGACCGAGATTTGCTTCTAATGGGATGCATAATTTTTTATCTGAAATAAAGGTTACTATAAAAGATTTACTTTCCAGAAAGGGGAGGTCTTTTTTGACAATATTAGGAATTATTATCGGTGTTGCTGGAGTAATAATCATTATTTCACTTGGAGCTGGAGCTCAATCACTTGTCCTTGGCCAGATTACTAAACTAGGCACTAATTTAATTGGAATCTTACCGGGGAAAAGTAATGACAATGGCCCACCAGCAGCAGTCTTTGGTATTCAAATAAAAACATTATCACTTCGTGATGTAGAATCTATAAAAGATAAAAATAAAGTCCCATATGCAACGGCCGTAGCGTCTTTTGTCAGTGGAAGTGTCACAATTATTTCAGGTAGAGAGAGTGTCGATACGAGTTTTACTGCAACAGATGGAAATTATCCTAAGGTTCAGAATTTAGAAATGGAGAAGGGGCAATTCTTTAGCGAAGAAGAAAGTAATGCCGGTAGTAATGTTATCGTCCTTGGTTATGATGTAGCCCTTAGTTTATTTCCAAACGGTGACGAACTTGGCCAAATAGTAAAAATTAAAATACCAAATAATAATAGAGCGGTTACATCTGAAGTCGGCAGTATTCCATTTAGAGTTATTGGGGTTCAGAAGAAAATGGGAACTGTGGCATTTCAAAATCAGGATGACCAAGTTTTTATTCCTTTTTCTATTGGTCAACGACAATTACTCGGGATTGATTATCTTCAATTTATTCGAGTTAAAGTTGATGATGCGGTAAATGTAAAAATTACAATGGAAGATATCAAACGTGTTCTTCGAGAACAGCATCGCATTACAAACCCTAGTGATGATGATTTTTCAGTTCGTGATTTAGCCGATGCAATAAAAATTCTGACAAGTATCACTGGCACCCTAAGTGTTTTCTTAAGTTTGATGGCGGGAATTTCTTTAATTGTTGGAGGTATTGGAATTATGAATATTATGCTTGTGACAGTGTCTGAACGAACTCGCGAGATTGGTCTTCGCAAGGCCATCGGAGCTACTCGTCGAAATATTCGAAATCAATTTCTTTTTGAATCAATAATTCTCACTCTCTCAGGTGGAATAGTTGGTATTGTTATTGGAATATTAATTTCTTATCTGGTTGCTATTGGTGCCCGATTTCTAGGTTATGATTGGGCTTTCATTATTTCTCCAATTGCGATTGTTTTGGCAGTTGGAGTGTCAATTTTAACTGGAGTTATTTTTGGTCTTTATCCAGCAATTAAAGCAGCTAAATTAGACCCAATAGTTGCACTGAGGTACGAGTAGTCGACATGAGTCCCGTTAGAAGCCGTGATCGCAATTTAAATACAAGTATAATTATGAAAATAAATTACAGAAAAATTAACAACCTAAAATGTCAGACACGCGAGTTGATCGCGATCTGCTTCTAAGCGGGATGAGTAATTTATATTTAAAACAAGCTATACGAGGTGTGAAGTCAAATCCTTCGAGGACTATTTTAACGACCCTAGGTATTATGATTGGTATTGGAACTGTAATACTTGTTCTTTCGGCGGGAGAAGGATTTAAGAGTTATATAAATTCTCAAGTTGATGCCTTTGGTTCAAATATAGTTATCGCTGAAACTTCCGTTCCCGCTTCAACCAAATCAAGGGCAAGTGGAGAAGGAGTTACTTCAAATGAGCCAAACAGTTCGGCTCAAAACGCAGTTCCAATTACGACTCTTAAAATTCGTGATGTAGAGGATATAAAAAATCTTCCCAATGTAAAAAATGCTTATGGAGCATCGATTGGTCAACAAGTTGTGACGTATAAAAATGTTTCCAAGAATGCTTTTATTTTTGGAGCAAGTTCTGCACGATTTGATATTGATAAAGGAGTTATAAAAATAGGAAGAGGGTATAGTGAACAAGAAGACAAATCTCTAGCTCAAGTTGCCGTTCTTGGTAGCGTTATTGCTAGTGATTTATTTGGCGATACTGACCCATTGGGAAAACTTATAAGAGTGGGAAATTATAATTTTGAAGTGATTGGTGTTTATGAAGCAAAAGGGAGCTTTAGTCCGATGGGTGAAGATGAACAAGTTTATATTCCAGTTACGACTTTACAGAAAAAAATTCAAGGCATCGATTATCTTATTTATTTGATTGCTGAATTAAAAGATAATTCCAAAGCTGATGCTACTTCCTTAGACATTGCTGATGTTCTTCGAAGTAATCACTATATTTCTGACCCCATTAAGGATGATTTTAAAGTTAGAACAGCTAGGGAAAGTTTGGCAACTTTTGATACAATCTTGAAAGCTATCACATTTTTACTTATTGCTATTGCTTCCATATCTTTGATTGTTGGAGGAGTTGGAGTTATGAATATTATGTATGTTATTGTCACTGAACGTATCGGAGAGATTGGTCTAAAAAAAGCTCTTGGTGCTCGTGACCACGATATTCTCTATGAATTTCTTATTGAAGCGATACTCTTGACGATTATTGGTGGAGTGATTGGGATTATTGGTGGAGCTCTGGGGTCTTTTATAATTTCAAAAATTGCTCAAAGCTATGGACTTCTATGGAAATTTATTGTGCCCTTGTGGGGAGTGGTTATATCTGTTTCTATTTCAGCTATCATCGGCATTGTCTTTGGTGTTTTCCCTGCCCAAAATGCCGCCAAATTAAATCCAATTGACGCATTAAATAAAGAGTAATTTTTTTTGTAGGTTGGTTTTGAGATAGTCCTACCAAGGGAGCTTTTGAGTGCGACGGCACGAAAACTGAGAAAATTTCTAGTAAGAAATTTTGGTACCCCTTGGGAGGAACTATCACAAAACTAACCTAAATACTTTTGTATAAAAATTATGATAACAACATAAAACCCTCTCCAGTATACTATGTGATATGCGTTGCCTAGTCAGCTCGCATAATTACTAGTAATACAAACATACACATGTCTGTTATATACATAGGTATGGATTTGCACAAAAAGACA
>Ga0247841_10005738_pt1 | contig 19771 bp, 12 predicted proteins | sample LaCruzMarch2015__2_FD_192410 | JGI IMG/M metagenome (GOLD analysis project Ga0247841, IMG submission 192410) | Freshwater microbial communities from meromictic Lake La Cruz, Castile-La Mancha, Spain - LaCruzMarch2015_18m | ecosystem: Environmental > Aquatic > Freshwater > Lake | place: Spain... | reverse complement strand
TTGAATTGATTAAGAACTTCTTCAAATTCTTCTGCTACTTTCTTCCTCTGCAAGTAAGAAATTGTGGTTATTAGTTTCTTAATATTTTCTTTTTCAATGATCTTATTCATGCTTAGGTTTAGCATGCCACCAGTAGGATATCCCCAATAAAAAACACTAAATGTAAACACTCCCGGATCACCCTGATTCAACTTAAAAAGATCGTATCTGTTAATCTCTGCATCACCTTCCTTGAATATCTTTTTGTTGGCGGATTTAAACTCCTTTGATTTGTATTCATAAGGTTCCCAAGTCTTGTGATTGGTAACAAAAGAGTGTTCATCGATTGGAATGCTTCTAATGTTATCACTGAAGTTTACAATGGATATTTCTTTCATGGCAAAAAAATAGCGTGGGTTATTAGCAATCCGTCTTAGAGGCACTGAGATGCCGAAACACAAGAAAGTTAAGCCCACGCATACCGTGAGCATTAACTTCATGAATCTGTGTTTCTAAAAAATTCTCAGTTTTCTAAGACAAAATCACAAGTTAATACTGCAATATCTTAAATAAAGAACGTAAATCGTTGCCGATCAGCACAAATATACTCATTTTAGACCATTGTACCTGTCTGGTAAAAAAAAATTGGAACCGGTTTATCAACCGCCCTGAAGAAGTCAAATAGTTTCCTTTTGGCTTTTAGCCAATGGCTATTTTTCCCTTGGAATGGCTTGTATAGGCTTGGTGGTTTCTTTTAGTTACAGGTGGGTAATAGTAACGTAAAGGAAAGAAAAGGGGGAGGCTGGCCATTGATACCGGAAAACAAGTTTAACTGCTGTCGGACTTGCTCTCGGTTTTAAAACTGGTTGTGACTCCCCCTGAAATTGATTACTTATGTTTTCGTGGTTGACCTTTTGAATATTGACCGAAACTCATTCTTTCAATAACCTTCTCGGCTATAAATTTTTCAAGCCATTTTTCGGCTGTTGAAAGCTTTATTCCCATCTTTTCAGCAATATTATCGGCATCCTTACGGGTAAAAATAGAGGGCAATTCATGGTAATACTCCCTGATTTGCCGGCTAAATTTTAACACTTTGCTTGGATAGCCGGCCAATTCATTATAAATTTCAAATGAATGAACCTTTAAGGTCTTGGCCAGTTCAAGCGCCACGTAAAAATCCTGAAGATCGCAATTGATAGTCAATTCGGTTACATCTTCTGGAAATTCACCCTCTTTTCGAAGAAGCGAAAGAAGCATTGAAATCCGAAAGGTGATTAAACCGATACGAAATAAAATCTCGGCTCCGGTTCCTTCTCTTTCTTCAATGATTTCCTGAGTCCATTGCTCGAAATAAGTATTGAACTCTGACTTTTGGTCGGGATTTAGTTCAAAATTAATTGTCGGGGGCATCATAACATACATCTGAAGAACTCTGATGCTAAAGATCAGAAATTGTTCCGCTATATTACCCTTACGCTTCCAGGGGTCTCGCCATTTCGGAGTTCTCTGGAATTTGTAAAAGATGATTCTGCTGAATAATCCATTATCGACCTCCTGCACCAAATTAACAAGTTGATCTTTAGTTCCGCTCAAGGAAACAGATAGTACAGGATTCTCAATTTCATAATACTCATTATTGCCCTTCCTGTTTACACTAATTGGTTCACGACTGTATGACTTTCGTAAGACGGTGCTGTAATGCCCCCATTCTGTGACAAACATGCGGTTAACAACATCAGCTTCAGTATCGAAAATGATACCGTTACCGAAATTTTTATTCATCAAGTGAAGCATCCCAGCTACACTGCTATCGGCAGGAATAAAAAGGGTCATTCGGACAGGTTTAGGCAAATCCATCTGGTAGTTAGAGTCTGCTGCTTTTTTCTCCTCTTCTTGATCGATTATAGCTTTTACCTTTTTATACTCATCCCAAAAATACTCGTGCATTTTCAAGCCAAGTTTACGGGCCCATTTCATTACCGCCTTACCTGAGGCCGGCGGAGCAACGATCAAAGAGTAAACGTTACAATTGGTTTCCATGTCATCGTATATCCCTTTGATCATAGGGAAGCATCCGCTAAGAACTGATAAGGCACTTAAAAGGTACATATCCTTTTGTCGCCGGTCATCGAATAAAGCACAGCTTTCTTTCAACAGATCGGGCAGCATTTCGTAGATATGTTCAGGAAAGTAAGGCATAGGATTTTCAGGATTATCTGGGTCCTCAGCCACTGACAGAATCTGGCTTTCCTTTAGTTCATCCTGGCCTTTGGAGCTTTCAGGAGGTTCTTCCTCCTTTTCATCGCCGGGCGGTTCACCTTCATCCTCATCGATTGCCGGTTGAATTATGGCTTTCAACTGATCAATATCCAGTTTCAGTGCAACATAGTCTGATACATCTTTACCTCCCGCTTCCTTCAGACTGTCCGGTAATACGACTTGACGGAAACCGAACTTGTCTGCCAGCTCACGGGAGGCCTTCTGACCTGTTTCATCCAGATCGTAAAGTACTGCGACCCTGTTAAAGCTGTGGTAGTTCAGACTATTAGCAAATTCTTCATTGATGGATGCAGTTTCAGAATTCAAAGATATTACGTTTATGTAGCCAAGGCCTCTCAGGGTCATTACATCCTTTTCGCCGCCGGTGATGATCACATAATCCATGACAAAATGCTTACCATCACCCTGCTCGATCTGATCCCAACCAAAGATGTAATTGTCTGGTTTTTGTCCGACCCAATAAAAGGATTTTGGCTTGGGAACGTAAATTTTAGCGAATTTAATTCCTTTGAATGCGAACATGAATTCATCCGGGCTTCTGTTCACAGTGTAAAACTTCCCTGAAGAATTTATAGCTGTATAGCCATCAATAGGTGTAACCCAGTGTTCTTGCAAGATTTCGAGTGTGATACCGTACTGTCCGAAGTAGTCAAGCTCCTCTTTGTTGAATTTGCGTTCAAAAAGAGTAAAACTTTTATTAGTGCCGTTCCGGTCAGGTTCAATAACAGGAACGGTGATGGTTCCTGGCTCAGCGGCGATGATGATTCCCTGTTCTATCCCTTTTGTCAAATCATCGTACATACGTTCGAGAATTTCGGGGAATTGGATAAGGAAGTTAAGTCCGTAAACATATCCGGCAAAAACAAATTCATCTCCGTGATAGTCTGGGGCGCCATGGTCCATAAATAACCATTTCCCATTTTTAAGGTAAATGCTAAAGCTGGGCTTTCCATCTTTATAAAAAGGGTTGTAGGTGGATTTGCATCGGTTACCGATTACCTTCAGGTTAGGGATAAATAACTTGTAAAATAAGATACCCCCTTGCGATAGTTCGATTATTTCTTCTTTAGAAATTGACATAACTTATTGATTTTGAATATTAATAATCTGAAAATTAGATCCCAACCTGTTAGATAGGTTAGTCAAATCGTACATCATTCTGAATATGATTTCATCCAGACGATTGTATCCAAAAATTTGGTAATGAATCGCAGCGAACATGAAAACATCTCCACAAAATTTGTCGATAGCATAGTCCCTGAAAAGCCATAATTGTCCGGCTTTATAGACTAAGAAGGTTTTGAAGTATTCTTCAACGAAAGGATTAAAGGTTGGACGGCATTGTTCACCAATGACCTGCAACTCTGGCATCACCAGTTGGTAGTACCTTAAACCACCATTAGAAATTTGCAGGATTTTTGAAATTTTTTCTACCATAAATTAAATTTTTATGGCAGCAAAATTCCATAACGCCCTATATTATAGGTTAATAGTGGTTAATCAGGAAGTTAATCTGTTAATTAACTTTTTAATGAGCGGTTCAATAAACTCAAGACCCGTTGAATTTGAACCTTCTTTTTGTTGGGATATTCTTAATTGAAAAGGTTTAAATTTATTGCCTGATTTATTTAAAAAGTGTTTTGCAATCAGGTATTCATAATGTTTTTCTAAAATTATTTTTTCAGAATGAAGCCTCTGAAATAATTTCATTATTTGCAATTCTGTTCCATAATTAATCCATTGAATTGGAAATATTTCTAATCCATTATTAATAAAGTGCCTTTCAAATTGATTATAATCAACATCTATTCTTGGTATTGCATTCAAAGTATCAAAGAGAATCTTAATTAATGCTATCTTCCTACTTGGTTCTTGAATCCTTTGATGGAATTTTATTAGAGAATAGTCAGGATCTATATGGGTCTCTTGAAATTGCTTATCTGTGCTTCTATTTTCATCACCCTCTATATCATCAACTTTCTTTTCAATGGAACTATACTCTTTAATTAAAAATGGGATTCTATTTCTAATGGCTATCAAAGCTTCCTTTTTTCTTTTTAATGCTTCATTTCTTAATCCTTCATCTTCTAAGATTCGTTCATCCAGGTTATCCCATTTTTCAAAAGTTCCATAAAGTACACCAGGTTCATCATATACTTGAATTTCTTCCAATTTTGATTCATTCAATGAAACTGTAAGTAGAGTAAGAAATTTTACTTTATCAGCATAATCAGGAATTGTATCAAGAAGTGCGGAAAATTTCTCCCAATGGCTGACACTTGCAAGAAGCAACTGATTAATTAACTTTTGGTAAATGATGAGTTTGTCTATTCCCGGTTCCATTTTTTAATGAATAAGTATCAAATCATAAAAAGCCTATAACTCCTAAACCTTCTAAATTTTCAAGTATTCATTCAATTAATTGTAATTAAATGATTTACAATTAATTCTTATTAACCTATAAAGATATAACATTCTTCAATATATAGAAGAACATCTATGCTTCATTTGTTGATTTTTAATTCCTGGTTAAAGATAGAAAGGTTATGATTTATAGGATTCTTAGGATTTTAGGATTTGAAATATCATTTATTCTGAAATATTCTAATCACCTTAAAGGGAGTCAGTTAATATCAGAAATTATCATATCTTGATGGATTAAATACAATTTCTTTAAATTCTATTTAATATATTGATTACTAATTATTTATTAAATTATTCTAAATTCCATAAATAATATAGAAGGGTTATGATTTATATGATTCTTATGATTTTAAGAACAAATTGGAGATAAGTAAACAGTTTAACTATTCATTTATAACTGTTTATTGTCATCAAGATGAATTGATTCAATTTTATTCAACTGATATCCTTCTGATTTAAAAAAATTCATTAAATCGTAAAAATATCTCATGCTGAGCTTAGCATCAAATAATCTACATAGCTCACTTCCTGCATCAGTAAAAGCATATTGATCAATTCGATATTGTTTTAAATCAGGATTTTTTAAATAATGAATTGTATAAATCTCATCTCCTATATGTATTTCCGTTGGAATTAGGGAAATCACATAAATAATTCTTACTAAATTATCACCATTATGAATTAAACCAGCCTCCCGTAATTCTAATAAATCCCCATAGTTTATTCCAAAATCATTTAAAGATTCAGTTTTACCAACTTTCCAAATCCAACCTCTCCCTGAGGCAAGATTGCATGCCCGTTGAAATATTTTTGCTTCCTCCTTAGAAATATTAGCAACTACTTCAAGAGTCCTAAGGCTTATACTCCTGGGTTGGGATACCTCTCCAGCAAGAATCTTTGCCCAAATTTCCTGCATCTCCTCTCCTGTAATATCCTGAGCCTTACTAAAAAATCTTGTTCTCCAATCTTCATCTACAGGTTCATCTGAAACATTCTTATCCAAAAATTTGATGGATTTTTCTGCAATCTCTTCTATATTTTTCTGCCTGTTAAGCTCCTGATAATATAATCTCTCTTTGGTTCTTTGAATTAGTTCAATCTTTGCATCACCTTCGATCAGAATTTTTTTTGCTTCAGCATTAGCCAATACTTCAATTTTATAGGCTTCTGCATCTGCTTCCTTACGCATTACTCTTGGTTTATACAATGTACCAATCCCTTTGCTCACCACGTCTATCAGTTTCGCAATGGATTTATCGCTAATTTTTATAATATCCATAATTTCTAATTTTTAGGACTTAAATAATAGAACTACAAGGTACAATAAAATCATATTCTCACTGAAAAGCAAATTCCTGGTTAAATTTACACTAAAATCTATTAAGTAAATGATTCCCCTCTAAATCCTTTAAATCAATCATATTTCTTCTTATTATCAATATCAATTCCTAAAAATCCTATAAATCCTAACCTTACTAATTTTTCCTGAAGAAATTGAATCAATATAGTTAGTATTTACTAACCTCCGAATTAAATTTATTAGGTCTTGGATGAAACTTTTGAAATTTTATTAATATATTGATTATTAATGTTTTATCAAATTATAAAGATTTACTTATAAAATAGTGAAACCTTATGATTTTTAGGATTCTTATGATTTGGTTTTTCAACTGAATCATTTTTTTTAGCAGATTTGACACACAACTTACCTTAATTTTTATCCCATTTTTAACAACAACAACTTGATGATAAGTTTTTTATACATTATGGACATTTAGATATTATCTTTGCTAATACCAACATAGAGGTGATTCGCTCACACCTTCAACCTGAGAGAAATAATTTTAACCAATTAACAAGGAGGTTCAAATGACACGTTATTACGTTAACAAAAATGCTCAATCAAATGGCGATCACGAAGTCCATACAGGCTCATGTGATCGTTTACCAAGTATTGAAAATCGGCTCTACTTAGGGGAATTTTCAAACTGCAAAGATGCGGTAAAAGAAGCTAAAAAGACTTTCAGCCAATCAAATGGTTGTTACTACTGTTCTTATGCATGTCACACAACTTAATCTGTATCAATATGGCAACAAGAAAAACCTATCATGTAACCAAGACCGATGACGGCTGGCAAAGTAAACTTGAAGGAGGCCAAAGGGCCTCTATTACTGGTGATACAAAGGCAGAAGTTATTAAGAAAATGGCTGAATTAGCCAATAATCAAGGTAATACTTCAGTAAAAATTCATAAAGGAGATGGAACCTTTGAGGAAGAAAGAACCTATTCAGGGAAAACTGATCCGTTTCCTCCTCCTGGTTGAACCAATTTCCTCCTTAGTTACTATTCTATCCACCTTCATCGGTAATAGAAGAATTATGTCAGAGCGAATTGAATATTTGATAATGTGAAATACCCGGAAGACTTACTTTTATCTTCCGGGTAAAGCAATGTGAGTTCGTATTAGCTAACCAATAACCCAACCAACCATGAAAAAGTCAATCCTGTTGACCTTGCTACTCATTATGTCTGTAGCATTGTTATACTCCCAGCAAGAAGCCATAACCACTGACGGTAAGAATGTTTTATTATATGATAACGGTACATGGCTCTATTCAGACAGTGTTAGGCAGTATAATGTCCGATCGGCCACTATAACGGATTTAGAAATTCCCAATGCCAGTACGTCAGAAAAAATCATAACTCATACCGGCTATTCATTCCTGTATAATGAATCCCATGAACAAGCCTCGTGGGTAGCCTATGAGTTAACCAAAGAAGAAACCAATAAGCTGTATGACAGAACGGATAATTTCATGCCAGATCCATTGGTTACCACCGGAACAGCCAATGATGGTGATTATTCCGGCTCAGGCTATGATAGAGGACACCTGGCTCCTGCTGCCGATATGGGCTGGTCATCAACTTCAATGGTTGAATCCTTCTATTATAGCAATATGAGTCCTCAACTACCGGGATTTAACCGGGGCATCTGGAAAAAACTGGAGGGGTTAGCTAGGACTTGGGCAGTAGAATACAATGCAATAGATATTGTTACCGGGCCAGTATTAACTTCTGGCTTAACAACCATAGGAGCTGATGGAGTTTCAGTACCAAAGTATTATTACAAAGTGATCTTGGATTATACTGAACCTGAACTCAAAGGGATCGGATTTATTCTTCCCAATGCAAGTTCAAGTGAACCCTTACAATCTTTTGCAGTCACTATTGATAGTGTTGAAAAATTCACCGGAATTAATTTCTATCCTTCATTACCGGATGATCAAGAAAAAACTATTGAAAAAACCTTATGCATTTCTTGCTGGTCATGGGAAAGTGTTAAATCAGGAAGTGGAAGCGGGGAAGAAAATAAATCCTCCAGTTCTGTCCAATGCAAAGGAACAACTCAGGCGGGAAACAGATGTAAAAACAATACCTTGAATGCTTCAGGCTATTGTTACCTCCACGAAAGTCAAAATCAAAGCGGTACTGTGAGCCAACCTGCACCTGAAAAATCAGCAAGAAGAACAGTTTCAGTCCAATGCTCTGGAACAACGAAGGCGGGAACAAGGTGCAAACATATGACCTATAGTCCCAATGGCCGATGTTATCAGCATGGAGGTAATTAAAAATTGGAGAAGGTTTCAGATTTAGTGCAATTCTTATTTGCCTTCATTTATATTTGAAATTGGCTGATTACTTGATGTAAACCATGAAGCAAGATAAGCTGTGAATGTTCCAAAAATACCTACACCAACAAACATCAACATCACACCAATTATTCTACCTTCAGTTGTAACCGGATACTTGTCCCCATAACCAACGGTTGTAACCGTTACTAAAGCCCACCAGATTGCATCTTCAGCTGATTTAATATTACTTGCAGGATCATTTTCGACAATTAAAATAGAAATTGAGGAAACGATTACTACCAAGATTGTTATTAGTGCGACGGCAGTCATCGTACCTTGCACCCTATTTTTAAATATAAATTTCAATAAAATTCTTGATGAGCGGAAAGCTCTTAATATCCGCAATAACCGAACTAATCTGAATAGCCTTCCTATCCTAGCAATTGGCAAGGCAGGAATGCTTGATATTAGATCAATCCAGCCCCATTTCATAAACTTGAGCTTGTTATTAGCTTTATAAAATCTAATACTAAAATCAAGTAAGAAGACAATGCAAATCGCATCATCAATGATTTGTAGGAGAGAAGTAATTTCCGGTGGAAGTTTAAAAAAAGTATCAATGACTAATGCCAATAAAACATAAACGGATAAAACAATTATTATCAAACTGAATAATCCAATTCTTTCTTTTTCTGATGTTTCCATTATGATTTGATTTTAATAATAGTGGATAGTCAACGTTACGAAAGGCAAATATAGTGAAGGAAAGAATATTTTACAATCCTAATCTTACATCATTACTTAGAATCAGTCTATATTAGTCTTGCCTATTGACTTCTCTGAATTTATTTTTATATTTGACGGTGAAAATCAATCATTGATTGTTCGCCAAGCTTTCATAGATTGTTGATTCTATAAAATCCAGCCGCAATTTTATTTGAACTGATGTTCTTTCAGTTTACTGAAAGTGCTTAGTTAGGAAGTTTTCAATAGTTGAAAATATTATTAACCATTAAAATTGCTCATATGCAAAAATTATCAGTTTTAGTTTTGTTGAAAATTGGAGCTGGGATGATCTTATTCCATTCCTGCCAATATTAATGATTTTGGGGCGCTTTCAATTGTAACATTGTTTTCTATTAAAGTTCTTTCAAAATAATATTATCCTTAATAAAGATAAACTCTTAAGGCTGATAAGATTCCTTTCAGAGATTATCTACTTAAGAAAATCGATTCAGAAATTAAACACATTTAATACAGAACATAATTGAATATTTAATATGCGAAAACTAATTTTATGTTTTTCTGTTTGTTTTTTATCTTTTTCTTATTTAATAATAAAAGCACAAGAAGAGGATCCACGGATTTGGTACAATGCAATTTCAGTACCTCCTTCACCAAATGCTGCATCATTAGGAAAATACGGTGAATATTTAGTTGATAAATCAACTGGGATTCCTAATATATCAGTACCACTTTTTGATATATCTGAAGGTGGGATTGATGTTGGTGTGGGAATTTCGTATCATGCAGGGGGAATTAAAGTACAAGAGGAAGCTTCTTGCATTGGTCTTGGATGGTCTCTCAATGCTGGAGGAGTCATTACAAGAGTAATGCATGGAATGCCTGATGATGCTGGGACGTACGGATATTTAAATCATGCTTCAAAAATTCCAAGGGAAGCTTGGGTTGATGCAGATTTTACAGTTCCAGAATATGAAGAAAGAACATATCAATGGCTAAATCAATTATCATTAGTAAATATAGATTATGAACCTGATATATTTTATTACAATATTGGTCAACATAGTGGATCATTCATATTCGGCAATCATGGTGATATAGTACTTATGCCAATTTCTGATCTATCAATCAAGCCAATATATGATACCGTGGGAACTCATAAAGGAATAGCTGGTTTCATCATTATTGATCCAAATGGCATGGAATATTTATTCGGAGATATAGATACTACAGGATATATTGAGAAAACGTTAGCTTTTACAGGAAATGGTGATATAAACTATTATGTATCTAGTTATTATTTATATAAAATTAGTAATCCATTTAGAGCTTCAAGCATTTTGTTTAAATATAAAAATTATAATAATTATAATAATTATAGAAAGACAATGCCTGCTTCATATACAATGTTATATGAGTCTAATCCTCCGAACCCTCATTATTATTATGTATCTTCTTCCTCGAGTGATTGTGACGTAATTATTAATATGAAGGCTCTTTCCTTAATTGAATTTAAAAATGATTCTATTTCTTTTTATTCGTCTATATCAGATGAGAATCTTCCAAAAATCGATTCGATTGTTTTTAAAGCCAGAAAATTCAGTTTCAATTATGATTGGTTTAATTCCAATGGACAAAGCAATTATCGCCTTAAGCTTTTATCAATAATTGAATCAGGCACAGGCAACACTGATAAAATCCATTCATTTAAGTATAACGATATCGATCTCCCTGAATATGAATCATTTGCAATAGACCATTGGGGCTATTATAATCATGCTCTAAACCAGTCATTAATTCCAAATATTCAAATTGGAAACCAGACACTTGGTGGAGGTTCCAACAGAGAGCCAAACTGTACCTATACCAAAGGGGGGACGCTTGATACAATAATTTATCCTACAGGAGGCAGGACAGAATTTGAATTTGAAAGTAACACAGCATCAAGACTTCCAATCCCAGAAGAAATTGCGAGGGATAGCACATTAGAATATTTAATTGAGCTCGAAAATAATGAACACGAAGTTCTAAAAACATTTTATATCAACTTAGATCCAAATTTGATATATTTTGATATTAATGTCCATGCCGAGTTGAGTGGGAGATATTGTGAATGTCCTCCACAGGGAGATGCTTGTGGGGGAACATGGGATCTAACAAATGCGAATAATGAAGCACAGAGCCTGAACTTACCAACATATGTACCTTGTGCATTTTCAAAGAATAAATCACTTGAAAGCAATTTTTTTATACCCCCATTAATATTAGATTTGGCACTTTCTTCTTTTGACGCTGCAAAATTTACCGTAAAAATTACTTTTAAATACTATGATCCGAATGATTTATTGATCAAGCGACCGTTTATTACAGGTGGTACAAGAATCAGAAAAATAGTCAATTTTGATCCCGTAACTGCAAACTCCACTATTCGTTCTTTTGATTATGGACAAGGGGGTAACTTAAATGCTCATGAGCCTATTTCTTATTATACAAGTATCACAGATGTAAGACCAAATCCACCAGACCCACAACTAATATCATATCCTCAAAAAATGGTATTTTCATCAGCTCAAACAGGATTAGGTGTATCACCTAATATTGTTTCATATGACGAGGTTACAGAATATTTAGGAACCAATGAAAATAACACTGGAAAAATAGTCAGTTCCTATTATAAAATTGATGATCCCTCAACCAGTGGTCCACCTTACCCACCCAAAATTAGCTATCAATATTTAAGAACTAATTTAACAAAGGAATTATATTATTCATTTGTAGATACTGGTTATAGATTAGTAAAGTCAAATGCATATTCTTATGAATTCGATACAAGTAGAATGAATCATATATTGGGTTTTCAGGCTTTTAGAAAAAGAACTGCGCCTGTGCAGGAACAAAAAAAGGAGGACTTTAATTTTCGTAATTATTGGATTGAATCAAATCTTTTAAGAAAAAATATAATTACATCTACCGAATATTTTAATATTGGTTCTGAACTAGTAAATGTTGATACTCTCATATACGATAGCATTCATTACATCAATCCTAAGGAAATAAAAAGCTTAAGGTCTGATGGTAAAATTATAACTACCAGATATAAATATCCTATTGATTATCTTACTTGTTATGATGCCTGTAGCCAACAATTTGCTAATGCCATTGAAACTTGTGAGCACAATTATAGAGCCTGCAGCCGTGAATTTCAAAATTGCATATCAAAATATAATAACTGTCGGAATATAACATACGATTGCATATATGAAGCACAAGAAGAACTTGACGATTGCCCGAACGTTCCTGTTTTGTATGAATTATGTCAACAAAAAGTGATAAGAAAATTCAATAATTGTTTAGAAAAGATTAGTTATTGCTTAGATACCTCTGGATATAACTCATGTTTAGCAACCGATAGTTGCTATTATATTGGTTGCGTGGTAGATGTTAGTAATACTTATAATTATTGCATAGATAATTATGAGACTTGCATAATAGATCAGTACGATAATACAACGGATGATAACGAACGAGCTATTATTTTACTGGCACAACTACATAATAATAATGCCCTTATTGAAAAAGAAGTCTACGTTGATCAATCTAAAATTGAACACTTTAAATTTAATTATAAGACTAATACACTTGAATTTGCAGATGAGGATACCACAATAATAGTGGATTTCCCAATTATCTACTCAGCCGATAAAGCAAATATCAATGATGTTTTTTATCAAGAAATGCGATATGATGAATACGACAGTCATTTTAATATTGTCCAAATGACCCCTAAAGGATTAGGCCCTTCTATAGTATTTTTATGGGGGTACAACTATACATCATTAATAGCTGAAATTGATAATTCAACACTAAGTGAAGTTTTGACAGCACTGCACTCTATTAATTCTAACATTAATAATTTAGATGATTTACAACCATTAAACCAAGTCTCACTTCATAATCTTTTTTCGCAGCTTAGATTAATCTTACGTAATTCATTGATTACTTCATTTACCTATGATCCCTATATAGGAATTAAAAGTAAAACGGATCCTAATAATATAACTACTTATTATGATTATGATTCTTTCGGACGGCTTCAGACTATTAAGGATTCCCAAATGAATGTAATTAAAAGATATGTATATAATTACCACCAGTAATATATAAACAATAGAATGATATTCGAAATAAGATTGCTTAATTATAAATAGTTTAAATATGTTATTGATCTGATAAAACATAAAAACTAAGCTTTATAGAATCATGAATAAATACGCGATTTTCTGCATAATCCCTTGCATGATACTTGGAATATTACGAGTTAATTGTCAATCACTTACTCCTCAGTGGGCTTTACAAATAGGAGGAATTGGAGACGACCGAGGGATAAAAGTAATATCAGATTTAAATGGTAATATTTACTTTGCCGGAATATTTGAAAAAAAAGCAATTGTTTCTATCAATGGAATAAAGGATACTATTCAAAGCAAAGGATATGAAGATGTTTATTTTGGTAAAGTGAACCCGGATGGTCAATTGCTTTGGAGTCAAAGGATTGGGGGTAAAGGTTCTGATTCTCCTACCGATTTAATGATTGATAGATCTGGTCATGTTTACCTTTCAGGGATATTCCAAGACTCTTGTTTTTTCCAATCAGATACGCTTGTTTGTTCGGACTACATCGATAGTTTTATTACAAAATTTGACTCCCTTGGAAATGTATTATGGATTCGACAAATTTCAGGAGAAGGAAATCAGCAATGCAGAGCTATGATGTCGGATATAAATGGAAGTCTTATCACGGGTGGTTTCTTTACCAAAACCCTTGAGTTTCCCACTACACAATCTACCGTATATCAATCCCAAGGAGGATATGATGGTTTTGTGGCCAAATGGACGCCTCAAGGTCAATTGGACTGGGTAAATACTGTCCCAAATTCAGGGGATGTAATTCTAAAAGATGTAATGACTGATTCTCAAGGAGACTGTTATACGGTTGGGAATTTTACAGATTCCATTTCACTGGATAACGATCAAAGTCAAATTAGAAGTGTCGGAAAAACAGATGTCTTCCTAATAAAATATAATGAAGAAGGTGATTTAGAATGGGCTGAATCTTTTGGAGGTATCTTTGATGATAATGCCAAATGCATCACTGCCGGAGGTAATAGTAAGATGGTCGTTGTGGGTGAATTTAAAGAAGACTTATTGTGTGATGAAAATGTTATTTTGACTGCTCAAGGAGGTGATGACATCTTCTACCTCACCTTTAACAAACATGGTAAACTTCAACATCAAAAAAAACATGGCCTTGAAAAAAATGATTTTGTATTCGATGCATGGATACCCGTTGGTCAAAAGATTTTAATGGCTTCTGACTTAAGAATTAACCAGGAGAACAAAAATACCATACTTGCAGATTATGGGCTTCTTGGTGATATGTCTGATCTCTATCTGACTGGAGATGACCTTAATCCTACTGTTCTTTCTGGTGTGATGACAACTAATGATCAAATTTACTTTTGCGGTAATTTTCATGGTACTGCTATTTTTAATCAACTCAATCTTGTTTCTTACGGAAGTGAAGATTTTTTCCTGATTAAATTAGGGTCAGATTATAAAAATGAGGCCGTTGATCAACCAGATAGTAATGAAGTAATTCAAATAGCTTCAAAAACTCCTTCTCCCCAATCGTTTGGAAATATTTCTCTTTTAAATACAAATGATTCAGTCAATACATTATTCATTTATCCGAATCCTTTCCGGGAGGAAACGCATATCATCTATAATATTTCAGAGACATGTGATATTGTTATTAATATTTTGGATGTAAAAGGAAATATACTTAAAGAATGGGATTTACCCAATCAATCACCGGGAACATATGTTGAGAATTATATTACAGTTGGATTAAGTGAAGGAGTGTACGAATGCATATTTCAAGCACAGGGAAAAACCGTATTTATTTCTAAATACTTGAAATTGATACATGTTAAGTAATAGCTTAATACTCTTTATCTTAAGGATTCTTTGATAATAACCATTAATCAAATAAATATGATATCCAAACGAGCCTCTTTACTCAGCATTTTTGGAGGACTACTGATCTCTTTGTCTTATGGGCAAAGCCTGGATAATAACTTTATCAAAACCACTGAGCTCTTAATCCCTATCGCTGATACAAGCCAAATCAACGGTTTGGATGATGATGAAAAAAATGATGTGATCAACTATTATGATGGACTTGGGAGGTTAAAGCAAACAAACCATTGGCATGCTTCTTCATCTCATCAAGATATTGTTCAACATATTGAATATGATACTATTGGAAGACAAAAATTTGATTTTCTTCCTTTTCCACATGAAGCTGATGGTGACTTTCTTCCGGATGCAGGTGATAAGACAATGGATTACTATGATTCACCAGGGGATCATACCATACCTCAGACGCCATTCCCATTTAGTGAAAAGGACTTCGATGATTCCCCATTGAACAGGGTGATGAAACAGGGCTTTCCGGGTGATTCCTGGCAATTGGATGCCCATCCCCAACACTTTAACTACCTCACCAATACTTCCAACGACCAGGTGCTGCTTTTTAATTATAGTGAAGGGACAAACCAATTTTCATCCAGCGAATATTATGCCGGACAAAGCTTATATGTGTATAAATCCTATGATGAAAATGGAAACCTGACCAGGACCTTCAAGGATAAATCCGATAAAATCATCCTTAAGGAAGATAGCCTTTCGGGGGCAAAACTCAGAACCTATTATATCTATGATATTTATGACAATCTGGCTGTGGTGATTCAGCCGGAGGGCAGTTGTTTGATCTCCGGATCATTTTCCAGCACTTCACAGTTTATTGATCGTTGGTGTTTTACTTATAAGTATGACTCCCAGAAAAAATTGGTTGAGAAACATATCCCTGGAATGAAAAAGCCTATCTTTACAGTTTACGACTCATTAGATCGAATAGTACTTACCCAGGATGGAAACCTAAAACAATCAGACCTTTACTATTATTCCTGGTATTTTACCAAGTATGATGTTTTGGGAAGGCCTGTATTGGAAGGATTATACAGAAACCTCACGGACACTACTTTAATTCAAATACAAAACCTTGCCGATGATTATATTTCACAACACAGTTACTTTGAATCAAGAACCAATGATCAATATGCTGTCCTACAAGGTTATACTAACAATGCATTCCCCCCTATCGATAGTTGTGAAATATTAAAGGTTTATTATTATGATGACTATGATTTTGATAAGGACGGCTTTGAGGACTTTGATTACTATTCATTCCCAGAATTTGGCAATTTAAATTACTTTGGGCATCCAATGGGAATGATGACAGGCTCCAAAGTTAAAATACTGATAGAGCAAGTCCTGCCAGATCCCTTATTGGTATCAGTAAATTTCTATGACAATAAATCACGCATTATTCAACAACAATTACAAAATCATTTTGGACACTTTGACACTCTGACTACTAAATATAATTTCGTGGGTGATGTCCTGCTTTCACGTTACTCCCATGCAAGCACATATGAGTACCACGTAATGTATGACAGCCTGGTATATGACCATGCCAGAAGATTGAAAGAATCATATAAAAAGATTGACCACCAATCTCAATTTTTAATGGCTTCATTCAATTACAATGAATTAGGCCAGCTTATTGAGAAAAACCTACATCGTACCGGAACCTCCACCTATCTGCAATCTTTAGATTACTCATATAATATACGGGGCTGGCTTAATGGAATTAATAAAAGAAGCAATGGAAATGATCTAGGTGACGTATTTTTCCAGGAATTAGTGTATGATTCTACTATCAGTGCTTTGTATTGTGAAGCAAATTATAATGGAAACATCACAGCAAGTATTTGGAAGCATTCGAGAAGCCTGACAGGGAAAGGATATGGATATACTTATGATAATTTAAATCGTCTGACAAAAGCAGTTTATGGAGAATTTGGAGGTGGTAATTGGAATATAAATGATAAATATTCAAACCCCATGATTGATTATTATGACAATGGAAACATTAAGCGATTGCAACGAAAAGGGCCTTGTGGTACAAATACAACTCTGGATGATTTAAATTATTATTACGATGGAAATCGAATTATAGGAGTTAATGATAATGCAGCCGCATATTGTGGGTTTATGGATAATGGTCATTATTTTAACCCAAATAACCCAGAAAATACCACTGAATACTTCTATGATAACAATGGGAACCTTACCAAAGACCTCAACAAAGGGATTACAAGTATTATATACAATCACCTCAACTTACCAGAGAAGATCGAATTTGAAAATAATCGGAGAATTTATTACCTTTATGATGCTAATGGTACAAAACTGCAAAAAACCTATTACGAAGACAACCGGCTCATGGAAACCACCGACTACTCCGGCATGTTTGTTTACAAGGACGGACACGTTGATTATATCCAGACCTCCGAAGGCCGGATGTATTGGGATAATAATCATCATTTATTCTATGCTGAATATTTCATCAAAGACCACCTGGGAAATGTAAGGGATGTAATTACAACAAATCCTTATTACAGTAATTCTATTATCCAGATAACGGACTACTATCCATTTGGCCTGGAAATACAAGATATTAATACTTCTGACAACCTACAGTTATACAATTCCAAGGAACTTCAGACCGATGCAAAGTTGTGGTGGTATGATTACGGAGCCAGGTTCTATGACCCGGTGCTGGCAAGGTGGCATGTGGTTGATCCAATGGCGGAATCTTCCCGGAGATGGTCTCCCTACACCTACTGCATGAATAATCCAATCCGGTTCATCGATCCGGATGGGATGGATGTGACTGATTTTTTGGACAAAGATGGAAACTTAGTGGCACATGAAAATGATGGCTCTAATGCTGTATTTCAACAAACAGGTTCTGGCACTAATTTACATTATGAGTTTACTGGAGAATATAGTGAACAAGGGGGTGTTGACGAGGTAACGGATGAAGCAGTAACGTCTGTAACGCAAGAACAACAGAACTTAAATGATAGTAATCCAAGTTTGGATCAGGATTATAATTCAACAACTCGGAAATTTGGGGGCACTCATTGCAATCAAGCAACCCAAAATGTTCAATTGGCTACCCAATCAGCGTTAAGAGCTCAGGGCGATGAATCAATTAACTTATTCACACCTGGAAGAGCAAATGATATTTCTCAGAATCTTGCAGATAATAAATATCCAGCGTATAAGACTGCAACGCAAGCTGAAGCAGAAAAAGCCGCAGAAGAAGGAACACTTGCTATTGCTGCATATAAAAATCCTTCAGGTTCCGGGCATGTTGCAGCACTTTCAGTCGGAACAAATATTCAAAAAGGCACCTTGGCAAATATTGGCGTTAAAGGAAGTAGTGGTTTTGTACCGTTGAAAGGTGCTAAGAATGCAGCTTTCAGAACAGAGCATGATGTAAAATTTTATATACTTAAGTAAAAGCAAAAATGAAAAGTATTAAATATTTATTTCTATGCCTCTTGGTTAGTAGTGCATGTCTTTCTGGAAATGATACAAAAAATCCATTTAAGAAAATTCCTCTAAATAAGGGTGTCAAAGTTATAATTCCTGTTCAGGAAAAGGATTTTAATGATTCTTTGACTTATAGCCATATTGAAATATGGATAAGATCTAAAAAAGTTTATTATGACACCTCTTTAACGGAATATATGTTTGGTGAAAAGCTGTGGCCCCATTCATGGAAATTAGATAACGGTGAATACGTAGTATTAATGCCAATATTTGATGCCCCTGATTTTAATAAACTATGGGCATTGTATTTTAGGCATGGTAAACTTATACAAAAACAAATACTTCCCTATTTTGAGGATCCACCAAGGGATATCGATAATGACGGCCAGGAGGAATATGTAGGAATTATGAACGTTACAGATGCTTATGAAAACAGTGATTCCTGTTACTATAATCCTGCCTTATATTATGAAAAAACTGATGCCGGAATAAAACTGGATTCAATGCTTACTATTGAAATGAATAAAAGAAGTTGGGGTAATTTTTATGGATTTAAATCATCATCTATTGTCTTGCCTTGTCCTTCTCGGTAAAAATTAAACCCAAATTATCAGACATTATTATCACTCTTTTTTTTGATTAAAGAGCTAATTGTTTTAAATATCAGCTACTTACCATTCCACCCAGCCTCACAAATTTAGATAATAGCGAAGTTCGGGGAGCTCACCAAATCAACCACTTACATATTTTTTGTAGGTGGTTTTTTTATTGTCTTGCCAGAAACACGCCAGAATGTGATGGATTATTCGAATTTTAAGAACTTGTTTTTTAGAACTTGTTTATAAAGTGTAAAATCTGCTCACTTTGACCACCTGTTTCCGCTATCTATTGACCAGTTCATCTTATTGATAATAAGGTTTATCGGGTGGTCATTTTCAAGCGGAAAGGGAGGGTCAATATCAGCTGAAAATGCATAATAACATAGGATATTGTGGTTGCATCCTTCCAAAAATGGAGCGAGAATGGCATTACTTCCCTTTAAGCTCCTTTAACTCTTTCTCCAGAGCCTCAACCTTTGCAGAGAGTTCCTTTATTGCTTCCACAAGAAGTGGCGTGATCCGGCTGTAGTCCATGCCGACAGCATCCACGCCGTTGTCCTCATAAGTGACGATCTCGGGCA
>Ga0247841_10005736_pt1 | contig 19775 bp, 17 predicted proteins | sample LaCruzMarch2015__2_FD_192410 | JGI IMG/M metagenome (GOLD analysis project Ga0247841, IMG submission 192410) | Freshwater microbial communities from meromictic Lake La Cruz, Castile-La Mancha, Spain - LaCruzMarch2015_18m | ecosystem: Environmental > Aquatic > Freshwater > Lake | place: Spain... | reverse complement strand
TCTTCCATTTTAATCTACTCCTCCATAAAACTCTAAAGTTAGTTTTTGGTCTTTTTTATCAATACTGAACCTCTTATCTGCCATTTCGGTTTTTTGTACATACATTTGATTGAGATCAAGCATAGTTAAAAACATTTTCTTCTGTTCATTTAAAGTTAAAGATTGAAATTCTGCTTCTTTTATAACTTTCTCCTTAAACTCCTTGATTTTGAGATTATAATTCAAAAAGTATTTTTCATAGAGAGTTTCAAAAAGCTTTTCTAATTCTTTTAAGCTTTTACAATTGTTTATTTCTTCTTTTGCTTGTTCATTCCATTTTGCAAGTTCAAGGTAAATAAATTCTCCTCCTTCTTTCCAATCAACTACTTTTGAAATTCCAGATTGATCTCCTTTGATAACATTTTTTAATCTTATAACTGAGTCATTCTTTCCATAATCTAATTGTTCAATCCCAATATACTGTCTACCCATTTTATGAGCCACTGCAGAAGTTGTTCCAGAACCAAGATGATAATCTAAAACTATTTCCCCTTCTTTGGTAAAGTATTCAATAAAGCTTAAAATAAGAGCTTCTGGTTTTTTCCCTCCTCTGATATTAACTCCCCCTTCATGTCTGCAATTTCCAAAATCTCCTTCATAACTAAGATAATTAAACAAAAGATTAGGTATTGCTTTTTCTTTTCTATAATCTCCGCTTAAAACTGATTCTCTTATCTTTTCTGGAACACCAGTATAAAATTTTCCTCTAAATGCTTCTTTCTTTTTTGGTCCAGTTATGTACCTATATCCCAACCCATCATTACCCATATCATATACTTTATAGAGAATATTTAACCCGTCTTTACGTTTGATTAAATATTTGCTTAGAAATTCTGCTGCGGTTCCTCCTTGCCGAATTAAACTACCTGTAGCCCATGTTTCTTTCAGAGCTTTAATACTGCTGGGGACTTCCTGGACAAGATACTGTCCTTCTTTGAAAATTTCAACTTTTTTACCATTTACCTCCACAGTTTCACCTCTTTTTAATTCTTTTATCTCAAATTTAAATTTATTCAATGAATATTCTTCTTTTAGTTTATTTGGAACAAAAACCCCGTGTCTTTTTGAGTATACATGAACAATTTCCATAACCTTCTGGAAATCATTATCTTCAGTTAGTGTTTTATTATCATATCTCACTTGAACATAAAATGAGGTTTCAAATTGGTCCCTGCCCATAACTTCATCTAATAAAACTTTCAAATAAGCCTGCTCACTATCGTCACATTGAACACATATGATTCCTTCATCTTTAAGTAACTCCTTGGCAATTTCTAACCTATTTTTCATAAAAGTCAGCCAGGTAGAATGGTTAAATGAATCATTATAGCTAAAACTATCTGAACCAGTATTATAAGGTGGATCAATATAGATTAATTTAACTTTCCCCGCAAACTGTTTTTTGAGGCTATGTAGTGCTAATAAATTATTTCCTTTAATAATCAGGTTTTCTTTGATTGATCCTTTTTCATCTCTTTTTATTTCTTTTACTTCTTGTTCCCCTTTTTTTGTAAATCTCTTCCAGTTTACAAATGCTTTTTCATCTTCTAATCTATCAATCTCATCTTTTGCTAAAATTTGGTTGAAGAGGATTTCATTTCTTTTTGCTTGTTTTTCCGCATATTTTCCTTCTTTCTTGGAATACTCAAAATAATTGTCAGTACCCTCTTCCGTGCTTTGTCCGCCCTCTAAAACACAATCCTTGTATGGAAAATTCAAAACTACATCTTCTGTATCTTTTAGAAATCTTTTTCCATCAGTTAAACCAATTTGATTTTTGTATTGTGTATAAGAGTTATCAACCTTATTCTCTTCCATGAAAAACTTGAACTCATTGGTTTTGAAAACATAAACATCTTTAATTTTGACAAAAAACTTGTTTCTAGTCTCTTTTTCTTGAAGAAGTAAATTAATCACTTTCTCATCAATTTTATCTATTAAATCTAAAAGAAGAGTCTGATTAAGTTCTGTCTTTTCTTCGTTCCAAATACGATCATCTTTCTTAATGATGTTTATAATCGATTGTTTTAATTTTTTAAAATCTTCCATCTTATTTTATTTAAGATTTATTGTATAAAAATCTATCTCCTTTCAGCTTTTTGAATTTTCTAGCTTCTTGTAAAGTTATTTGTCTATACAATTTATACACCTCTGTAAGTCCATTATACCAAACAAGGCTTTTTTGTGCTTTATGCAGTTGTTACAAACCTTACTATTGCATTTTTTGCATTGAGTTGTATCTTTATGACAAACCGACTTATTACAGCCTTCGCACCTCTTTGCACATTTACTACAGAATACCTTGCTACAAACTGAACATTTCTTTTTATGTTCGCTGCATAAATAAGTCTTACAATCTTTACATTGGAAAATGTGATTATTACACAAAATCTTTTCGCAATATTTACATTTAACAAGGCATTTAGTACATAATATTTGATTGCATTCTTCACATTTTGTAAAATCTTTTTTAGAACAATCTTCGCATATTTCTCTTTTACACGAGGGGCATTCCTTAAAATGTTTCTTACAAATTCCTTTGTTACATTCTTCACATTTTTGCATACAATCTTCACATAAACTGTTCTTACAAACCTTACATTTTTCTATATGTTTCTTGCAAAATTCTTTTTTACAATCATGGCATATAATCTTACAATCTTTGCATAACCCTTTAGAGCAGTCGTTACATTCTACTTCTAAACATCTCAAACAAAATTCCTTTTTACAGTCATTACATTTAGATAAACATCCGTTGCATACTATATGCAAATTTGAACATAGGTTAATTTCTTTGGTTTCTTCTTTACATCTATCACAAAGTGGAAAGACTAATCTGTCTAAAACGGGATCAAAGCTTAAATCTAATTGTTTCTTTAATTCATCTTTTTCCAACAAAACCTCAAAGAGATAAACTGGATAATTTATTATACTTATATTTACTAGATTATTCTCTATTCTCAAACTATGCTTGTCTGTTTCGTCATCTAGATGAAACTGCTCGTCTTTCTTCATTCTTTCTATATAACCTTCTTTTTCTAAATCTAATAACTTAGATTCACATTCTTTTATTTTCCTCTTCAAGTTCTTAATATCCTTGCCGTAATATGCATGTTCTAGCTGTCCTTCATGCAATTTTATTTTTTCTCGAGTTTTTTCCAGTTCCTCGTCTTTTTCTTTTAACTGATTTTTAAAATGATTTTTTAAATTTTGTAACTCTTTGCTTAGTTTTCCTTTTAATTCTATTTTTATGTCTTTTGTTTCATCGAATAATATATTTTTTAATTTTCTTTTTGAAACAGTATAAGATTCTTCCATACCCTCTAAATTAAACTCTTTTGAATTTCCTTCTTTAAAATCATAATCATCCATAGAAATGTCCACTATTCGATTACCTAAGACATAGATTGAATTTAATAATTGTTTTTTATTATTCAAAAATTCACAGCTGGAATAGAAGATAAATCTCAATAAGTTGGATATGGACTCTTTCTTTATTACCTTGACGATTTTACAATTGCCAAATTTAAGTTCCTTATTTATTTCATTTTGAGGTTCTTTAGCCTTTAGATCCAGATAAAGTAAAGAAGTTTGACCTTTATTTTGCATATAATCTCGCATAGCTTTTAACAAGTAACTTCCATTGATCATTAATTCAGAATTTTCTATTTGTTTATGCTTTTCCATATCAAAAACCAAAACATAAGGCGAATACTTACCGACAAACATCTCAAAATCGTTTGGAACATTAGAGATTGTATAAACTCCTTCTTTTTCATTTAGCTTGCATTTTAAGCTTTTAAAGAATAAGATAACAAAATCTCTTATCTTTTCTGTAAGGTTATTTTTTTGTGAAATCATTTTAGTCTAATAAATCAGAGTTAACTTTTTTAGTTATATCATATTCGCTGATGCCCTTTTCTATCTCACTTCCAATCTTACTTACCTCTCCTGCAAATTTGTCCAAATTGTCTTTCGAATCTATAAATGCATTCATTAGCTTATCTGCAAATTTATTCTCTTCCTTTTTTCCGGTAATTTCTGCAGAATCTAGACCCATATTAATTAATATAATTGGTAACTCTCCAATAACTAATCCAATACAACACATCTTATTTATAATCAAGTCAACTATATGTTCTTCCATTGTTTTTCTCGTTGCTAAACTATAGACTTTAACCTTCTTCTTCTGCCCTATTCTATCTAATCTACCTATTCTTTGTTCGACGCTCATAGGATTCCATGGGAGATCGTAATTTATTAAATTTGAACAAAATTGAAGATTGAGCCCTTCGGCACCAGTGTCTGTGCTAATCATCACCTGTGCCTTTTCTTTGAATTGAATAATTTTATTTGTCTTTTCTTCTGTTGTTAAACCTCCCTGATATTCCGCATGAGATATTTTTAGTAGATTAAGTTTACTTGCGATATACTTTAAAGTAGTAGGATGTTTAGTATAAATCAATATTTTTGATTGTTTATCCTCTTTTAAGATTTTCTGTATTAAATTCAATAGGACCTCTATTTTTGTGTCATATTTTGATAATTTATATTCTTCTAGTATCTCTCTTGCCATATCCTTGGTGTCTTTATGATACTTGGGATTTTCAATTATTTTCCGTAAGGTTTCAATTGAAGATTTAGAAGAGCTTGTTATCTTAGGCAGAAGTGAGTATAAAAGCAACCTCGCATTAATAGGGTTTCCTTTAAAATTTGAATAATTATCTAATAACAAGTCAATGATCTTTTCATATATCTTGCTCTCCCGCTCGGTCAGATTAACAGAAATTATCTTGGGAACTCTCTCTTTATAGTCTATTTTAGTTTCATCTCTTCTTCTTCGGATCATAACTTCATTTAACTTCTTTTTCAATTCCTTTGGATTTAAAGGATGCCTTTTATTTCCCTTACGAAGGAATTTCTTTTTGAACTCGCTCTGTGTTCCCAAGTGTCCTCTTCTTAATAAGTGAAGTAGGTTATATAATTCATACAAATCGTTTTGGAATGGAGTTGCAGTCAAAAGTAAAATTCTTTTTTTCTTAATTTTATCAACAAACTTCCACCTAATTGAATCTCTATTCTTTAACTTATGTGCTTCATCAACAATAAGAATATCCCATGTATTCTCGTGAACCTTTGAATGCTTGAAATTGTTAGTTTTATTATCAAAGCTTTTTACAGTATCTATTGAGGCTATCGCAAAATCAGTATTTTCCCACTCATACTCATATTTTACATGCTTAAAATCTAGTTCAAATTTAGTTTTTAATTCATCGATCCATTGTTCAACAAGAGAAGAAGGAGTTAATATTAACGCCTTTTTAACAAAACCTCTCACAACACACTCTTTCAGTACCATCCCAGCGGTTATTGTCTTGCCTAAACCTACTTCATCCGCTAATAATACACGACCATCCATATCTCTTAATATTTTTAATGCTCCATCCTGTTGATGTGGAAGATCATATTCAAGATTTTTCCTTATTAAGTTATAAGAAATTAATTCTTCTATTTCTGTCTCTTTTGAGACCTCTTCAGACTTTATACGTAAATTTAATTTTTCTATTGGTTCAAACTCCTTTCTCTTAACTTTCTGTATTATTTTTTCGTCTTCATCAGAAAAAGATTCTATTATTTTTAATTCTCCATCAAATTCAATTAACTCCTCATTCTTATTTGATACTTTTTCTGGTAATATATAATCTTCTTCCTCATCAATCTCTTCTCCTCCTCGCTCATTAACAACAGCAACTTGATTATGATTTATTATCTTTTCAGAAGTTTCAAGTTGAAGTTTATTTTCAGGTTTATAATTACATTTAGCACAAGCGACTTTTCCTTTATTAATAATAATTAGACTGCCACATTTTTTACAAAATTCCATATCATTTTTTCTCCGAGTTATATTGCTCAACAATAGCTCTCCAAAGAGCATCATTTTGACAATTATCTTCTATTAAATCTTGGAAGAATAAATCGGGATTGGCTCTCCACTCAAGCATACGCTTTATTTTATTTGAAATAGTGGTAAATGCGGTCTTCCCTGGTTGTTTACCATCATATTCAAAATTAACCTTTCCATCATTCACTATATTCTTAAGACCAATAAATCCTATTCCTGTCTTTATTTTGTCTAATGGAACTCCGCTTTCAATAGAAAATGCCTTTCTATATGTTTCAAGCTGTTGCTTATGTTTACTTGAATTATCGGTTTTTTTATCAGTCTTCCAGTCGAGAATAAGATATTCCCCCATCTTATTCTTCATTATAAGGTCAATTTTACCATTAAATAATATCTCATCTTTGGTGTCTATTAACTTTGACATAGGGAAGAGAATATTTTTTTCAGCAGCGACAAATTCAGGATATATTTTCTTTACATCTATTAATATTGCTTCTATGTTTTGCTTATAAGTAATTAATTCTTCTGCAACTTTGACTTCAACTCCTTTACTCAAATCTTCAGCTAAGCTATGAACTTTGCTTCCTAATGATAGAGCGGGCGATGATTCCTTTATACCTAGTATTTTATTAACTAAATACTCATAAGCCTTATTTGTGGCGGATGTAAACGACATGTGATGTAATGAATTAAAATAGTTCTGGATATATTCTATAATCCATGATTTATCGTTTTTAATTAGAGCCTTGGCTTTTTCATATTCACCACTAACAAATAAGTTATATGCTTTAAGATATTTCTCATTTGAAGTCGAATTATCAATACTATCAACTTTTACCGAACCTTTTTCAGCAAAGTCATTAAGATATTCTTCTTCCTTGTCAGTTATTATGTAAAGATTCTCTTCTGCTCTTGTAAATGCTACAAAATCAATTCTTAAGGCTTCTTCTTCAAGCTCTTCGTCAATATTTATGTTTTTAGACTTCAATATGGCTTCAACAACTAAATCTTGGAAATTAGAGTTATCTTTTGGTTTTGCTGGGGCATAAATGACTTGCTTAAACTCCATTCCCTTAGCTTTATGAACAGTGGTAACGACAATTTTCTTTTTGCTATCAGATTCATCTTCTAATGAGTCTGCTGATTCAAGATAATCTATAATATTTTTCATATTTATCTCGCCAATAACCTTAATTGCTTCTTGATAAGCTTCCCGCATGTTCAATGCTCCTAACAGATACTCTTTTCCATAGTTTACTGAAATCGGGATTATTCTTTCTTCAAAAATTCTCTGCAAATCCTCAAAATTCTTTAAATTGTCTCTTAATCTCTTAAATTCTGGATACTTCTGAAACATCTCTTCAAGTGTAATATTTTTATTTCCAGCCATATCAAAGGCATCCTGTATAGAAATTGGAAAGAATGGAGTAAACATAGAATTTTTTATCATTTGAATATCGTTTGAGAGTATTCCTTTCAAAAATCTTACAATGCTCTCTCTTGCTTCATCTGAAGAAGAAAAGTAAGTAGAAGCGTGCTCTATTCCTCTTTTCTTTAATTCCTTAGAAATTTTCATTATTTGGCTGTTAGTTCTTGCAATTATTGCTAATTGCTCTTCTCCTTTCAAAGTAGGTTCTATTTGCTTTGAAAGCTCGCAAATTATAGGCAGAGCATCGTTCTTTTCTGCAATGGCATAGACTATTGGCTTAACTCCTTTTTTGCTTTCTGGATTGTTCAAATTTTGCAAGTCAGTTTTATGTGTCAAATCTTTCGTCTTTAAATTAAAGTATTCTCTTGCATACTTTAAAACTTCATTTGTGCTTCTGAAGTTCTCAGATAAAATAAATGGTGTTGCAGATTGAAACTTCTTAAAATTGACTATCGAACCACCTTGAAATCCAAATATTGCCTGTTTCTTATCTCCAACTGCAATATATGCCTCAGCACATCTTAATGCTATATCTGCTTCAAGATTATTGACGTCTTGTAATTCATCAATCATAACATATTTGAATTTCTTTGTTTCTTTTATTTTAAGGAAATTAATCAATAAGTCGTTATAATCTATGCCGTTTTTCTGCTTTATTTCTTCATAATGTTTGAATATAGCAACAAAATGCTCAGCAAATTTGTCTAAATCTTTTTTCCCCATTTTTTCAGTATCTTCAAGAAATTCCTTTACCTTTTTCAAATCAATACTTTCAGGAGTTATGCCGAAGCTTTTCAAATACCTTATAAGATTTTCCATCTTAGGCACAATGTTATCAATGAGGTAATCATCCCCATAATTCAAGATTTCATTATCCTTGAAAAATTGATAAACTGCATATCTTAAGAGATTACTAGATATAATTTCGCTTTCCCCAATACTATCTAAAGCATAAGAGTGAAAGGTGAATACATTTAGTTTTGAAATATCTATTTTAATTTTGTGCTTTTTTAAAATCTTAAGTATTCTGTCTTCTAATTCATTTTTTGCCTTTTTCGTGAAAGTAAGGCATAGAATATCTTCAGGATTTGTTCCTTGTTTTAGTAATAAGGCATATTTGTAAGCTAATAATCTTGTTTTTCCAGTTCCAGGATTGGCTGTAACTAGAATACTTCCATCTGTTTTTACTATTTTTTGCTTTTCTTCGTTAAGTTCAGCTAAAAAATCTATTTGTTTATTTTTTTGAACTTCTGTTTGTTGTGGACTTTGAGATTTCATTTGATTAATTTAAGATTTTTCAGAGAATTCCTCTAATCTAAAGTCTACTTTATACTTATATATCTCTACATCAGATATGTCTTCTAGAGCGTAATCTAACTTTTTATCATAGGTGGCAACAATTATAACTCCTTTTACTGCTTTACCTTCACTTAGATTCTTTTTGACCCAAGTCCTATATCTACATAATTGACCAACAGTTTCATCGCCTGTTTGATTCCTTTTAAGCTCTATTACTACATATTGCCCATTAGATTTATCTTTTGCCAGAATATCAATTATACCCACTTCACGAGTATCATATTGTTGGCTAACAACATCATCATTATCATCAACAATTAATTCATATTTTTTACCAAAATCAGTTTTGTCCCAATTTTCAATAATAAAATCTTCTAGTTGCTTTTCCATGTAGAATAATGAAGGGTCTCTAACATCTTTTTCTTCAGAGTCCACTAACGTCGACTCTGCAATTGGTGAAGTACTCTCTTCTTTTTCGGGCTTCCAATAAGATTTAAGCTTCAAATACAAAAAATCCGCAATTGTTCGAGGAGAAACTTCTGAGCCGATTAATCTCCGTATTCCTTCAATTATAGTTGAATTTGATTCAACTATCTTTGTTCCCTGGGTGTCATTCTCAAAGTTTGGTCCTTTAAGACCAAAATAATTAATGACTGTCTTTCGGTCATTGAGAGAAACTATAGAAAGATATCTAGTAGGATTAAATGCAAATAACAAGGCATTTATGGCATTGGCTTTATCACCAGTAAGACTATTTTTTCTTCCCTTATTTATTTTATATAAATCATCAATTAAATTTGATAATTTCTTGTTATCAGTTTCTATAAACATTTTGTTTAGAGTCTCTTTTAACTTCTCATTTTCCTTTATTTCATTAAACATCCTTCTCCATACGCCTTGGGGGATCATAACCTTTGCAACTGCCTCATCCTTTGAAGTATTTCCTTTAGCATTTTTATCAAGAAGCTTTATTACTATGTCTGCCTCGGCGTCATCTATATTTCTAATATTTTTATTAAGAATTTTGTTTTTCCAAAAATCTCTGAACTGTAAACTCTGTTCAGCCCATATCCTATTATGTCTCTCCGAATTATAAATAGTAATAAATTCATTAAATAGCTTTTTTATATCTTCATCTTCCATTTTCTTACAACCTCGCTATCTTACCTGCATCTGTAAGCTCTAATTTAGGATCACGAAGAATAAGATCCATATCTTGTAACTCATCAATTGCTCTGTAAAGCATTGCCGTTGAAATTTCTATATCCTTAGCCAATTCAGTAATCGTTTCATACTTACCAGATCCAATCTTTTCAAGTATTTCTTTTTGATTTTCCGTTAATCTAAAACTTAATCTTGGGAGGTAAACAATCGCACTTTTATCATCTTCAGGATTATAAGCTATCTTGCTTACTCTCTCATGTCTGGCGTATGCTGCAAATAATAGTCCGATTGCTTTTGTTTTTCTTCCAGAAGTGATATTTACAAAAATATGGTCTTCATTTGGTTGCATATCAATAACTTTGACACATTCTTTGGCAACTTCAACAATATCATAAACATCTGTTTTAACCACTTTTACCTCTATGACCTTTCCTAAAGAGTCTTGTATCAATTTCAAAGATTCCTCCTGCTCTTTATTGGGTGTCTTATCTACTAAAAGTATCAATCTTTCAGGTCCCAATCTCGTTGTGGCAAGTATAACTGGCTCTGGGCTATATAACGTAGCGATAAGAACTTTCTTTCCCATTGTATTCGGAATTAAAGGTAATTCCTCGTTTTTATAACTTTCCATGATTACTACAAAGTTACATGGTTTATATACTTTTATATCCATTAATACAATATTATACATTATTATAGAAATGTTTAAATAAGGGCGTTTGCTAAATTCTCCAGTTCAAATGGTAAAAGAAGACAAAAAATCGAAAAAAGCATCTGAAATTATAGATATTATAGTTAAACTTCAGGAAAAAGTGGGGCTATTAGTTCCATTTGAATACCTAGAAAAAGAAACTGGTCTGAATAAAAGAGAACTTCTGAAAATCTTAGAGAATCGAGAGGGTGTTGATATTGTTGGTGAGAGGAATATGGTGACTATAAATCCCTATTTTAAGAAAGAAACTAAGGATGAGATTAGTGGGGAAAGCATGATTATAAAGGTAAGACAGCCAAATACTGAACAACCTAGCTATTTGTGGTGTGATAAAATAGAATATTGGCACGACAAAGGGAAGGATAAGACATTTGGGCAGATTTTTGACCATCATCTAATGATCTATAAGAATGGAAATCTAATTTTCAAGGTCTGGCTACCAAATTCTTCTAAAGATAAAGAATTCAAGGATGTCCGTGAAGCCCTAAAAAGTGTGGGGATGGAGGTTTAAATGACTGAAACATTTCATTGCAGTAAGTGTAAACAAACTTATCCTATGAAAGACAGGGCTTTTTTTAGTTATTCTCAGGGAAGTATTTGTGTAAATTGTAGGTCGAAATTCGATAGAAGGAGAGAAGAAGAGGAAAGAATAATGAAAGCTGAAGCAAGAGAAGAGGCTGAACGAAGAGAAAAGGAATTTGAAGATAAAATTAGAAAAATAGTCAATAAGGTTCTTGACGAAAGGGGTGTGAAATGAGCAAATTAAGTAAACAAAAGGAAATACTCTCCAATGTAAGAAAGGAAAAAGAAAAGTGGTTCAAAAAGCATGAAGATTTGAATAATGCAGGTGAGGAGATATACAATAAGAAAGTTTACCCCTGGCTTTATCAAGAAATTATTGAAAAGAACAATCTTGCCTTAATCAAAATTAAAGAATATCCTGAAGAATATCTAAAGTCTGAAAAAATGAGGCTTGAGAAAGAAATAAGAGAAACGGAGGAAGATTTAAAGAAACTATGAAAGGATATAACTCATTAAAGCAGTATATTCAAGATTATCGAATTTATCTCGCTGCAAAAAGAATGGATCCTGGAAGAGATGGAGAGACAATGACTTCATTTTTGAAAAATAAGATAGACTTGAAGCTGAAAACTGCTTCTCCAAGTTTTAAATCGATGTTAAAAAGAAATAATTACACGCCTAATGACTTGAAGATACTTGCTACTCATGAAGTTATTGGGGAGATTTCAGATCTAAGAGAGTTCGGAAGAGTTTGCTTTGGTGGAGGATGCTATTCAATTTATATTAAGAAGATCATTTCTGCTAATGCTTTCAAAAATGGAAAGCTAAAAAAGGTCTACGAATTTATTCCGCTCTCAATTAGGTCCAAAAAAGACTTCCTTGAATTTATGAGGGTTCATAGAAGCATATCCAAATCAGATTTAAACATTATAATGAGGCAGGTTTCCATAGGGAATTGGAAGGTATGGCTAAGCGAACTTGTGAAAGAGGATAAGCTTTTCTTTAGGAGGGGAAGTGTCTGCACATGAATTACAAAAGTTATACTTGTGTAATAAGCGATATTGAGTATTTGAAGCAGTTTAATGAAGACTCCCCTAGATTTTATCATAGAAGATTCCACGATGATGAACTTTATTCCACTATAATCGATGATAGAACCATGAAAAGGATTTCTTCTTCTTGGTTTGAGCATATCAAGAATAAGTTTGAGCAAACAAAAGGCACAAACACCTCTCTTGGGAAGTTTTTGGGTAGATTTCCCCTTGAGTTTAAAGAGTTCTGTTGCCTTATTGATTTGGTAAGAAAAGGAACAGGAAAGTTTTCAATGTTCAGTGATGAAGAGGACGATGAAGCAAGTAGTCCATTTGCAAAATACAAAGTGAGATATGAATCAAGCCAGTTAAAAAGGTTAAAGCTTGTTTTTAAGATAATAAATCCTCTAAGACCTTTGAGAACAGTTTATGAAGTTTCTTACAAAGCTCAATTAGCATTAAAGAACAAACCCTATACAAACGAATATGAGCAACTTGACATGGCTATGGAAGAAGAGTCAAAAAAGAGCAATCCAAATGAGTTAGATGGTCTTTATTATGTAATTGAGCCGAAAGTAGGATTTGGAGACCTAGTTATTTCTGAAGACGTGAAAGAAAAGCTTAGATCCGCTATTGCAAGAGACAAGAAAAAAGAAAAAATATTCAAAGATTGGGGTTTCAACAACGTTTTAGAGTATGGAAAAGGAACTACTTTAAACTTTAGAGGTCCTCCTGGAACTGGAAAGACTTTGGCTGCAAATGTGATGGCAAAAGAACTAGGAAAAAAGCTGTTAATGGTAAGATATGACCAGGTTCAAAGTGCATATGTTGGGGAAACCGAAAAACATATCCAGAGAATATTTAATTTAGCTGGAAAGAAAAATGCAGTTCTTTTCTTTGACGAAGCTGATGCAATTGCATTAAATAGAAATACCTTAGATAAAAGTTGGGAGATGTCTCAGGTAAATACTCTCCTCAAAGAATTAGAGAGATTTGAAGGTGTTTGTATATTTGCCACAAACTTCTCGCAGAAATATGACCCCGCATTTGAAAGAAGATTAACTATGCATATTGATTTTGAAATGCCTGATAAATCTCAAGCTTTGATAATCTTAAATAAACTAATTCCAAATAAATCAAGAGAGAGTAATTTTTCAGTAGATTCATTAGAAATAGAAGGTTTAAGCGGCGGCGATTTAAAGAACGTTGCCTTAAATGCTGCAGGAATAGCTGTTAGACACAATTCGGACAAAATCTCAATTAATCACGTTAAAGAGGCAGTATCTATGATAAAGATTGAGAAAATAAATAAATTGCATAGTATGTTTGGATAAAATGAAAAAGAAAATTAACATTAATAAATTGAAAGTACAGGGAGAAAACCTAAAGAGAATAAATCTTAATTTGAGAAAAGAAGACATTAATGTTAGAAGTCAGATAGATAACATAAAAAACCAGCCTGCAAGAACATTAACTCCTGAAAGTCTGGCAAGAATAAAATCGAGAGTGAGAGAACTTATGGACTTGTTAGACATCAACAACATTGGAGAGACTGCTTTAATGTATAAGGAAAGAGAATTAGAGCATATAACAAGCATGATTAAAGATAATGAATCCTCTTTAAATGAAATAAATAAAATATTAAAGAAAAATGAAAAATAAGAAAAAAAGACGGGACTTAGTGGTTGAAAACGTAGGTTTGGGAGTCAGAACTGAGAATCTTGAAAAGAAAATTAAGATTAAAAACGAGCTTATAAAAAAGTATGAAGAATATAAACTTGTCTCTGAAAAGATTAAGGAAAGAGAAAAAGTAAAACGTGAAATAGAAGATAATCTTAACTATCTTAAGGTAAGTCATGCGAGAGTTGAAGCTGAGATTGAAGCATTAAAGATGGAATTAAAATAAAATGAATCCTAAAATATCAGTAATTCTAGGAGACATAACTAAAATTAAAGCAGATGCAATCGTAAATGCTGCACATCCGACTCTTTTGGGTGGAGGGGGCGTTGATGGGGCAATTCATAAATCTGCAGGGCGTGAATTACTAGATGAGTGCAGAAAGATTAGGGAAGGGCAGTATAAAGAAGGATTGCCTGTCGGGGAAGCAGTCGCAACAAAAGCCTATAATCTAGAAAAAAATGGAGTTAAGTTTATAATTCACACAACTGGACCGAGATATTTCAGAGGAGATCCTAAACTCTTGAGAAATTGTTATATCAATTCATTGAAACTGGCAGAAGAGCATAAATGCAAGAGCATTGCTTTCCCTGCTATTTCCACTGGAGCATTTGGGATGCCGATAGAATATTCGGCAAAAGTTGTTAAGGAAGTTTTAGATAAATACGAATCAACAACAATAGAAAATATAAAATTGGTTTTGTTCAATGATGAAGATCTTAAAGTTTATCAGAATGTCTTACAATCGGTTCTTTCTGCAAAAAGAGCAGAAGAGGCAGAGGTAACTTCTCTCGTTTCATCTTTCTAACGACCTTCTCAAGTTCATCATAAGTTCTGTAAAAGAGCATTTGATATGAAAAGCTCGCCTGCTTTTCTCTTAATGCTGGAAATTCGTCAACTACCTCTTTCTTTAGACGAATATTACTCCAAGACCTACTGCTGTCACCATAAGCAATCTTGCCCTTTATGTTAAGGGTTGTCTTTATTGGTTGAAGGATTTTTGTTTCCATTTGGTGCGCATCACTTCTTTTTGCACCAGTTTTCTCACCCTTCTTTTCCTTTTAGGTTAGGAATACCTGAATTATAAGGGATATAAACGATTCTCCTGGAATGTTGGTGAAAACATTCGGAAAGCTTAAAAAGATGGATAGTTTCACCAATATTATGGACGAGAAGGATCGGCTTATTCTTTTTGAATTGCTTCAGGACTGCAGACAGCCTCTTTCTAAGATTGCTAAATCTGTTAAACTACCTCAGCAAACAACTAGCTACAGAATAAAGAAGCTTGAAGATGAAAAAGTCATCAAAAAATATACTATAAACATCAATTATCCTAAACTTGGTTATAGCAGACATTCACTTTATCTCGATCTAAAATATGTAAGCGCAGAAGAGGTAGAAAAATATCTAAGGCATGTTACGGATATCTATGAGGTAAGTTGTTGTTATATGCTTCATGAGGTAAGTGAATGGAAGATGTATATTTCTGTTTGGACTAAGACAATTGAGAGATATGATGAGATTCAGACAAAAATAATAAGTAAATTTAGGAAACATATCAATAACTATATTTCTTTCCAGAGTGTTAGGTCTTACACTTATTTTGGCAGAATATTTAATACAAAAAAGAAAGCACAATGTGATATAAAGGGAACTCCTGAAAATTTTGAGTTAAAAGAAATTGATTGGAAGATAATAGACAGATTGAGAAAAGATTCAAGAACGCCTATAATGAAACTAGCCAAAGAACTGAAAACTACTGCAAATACTATTGTAAGAAGATTAAAATTTCTAAGGGATAATGATATCATTGAAAGATTTTATCCAATTATTGATATTCGAAAAGCAGGATACAAAGAATACACCTACATTTCGAGAATTGACCCTTCTTACAATAAACAGATAGAACAATTCATAGAATATGCAAAAAGTGATCCAAGATTTGGAATTTTTATAAAAGCGGTCGGATATGTTAACCTGTATTATGCATTCTATGTAAAGAACGACGAAGAATTAAAGGATATAATCTCTAAAGTTCATAAAATAATAGGCAAAGCTACTCTAAAGACCTACAAGATTGAAGTTGAAGATATGATTAGCTAATAGCCGTCCCCCATAATAGATGTCTATATACCTCACGGCTATTTCCCCTTGACTAGCTTTAACAGGTAGTTCTTCATGTATCTTACTTCAACAACCTTTCCTAGGGCTCTATATTCTTTAACATTGACCTTTGTAGGTATAACAAAGAACCATTCATCAAAATTTATATTTAATTCTTGAACTTTATTCAGAATCATTTTCCTATCTTTCTTTATCTTAGTTCCACTTTCAACTTCAATAGCATACTTCTTATTATTTAATTCAAAGACTATATCTGGTTTCCTAGTAGCATAAGTTTTAACCTCGACATTGTTTTTTTCAAGAAACTCTTTTATTTCTAGAACTAAAAAAGAATGAGCAAGACTTTCATTTGGTCTTTCTCTTATTATGTAGTCCTCCCTCTTTCCTGTGATAAAACTTCTTTCATTGGAAATCTTAAAACCTTTTTCCAAAAGATAAGCTATCTCTTCTTTATTTAGTCCTCTCTTTTTAATAAGGTCTTTTGAACCATCAACTCGTATTTTCATATTTTTAATAGGTTGTTTGATTTCAAGGGTTTTATCTTCATCTTTAACTTCGTTCGGATTTGTAGTTATGAGTTTATGTTCTTCAGGAGAAGCAATTACCTTTATCTTGCTGTGATCATCTTCCATAATGAGCAACCCTTCACCTATTGATGCAGTAAGCAAATGAGACCTTTCGGAAGGGCTTAAGTTAAATGTACTGCAAATGTCATTTATAACTGCAGGTTTCTGTCTCATCAGTAAAGTATATGCAGAATTAGCAAGAACTGACTTTCCAGCAGAGGTTGTAAATAATCCTTCAACTTCCTGATTAATTAGTAGCAAACCCATGTTAAATTTTCTGCAGGTTTTAACAATCTCAAAGATATATCCTGCGTCTTCCGTTCTAGATAATAAAGACCAAGATTCATCAATAAGTAATATCTTTCTTTCTAAGTCTGATTTCATTTTCATATAAACATAATCTAATACAAGAAACATTACAGCAGGCTTAACCTGTTTTGGTAGATTTCCAATGTCAAAGCAAACAAATTTATTATTAAACTCTATATTTGTGTGCTTATTCAGAAAACTAAAAACCCCTGTTACATACATATCCAATCTGTTTATCAGACTTCTTATTGTGGTTTTTTCCATTTGAGTTGCTTTTTTCTCTATTTTCTCAAGCTCTACTAAAATATCTTTCAAAATTGGAGGTTCGTAATGCCAAGTTTTTGGTTCATCCATTATCTTCTTTCTTCTATATGCTTCGCTTATTGCTTTATCGATAAAAGCCTTTTGAGGTTCTGAAAGCTTTCCAAGCATAACCTGCATCAAATCCATAAGACTAAGCCTTTTTTCTGCATAATCATGTCCCATTAAATCTAATGGATTGATCATCGTTTCAGATTCTCTAGACAAATTGACGATCTGTCCTTTAAATTTTTCCACGAGATTTCTGTATTCTCCCTGCGGATCAATAACAATAACTTTTGTGCCATTAAGCAGATATCTAGTAATTAATAGTTTACAGAAATAGGATTTTCCCCCACCAGATTGTGCTAAAACTAGTCCATTAGGGTTTGGAAGATTGAAAATATCCTTTATTATCGGGATCCCATTCTTATTCGAGCCTAACCAAATGCCTGTGTTATCAACCTGCAGGAACTGACTTGTAAAGGGGAAAAAAGCAGACAAAGCCTCTGTGGTAACGTTTCTATGCATACTTAGGGAATCTATACCTAATGGCGCACATGCCTTAAATCCTTGCAACATTCTAAATGTGGCAGTTCTTGGGATTATCATTATACTATTTAGCTCAGATTCGACTTTTTTTGTTAAAAGATTGAGCTCCTCTATCGAATCTGCCTTGCAGGAAATATAAAGCCCAATGTTGAACAATCTCTCCTTTCCTTTTTGCAAATCTTCAAGGGTTTGTCTAGTATCTTTGTATTGAATTTCTAAACTCGGATTGATTATTCCTTTTGACTGCAATGCATAAAGGTCAGCTTGCTGTTTTTGTAATTCTCTGTTTAAGTCTATAAGTGTTTTATCAATAGGATAGGGTTTAATGTGGATACTAAGATTAAAATCTGCTAAGGAACTAACTATTTTATCCAAAAATCCTTCTTCTACTATCCTTGGATACCCCGAAGCATAAATAATCCTATAAAATTTCTTGTCTACTTCTAGGAAATCTATCTGATTGTCAATATATTCTGGGCAAATAGACTCTGTCAAATTTCCCTTTCCGCTTCCAGAAAAGAATTTTACTAAAACATTTTTAAGCTCCTCATTACCCAATCTTTTAACCTTAAGATTCATAGAGGCAAGTCTTTCAATACATATCTCCGTTTGAATGTCAATATTGGTTTGTTCAGGAATTATTATGTAAAAAACTCTATTCATAATTTTATCAGAGGTGATTGTATTGTGCAAATGTTTCTTATAACTTTCAAAAAGCTCTTCAAATTCCTTTTTATCCTGTTTTGCCCTCAATATTGATAGGTAATCATCAAGATTTATGCTTTCTGTGAGCATCAATATCTGAGTTGAGAAATCTAGAGAATTAAGGAATTTCTGAAAAGAGAAAATTATTGATTCCTGCTCTGATTTTGGCTTTAAGCTGAAATTTAAAGGTTGAATTTTAAGAATTGCTATCTTTTTGTCCTTTGAGTCTATAATTAAGTTATTTTCTATTGCTTTTATACCTATAAATTCATTGAGTTTTGGATTTCCATTAGAAACTTTTCTGAACTTAAGAAAAATCCAATAATTCTTGATATAACTTTCTAAATCAAAGAAGATAAAGCATACTCCAGTCACGGCAAATAACATAACTAATGGGTACATAATATATTCAAAACTTATAAACTTAAACAGCATTATGCAAATAAACCCAAATCCGAAAGCATAAGCTAGCTGTTTGAACGTTAGCCCAAACATTATCTTCTCGTTATACTCCAATTGCTGAGGTATTTGATATGTCATTAAGCGAAATATTTAGCAACCGCTACAATCGGTGCCATTGTTCTATCGACTGTCTTTATAGCAGACTTGATCACTGAGAATAGCATGAAGTAGAACATCAGAAAATTAGCTATTGAAAATGCTGAAATCATTACCAATATTTTAAAGTTAGCAAACAATGGAATACCTATAAGTCTCGATGAGATTAATAGGATTATAGAATCAAAAAAACTAATAAATATGCAAACTCCCAGGAAATTAAGGATTAATTTTCCATATTCTTTTAATGGGGGAATAAAATAAAGAAATATTCCGATTGGGACAAATATAATTCCCGAAGCTACAATAAGATATCTCAAAGTTAAGAAAAGAACGGTAAAAATAAGCACGAGAACATAGAAAATAGCAAAAAAGAACTGCAATCCAATATTAACTATGTTATCAATTGTTAATAAAAAGAAATTTGGATCAATAAGGTTTATCATTCCTGCGGTTAGATAACTATTTATCTCGATAACTAGTGAATAAAGGAAATAAGATGCTTGAACTAAAACAATCATAATAAAAATATTCATAAACCATTCTTTTGCCTTTGTTCTTTTTACAGCATCATATCCTGAAATAATAAAGTTGAATCCAGAATAAAACATCAATATTCCATAAAATATTGAAATAATATAAAGAATTACTGCCCAAAGTGATACAAATACTGAAAGTTGAATTGGTTCAGTCATTAGGGCTTTCGTTAAATCCAGTAAAGGTTGTAATGGGGCATTTAATAGACCTATAATAAAGTCATATATTTTTTGAGGAATACAACTTGCTAAATTCATCAATCCACATTCATCAGCCATTACAAATACCTCCAATATTTTTGCAATATTTTGTAAATAAGATAAATAAGAACGAACAATAAAATAAGTT
>Ga0247841_10005734_pt1 | contig 19787 bp, 21 predicted proteins | sample LaCruzMarch2015__2_FD_192410 | JGI IMG/M metagenome (GOLD analysis project Ga0247841, IMG submission 192410) | Freshwater microbial communities from meromictic Lake La Cruz, Castile-La Mancha, Spain - LaCruzMarch2015_18m | ecosystem: Environmental > Aquatic > Freshwater > Lake | place: Spain... | reverse complement strand
AGAAAAACCGCTATCGGCCTGCTATTTCTGATATTCATTTTTTTCTTTCTGCCGCGAATAAGACGGCTTTATCCGTAAAAGAGCTCCGCTTGAATTTAGAATTTAAAATGCACGAATATCCTGCCGAAATTCTTATCGTCCTTTTCGACGCGGTGATACAGCTTTTTTATCTCCGGCTTTTGCAAAAACCTCAGAACGTGCTTCTTCAGCTGGCCGCTACCCTTACCCGGAATGATCTCCACGAGCGCGATCCTTTTCTCGACAGCTTCCGTGATGACACGATTAAGTTCCGCCTCGATCGCCAGGTCATTACTAAATATGCCGTGCATGTCCAATTTTATCTTACCCATTTAATTTCCTTATAAAAACCTGCCTATCTTGAAACGCTTTCGCGCTTCCCGACAGGCAGGCTATATTTTCGCATCTTAAGATAGGTTTCTATTCTTTACCCATACTCATTTTCTGCATTTCGTGATTTTCCCCTTCTTCCCCATCCTCGATCTTATCCTTCTTATGCTTGGAGCGCATAGCCTTCATCTTATCCTGCTGATCCTTCGTAAGGATAGTCTTTAGACTGGTGCATGCCGCCACTATATCCTTAGTCTTTTGCGCCTTTAGGGCGTATTTCTTATCTATAAGCCCGTTCACCGCGGCCGTATCGACCTCATCTTTCCCAAGAGCTTCTTTTATATCCAGGGCAAGCATATCGATCTCGGCTTCACTCTTTATAATACCCTTTTTGACGCTGTACTTAATCGCGTGTATCTTTTCGGATTGCTCGGCGCTCAAGCCTATCTCTTCGGAATTTTCCATGATGAAATGGATCTTCATGGAGAAGGCGTCTTCGAGGCTCATCTTCCAATCGCCTTTTTCGTGCGCGCCGGCCATCTTACACTTGTCCATCGGGCATCCTCCGGCGAATACGGATGACGATACAAACGCGACCACTGCGAGCGCGACAAATAAAGCACAATATGTTTTCTTCATATTACCCTCCCTTTTTATGCTAGGGCCCTATTTTTTATTGTTAACCACATCTATAACCTGATCTAACCATTCTATTTGCGAAGAACTGCCGCCGGATTGATTCACCAGACTTGCCTTTGCCGCTTTAGCCGCATCCTGCGCGCTATTTACGCTCCGCTGCGCGTATGCGGGCATTGCCAGAATTACTATCGCAAACGCCGCCAGCACTATATTTTTCATACCGTCCTCCTTTTAAAAAAATACCGACCATGCTACTCTTGCCATAGGACGTTCCCTAAGAGGATATTCGGCCGGCGAAATTTGGCTTCGAATCCTTGCGCGTTATTTGCTAAAATTTCTGCGAAGTCCTACCTCAGTTTATGAGTTGAAGGACGAAGCAGAATGGTGGTGAGGGAAGGATTCGAACCTTCGAAGGCTTGCGCCGTCAGATTTACAGTCTGATCCATTTGGCCGCTTTGGTACCTCACCGTAAAATTATTAAGTATTTTTTGGAGCTAGCAGAGGGGATCGAACCCCCGACCTATAGTTTACAAAACTATTGCTCTACCAGCTGAGCTATGCTAGCGTCGTAAAAATCTCACTGCGATCAAGTCATTATCGAGATGGTAAATCTTGCTCGATTTTTACTCCTTAAGGGAAAACAATCTTTTCCCCTGTAACCCCTTTTTAAAAACGCCTGAAAGCTATGCTAATGCCTTTAATACTTCCGGAAGCCTATTTAAAAGATCGGTTGCGAGAAGCGATAGGACGCCCTTCTCCTTCACCGCGATATCGCCGGCCAGGCCGTGAAAATATACGCCTAGGACCGAAGCTGTGAAAAGATCCAGCCCCTGCGCGGCGAAACCCGCTATCATGCCGGTAAGGACATCCCCTGTTCCGCCCGTAGCCATCCCGGGATTTCCGGTCTGGTTCTCATACACATCGCCGTTAGGCGCGGCTACGACAGTCCTGGCGCCTTTCAAAACCAGGATGGTATTATACTCACGCGCGAACTCTAACGCAATATTTTTTCTGTTATTCTGTATCTCTGAAATATCTTTTCCCATCATCCGGGACATCTCTCCCGGATGAGGGGTGAGGACGAGCGGAGATTTCGCGTTCTTCAAAAGGTCGAGATGGCCTACGACAGCGTTTATGCCGTCCGCGTCGAGCACTATAGGCTTATTCATTTTTGATATTAGATTCCTGACGAGATGCGCCGTCTCCTTATTCTGCGATATTCCCGGGCCCATGGCGGCCACATTGACCTTCTCCGTAAATATCAGAAGCTCTTTTTCCGCGAGCAAGCTTAACGAGAAAGCGCTCGTCTCAAAGAAAGGCCTGACCATAGCCTCGTTAAGTTTCGCGGCCATTATATCGTATATGCTCCTGCCTGCCGCAAGAGTCACGAGTCCCGCCCCGGAAAGCACCGCCGCCTGACTTGTGAAATAAGCGGCGCCGGTATATCCGGCCGAACCGGCTATCACAAGCGCATGTCCAAAGTCGCCCTTATGCGCGTCGAGTTTCCTTTTTGGAAATTTCCTGATAGCGTCGTTTATAGATACGTTCATTTTTTCTTCCTCAGTAGTATGACGTTCGCTATAGCGTAGTTCTTTGAATGAGACATGCTCACCAGTATCTCATCTATATTTTTTCTCTTCTTAAGCTTAAGCGCATCGCCGCGGAATTCTATCATCGGCTTGCCTTCGTCGTTATTAAGGATCTCAATATCGGTCCATTTTATCGGAAATTTTCTCGGCTCGCCGAACGCCTTTATGACCGCTTCTTTGGCGGCGAATCGCGCCGCGAAATGCTGATGGGCGAACCTGCGCGCTCCGGAGTAATCGGCCTCGCGCTTCGTGAATATTTTCGAGAGAAAATTATCCCCCCACTTTTCTATAGCCTCGCGTAGTCTGAATACCTCGACTATATCGACCCCCGTGCCGGCTATCACTTTATCCTCTCGATCATCTCTTCGACCGCAGATCTTATTCCGGAAAATACTGCCCGCGATACTATTGCGTGACCAATATTAAGCTCATTCATCCCGTCTATCGCCGCGACATCGGAGACGTTATCATAATCCAGTCCGTGGCCGGCATTAACCTCGAGGCCTAGCGAGATGCCGAAACTGACCGCCTTCTTCAATATCTCGAGCTCTCTCTTTCGCGCGCCAACGGTCTTAGCGTTAGCGTATCTGCCAGTATGGATCTCGATGATCCTGGCCCCCGACAAGCGCGAAGCCTCTATCTGCTTTTTATCCGGATTTATAAAAAGGCTCACATCTATGCCTTTTGACTTTAACTTTGATACGACGGCCTTAACGCGCGCGAAATTCTTCTTTACGTCGAGTCCGCCTTCAGTTGTGATCTCTTGCCTTCTTTCTGGAACCAAAGTGGCCTGATCGGGCTTTATCCTGCAAGCGAGATCCACGATCTCTTTGGCGACCGACATCTCAAGATTTAATCTGGTCTTTACGGTTTTTTTAAGAGCCAGGACATCGGCGTCCTTTATGTGACGCCTATCCTCGCGCAGATGGCACACTATGGAATCGCACCCGGCCTCTTCCGAAAGACGAGCCGCCTTTACTGGGTCGGGCACCATAGACCTACGGGCCTCTCTTATAGTCGCGACGTGATCTATGTTTACTCCGAGTTTAACCATATATTATTGAGCGCCCCTGTCTTCAACTGCCACCGTAGCCTGCACGAACGTCTCTTCCAGGTACACTCCCGGCGATATGGAATTGAGCGCGACTGATGTCGTAAATGTTTTGGAGGCGTTCTTTACATCGATCGGCATGGTGTAGACAAATTTTATCTTTCCCATAGTATCCCGCGTTCCTACCACTATGCAATACTCGGGATCGATCAAAACCCTGTTTAGATTTACGGCATAGCCGGGCTTGGGCTTCCCTACAAATATCGGCTTTATAGTAAGTTTTTTGGAAACCATTCCTTCCGAAGGAAAGATGCTGTTAAGGAATTGCTTCTCCTCTTCACTCCCCTTCTTAAGTTCATCAACGACATAGAACCACAGCGCGAGCGCCAGCACCATCGCTATGATCTTAAGGCCTATATTTCTGGTGATTATTTTATGCATTTATCGTATGAAGAACTTTTTTTTGGACGGCTTGTGAAACATCTCCTTCAGCCGTTTCTTAAGCTCCGCGCCATTATCGACATGATTCATCTTCCCTGAAAAAGCTATCGACATCGCGCCGGTCTCTTCGCTGACCACCACGCATACGGCGTCCGTCTCTTCCGTAACGCCCAATGCCGCCCTGTGGCGCATGCCAAACGATTTCGGCAGGACTTTATCTTCCTGCGTAAGCGGAAGAACGCATCCCGCGGCCATGAGCCTTCCATGCTCGATTATACAGGCACCGTCATGCAGAGGCGACTGGACCATAAATATGGATTCAAGTAAAAGGCTCGTCACGCGTCCGTCGATTTGGGTCCCGGATTCGATATAGCTCTTGAGCCCGGCATCCCTCTCGATGACTATAAGGGCGCCCTTCTTCTTTTTTGAGAGTTCGCCGGCCGCCGCGGCTATCTCATCGATAGCTTCGACGTTTTCCTGATGAAGACTGAACTGCCCGAGCCTGGCCAGGCCGCGCCTGAGCTCTGGCTGAAATATTATGAGGAGTGCGATAACCGATATGGGAAACAATCGCGTCAGCACCCAGTTTATAGCGTCCAGTCTCAACTGCTGGGTTATAATGAATATCACGCCTATTATAACAAGACCCTTTAACAGCTGTTCGGTGCGCGTCCCCTTTATGAACAGAAGTATCATATAGATAACATACCAGAGTATCGCGAGCTCCAGCGCTATCTTCCAATAATGAAATTCCGGCATACCCACTACCCTCTCCCTAAAACTCTGTCAGTTATGCTCATGGCCTCTTTGACTTCTTTTACATCGTGGATCCGGAGGATCCGCGCGCCGTTTGCCACAGCTATGACGCACGTCGCAATAGTACCCATGAGCCTGTTCTTCGCGTCATCAACGCCGAGTATCTTACCTATAAAAGATTTCCTTGATGTGCCTACGCAGATCGGAAAGCCGAGAACAAGAAACTCGTCAAGCCTTCTCAATATTTCAAGATTATGTTCCACCGTCTTGCCGAACCCTATACCTGGATCTATTACTAAATTTTCATTGCTAACGCCGGCATTAATCGCTATTGCAATTGATACCTTCAAGCTCTCCGATATCTCGGCAATGACATCCGTATACCGGGGATCATCCTGCATATCTTCGGGCTGGCCCTTCATATGCATCAGGATCAGCCGGCACTTGTATTTGGCCGCGACGCCTGCCATGTCCCGGTCTTTCCGCAGGCCCGACACATCATTTATTAGCCCGGCGCCGGCCTTAAGCGCCGCTTCAGCTACAACCGCATTACGCGTATCTACCGATATCGCTATTCCTGAAGATTTTCGTATCCCTGCTATTACGGGGACTACGCGATCCAATTCTTCATCACGGCTAACAGGTTTCGCCCCGGGGCGGGTCGATTCGCCGCCCACGTCGATAATGTCGGCGCCCTCTTTTTCCATCTCCAGAGCGCGCGCGACCGCCTTATCTTTATCAAAGAAACTCCCGCCATCTGAAAAAGAGTCCGGAGTGACGTTCAGGACGCCCATTAAAAGCGTCTTATTGCTCTTTTGGCTTTTCATCCTTGGGAAGGCCCAGAAGCACCCTTATCTCCTCCACTTCCATTACCTCTTTCTCCAGCAATTTCTCAGCCAGGAGCTTGAGTTTATCCCTATGCTTTGTAAGTTCATTCGTAGCTTTTATATAGCATTCGTCTATGATCCTGCGGACTTCCTGGTCTATCAATAGGGCGGTCTGGTCGCTGTAATTGCGCTCTTCGATTATATCCCTGCCAAGAAATATCTGCTCTTCCCTATGGCCGAACGTCAGATGCCCCATCTTTTCACTCATCCCGAAGCGCGTCACCATCTTCCTGGCTATCGCGGTCGCAACCTCCAGGTCATTCTGAGCGCCGGTAGATACCTCGTTGAAGATAAGCTCCTCGCTGACCCTTCCCCCTAAAAGACCTACGATGCGCCCTAATAGTTCCTCTTTCCTAACTATGTATCTGTCTTCGAGCGGAAGCCTTATAGTATAGCCGAGCGCCATACCGCGCGGCAGTATCGAAACTTTATGCAGAGGTTCCGCGCCCGGCGTTACGAGAGCCAGTAGCGCGTGCCCCGACTCGTGATAGGATATTATGGCCTTTTCTTCCTTCGATATAACTCGCGATTTTCTCTCGGGGCCGGCCATGACGCGCTCGATCGATTCATGCAACTCATCCATAGTCACGGATTCTTTATTGCGTCTGGCGGCCAAAAGCGCCGCTTCATTAACGAGGTTAGCGAGATCGGCTCCGGAGAACCCGGGAGTCTGGCGCGCGAGCACATTAAGGTCTGCGGCCTTATCTATCTTGATATTGCGCGTATGGACTTTAAGAATAGCCTCACGCCCCACTATATCGGGTTTATCTATCACAACCTGCCTGTCAAATCTCCCCGGGCGTAAAAGCGCCGGATCGAGGACATCGGGCCGGTTTGTAGCGGCTATCAATATAACGCCTTCCTGCGTATTAAAACCGTCCATCTCGACCAAAAGAGCGTTGAGAGTCTGCTCTCTTTCGTCGTGGCCTCCGCCTATGCCGGCAAATCTCTGGCGTCCGACCGCGTCTATTTCATCAATAAATATAATGGCGCCGCGCCCGGATACTTTGGCCGATTTCTTGGCCTGGTCGAAGAGGTCGCGCACGCGCGACGCTCCGACTCCGACGAACATCTCGACGAAATCCGAACCCGATATCGAAAGGAACGGCACATTGGCCTCACCCGCCACGGCCTTAGCAAGGAGCGTCTTCCCCGTTCCCGGAGGCCCCATAAGAAGGACGCCCTTTGGGATCTTCCCACCGAGCCTCTGGAACTTCTTAGGGTCCTTTAAAAATTCTATTATCTCCTTCAATTCTTCTTTAGCCTCGTCGACCCCCGCCACATCCTCAAATGTTATTTTAACGCTCTGGTCCGAGCCCAGAGTTATGCGGGATTTTCCGAAAGCCCATATCTTTCCGCCTGGCCCGCCCGCGCCGCCCTGTGAACGGTAAGCGAAGAACCAAATGAAAAATATGAATAGCACCATCGGCCCGAGAGAATACAAAAGATCCATCCATGGGGACCTGGGTTTTATATCGAAGTCTTTCACATTCTCGCGAAGCGCCCTTATCAGGTCCTGATCATTGTCGGGAATATTGATTATAAAACCCCCGCCATCGTCAAACCGTCCTTTCAGGACGCCGTCGACCTTAAAACAGGTCTTTATCCTCCCTGTCTCCTTATTGCTCTTCAACATCTCATAGAACCTGGAGTACGCAACTTCCTGAGCCGGCTTTTCCGCGCTCTTTCCGACATTGTTGAATATCCACATCATCCCCAGAACAATGAAGAGCCATATCATAAAATTCGATCCGCCCTTTGGCGGAGTAATGGGTTTCTTTGATCTTGATCCTTTTTTATTCATTATCGATGATTCTCCTTTTGTAGAATCTCATTTTATCAGAATATCAATACGAGGGCAATCTTATATTGCTGAGAATATTATCTCGGCGCCGCTCTTCACGGCTTTAATATTCCCCGGCAGATGAACGGAGCATCCTTTAGGCTTATTTCGCACAAGGCTTTCGAGCTCTTTCCAATGCCTGTATGAAAGCCTCTTTACTTCCCCTCCCGAAGATTCAAGGGCGTCCCTGAATATCTCTTTCTGTATGGCGGCCGGCTGCACCGCGATATCTCTTATCTTTATGACGACGCTTCCTCCTTCAGACTTACAGGATACGCCGCCTTTCAACCGTAGTTTCGCTTCCGATATGAAATCGAAATCCTCCCGCAGATGCTGAGCCAAGCTGTATAAGGATCTCTTAAGGCGTGGATTATACTGTTCCAAAAATGGGATAACTTCTTTTCGCACGATATTCCTGAAGTATACCGGCTCGGAGTTTGTGCTGTCTGTCCTGTACTTCAATCCGGTATCGTCGAGATATTGAACGATCTCGGCCTTCTCTAATTCTATTAGCGGACGAATAACCCTTAAATCCCCGTCATCCCGCGTAGGAGCTATGCCGACTATTCCTTTCAGAGACGAGCCTTTGATAACACGCATCAGCACCGTCTCGGCCTGATCGTCAATAGTATGCCCTGTGGCGATAACATTGGCGTCGGCCTTTTCCGCCGCCTCCCTGAAAAAGCGATACCGCTCTTCCCTGGCAAATTCTTCCGTGGACATATTTTTTGCCGAACGGGACTTAAGCTTCAGAGCCTTATAAAAAAAATTAATCCCTGCGTCGCCGGCCAATTTCTTTACAAATTTTGAATCTTCCGCCGATTCTTTTCCGCGCAGGCCGTGATCGAGATTTACGATCGAAAGGCTCTTCAATTTCAGTTTATTCTTAAGACTTGCGAGCGCGTGGACTAGAAATACCGAATCCGGCCCTCCCGAGACCGCGATGAGAACGGAGTCTCCGTGCTTAAGCATGGAATAGGTTCGTACTGTTTTCAGGGTATGTTCGATCAGATTAGATGACATAAATTTTCACTTCTATATGAAAATCTGTTGTGCTATAATGTTTTGAAATTTGGCGGGGTAGCTCTCCGCCTTCGCAATCAATTAGATATATACAAAGTGCTTCGGCGAGATTCGCCAACTCTTTTATACTGTTACTAGATACTTTACGGCGGGGTAGCTCAGTCTGGCAGAGCAATCGGCTCATACCCGGTGTGTCACTGGTTCAAATCCAGTCCCCGCTACCATCCTTCTTCGCCTTCAGCAGAGATTCGACCTAAGGCTTCGAAGAGATGTGCAACTGTATAACCTCAATAGGTTCTCCGAAGCATCCATCAGCATGCGCCTCGAATGCGAAGGAGACCAGTCCCCGCTACCACTTTCCGTAAACTACTTTCTTATTTTGTTTGAATCTTTACCGGCTACCGCTTCATGCATACTGCCTGTTCTATAACCCATCATATCGATCGTCACATATATAAAACCTAACTTCTTTAGTCTTTCGGCTATTATACTACTAAGAGATAGAAGCTTTGCAAAATCTTTACTGTCCGTCTCTATCCTGGCGATGTCGCCATGGAGCCGGACCCTGAACTGCCGGAAACCAAGCGATCTTAAAAACTCCTCCGCCCTCTCCACTTTTCTTAATCCCTCAAGCGCTATCTTGTGGCCGAACGGTATCCGGGAAGCCAGGCAGGCAAACGAAGGCTTATCATGGGTCGATAGCCCCAGCGCTTTCGAAGCCTTTCTGATGTCGCTTTTACCGATCTTCGCGTCCAATAGCGGGCTACGGACTCCGAATTCGGCGGCCGCCTTCCTGCCGTATCTGGTATCCTTAAGATCATCGAAATTTGTGCCATCTAAGACGAAGTTCTTTTCATTTTCCCTAGCCAAAGATGCGAGCTTGCCGAAGAGCTCCTTCTTGCAATAATAGCAGCGGTTCACGGGATTAGACATGAATTTTTTCAATTTAAGTTCTTCGGTAACTATCGTGATATGCCGCGCACCGATAGAGCGCGCTAATCCCTTTGCCTCTTTATATTCAGATTCGGGGTACGTCTCCGAACGGGCCGTAACGGCAAGGACATTGTTCTTACCGAGCGTATCGAGTGCGAACTTCAAGAGAAACGTGCTGTCGAGCCCTCCGGAGTAAGCTATGACCACGCTGCCGAGATCTTTCAGGATCTTACTTAGCTTATTTAGTTTTGAATTTTTCATTTTAATTTTGAATTTTCAACTTTTAATTTCCCTGATCCATCCCCCGCCCACCACGGCATCTTTATGATAGAATACCGCCGCCTGTCCGGGCGTCGGCGCTTCCTGCGGCTCTTCAAAATCCACACTGACCGTATCGGCGCCGGTCTTCGTGATTAGAGCTTTTGCCTTTTTATGGCCGTAACGAATCTTCACCGATACTTTAAGCGGCTTAGTTATCCCGTCAACCGATATCCAGTTCAATTTCTCAACTAAAATCCTCTTCTTCTTAAGATCGTTTTTAATGCCGACGATGACCCTATTATTCTCCGCGTCCAGGCCTGTGACATAAAGCGGCTCGCTATGCGCTATGCCCAAACCCCGGCGCTGGCCTATGGTGTAATGAATCAATCCCTTATGCCGGCCCATCACCTTTCCGGAGGCGTCCGTGATCTCACCGGGCCTTATTTCGAGTCCCGTCTCTTTCTTTATATATTCGGCATAATCGAGATCTCTGATGAAGCAGATGTCCTGGCTCGACACGGTATTGAATGTCACGAGCCCAAGTTTTTTGGCGATAATCCGCGCCTTCGATTTCGTTATATCTCCCAGAGGAAATACCGCATCTTTAAGCTGAGCCTGCGAAAGACTAAAAAGGAAATACGACTGATCTTTAGCCTTGTCCTTGCCTTCTTTCAGGATAAATCTTTTGGCCTTCTTATCCGGACAGACCATTGCGAAATGGCCCGTGGCTATCCGTTTTGCCCCGAAGGATCGCGCTTTACGTATGAGATGACCAAACTTTATCTTTTCGTTGCATAAAACGCACGGGTTCGGCGTCAGGCCCTTAAGATACTGGGATGAAAAATAGTCGATGACTTCCTTCTTGAATTCCTTACTAAGGTCGAATACATAATACGGTATGCCGAGTTTTTCGCAAACTGCCCGCGCCCTTGTAACCGCCTCGAGATTGCAGCAAGCCCGTCCGAAGCTCGTACCGCATTCGGTCTTAGGCCATGTCTTGAATGTAACACCTATGACGTCATAGCCTTTCTGTTTTAACAAAGCCCCCGCGACCGAAGAGTCCACGCCTCCGGACATTCCGACTACGATCTTTTCGCCGTTTTTATTTTTCAATCTTATCACCACGAACCTTCAAGCCTTTAGACATCTCGACAGAGATCGCGCCGTTATTATTGCGGATCGTTACGCCTTTCAGGCCTTTCTTATCCATGATTCCCATGCCGGCCTCGCCAAGAACGCAAAATGCGGTCGCGTACGCGTCGGCGGTCTCAGAATCTTTAGCGATGACCGTGGCGCTAACTACATCATCCCCTATCGGAAAACCTGTCCTCGGATCTATTATATGCGAATATCTCTTTCCGCCGATCATGAAATATTTTTCATAATCGCCCGACGTATCTATGCCTTCGTTCTCTATCTCTATCTTATATAAAATCCTACCGCGATCCCTCGGATGCTGAATGCCGACCACCCACTGCCCCGTCGGGTTACGCTTCCCCAGACAATACATATCGCCGCCCGAGTCTACTATGGCGTTCCGCACGCCGTTATCGCGCAGTATTTTCACGGCCCTGTCCGTCGCGTAACCCTTAGCCACGCCGCTCATATCGATCGACATGCCGCCTACTGTAAAAGAAACCGTCTTGGCCTTATCATCAAGTACGATCTTTTCCGATCCGACCCTAACCATCGCTTCCCGAATATCTTTCTCCGAAGGCAAAATTCCCGAAGCCTTAGCCAGCTTCCAAAGATCTACAAGCGGCTTCACCGTTATGTCAAAAGCCCCGTAAGTATCCTTACTGTATCCTACGGACCTTTTTATCAGGCCGAAGACTTCCGGGTCGATCTTCACGGCCTCGTTTGGACGAGCGCGATTTAATTTAGCCACCTGACTGTCTTCCCGGTACGCGCTAAAAAGAGACTCAACTCTTCCGATCTCCGCCATCGCCAGGCCGATCGCATCTCTGGCCGTGGCCTCGCTCTCTCCGGGAGCCACAGAAACCTTAATTGTGACGATAGTCCCCATCGCCGGCTCTGTTCGCTCTATTATCCTGTTCTCTCGCCCTACGCCGGAATACGAACATGAAGAGAGCGTTAAAGCCAATACTGATGAAAGGATTAAAGATCGGAACGGGTGTTTGAAAAGCGTCATCTGAGGTTCGCGATGGTCTTATCGATATCGAGATATTTATCTACCATTTTAATTATAACATCTATCTTATCTTTGTCCTGGGGTTTGAGCTTAACGACCATCGAATTTACACGAGCCGCTATCTTATATGTATCTTCCTTTGTGACAAGCGTAGGTATGCCGGACTTCTGGAGCACCTGCAGGCTTCTTTTATTCGGCATCAGGCCTCCGGAAAGTATGATCCCTGAAATCTTTAAGTTCTTCTTGATCTTCCCGGCATGAACCTGACAGATCGCGTCCAGGATGTCGTTACGGTCACCCGGTATTATCATAAGAGAGTTTGTTTGTAAAAAAGACAGTGCGTCCTTTACATTCATGGCGCCTATCAAAAAATTCTCGGCGGGCTTGTCGAGATTATCCGTCTGATATAGAGCGGCTATCTTAAGCTCCTCCATGATCTCGCGTATCGTGGGTATATCGAGCATCTTCTGATAAGGAAGCACGCCGAATACGTTAAGCCCCTTTTGTTCCATCCCTTTCGTAACGAATTTCGATATCCTGTCGTATTTTTCCGGAAGAACCTTATTGATAACTACACCTGCCAGATTTACGCCCTCTTTGTCGAACAAAGCTTTATTAAGCATCACCTCGTCGATAGGCTTTCCGACGCCGCCCGAAGATATGAGTATGACATTGGCGTCCAAAAGCTTCGCGACGGTGGCGTTCGAGAGATTGAATACCGACCCCACCCCGGCATGACCGGTACCCTCGATTATGACAAGGTCGTTGTCTTTTGCGACTTTATCGTATGATTCCAGTATTAATTTGGAGTAATCTTCGTCCGGGCCTTTTTCTATGAAACGCTCGGTAAAGCCCTTATCTATGGCAACCGGCGACATGTCTTTTATATTGCACTTAATACCGAACAATTTTTCTATCAGTATGGAATCCTCGTCGACCTTATACCCCTGCTCCATCAGATAGCGCTGCCCTATCGGTTTTATAAAACCGATCCTTTCGAATCTTTTTTTGAGAGCCGCGATGAGCCCGAGCGATACGGTCGTCTTTCCGTCGTTCTGCATCGTTGCAGCTATGAATATCTTCTTCGCCATTTAAATAAGTTTTCCACTTCTAAAGGCCTGAATATATCCGGCGCAGTATTCATCCCGGCCTACGAGCGCCTCGGCTGCCGTCAAAGCCGAGCACATGAGTCTGTCCGTGGGATCGAGTATCGCCGCATCAAGCCCTGATTGGATGGCCATAGCCAGGAACACCGAATTTATGAGTTTTCTGTTCGGAAGCCCGAACGAAACATTGGAGAGGCCGCATATGGTATTGACACCCAGGCTCTTTATGAGCGGTATCGATTTCAAAAATTCCCCGGCCTGCTCGGGCTCCGTGGATATCGGCCTTATAAGCGGATCGAAATACAGATTCGATAGATCGAGCCCTCCACTCTTAACGCGGTCGGCAATAGAGCGCGCTATCTCGAAACGCTCACCCGCGGTATTCGGCATCCCTTTATCATCCATAGTAAGCGCTATTAACTTGGATTTTGACCTGACTGCGAGAGGCAGTATTCTGTCTATTCTCTCCGGTTCTGCAGTTATGGAATTTATCATCACGCTACCCTTCGCCTTGTAGACTTCAAGAGCCCTGGCTATGGCAAGATGATTAGGGCTGTCGATACATATGCTGACATCCGGTATTCGACCTTGGATCACGTTTACGACCCAATCTATATCCTTCACCTCGTCGCCATCGGTAACGGCGCAATTTATATCCACGAACCCGGCGCCGGAAGCGATCTGTCTCTGGGCCTCGGCGGTAATAAATCCGGCGTCCCTGGCCTTTATCGCGTTTTGTATGCTTTCCCTGGTTGAGTTTATCCGCTCGCCTATTATAAGCATATCTTACTTGCCTTTAGACTCTTCATAACTCTTCTCTATCGCTTTGACGAGGCCCGCGAGGACTTCATTCACCGGAGTCGGTATGCCGAGCGCTTTACCCTGCCTCACCACGGCGCCGTTTATAAAATCTATTTCGGTCCGCTTTTTATTCAACACGTCCTGCAGCATGCTCGATACGTTGGCGGAGGTCGCCTTGCAGACGCTCTCGACCTTCTGTATCGGATCGTCGTAAGCCAGTTTCACCCGCTTTCGCTTGACTACGCGCGCCGCTTCCTGGACGGAAGACCGCATAAGCTCACGCGCTTCCTCATATGATACTATCTTACCGTTATTGAGCCTCGTTATCGCGGTGAGAGCGTTTATTCCGACGCTTATCACGAGCTTCGACCAGATGACAGAATCTATATCCTTGGAGATCTTCGTCTGAAATCCGGCTTTTGTCAGGACGGCGGCGGCCGCCTTAAGAGGCCCCGAAAGTTTGCCGTCGGACTTGCCTATAGTAGTTTCGCCTTTGCCGGCATGGCGCACGTGTCCGGAACCCAGAAGCGTCGAGCCGTGGTTTGTGACTCCGGCGATAACTCTCTCAGGCCCGAAATAGTCGTTCAGTATCTGGACATTGCCTATCCCGTTCTGAAGCGTCAAAACAGACGTGTTTTCGGAGACGATATCCTTTATCTCTTTACAAGCGTCCTCTGTGGAATAACTCTTCACGCATATTATGACCAGATCCGCCGCGCCTATATCTTTTGTATCCGCGGTCACATTTATCTTGGTTTCATGCGCGCCGCTTAAGCCTTCTATTTTTATGCCGTCCTTTGATATCTGCTTCGCCCGCTCCGGAGAGTTATCCAGCATTATAATCTCTTCGCCGGTCTTAACTTTAAGAAACCCCGCGACAAGGCAACCAAGGGCGCCCGGCCCGACGACTACTATCTTCATGTTCGCCTCATTTTTTTGCTGAGTTTTTTAAGCTCCTCTTCCTTGATCGTAAAACTATGGGATTGATCCGGAAACACGCCCTTCTCAACATCATCTTTATATTTTTTAAAACCTTCCGCTATGTGATGGGAAAGATTCGCATACTTTTTTACAAATTTGGGCGTGAACCTGTCGAACAGCCCCACCATATCGTTCGTCACGAGCACCTGGCCGTCGCAATATTTACCTGCGCCGCATGATATAGTCGGTATCTTTATCTTCTCGGTGATCATCTTAGCCACTAGATCCGGAACGCATTCGAGGACAATAGCGAAGCACCCCGCTTTTTCCAGCATAAGCGCCTCATCTATCAGTTTTCGGGCCGCTTCGGCATCCTTGCCCTGGACTTTAAATCCGCCGAGCTTCGACACCGTCTGAGGCGTCAAACCTATGTGCCCGAGCACCGGTATTCCGGCTTCGACGATCGCTTCAGTCACTTCCACCGCTTCGTATCCGCCTTCGAGCTTTACCGCTTCGCATCCCGCCTCTTTCATGAATCTGAATGCGTTACGAACGGCTTCTTCCTTCGATATCTGATACGAGCCGAATGGCATATCCCCGATCAGAAAAGCGTACTTCGTTCCGCGCCGCGCTGCCTTGGCATGGTGTATCATCTCGTCCATCGTGACCGGCACCGTTGAATCGTACCCGAGCACCACCATGCCGAGCGAATCCCCTACGAGCACGACGTCTATACCGGCTTCATCAACGAGCCTGGCCATTGGATAATCGTAAGCGGTGAGCATCGTTATCTTCCTGCCTTCCAGCTTCTTCGCCTGCAGATCCGTTATAGTTATCTTCTTTCTCTCCATACTTCTCACCTCTTTCTATAAGCCTCAAGGAACGAATCGCAGTAGATGTTCTTATTCAATACCAACTCGGCGGTTATCATAGCGTCCATCAGGTCCTTATCGAGTGGATCGAGGATCGCGCTCGAAAGCCCGCAGGCCATTGCCATCGTAAGAAATGTCCTGTTTATAATACTTCTATTCTTTTTCCCGGCGCCCTGCGATATGTTCGAGAGGCCTAAAGTCGTATTCGGAGCAGGGTCGCATAGCATCCTGAAGTCGCGTATCGATTCCAGAACCTCTTTACATTGAGGCTGGGCCACATTAACCGGTATGACTATCGGATCGAGAAACAGATCCTCCGGCTTTATTCCAAAGTCTATCGCCTTCGCCACTATGGTCGCGGCGAGTTCAAGCCTCTTTCCTTTATCATCCGGAACACCCGACTTATCCATAGCCAGCCCGATCACCTGGGCTTTATATTTTTTCGCGAGCGCGAAGATCGAATCCATCTTCTCCGGATCGGCGCTCGTAGAATTTATTATCGCTCTGGATCCGGCGACTTTAAGACCTTCATCTATAACATCCGCCCTGGCTGAATCGAGAGAAAGCGGAACATTCACAGCCTTCTGTATAGATTCAACAAGCCACTTCATGTCATCCTTAGGATTCTTCGAGTAAGGCCCTACGCTCACATCCAAGGCGGTTGCTCCGGCCGCTATCTGTTCGGAAGCAAGGTGTTGAATAATATCCGACTCGCGCCTATCAATGGCCTTGGCGACATCCTTAAACATGCCATTTATCAGTTCGCCTATTATTATCACGATCGATCTCCTCGTTAACTATCGACTATCAGCCGTCAGTTTATAACTTAGGGGTCATATTGCTTATATACTTCATCGTTTCGCGTATCGCGCCGGGATCGCGCATGACTAGTATGTCCGCGCCGGCCTGGAGCATAGCTACCGATGTCACGAGCTCCCAATTCATGCCTCCGGTCTCGGACGCGTCCTTAGCTTCCTTGACCCGCCATGATTCGGCCCCGGGAAATAACACAAAAGGCATGGCAAGCATCCTATCTCCCGTAAACGCCGCGAGCCTGGAGCGCTCCATTATCGAATATGTGTATTCCATACCGTAACCGAGCGATGCTGTCGTCGGATGCATCGCTATCCTGTGCGCAGGCATCCCCATATCCGTTATAAGTATATTGAGCTGTTTTGCTATATTAATATCTATCGGAGATTCGGCTATTATAGAATGGCCATCCGCCAATGCCGTCGCGGTGATGGTCTTGTAATTATTCTGGGCGGCCGAGCCGAGAAGCGCGCGCTCACCCTTAAGGGCCTGACTCACCTTCGGCATCAGGTCACTGTCTTTTACATCATCGCCGGATCCTATCACTACCAGCGGCACATTCACCGCCTTAGATATCTTCTTCAAAATTGAAACGGCCGCTTCGGAAGTCGCGTTCTTCCAGTCCGGATGAGCGCTCTGCATTCTTACGCAGATCAATCCGCAGCCGCACTCACCTACCGCGAACTTCGCCCATGAGACCGGGTCGCTGGCCGCTTTGCCAAGGGCGGATCTGAGATTATCGGGCCAATCCGAAGGTTCGCAGTCGAGTATCTCCATCGCCACTACAGGAGAGTTCGGCATAGCGCCCTCTTCTAACAAAAACGGCATACATGTCTCCCCGCCGACTTTTATCGCTCCGGGGCCGGGCCTTCCTATCTCGACGACATCGATAGCTCCTACGCACTTCTCTTTCACCGGTTCCATATCTTCTCTTATCCTTTGATCAGTTTATCAGCTATCTTAGACACGCTGTCTTTAATATTGTCCGATACCAGCTCAAAAACGCTTCTACCGGATACGCCCCATTCAGTTACAGCATCTTCGTACGGAACAGTTCCGGCGATCGCGAGCCCGGCAATCTCCGTCTCCTTCTTTATCGCCTCCATACTTCCCGACACCTTATTTATAACGATCCACGCTCGGCCTATCCTTATCCCGAGCGACTTAGCAAGCTCGTATATCTTCTTCGTAGCCTTCAGGCCCTGGATAGAATAATCACTAACCAGCACGAGCCGATCAACTCCCCCGGCGGTCCTTCTGGATATGTGTTCCATTCCGGCGGCGTTATCCATTACCACAAGATCGTAACTTTTAGTAACTCTATCTATAATGGCCTTAAGAAGGCTATTGACATAACAGTAGCAGCCCGGGCCTTCCGGACGCCCCATTATCAGAATATCGAAATCATCCCCCTCTATAATAGCATCCTGCACGCGCATCTCGATATACCGGTCTTTCGTCATGCCGGCGGGTATCTTATCCATATTTTTAGATACTTCGTCGCATATCCCGACTATCGTCTCGGCGCTCTTAATTCCCAGCGCATCCGCAAAGCAAGAATTAGGATCGGCGTCTATAGCCAGTATAGAGCCGGCGGACCTTTCGACTAGCTCTCTAACTAAAAGAGCCGACAAAGTGGTCTTGCCCGTGCCGCCCTTGCCGTTAACGGCTATGATCGTACCGATGGGAATCTCCCCAAGTCGGTATGCGGAAAAAAGAGCGCCGCCACATACTCATCCATATAGCCAGGCTCCCCCGAAAGATCAAGATAAGTGACATTCTTTCTCACCGAATCGGCCTTCCTGAGGATACCTCGCGACAGCATGGCCATCCTGGAACCGGCGAGGGATGAATTTCCTATAAATTCATACACGCTCCTGTCGGTATCCGGCAGAAGTCCGATGAATACCGAATTCTCTATATTTAGATAACTCCCGAAACCGCCTGCTATAAATATCTTTTTTATGTCCTTGACGCTCTTTCCGACTTTATTTAAAAGAGCGGCGATGGCGCTGTATATCGCGCCCTTTGACCTTTTCAAATTCTCAATATCATCCTCGCTTATGACTATATCATTGCCGGTAGAGGTCTCGGTCTTCGGCACTATGACGAATTCCGCGACTCCAAATTTATCCTTTCGAATCATCGGTGTTTTTATCGACAGGTCGATCTTCCCGTCTTTCTTTATTAAGCCGATTTTAAGCATCTGGCATAAAATATCGATATAGCCGGACCCGCAGATGCCTTTTGGCTTTTCATGGCCTATGACACCGACCTTCACAAAAAGATCCTTCGATATCTCGACCTTCTGCACCGCCCCGTTAACAGCTTTCATGCCACACGACAGGCCGCTGCCTTCAAATGCCGGTCCGGCGCTCGCTGCTGCGCCTATCATCCATTCGGAATTTCCAAGCACGATCTCGCCATTAGTGCCTATGTCTATGAGCAGCGATATATCTTCGCTGTCAGGAAGGCCGCACGCGATAAGCCCGGCGATCGTATCGCCGCCTACGTAAGTGCTAACCCCCGGAAAGAAAAATGCCATGCCCTTCGGGTTGATATCAATTCCGATCTCCCCCGCATGAATAGGATCAAAATGCGCGGCAGCCGGAACATAAGGCGCCTTTCTTATGCCGGAAGGATCGACTTTCAGCAGAAGGTGCATCATCGTCATATTGCCGGATATAACAGCTGCGTAGATATCGGCGCGATTCACGCCGTACTCTCCGGATAGTTCGCTTATCATTCCGTTTATATTACCTAGGACTGCCCTGGATAAAGTCAAAAGCCCGTTCGGGTCCGAGGCGTAAATTATCCTCGTTATAACATCACTGCCGTATGATGACTGCGCGTTGAACGCGATCCTCGTACCCATTATCGCCCCCGTGGACAGGTCCAGAAGCTGGGCTGCGACCGTAGTAGTCCCGATATCAAATGCGAATCCAAATACCTTATCCGCCGTATTGCCAGGCTCCAGAGCCAGGATCTCACCCCCATCATCTGTGCGTCTCAGTACGGCCGTAACTTCAAAATCACTGTCTCGGAGGACCTCGCTTAAATGCTTTATATTGCCGAGTTTTGTGGATACGCGCATGGGGCCGGTCTTACCTTCCAATGCTTTGATTATACGCTCAAGATCATCCGTATTATCATTCGCGGTGGGTGGATCGAATTTAACATTTATCTTTTCCAGGATCGGCTCGCGCTTCATGGCGAGTTCCGCGGCGGATATCACGCCCTTTATAAAATCTTCCGATTCGCGGCTTAACCTGGCAGGTTCCTCTATCGAACTTTCCGGCACACGAACCTCAAGATCGCTCTCTAGAATAGTCTGGCAGGCCAATACTTCCT